>FWWM01001772.1_pt1 | contig 63413 bp, 53 predicted proteins | sample 2228351 | NCBI WGS metagenome assembly FWWM01 (sample SAMEA103939774, study PRJEB20133) | metagenome
CTATTCGCCTGGAAAAGTGCCCCTGACCGCCCCAAAAACGGGCTGCTTTATGCAACTAGGGGGTAAAGGCAAGCGCCCCATGAACGGTTACACGTCTAACAACACACTGCAGCCGACCCAAACTCGCGGGCGCTCGTTTCGGCCGCGGAGTTTCGTCCGTTAGCCGCGTTGTCAGCTCGCACATGGAAGAAGTCTAAAGTAGTTATGCCATGAAAGACAATCCGGTCTTGGTGCTCCAACCGTATCGCCTTGATCTACTCCTGACGGATGAAGATGATCCCCATTTATGGGCAGCCGCTGTGAGCAAGCATTGGCCCAAACCTAACGCTCTTAGCCTATGGAAACCCATCCTATTTGGAGTCGGCCAGATATTGAGTGAGGAAGCCCCCCCCTTCTTCTACCATTTGAGTGGTATGATGATCACGGAAGAGTGGCGGTTGGAACGCACTAGCGACGGAAGCCTAACGCCCGTTCCAGTCAAGGGTGCGGCTTCGCGCAAACTGTACCCGTGGTATATTCTTCATGTGACCCGACCGAGTGCAGGCCGAGCTTCGGCGATTGTTCATGCAGGGAGTAATCCGGCGCCATTGATTGGTGGAGGAGAATCACGGGTCTGGAAACGCCGAGCTGCTACAAAGTGGATTGAAACTAAGAAGGTTGTTTCTAGTTGGGTGACCTGACCAGTGCTACTGACCTGGCAGGGGACAACGAGCGCGCCTAGTGAGTAACCGTCCACCGATGCCATTTTTCACGAATGCGTTTGGCTCGCATGCCAGCGCGCGAGAGCGCTGGCACGCGCGAAGCTGCAGGGCTGCCACGGCCTAGCGATCTGCCAACGCGGCCGGCCTGGGCGGTTTGGCTACTGCACTACAACGCAACGGCCATGACCGTATACGCGTGATGCTGCTAGCAGCACGGTTACGTATCCGACCTTTTTTAATGGTGCATGACTCGGGTTGCGCGCGTCTGGGGCGGAACCGAGCGAGATCCCACGCTCTGGAGACCGGTGAGCCTGCAGCGCTACGGGCCGGACTTAAGACCACTTCACGTCCATTGGCGACGTGGCGGCATTGTACACAAGGCTAAGAAACCATCTCAGAATTGGCCTTGGCGCAGCTAGGGCAATTTCGCAAACCTCTCGCCTCTCGAAGCATGGAGGTGAGAGATGAGGAAGAAAAAGGAGCCGCGAGCCACCATCTGGGAGATCGACGACGCTCTGTGGCAGTTGATCCGGCCGTTGTTGCTGCGCTACTGGCCACCCAGGAGAATCGGGCGACCGCGGGCAGGTTTGGCGCAAGGCGATCAACGGCATCATTTACCGGCTGTGGACTGCTTGCCAATGGAATCTTCTGCTTAAGGAGTTCGGCGACGACTCCACGGTGCATCGCTCGCTTTCAGCGCTGGTCCCAGGACGGCGTCATGGAGCAAATCTGGGCCGTGGTGGTCAAGCACTGCGAGGAACCGGCCGGCGTGGAATGGAAATGGCAGGCGGCCGATAGCGCCTTGGGCAAGGCGCGTTTTGGGGGGGCGACGTGGGCCCCAACCCCACGGATCGGGCGAAAAACGGCACAAAAAAAGAACCTCCTGGTCGATGGCCAACTCGGCCCGTGGCGGTGATGACGGCCCCGGCCAACTGGCATGATGCGGCTTGTCTGAAGGATCTGCTGAACTCCGTCGTGACCGAGCGACCCGACAGCGCGGGGGTGGTGCTGGCGGGGAGGCGTTTGGTTCCTGAGTGGCGCAAGAGGAAACGCGTTCGGCGCGATCGCACTGCTTGACGCACAGCGTCAAGCGTGTGCCACTCTCTTGAATGCCACCGCGGGCGAGCCTGCGGGAACAGCATCGATCCACTACGGCCGCTTTCAAGTAGTGCTCCGGCAGGGCGAAACGTGTTTGGCGGTTCGCACTGCTTGACGCGGTGCGTCAAGCAGTCGCACACGGAGGGGTCGGCTCCGTGGTTCGCCGGTCGCACTGCTTGACGCGGTGCGTCAAGCAGTCGCACACGGAGGGGTGCAGGGAACCTGCGGCACTTGTGCCCCGCGTAGAGCGGAGAACCGGTGCGTTCACTGCCCTACATCCTCACGAGCCAGCCCTAACCCCAAGCGTCACAGCCCCTCCGACCGCCTCATGCCGGTGGACGCTTACGGCGAAACGACGTGTGCAGAACTGCCCGCGGGCGAGCGGTGGTTGCGCCATGCCGTGATTTGGCGCAAGCTCTCTTTCGGGACGCAGAGCGCCGGCGGCCGGCACGCGAATGAAAGCCGCGCGCGTGCTGCCGATCATGTGCGCACCGATGCCGTATGGGGAGGCAAGTCTCAAGCGGTGCGGCCGCCGCATTCTGCGCAAGGGGGGGTGCGGCCGCCGCGTATTGCGCAAGCGGTGCTGCCCCGAATGCCTGCCACGCGGTACAATCGAAGCATCATCCCTACATCATCCTTATCATATCTTGGCGGAAGGCCATGAACATCTTGGTGGTTGGCGGCGGGGCCCGCGAACACGCGCTGGCCTGGAAGATCAAGCAAAGCCCTCGCGCAGATCGGGTATTCGTGGCCCCAGGCAATGCGGGCACGGCCCAAGATGCTGAAAACGTCGATATTCCGGCACATGACGTGCCGCGGCTGGTGCGGTTTGCGATAGAGAACAACGTCGGCCTGACCGTGGTCGGCCCGGAACAGCCGCTGGCCGAAGGCCTGGTCGATGCCTTTCAGGAAGCACGTCTCAGGGTCTTTGGCCCCACGCGTTCGGCGGCTGAGCTTGAGGCAAGCAAGGTCTTCTGCAAGCAGCTCCTCCGCCGCGCCGACGTGCCCACCGCAGACTACCGCGTCTTCAACCAGTACGATCGTGCCGTCACTTACCTCGTTGAACGCGAAGACGTACCGGTAGTCGTCAAGGCCGATGGACTGGCAGCCGGCAAGGGCGTGGTCGTATGCGCCAACCGTGCCGAGGCGCTCGCGGCCGTCGACCGCATCATGCGGCAACGCGAATTCGGCGAGGCGGGGGCTCAGATCGTGATCGAGGAGCGGCTCGACGGCGTCGAGGCCAGCGTGATGGCCATCACCGACGGCCGCACCATCGTCACGCTTCCCGCCGTTCAGGACCATAAGCGCGCCTACGACGGCGACCGCGGACCCAACACCGGCGGCATGGGAGCGTATTCCCCCACGCCGGTGGTGGACGCCGAGACGCTGCACTGGATCGAAGCCCACGTGCTCGTGCCCACGGTCCATGCGATGAAGCGCGCGCGCCGCCCCTTCCGGGGAGTGTTGTATGCCGGCCTGATGCTCACCCACCAGGGCCCCAAGGTCCTGGAATACAACGTGCGCTTCGGAGATCCCGAGTGCCAGACGCTCATGGTGCGGTTGAAGTCCGACCTGGTCGAGCTGCTGGACGCCGCCGTTTCTGGCAGCCTGGAGGAGATCGAGGTGCTGGAGTGGGACTCGCGGGCCTCGGTATGCGTGGTGATGGCGAGCGAGGGCTACCCGGGAAGCTACGTTGCTGGCAAGCCGATTCGCGGCTTGGAGGAGGCCGCGCGCGTGCCAGGGGTGAAGGTGTTCCATGCTGGGACTGCCACGAGCGGCGGACAGGTGGTGACCAACGGGGGCCGCGTGCTGGCCGTTACGGCGCTGGGGGCCACGCTGCCTGCCGCCAAGTTACAAGCTTATACGGCCGTCAAGGCTATTCGTTGGGAAGGTGCCTGGTGCCGCAAGGACATTTCAGATAAGGCGCTGGAGACCTTTGGGCTGGGGTGGGATCCGACAGGCTAGCGGCGTTTGATGACGAGCACACCGTGGCGCGCTGCGGGGCCGGGTTCGCGGGACCAGCGGCCGCACAGGACCTCGATCATCAGCCGTGCTGGAGCATCTGTGTAGCCCGCCAAGGTCTCTGCCAGCCATTCTGCGGTGACAGGCTTGGCATTTGGGGCGGCACCGGGCTGGACGGCGGGCACGGCAGCCACGAGCAGATCGCCTGGTTCGAGCATCTGCCGATGTACGGCGAAACTCGTGTGCGGATCGACTCCCAGCGCTGGGCTGTTCGCGGCCAGGGGCTGCCAGCCGCCTGCTGAGAATAACTGCATGCTCACTTGCCCGGCCGCGACAAATGTGAAGGCGTTGCTCCCTTCGAGCAGTTGGCCGTGCAGCACGGCGGCTGTGTGGTCTCCGGCCGTCATGTGCCACAGATCCTGGTTGACCCGCGCTATCAGGGCGCCGGCTTGGTGTACGTGTGCGGCGTGGCCGCGCAAAAGGCTGCGTAGCGTGGCGGCCTTGAGGGCCGCATCCAGGCTGGTACCCGGGCATTCTCCCAGCGAGACGACCAGGCAGCCGTGGTTGGGTACGAACCAGTCGTAGAATACGCCCCCCACCGGACCTGCTTGGTCGCAGTTCCCGGCGATGTCCCATTCATCGCTCAGCGGGGCGACCTGGGGAAGCTGGAAGCGCAGCACGTGCCCTGCGGCTTCGAGCTGGCGGCGCCAGCGAACATCTCCTGCGCCCTCTACCAGCATGGCGTGGCGTTCCAGATCGGCGGCCAACCGTCCGGCGACGATCTCGGCGATTTGCTGGTCCTTATGTGTAAATGGCCTGGGTTGCCGGCAAAAGAGCCACAGCGTCCCAAGAGGTACGGTTGGCGTCGAGATAGGGACGCAGAGGGCGGCGGCAAACGCTTCCGGCAAGCGCCAGGCGGCGGCCGAGGCGGGCTGCTCGATGGCCACGGCGTGGCCTGAAAGGGCCTCCAGGTCTGCGATGGCCTCGGCCAGCCGCCGCGCAGGGGCCAGCAGGCGTTCGGCGGGCAAGCCCCAACAAGCGCGGAGTTTCAATGCTGTGGTGGCGGCATCGAGCATGTACACGGCCGCGGCCTGGCAGCCAAGTGCTTCGGCACCGCCGCGGAGTACGGCTTCCAGCCGGGCGGCCAGATGGGCGCCCTCGTTTGGATGAGGAACGACGGGCACGCAGGCTGCCAACTCGGCCTCGCGCTCCCGCAGGGCTCGCCGCGTTTGCAGAACGGCCTTGGCGAGGGCTTGGACCATCTCCCCCAGCGCCGCGGCCGCCTCGTTTGAGAGCTGGCCGTCAGAACGACCGGCCTCGTAGGCACGCGCCTCCGTGCGGGCACGCCTGATGCTGATGTGTCCGAGAGCAGCTCCGACGCCCGGGTCGACCGGGGCGGACCACAGCAAATCAGGATCGTGACTCGCAGGCGGCTGCGGCTCGATCGCCAGCCGCCACCCGGCGTGCCGGAAAAACGGCTGGCAAACTTGGTCGAGCCATTGGCCGTACGCGGCGTCCTCCGCTGCGGTCGGCGGCAGCCGCTCCGTATACAGGCGGAGGTAGCTGGGAATCGGCTTCGGCACGCGGCGCGTGGGGCTAGTGAATCCAAGGTGCTTCCTGCGCCAAGCTCTCCAGCGTCCGTGATCGTTATAGTTTCACATCGGCTGCCTGCGGCGCCGGCTGTGGCGCAATCTCGCTGCGCGCGTCTTTGCTGGTTGTGCCGCCTGTGCCGGCTGGTCCGTCGACTTGCAGATTGCGCAAAGGCGGAGCACAAAGCTGGTGCGGCCCAGGACATGCGTTCTGAACCAAACTGACAGCAGCTTGCACCGCCGCTGCCGCTCTGTTAGGCTAGCCGTGTCTCTGTGCAATCTTTGGAGAAGACCAATGCGCGCTGGCGGTTGCAGGGCCTTCCTAGCGGTGCTTATCCTGGCCGGCACCGCCAGGGCCCAGGAAGAACAAGGCGGACTGGACCAGGCACTTGCCACCTCGCGCAAGTCGGGCCGGCCGCTGTTGGCGGTGGTCGGCTCGGGTTCGTGAGGGGCCTGCCAGGCGCTGCACCGGCGGTTGGCGACCGACGCCTCGCTGGCAGCCCTCACGGCACAGTTCGTGCCTGTATCGATTGACGTTGCCTCGCCCGATTTCCGCAAGTTGGCTGGTCAACTCGGGCTAGCCGGGCAAATCACTATCCCCTACATCAGCGTGCTGAGGGCTGATGGAGAAAAACTCTATGCCGATTCGGGCGCGCCTCAGGGAGATGCCCTGCCAGCCCTGCTGCGCGAGTGCCTCGGCCGGGCCGGCAAGCTGCTGGACGAGAAGAAACTTGCCCGCATGAGCGACGCCCTCGAAGAGGCCATGAAGCTGGCGGCAGACGGCAAAGATGCCGCGGCCATCGACAAGATCTTCAAGCTGGTCGACAGCGGCTGCTACGCCGAGCCAGCCGTGAGCATCAACATGTTTGCCAAACAACTCGCCGACAAGGCCCTGGCTCGCGCCCAGGAGGCGGAGCAGCACCTCGCGGCTGATGATTCAGAGCAGGTATTTGCTGGCGCGCTCGTGCTGTGCGAAACCATGCGCACTTATGGCAGGTTGCCGGCCGTGAAAGAGGCGCTCGCGCCGCGAATCAAGAAGCTGCGTTCGCAGGCCGAGATGCGCCCCATCTTGCAGCAAGCAGAGGCGTTCGACCGCGCCCAGACCACGGCTACACGCCAGCCCAAGCGTGCTGCGGCAGCGTACCGGCAGGTGCTTAGTCGGTATCCCGAGTCCCCAGCCGCAAAGCTGGCCCAACAGCGCCTCGACGAACTTTCTGGGACCGGCACAGCGCACAGCGCAGCAGACGACCCTTCCCACGAAGCACACTAGCTCGCGGTCCAAAGGCTCACCACACAGGAGGACCGTGTTGGCCACCCAGCCAATCGGCCTTGACGTGTGCGCCTTGGCATGTGCGAGCCGTAAAGTACGTTCCTACGTGCGGTAAACGACGACCAGAAGCACGTCCGAAGGTGCAAAGCTCCCCTTGGTGAGTCCTTGAGACTGCACGTCCTTGGGCATGCTTTGGGGAGCAATGTTGCCAATAACCTGAAGCACTTCGGCGCCGGTGTCGGCGAGCCAGGCGTTCACGTCGCGCTCCAAGGTTTGCAGATCGGCTTCAACGCCTTTGAAGATCTTGATTTGGTGCACCTTGCGTATCCTTCGTGATACAGGTTTGGCTAAACGGCGGCTACGGTTTCGGGAAGGTGCTGCTCGGCCGACTTCTATGGGCAGCATGCTTGCCGCATGCTGCTCGGTCGTGCAGACGCGCGCCGCAGGCAGGCGAGGAGCAAAAGCGCAGGGGGGCCAGGTGCGGCACTTAGCGGAGTCTCATTACCATAAACCCGGCCGGAGGGGTGGGCAACCCCGAGGCGACTCCTACCGCCTGCACGCACGCGCTACGCCGCACACGGCAGTTACATTTGGCCGCGTTTGCCGGTACAAACGGTAGTAGCCATGACCAGCAGCACACAGCATAGCGAATCGACCTCGCTCGATAAGTCGGGCGAGCGGATCCGGCGGATGTTCGGCCAGATCGCAGACCGCTACGATCTGCTGAACCACGTGCTGTCTCTGGGGATCGACCATTCTTGGCGGCGGCGGACGGTACGCAAGGTGCCGCCCACGGGCCGCCTGCCAGTCCTCGATATTTGCACGGGCACGGGCGACCTGGCCCTGGCATACTGGCGTGCAGGCCGCGGCCGCGTGCGAGTGGTGGGGGCCGATTTTTGCCGCCGCATGCTCCAGCATGCGCGTGCCAAGGCGGCCCGGCGCAAGGCGCACGGCGTGAGCTTCGTCGAGGCGGACGCCCTTGCGCTCCCATTTGCCGACGAAAGTTTTGAAGTCGCAAGCTGCGCGTTTGGCCTGCGTAATACAAGCGACCCGGACCGTGCCCTGCGCGAGATGCATCGTGTGCTTTGCCGTGGCGGGCGGCTGGCGGTGCTGGAATTCTCGCTGCCCCGGCACGAACCGCTGCGCGGGATCTACCGTTTCTACTTCGGCAGAGTCTTGCCGCGTTTGGGCCAGCTCTTAGCGGGCGATCGAGAGCGGGCATACAGCTATTTGCCCGCCAGCGTGCACGATTTTCCCGCAGGCGAGGCCTTGCTGGAACGGCTGCATGCCGCCGGTTTCGTAGACGCCGCCTATTACCCGTTTACGTTCGGCATTGCTTGCCTGTACGTGGCCGCACGATGAACACCACAGCCGCATACGTTCTGGCGATCACGGGGGCGAGCGGTGCCGTGTACGCGGTACGGCTGTTCGACGTGTTGCTGGCCGCGGGATGCCGCGTGCACTTGGTGATCAGCCCTGCCGGCGAGGCCGTGCTGCGGACCGAGTTGGGGTTGGAGTCAGGCTGCGCATCATCATGGGAATCCATGTTGATGCCGGAGCCTGGTGCTGCTGCAACAGACCGCTTGGTGCGGCTGATAGGACCGCGGGCGCTTGTCGGACCGCCACGGGAGGGCCAGGTAGCGTACCACGATCATCGTGACCTGCTTGCACCCATTGCCAGCGGCTCGTGGGCGACAGCGGGAATGGTGATTTGTCCCTGTTCCGGCGGCACGCTTGCGGCCATTGCCAATGGGATGAGCGAGAACCTGATTCATCGCGCCGCCGACGTGCATTTGAAAGAACGCCGCCGCCTGGTATTGGTACCGCGAGAGACGCCGCTCTCTCTCATACACTTGGAGAACATGCGCCGTTGCGTCGAGGCAGGAGCGGTTGTGCTCCCAGCCGCGCCGGGCTGGTACCACGGCGTGCAGGGCGTACCCGACCTCGTGAACTTTGTGGTGGCGCGCATCTGCGATCAGCTCGGCGTGGCCCACGCCCTGATGCGACGTTGGGGAGAGCCATGATCTGGCGTTGCCTGCGGATGTTTCTGGAACTCGTCCGCTTCAGCCATACAGTCTTTGCGCTGCCGTTCGCCCTGTTTGCCGCGGTCATGGCTTGGCGTGGCCCAGAGGCACCTTCCTGGCGCTGGCGCGACCTGCTGGGAGTCGTGCTCTGCATGGTGTTTGCCCGCAGCACGGCCATGGCCTTCAATAGGCTCGCTGACCGCCATTGGGACGCTTTGAACCCTCGTACGCGCATGCGGCACCTGCCGGCGGGCTTGCTCACGCCGGCCGCCGTGTGGTTGTTCACAACAACAAGCGCGCTGGGATTCGTTGCTAGTACGCTGCTGTTCTTGCCCAATCGCTGGCCGGCCTACCTGGCGCTGCCTGTACTGGCCTTCGTCTGCGCCTACAGCTTTACCAAGCGATTTACCGCGCTTTCTCACTTCTGGCTGGGAGCCGCATTGATGCTGGCCCCCGTGGCGGCCTGGCTTGCCATCCGTGGCAGCCTGGACTGGCCGCCGGTCGTGCTCGGCACCGCCGTGCTGCTCTGGGTGGCAGGGTTCGACATCATTTATGCCTGCCAGGATCACGAGGTGGACGTGAAGCTTGGTCTGCACAGCGTACCGGCGGCACTGGGGGTGGAGCGTGCCTTGCGCCTCGCCGCCGTATGCCACCTCGGCACCGTGGCGGCCTTGCTGCTGCTGCCGCAAACTTATCCGGGTTTGGGAGGTATTTACCTGGGCGGCGTCGTGGCGGTGGCAGCGCTCTTGGCATATGAGCACTACCTTGTGCGGCCGGACGATCTGGCTAGGGTGAACACAGCCTTTTTCCACGTGAACGCGGCGATCAGCCTGGGAATGCTGGCCGTGGGCACGCTCGATTTGCTATGGTAGGCGGCGAGGTACGATCGGCTTATGACTGCTACGGTGCATCCTGAGTTTCCCCGCATCCGAGAGAAGGTACTGGCCGGAGAGCGGCTCACGTTCGATGACGGGCTGGTGCTGTTCAGCCCACAAGTCAGCCTGCATGACGTGGGCGCGCTGGCCAACCTGGTCCGCGAGCGGCGGCACGGCAACACGGCCTATTACAACATCAACACGCACCTGAATCCCACGAACGTGTGCGTGTATCGATGCACGTTTTGCGCCTTTCGCGCCGATCTGCGCAGCCCGAAGGGCTACGTGATGAGCGACGAAGAGATCCTTGCGCGAGGGCAGGAGGCCGTGGAGTCCGGCTGCACCGAGATGCACATCGTGGGCGGTCTGCACCACCAGAAGCCGTTCGAGTGGTACGTGCACGTGTTGCGCATCTTGCACGAGTCGTTTCCCAGCCTGCACCTCAAGGCGTGGACGGCCGTGGAGATCCACTGGTTTGAGCATCTTACGCGTCGGCCGGCCAAGGAGGTGTTGCAAGAGTTGATAGACGCCGGCTTGGGCAGCATGCCGGGCGGAGGCGCCGAGATCTTCCATCCCGAGGTGCGCGACCAGATCTGCGAGCATAAGGCCGATGCCGCCGCTTGGCTGGAGATCCACCGCACGGCCCACTCCCTGGGGTTGAAGACCAACTGCACCATGCTGTACGGCCATATCGAGCAGGCCCACCACCGGGTGGATCATCTGCTGCGATTGCGGGCCCTACAGGACGAAACGGGAGGATTCCAGGCGTTCATTCCACTGGCCTTTCACCCGGCGAACACGGGCCTGGCGCACCTGAAAAAGCCATCCGTTCTGCTCGACCTGCGCACGCTCGCCGTGAGCCGCCTGCTGCTCGACAACGTGCCGCACATCAAGGCCTACTGGGTGATGCTGGGCGTAGGCACGGCGCAGGCCGCACTGGCCTATGGCGCAGACGACCTCGACGGCACCGTGCGCCACGAACGCATCTACCATGACGCCGGAGCGGATACGCCCCAGATCCTCACAGTGGCTGAGCTGGAGCACCTCATCCGCGAGGCGGGACGCGAGCCGGTAGAGCGCGATACGCTCTACCGGCCCGTCCGCCGGCGGGGATTGACTTGGGAACCCGTGACTGCCCCCGCGCCGCTGGCCTAAGCTGGTCAGCACCATCGTGCCGGCACCGCAAGCACAAAGAACGCAGGGGCAGGGTACCCACGCTCGATCAGTCTGTCGCGCTCAGCTCCGCCTCCTGCGCACCATCCGAAGTGCTGGAGGACCGCTTCTTGGAGTTCGTCGACGAAGTCGGCACGAACTCGGTGTCGATGAACTGCAACAGCTTGGTAATACACAGGCGATTGACGCTGGTCCCCACGAGGTTGGCCTCGTCCTTGAGGTACTCCAGCATCGACTCCGGCAGGCGCACGGTAATCACCTTGCACTCCTTGCGGGCGGTGGAACCATCTCCGTTCTCCGAGCGAAGCCGGGCCACCATCCGCTGAATCTCAGCGTACTCTTCCGTCTGCTGGAACGCGGCCAGCTCCTCGGGCTCCGTGAAGGTCGAGCGAACCACGCCCTCCTTCCCCAGCAGCCGGTAGACAAACTTCGCCCAGTCCGACTCCTCTGCATACAGCCGCTTGGCCGCCTCCAACACGGCCGTGGCCTTCTCGTGCATCACAGGCACTCCTTTCCACAATAGGGGTTCGAGAGATCCGTTCTCGGCGGCACAACTCCATGCCGCCACACGCCAGCATGCTGGCACAAAAGTCAAGTGCTAGCCGCATCCCTTTACGCTGCTAGCAGTTGCAACTTTTTGCTCGCACTGCACACATCTTGCGCAAGCCTGCCCGGAGCTTTGGCATCGACTCTCGTGCCCAAAGACTAGGCAGCCCGACTTTTTGCATTTACCAAGTGTCCACTCATTCGGCCGCTGCCGCCGCTAAGCCAAGTACGGGCTAGTAGCAACGCTGTTTCTCAACTTTGGCTAATTGCCGTAACTCACAAGCCTGATGGCAATTTCGTTGACCGTGCTCCAAGCCTGGGTTAGATTGGAAGTGTCATGGTGCCAGTTCGGCCGGCCCAGGAGGGGCCGCCCAGCACCCCTTTTCGTCTGTCGTTCCCGTCCGGCCCAGATTTCCCATGGCGAAGCGGGCCAGTTGCCCGCAGCCGATTCCCGGGTGTGGTCCAGAGCGCCACTCGTAGGATGACCAGCGCAGGCTCCAGCGTCGGTTCCAGCCACACACGGCTATCCCCAGTTGGCCAGGCGGGCGATGCCGCGTTTTCGCAAAACAGGGGCGTGGCCCAGCCGGAGCAGGTGCCGCCAGCCCACGCGGCGATTGGTCAGCCGGACGATCCGACCGTCATTTCTCAACGTCCGCCGCAAGGCGCGGTAGTGGCACGCTCGGCCACTGCCCAGGAGCTAGGGCGCGGGTTGATTGGGCAGACGCTCGACCACTTCGAGCTTACCGAGTATGTGGGCGGAGGCGGCATGGGCGCCGTGTTCCGTGCCCGGGATACGCTGCTCAAGCGCGACGTGGCCGTCAAAGTACTCTCCCCCGAGCAGGCAGCAGACGAAGAAACGCTGCGACGTTTTCAAAACGAGGCGCAGTCCGCGGCACGGCTGGACCACGAGAACATCGCACGCGTCTTCTACGTTGGCCAGAGCAAGGGCCTGCACTACATCGTCTTTGAGTTCATCGAGGGCGAAAACCTGCGGGACCTGGTCGAGCGGCGCGGCGCCCTGCCCATTCCCGAAGCGCTCAGCTACACGCTCCAGATTGCCGAGGCGCTGGCCCACGCGGCGAGCCGAGACGTGGTGCATCGCGACATCAAGCCGTCGAATGTCATCATCACTGCGGATGGCCGGGCCAAACTGGTCGACATGGGGCTGGCGCGGCTGCACCAGCCCGCCGGCACCGGAGACCTGACGGCCAGCGGCGTGACCCTGGGCACCTTCGACTACATCTCCCCAGAACAGGCGCGCGATCCCCGCGCCGCCGACGTGCGCAGCGACATCTACTCGCTGGGCTGCACGCTCTACTTCATGCTCTGCCAACGGCCACCGTTCCCGCAGGGTACGGTGCTGCAAAAGCTCTTGCAGCACACCACGGACGTGCCGCCTGACCCTCGCGAAATCAACCCGCAGGTGCCGCCCGAGTTCGCCGCCGTCGTGCGCCGAATGCTCGCCAAGGAACCACGTTGGCGCTACCAACACCCGCACGACCTCATTCGAGACCTGCTCGCACTTGCCGAACGCTGGGGCCTGGAGCGGGTCTACACGCGGGTCCAGGTCGCACCGGCACCGGCGCCGCGGCTGCGGCTGGCGCAGCAGTTGCCCTGGCTCGCGCCGGTCGCGGCACTGTTGTGCCTGGTGGCTGCGCTCCACGCACTCGACGCCCGCCACGCAGAAGAGCTTGCCGGTGCCAGTCGAACGTGGTCAGACTTGCTGCCTCCAGCGCCCACTACGGTCGAGCCAGGTTCAAGCCCGAGCCGCAGGACCCCGAGCGAGCAGGCCAGCCCGGGCGCCCCCGCGAACAACACTGCTCCTGCATCAAACTCGAATCCATCAGACTCGGTTGATGCGCAGCCTAGCCTGCCGCAAGCCGGGGATGAGCCGGCTGATGCCCGGCTCGTTGCGAATGCCGGCGACGCACAGCAGTCGGCCGGAGGCGGTCTGTCTCGGCCTGCTGCCGGTACCCGAGAAGGGACCAAGAGCACGCCGCCAGACCCAATGGCCGAAACGTCGGCCGCTGCGGCTGCCGCCAATGGCCAGCGCGAGCCGGGCAACTCGGGACGGACTCCCACAGATAGCGCCCCACAACCCGACGAAGCCGCCCAGGCGACTCCCCAAGACGCACCCGGCAACTCAAGCAGCACGAACGCCGGTCCCGGCGGATCGAACCAGCGCGAGCCCGCTCCCCTCCCGCCCGGAATGCTCGTCGTCTGGGATGGGCCCGCCGCGGCCCCATATTACTCCAGCTTGCAAGCAGCGGTGGCGGCCGCCAAAAGCGGCGAGATCGTCGAGCTGCGCTACACTGGGGTGCGCGACGAGCAGCCCCTTGCCCTGAACAACATACGGCTCACCTTGCGCGCGGGCGAAGGCTATCGCCCCGTGGTGCGATTCCGCCCACAAGAGGCGGACCCGCTCAAGGCGCCGCGCGCCATGCTCAGCCTGAGCGGCGGCCGTTTATCTCTGGTGGGCCTCTCTCTGGAGCTGGATGTTCCTTCTCCACGCGAGCTGCCCGTGGACGATTGGGCGCTGTTCGAGGCCGCGGGTGCCGAATTGCTGGAACTGGAACGCTGCTGGCTCACGGTGCGCAACGCTACTGCCAGTGGCACGGCGTTCCATCCGAATGTGGCCTTTGTCGGCATCCGTGCAGGGCTGCAGAGAGATGGCATGATGATGCCCGACGACATGGCCGCAGAGCCCACGCTTACGCTTCGGTTGCGCAATTGCGTGGCCCGGGGAGAGGCCGTGCTGCTGCGTGTTTCTGATGGGCAGCCGGTCGACCTCACCTGGGACAACGGCTTGTTCGCCAGCTCCGAGCGCCTGTTGGCGGTCTCCGGCGCGGCGGCGACTCCCCGCGCGGCCGGCCGCATTCACCTCGACCTGCGCCACCTGACTGCGGCCGTCGGCAGGGGACTGGCACGCATAGCCGCCACTGCCGATGCCCCCTACCTGCCGCCGTGCGAGATCGATTGCAGCAACAGCCTGCTGGTGGCGTGGCAAGAGGCCACACTCATCGAGCACCAGGGGTTGGAGCCGGCCCAGCGCATCCAGCAGCAGTTCAACTGGAGCGGGGAACGCAACGTCTACGACGGCTTTACCGTCTTCTGGCAGATCCAGGATGGGTCGGCCATGGGCCCAGTCTTAAGATCGTTTCGCGAGTGGCGCAGCCTGTGGGGGCCAACGCGGGAGGCCAAGAGCCAATTGGGCCCCGTTCCCTGGCAGCGGCCTTTGCCGGTGCAGCGTCCCACGCACACCCACGTACCGGCGGACTATACACCGGATCCATCGGCAGACGACAACCCCGCACGCCAGGCTGCCAGCGACGGCCGAGACTGCGGCCTCGATTTGCAGGCACTGCCACCTCCGGCACGCGCCGATACGTAACGATCACCGACCCCCGAAAGCACCTTCCTCCTAGCAACCAAAGGCCTTGATGCACGCCAGGCCGGTGTGCTCGTATAACGCCTTCACGCCCATTGCCCAGCACGCTTGGCAGCGTCAATCCCCATACTGGGACCCTGGGCCCCAGCCGGTAGATGTAGATCGTCCCAATTCGCCCTACCAATTCGGCCTCTTTTAGAAACGGGCGAGACCCCGCCCCCGCCGCTTGATGCCTTGACGCCCAGGCTGTGGCGATTGGGGGCTTGCGAAGCAGCAGGGCCGCGAGCTTGTCTTCGGTGCGTCGAAGGGGCGGAAGCCCACGTGCGTGGCCGCCACGCGCCTTGGACTCAAGACTGGGACGGCCGGGACGAGGCGGGCCAGCGAATCGGCCGCGTGTTCCGCTGGCAGCGGCCCTTGGGCAACGTGGTTCGCCTTGCGGCCCGGCAGGTTAAAGCTGGACGCTGTATGAGGACCAGCCCGTGACGCCGCACGCAGTCGCAAGGAGGCTTGTAACCGTGACGCGAGAGCAGTTGGACTGGCTGTGGCCCGGAAGGGTGCCGTTGCACAAGCTCAGCTTGCTGGCAGGCGACCCGGGCCTGCGCAAGTCGTTCGTCACCCTCGCCATGGCCGCCCGCGTGTCGCGCGGCCAGCCGTGGTCCGACGTGCTCTTGCTGGCGCAGGCGGCCGCCGACGTGGTGCTTCTGAACGCCGAGGACGACTTGGCCGAAACCATCGCCCCACGGCTCGACAACGCCGGGGCCGACTAGCCCCGCATTGTGGCCATCGAAGGCTTTGCCCTGCCGGTGGGCGCTTGCACTTCTCACTCAACACGGACTTGCTTCGGTTGGAAGAAGTGCTTAAGGCCAATCCCCACACGCGGCTGGTGATCACCGACCGCAACGACGCCTACTGCGGCCACGTGTATTCGCACAATTCCGCCAAGGTGCGGGGACTACTGGCCCCGCTGGCGGAACTGGCTGGCCGCTTTGGGGCGGCCATCGTGGCGGAGACTCATCTCTCGAAGTCGGGCGGCACGAAGGCCATTTACCGGGCGATGGGGTCGCTGGCATTCGCCGCGGCCACTCGCAGCGTGTGGATGGTGGTCGAGGACCAGGGCGACGCCCTACACCGGCTCTTCCTGCCGGCCAAGCTGAACGTCGGCGGCGAGCCCGGCGGGTTGGCCTACCACATCGAAGACGGCCGGGTGCCGTGGGAAGCAGTCCCGGTGCGGATGCACGCCGATGACGCCTTTGCGGCGGAAGCGGCAGCGAGCGAGCCGGGCCGCGGGGCGGAGCGCCGAAAACCCATCGCCTAGTTGGGCGAGCAATTGGTCGGCGAGCGATACCGGCGAGCGACGTGATTGAGCTTGGTGGCCAACTCGGTTTCAACGAGCGGACGCTCCAGCGGCCGTTCAAGCTCTTGGGGGGGTGCGGAAACGAGAAGGCTTCTGCGGCCGCTGGACGTGGGACCGGCCCCACGTGGGCGACAGCGGTAGGCACACGAATCGAGCGTCAGTCTGAATTGCCACCCTACGACGCCTACGAGGGAAAGCAGCCGCCTACACGGGTGACGTGTCGCCTCCGGGCAAGCCAGCCGCTGCGTGTAGGCGACAGAAAGAGATAATAAAAGACGGAGACAACATTCGGGGCAATGGAGTACGCGACACTGATTTCGCCCTCTTGGACGTCCCTGACGCCAAGTGCCACCTGCTGGGCGTTGTGCTGCACGAGTTGGCGCACATCCTGCAACAGCCGCCCGTGGACGCCGGCGAAGACGTGGACGAGGCGAAACGCATCTTCGAGTCCCTCTGTGTCGGCCATGCCGCGTCGCAGCCAACGGACGAAGCCACCGCGCCGTTCCACGGCCACGGCCTGCGGGTCATCCGTGCGGCCCTGCACTTGTGGCACCGGGCCCAGGCGGCCGGCGTGCTGGTGCCCCTTTCCGGCTACTGTGCCGGCCGGCGGTATGGCATGTCGCACCCGAATCGCTACCGCCAGGCCCTGGGCGACGAGCCGGCCCGGCTGGCCAGCCGCCCCATCCGAGACATCCTCCGCGCGCCCTCCCCGCGAGCGTTTCGGCGCCTTTGGGCCGGCGACGTGGCCCATTGGCTTTCCTGTAGTCCCGCTTGTTCCGAAAGGAGTCTTTGCGAATGTCCATCGCCAGTTTGATTGAACGGATTGCCGGAGGCAGCGCCAGCGTCAGGCGGCCCGGGCCGCCGACTTCCGCAGCCTGGTGGCCCGCGTCGCCGACGGCCAGGAGCCCGAAGCCGACACCCTGGAGCGGGTGCTCCAGGACGCGTGCAAGTCGCTCGACGACCTGCGGCAGGCGGTCGAGCGGCTTCAGCGTGGCCGCCAACTGCGGGAGCATTTGGACCGGCTCCCGGCACTGATGGCCGAGCGGCAGGAGATCGAGAAGCAGATTGCTGCTGCCGACGCGGCCCTGGAAGCGGCCGAGAAGAAGCACGGCGAGACCACCGGCCCCGTGGTAGCCCGGATCGAGCAAATCCGCGAGCTGGTGTGCGCTGCCGATGCGGCCAGGCGGCAACTGGCCTGCACCTGCACGGACGAGGCCCTGCTGGCCGAACACCGCCGGGTGCAGGCCGAACTTGGCGTGGCCAACCACGAGGCGGGGGAGCTGCGCGAGGCGGCTAGCCGCCAACGCGAGCGGGCCCGCAGCGAACAGGCCGCTGCCGAGCGGGCCAAACGCATCGTCAGTGGCGACGAGCAGATGGAAGAGCACCTGGCCCGGGCGCAACAGCACGAGCAGAAAGCCGCTGAGTTCGGCGGCGAGGTGGCCAAGGTCGAAAAGCGGGTCGCCAAGCTCCAGCGCGACGCCGCCGAAGTCCGCGAGCGGATGCTGGTGCCGTAGGCGGCTGGACGGGGGCCACCGGAACGCGCTCGCGGCAGACGACGCCCTTTCCCCGTGGGCTGCCTGTTGACGGCCAAGAAACCGTTGGTGGCGCTGACGACAATGCCCTTCCACAGTGGGCTTCCCCCAGCGCCCACCCTGTGGCAACCGCCGCTCGATACTCCCCGGACGCCCGATTCTGCTCTTTGGCAATTCGGTCTATGTCATGAGCCGCCGGGGCCGGCGACCCCGGCGGCTCGAAGTGGGAATCCGCTGCCTGGCGTTCGAGCGCGAACCGCACCGATGCCGTGTGTGTCGTTTCCCTTCATGGTCTAGTGCCAATGGTTCTCGCTGTTGCGAATAAGCAGAATTTCGTATTATGGCATCGAGGCGAACGGCGGACCAACTTTTGGGGAACTCGTTGTGGAAGGCGACTGGAGCGATCTGCTGCTGGCGTATCTACATGATCCACCTGACAAGGCATTGTCTATTCGAGGGCATGTGCCTCGTGCTCGCGACCACGCCAAAATCGCTGTCGGCGAGTGCGTCAGTAAGAGTATCCTCGAAGATGCTGTCTCCTCAGCCGATCCACTGGCGTCGATCATTGAACGGCTGCCCATGCCCTCGGCCGGTTCCCAAGGGGAGCGGGCAGTCGGTCCGACCGGCGGCCAACTGGGGGTCATACACCCGCTCTCAGCGGTTCAGGTGTTCCTTGAAGTGCCGGACCTGAGCCACGTCTTGACCAACGCCGAGAAGCAACAACTCCAGGAGGTAGTTGATGGGTTGCAGGGCGCAGGAGAACAGCAGGCCGGGAATCGCTTGCTGGCGATCTGGCGGTTGTGGCCCGATGCATTGGCGTCAGAGTGTCATGTCTGCTTCTCCCGCCTTCCAGCGGATACACGAACGCCCGACCACACGATCTGGCATCACCTGGATGTGACGGCGGCTTTCAAGGCAGCGGAAAGGGAAGGACACGGCGCGGCGCTGCTTACGTTTGCCATCGGACCAGTGCAGCGGTTCATCGAGGCGGCACGCAGTGTGCGCGACCTCTGGTCCGGCAGCATGATTCTCTCGTGGCTCACGTTTCGGGCGATGCTGCCGATTATCGAGCAACTTGGGCCCACGGCGCTCATTTATCCTGCCCTTCGGGGCAACCCCCTGCTTGATCTTTGGCTGCGCGACCGAGAGCGAGTTGGCGAGAAGACCCCATTGCCTGATGTCGATTTGCGATTGACGCCGGCACTACCACATCGCTTCCTGGCATTGGTTCCCTCGGGCGAGGAGGGGGCCTGTGCCAGGGACTTGGCTGCGAAGTGCGAGAAGGCAGCAGCCGATGCCTGGCTGGAGATAGCCCAGGCAGTTCGCGACCGAATTGGGGGGACACTGAAGCAGCTCTGTTCCAGTTGGGACAAGCGATGGGACAGCCAGGTCGGAAGCTACTTTAGCACGGCAACCGCTGTGTTGCCGCTTGGCGGCCCGGGTGAGGAAATCGACCGGCGCCTGGCGCGGGTTTTGGCCGGCAAGGACTCGTTCCGCGAGGCATTTCCGAATGCAGAGGCCGTCCGCGACATGGCGCGGGCCATTCCACAGAGTGAACGACCTAGCTACGACCAGGAGCACGCTGGCCGCTGGCAGTATCAGGTCGAGCTCGTTCAGCGCTTGTTGGCTGCGCGTCGCGCTGTTCGTCACGTCCCCCGGTGCCCGCCCGCCACCAGCGCGAGCGAGGGCTTCCCGCAGAAATGCACGCTGCTGGGCAGCTTCGAGCAAATGGGGCCGGATGATTTGCGTCAGTCGAAGGACTTCTGGGATAAGCTTGCGGATCCGAAAAGTGGCTTGAACCTGGAGGGCGTTCGCATTCGTCATAGCGAGGCGCTCAGCGCTGTAGCACTTATCAAACGGTTCGCTGGGGCGGCATTTCTGCGGCAGCAGCTTCAACTCTCGACGCACGATCTGCGATTCCCGGATACATGGACCGTCGCGGCCGCAGAGTGGCTCGTCAAGGCGGAAAGCTACGGGTATCAACTTGGCCCGCGCTACATCGAGGGCTGGAACGGACATTGGCTGCACTGGTCGACACCGGCTCAGGACCTGGGCGACGCAGACGAATGCCCGGCCAATGTCCGGTCGCAGATTCAAGGCGCCCGCAAACCAGAAAAGTGCAGCGCACCACCGGTCTACTACGCCATCCTTAAGCTCGACGGTGATGACCTGGGAGCCTGGCTCCGAGGCGAGAAGTCGCCGAGGGTCCGGGAGGTCATGCACCCCACCCTGGTGAGCTATTACGAGGGTCTCGGCGACCAAGCGAAGGTCGGTCTGGATGCGACGCGGCCCGTTGGCCCAGCACTGCACGCGGCCGTCAGCACGGCCCTTGCCAACTTCGCCCTGCACGTTGTCCCCCATGTCGTCGCAAAGCATCATGGCACGGTCATCTACTCCGGCGGGGATGACACGCTGGCGCTGTTGCCGGTCAGTACTGTGCTCCGCTGTGCGATTGAGCTTCAGCAAGCCTACACCACCGACTGGTATGCGAAGGATCATCGCGAGTACCTGATGATGGGTTCGCGGGCCACACTCTCCGGCGGTCTCGTGGTCGCGCATGCCAAGGACGACCTCCGGCTCGCTCTCCAGGATGCTCGAAGTGCGGAGACACAGGCGAAGGAGTCGGGCCGCGACGCCCTGGCGATCAGCGTCCGCCGCAGGTCAGGCGAGCACACGACGGCGGTTTGCCCGTGGTCATTCGTCCCAACCGTTGCAGGGTGGACGGAAGCCTTCCAGAAGGGAGCCTCGGATCGCTGGGTCTATCACCTGTACGCCGATCGGCGGACGCTCCAAAATCTCCCTGAAGAGGCGATCAAGGCAGAAATGCGCCGGCAGCTTGGACGAGCCGACGAACCCACGCCCAGCCTAATTCCCCCCGGCGAACTCGTTGAGGCGTTTGACAGGTTTCGCGCGTCCACGGTTGCGTCCGACGGCGGGATGAGACCACGCTTCGAGTGGTCCGGCTCGGCGCTCAACCAGTTTCTTACGCTCTGTCGCACCGCGTCATTCCTGGCGCGCGGGAGGGACGGATGAGCCACACAACAGCACCAATGACCATCGGCGTGTGTCTGGAGCCGCTCGACGTGCTGTTCTTCCGCGATGGTCGGCCGTTTACCGGCTCGGAGCGGAGTGTCAGCGGCCTGCCCCTGCCGCAGACGTTCGCAGGAGCCATCCGCACGGCGTTGCTTCGCGCGGCCGGCTGTGATTTCGGCCGGTTAAAGCAGGCGGTCGAGTCACGCGCGTCCTTTGACGAGGCGGTGAAACAGGCTTGCCGCCGCGAATACGACTGGATCGGCCGGCTCGCGGTGCGTGGGCCGTGGTTGGCGCGACAGAGCCGAACGGATGAAGAACTGGAAGTGTTCGTTCCAGCACCTGCCGTCTTGCACAAGCAGAGAAAACGAGGGGCGGCGGCGAACCTGCTACGCCTTGCGCCACTGCCGGCGGGACAACTCCCTGGTTGGAACCCTCCGCAGGATCAGCAGGGCCTTCGCCCCTTGTGGTTGAAGCAATTGACCGCCACGGAACCGGCTGAGGGCTATTTGACTCGAACGGGGCTTGAGCAGTTTCTCCGCGCCGACGACGTGGCTGCCGACGCGGTGATCCCTGCGCGCGAACTGTTCGGCCTGGATTACCGCATCGGCATCGGCATCTCCCCTGGTCGACTCGTGGCCGAAGAGTCGCAGATCTTCGGACGCGGGTTTCTGGCCTTGAGGGAGGACTTGGAGAAGAAACAACAGGTGGTCCTGTACGCCGAATTGGTATTGCCGGATGACGCCAACAGCGATCCCATGCTCAGCGAAATCAGGACACTACCGCTGGGAGGCGAGGGACGGCATGCGGCGCTCCGCCGTTTGCCGAGACCTTACGCGTGGCCCAGCGCGCACGCCCAAGGAGTCCACCAGAAACCCCTGGTACTGCTGACAACGCCGTGTGCCTTCCAAGGCGGCTGGAGGCCACGGTGCCTGGATGGTCGCGTGGTCGCGGCGGCGGTGCCTGGCTCGGTTGCCTTCTCCGGCTGGGACCTGGCCCGCGGTGGGCCAAAACCGACGCGGTTCGCCGTCCCGGCCGGCAGCGTGTATTACCTTGAGTCCCTTCCCGACAATTGGCAGCATAATCTGGCCGAAAACGACGAAGATCGTCAACAAGGCTGGGGCTGCTGCCTGACTGGAGTCTGGACCGATGAGTGAAGCTCAGATCACGAACCCGCCTCGGCCATCGCCGCAAGCGGCCGCACTTCTGTTCATCCACGCCCAGACAGGGTTGCACCCTGGCTCGGGCACGGCGCTGGGGACGGTGGACCTGCCGATCCAGCGCGAACGCCACACGCAGTGGCCGGTCATCCCCGGCTCGACGCTCAAGGGCATCTTGCGGGATGCGTGTCGGCGCGCAGACCGGAACGGACAGGCTTGCGAAGACTGGCTGGCCGCTTTCGGTCCCGAGACCGCGGAGGCCGACAAGCATGCCGGCGCCCTGAGCCTGACCGACGCCCGCATCCTGGCGTTTCCCGTCCGTTCGCTCAAAGGAGTTTTTGCCTGGGTCACCTGCTCGGCCGTTCTGGAGCGACTGCACCGGGACTTGGATCTGACAGGTGCCAACGGCGCGACGCTCGATCTTCCGGCGAGTCCAGGCAAGGACAAGGCTCTTTGCCAGCAGGACAGCCCGTTGCTGGTGGATGGGAATAAGGTCGTGCTCGAAGAGTTCGAGTTTGAACGTACAGGGGAGGTCGGCACAATTGCCGGTTGGATTGCCCAGCACGCGGTGAACGACGAATTCACGCGAAAGCGGCTCGAGAGCCACCTGGCCTTGCTCCACGACGACGACTTCACCCATTTCGTTCGTCATGCGACGGAGGTCGTCGCCCGCGTCGGCCTGGATTACGAACGCAAGACCGTGAAGAGCGGAGCTTTGTTCTACGAAGAGTTCCTGCCCGCCGAGACGCTGTTCTATTCCGTGGTCCTTGCCAATGCGAGCCGCCGCGAAGGGCACGGCAAGAGCGCCGGCGACATCTTGAAGTATCTCGGCGACAACCTGCCGCCCATCCTGCAAATCGGCGGCGACGAGACGATCGGCAAGGGATTGTGTGCAGTACGGCTAGACAATGGAAAGGAGCGTACATGATGTCCGAAGCCACGACGAGCAAACCCGGACCGACACTCGACCAGCGCCGGGCAAGCCATGCATGGGACGTAGTTCAGCGGGCCCAAAAAAAGGAGGGGCACCATGAGAAACAAGACCCCAAGAAGTTCGGCGGCCAGGCCAAGAAGCTGCCGACGCGCATCATGGCCGCCGGCCTCGGACAGGCATTGGCATTCCTCAAGGCCAAGAACTACGCACCTGGATTGCTTGCAGAGATGTCTGACTGGATCAGCACCCGAATCCCGCCTAAGCGGGGCGAACCGAAAGATCTGCTGGAGCGGATCGTGAGGGGCGATTCCGACTTCCTCCGGCGGGCGACCGACGAGGTGCTGGCCTACCTGGTTTGGCTTGCCCGCTTCGCCGAGGCCGAGGGATTGACAGACCAGGAGGAGGCCTAACCATGCCGGTAGGTGTCGTCGAAATGCGCAAAGTCGAAGAGCGCGATGCCAGCGGCCGAAGCCGCGCTGTGAGCAAACCGTTCGTGCAGGGCACTGATATTGAGATCACGCCGGGGTCTCTGGGAACTGGGCTGTGGGGAGCCATAGATTTCGAGGATTTGGGCCAGGGACTCGACATTGAGTTCGAGCAAAGGGAACCCAATAAGGTCTCTGAAGTTCGTCGATACGCGTCAGTTTCGGTTGGGGCCCGTCGGCTCCTTGAGGCACACGGATGCAGCCACCCTGGCCTCGCATTGGACAAGTTTGTGCACCGCTCGGCTGACCAGTCCTTCGTCAAACACGCGCTGAAGAAAGTCGTCCAGGTCATCAAAACCTGTGACGTGACCCTCTTGAAGTCCCTCTGGGATCGCCGCCGGGAGCTGTTTCGCCGCCTCGGCGCCGCCGAGTTTTCCGCCACCACCACCGGTCCGCTGACGCTGCATCTGGCCCGGGCCTCAGCCCTGGAAAACGCCGGGATTTGCCTGCATCCGCTGTATGGCTTCGCCTACCTTCCGGGCAGTGGGCTGAAAGGCATGGCCCGCGCCTACGCCGAGACAGTCTGGCTGCCGGCGCAGGCAGATCCGAAGAAGGCGTGGAGGCAAATCGACGACGTCTTTGGCTGGGCGCCGAACCCCGACCGCCAGCAGCAGATCAACGATCCTGTCCACCCCGCGCAGGTCCGCCGCAAGGACGATAGCGATCCGGAGTCGCCGGAGATCAAAGCCTCGTCCGGCAGCATCGTCTTCCACGACGCCTGGCCGGAGTCCTGGCCGCAGTTGACCGTGGACATCGTCAACAATCACCACCCGGAATACTACCAGGCTGCTCCCGACGACAACGACCATCCACCAGGCGACTGGGAGGACCCAGTGCCGGTGTACTTTTTGGCCGTCAAGCCGGGCGCGACATTCACGTTCTCTCTTGCGAAGCGCGGGGCTGACGTGCCGGATGAGTTGCTTCACCTGGCCCGGGAATGGCTGTTGGGCGCGCTGTGCCACCTGGGTGCGGGGGCGAAAACGAACGCGGGATACGGGGCCTTCAAACGGGTTGAAAGGGAGACACCGCCATTGCCTACTCCGCGGCGAGCGACCTTCGAAACGACACTGGAGCTGGTCACGCCCGCCTTCCTGGCCGGGGCCAATCAGCAGGCGGAAGACTGCGACCTGCGGCCGGCCACGCTGCGCGGCCTGTTGCGCTGGTGGTGGCGCACGATGCACGCCGGCTTTGTGGACGCGAAGACGCTCCGGGCGCTGGAAGCCGCCATCTGGGGCGATACACACAGCGGCGGGGCAGTACGCGTCGTCGTCGAGAGAATCGGCGAAAATGAGCCACGGCCCTATGACAAACGAAGCAAGGCCGAATTCAATGACGAGCAGAAGATTTCCGCCCTCGGCATTCCGAACGGCGATGCGCGCAAGACCACGCAGGGACTTTGGTATGCGTCTTATGGCATGGACGAAGGTGGCCGAAACAGCCGCCGGCAGCGTCACGTGCTGGAACCGCCCGCGTCGTGGCGTCTGAGGCTCATCGCCCGACGCAGCCGCTTCGAGAGTAACGGTCGAGAGTTGACGGCCCAGCAGGTGCTTGAACAAGCCCAGGCCGCGCTGTGGTTGTTGTGCCGCTTCGGCGGCGTCGGCTCGAAGGCCGGCAAAGGGTTTGGGTCGCTGTCCGCGACCGATTTGTCCGGCTGGTCGCTCGACCAGGTAAAAGGGCACGCTGGGGACCTGCGCCAGCAATTGGGGCTGAACGACGTATTCACTGAGTCGATTGCCGTCTCCGCGTCTTTGGAGCAAATGCTTGAGCCCGTCGAGGCGACGTTCGCGTGGCCTTCGATATGGTTCGTCATGGATCAGATTGGCTTTGCCTACCAGGCGTTCGCCAAGAAGTACAAACACCAGCGTGTGAAGATGGCGCTCGGTCTGCCACGTCGCATCGGTCAGCCGGCGCAGGGCGTGTTTCGGCCGACACAACCCGTGACCACGCAGGGCCGCCACACGTCGCCCGTTCGCATTCATGTCGACCGTACCGATGGCGGATTCCTGGTCCGGGCAATCGCCTTCCCGGCGGCGAAACTCCCGAACCTCGCTGATAGTCGTACGTTTCTCGGGGAGTTCCTGAGGGACTTCGGCGACGACATGCGGCGCCGCGCGAAGCTGCAGCCTCCGCCTGTGCCTCCAACTGTTGGCAGCGGCGGCGGGCGCACGGATAAACGAACGGCCCCGTCGCAACACACCCCACCGCCGTCTCGCCCACAACCGGGGCAGCGTGTTGAAGCCATGCTGTTGGAGGAAAAAACGAAGAAGGGTGGCTGGAAGGCCAAGCACGAACCATCCGGTCTATCGGGTCCTATTCAGAACACCGCTGATGTGCCAGGTGACAAGAGAGCCGGCGATAACGTGACTCTGATCGTCGCGTCAGCAAGTGAAAGGGAAATCGCCTTCCGCTATCCGACCGCTGCCGACGAGCAGCGCGCCCACAAGTCGCAAGGCAAACCGAAAGGCGGTCCCGGCGGCCGGCGATCGCGCGGACGGAGGCCATGACCGAGCAGAAACACACCCTGCTAATTTGCACCGTCGGCGGCAGTCCCGAGCCGATCGTGGCCGCTTTGAAGCGGTGGAACCCGGTATGCACTCAATTCGTCCCGACGAAAGAGACGCGCGAGCAAATCGAGGCTGGCATCCTACCGCTGGCGCAGTCGGAAGGCCTCGTGCTCGACCGAGGGCGCTACGATGTTCTCGAACTTCCAGACGGGCAGGATTTCGCCGTCTGTGTGGGCGCGTTGCGGCAGTTAACACCCATCGTCGAGGCGTGCCTCAGGCGCGGCGATGCGTATCAGGTCGTTGTGGACTTCACTGGCGGCACCAAGTGCATGTCAGCAGCCCTTGTGCTGCAAGCTCATCGCTGGCGCTGTGTCTTCTCCTATGTCGGCGGGAGCGAACGCACCAAGGAGGGGATCGGCGTCGTCATCTCCGGCAAGGAGCAGGTGCTCCATGCTCATAACCCGTGGGACGCTCTCGGCTTTCAAGCCATCGCAGCGTTCGTTACGCTGTTTGACCGACAAGCGTTCGCTGCCGCTGCCGCGCTGGCTGACCAAGCAATGCGAAACGTGAGCGATCCATCGCGGAAACGTGAACTGAATGCCCTGAAGCTCCTGGCCGAGGCATACGACTTGCGGGACCGCTTCGACCACAAGGAAGCCCTATCCAAGCTGCGGGAAGTGGCGAAGTATGGAAATGACCTTCAGGCGGTGCTCGGCCCTGCGACCGCGGGACAGGTTCGCGCTTCTATCGACGATCATTGCCGCTATCTCCAGCAACTGGCCGAGAAAAGTCCGCCGAGCTTGCTTCACGTTAACGACCTGTTGGCGAACGCTCGGCGTCGAAAAGCCGAGGGCCGAATCGACGACGCCGTCGCCCGGCTCTACCGGGCGATCGAAGCCCTCGCCCAGGTGGCGCTGGCAGAACGGCACCAGATCGCCAACACAAAACAGGTGCCGCTCGACCGCGTTCCCGCGTCCTTGCAATCGTAGTGGGCCGTGTGAGCTGAGGAGGGAACGATCTTCCTTGACCTTCAGGACGCTTACGCCCTCTTGAGCGAGTTGCGCAACCCCTCGGAACGAGCTTCTAGCAACTGCACCTCGATGACAGGCAGCAGTCTGCGTTGACCGCCCGGAATCAATCAATCCTGGCCCATGGTTTCGAGCGCGTCAGCGACAAGGTGTTCGAGCAACTCTGGATCGCCGCCCTTCAACTGGCCAATGTGAACGACTCCAGCCTGCCTTCATTCCCCCGTCTGGAAATCTGAGCGATCCGCAGTCTCGCAGCCTCCTCAACATCATCACCGCCCCGCGATTGTCGCTGTGACCGCCGGCTGATGCTCGCCGGGCGCACACTGGTAATCGACCGACTCGCCCTCGTTTTTGGACGGCACCGATTCTGCGCTTCATGTCTCGACGAATAGCTCGCCACTCACTCTTATGCGCTCGGCGACATCCGCCCCAGCGAACCACGAACCGCAATGGGAGGAAGACGACGACCACGGCGAAGAAGGCGGCGAAGGTGAAGGCCAAGTGGGCGACGAAGGGCGCGGACACGAGCCAGGGGAGAAGCAGGCCAAGAAGCTGAACCAGACCGCGGCGGCGGTCGAGGTGGTCCCCGCTCGCACCGAACCCATGACGGCCAAGGCGATGGTCGAAGCCATACAGGCCAAAGGCTACTGGACGAGCCCCGCCGGCAAGACGCCTGAGGCGACGCTCTACGCCTCGATCCTCCGCGACATCCGCAAGGGCAAGGAGGCGCGGTTCGTGAAAACGGGTTGGGGGATGTTCACGTTGGCCGCGAAGTAGCATTCGCCAAGAACGCTCGCCCACGTCGCATACAAGGCCGCACGTCGCGGCCTCGTGCTGCGGCTGGATGTTCCGTTCCCCCACGCCGTGGGCCCGCGTCGTTTGCCCACGTCGCCCAACCCGCAAGCGTCTTCCTCCGTTAGCCTTTCTCCCGTCCTGGGGCACCACCGGCCGGACAGCGCGCACCCACGCTGCCCCACCGGCCGAAAGGACGGTGCCGGCGAAATCTTTCACCCCTGCGGAATCCGCTCGGAATTCCGCTTGCAATCTCGCGCCCGGGTTTGCTCCTGTGTCACTCGCGCCGGCGGACGGGCCGCGGGCGCGAACCCATGCAGGCGGGAGCCAGAACGATGAACGAGCAGGAGATGTTGGCCGCCCAGGTACGCCAGTGGCAGGCCGAAGGCCGCTGGGTGGACCACGGCCGTTGGGTACCGGGCAACTGGGGCAGCATGGAATACCACCCCACGCTCGAAGAGATTGCCGCCAAGTGCGCGCTGTTGCGCTCCCTTCGGGGCTGGCGCGGGGCAAGCAAGCGGGCCCCACGCGGCGGCAAGTACGCCGTGGCCACGACCGCCGGAATCTGAAAGCAACACGTTTTCTGCAAGGAGGAATTGCAATGAACGACAAACCCACGCCTGCGGTCGGCTACGTCCGCATGAGCATCGACCAGCAGCAAGACGCCCTAGCCCGCCAGCGCTAGGACATCCAAGCCCTGGCCGGCCGCCGCGGCTACCGCATCATCCGCTGGTACGAAGACCACGGCCAGACGGGCACCGAGTCGAGCAAGCGCCGCGAGTTCCAGAAGCTCCTGGCCGACGCCCAAGCCAACACCTTCGCGGCCGCGCTGGTTTCGGAGCAAAGCCGCATGTCCCGCGAGGACATCTTCGACGTGATGATGCACTGGAAGCTCTTGAGCGACGCGGGCGACAAGATCGTCGCCTGCCAGCGGGGCGAACTGGAGTTCGACAACCTGGGCGGGTTTTTCACGGCCATCGTGGACCAGTACGGGGCCCGGGAGGAAACCATCCGCCTGGCCGACCGCGTGGTAAGCGGCAAACGCCTGGCGGTCCGCAACGACCACCGCCAGGGCGGGGCCCTGTTCGGCTACGACCGCGAGATTCTCGACGAGGCCGGCCGCGTAGTGCGGCGCGTCTGTGGCACCGAGAAGTTCCGCAAGCCGGCAGGCTGGTCATCGCGCTTGGTGCCCGCCCTGGACTTGAAGGCCGTCGAGGCAGTCAGGTTCATCTTCGCGGCGGTCGGCGACGGAATGAGCTACGGCTCCGTGGCCCGGCAGCTCAACCGGCAGGGGTACACCACCCTGGGCGGCAAGCGGTTCAATGGCACGGTCGTCCGGCGGATGGTGACCAACCCCGCCTACGCCGGCGACATCGTGCTGGGCCGCAAGCGCCAGGGCCGCTTCCGCAGCCTGCACGACGAAGGCGGCATTGTCTGCCAGAACGTCCACGAGCCGCTCGTAAGCCGGCGAGCGTTCGCCAGGGCCCAGGAAGCGGTCAGACGCCGCTATCAGACGCCCAGGGCCGCTGCGCCGGGCCGCTACCTGCTCACGGGCTTGGTGTACCTGGCCGGCACCGAACGTCGCCTGCACGGCTACACGATGCGGAACAACGGCTGCCCGCCCCGCCGCTACTACGGCCTGGCCCCGCGCTACTACGAAGAGTATCCGCAGGAGTCGGACCGGCCGTCGTTTCGGGCCGAGGTCGTCGAAATCGCCGTGCTGGCCAAGCTCCGCGAGTACCTGGCCGACAAGCGAAACCAACGGGCCATCCAGGCCGAAATTACCCGCCGCACACGCAAGGCCCAAGCGAACGTCGATGCCCTGGAGAAGCAGCTCGCGGCCGTGCGGGCCAAGATCGATCGGGGCACGGAGAACCTGGCCCTGGCCAAACCTGAGGACGTGCCGGGCATCTCGCGTCTGTTGGCTGGATGGCGCGAGGGGGAGGCCAAGCCCAAGTAGAAACTGCGGCAGGCCCGGGGCGAAGGCGCTCCGACGCCCGAGTCGCTGGTCGTCATGGCCCGGCTCGATCAGCTTCTCCACCACCTGACCGAGGCCGATTGCGAGAAGCTGGCGTTCGCCCTCCGGCAGACCGTGAAGCGAATCACGCTGCGGCGGACGCGGCTGGCCGACGGGCGGCACCGCGTGACGCTGTGGCACGGGCTCATCGAGCTGTGCGACGACCTGGGGCCGAAGGCTACCATCACGCTAACGCACGACGACCTGCCCAGCCCCGGCCGGTGGCGGGACGCGGCCCGCCTTCGTCCGCGAGCACGGCGGTGTGGTGTCCATCGGCGAGGTGGCCGAGGCCCTGGGCGTCAACAGGGCCTTCGCGTCGCGGCTCCTAGCCCAAGCGACGCTGGCCGGCAAGATTCGCAACCTGCACCATCAGGGAGGCTGGAACGCCGCGTCTTCGCGTCGGTAGTTGTTCGCTTCTTGCACGTCTTTCGAGCACGCTATGAAGACAAGGCCGGACCAATGGGGAGTTTACATATTGCTCCCCCGTGCAGGAATTTCTTTGGCAATATTCGGAATGGTTTCTGGTAAGGCGATGTCTCCTCCGTCGGGCGGCAACCCCAAAGGTGTGCGAATAGCTCTCCGACGGCATACGCGAAGCCGGCACGCTCGCCCAATGCGGCCATGCGCTCGCACACCGGCGGCGTACTGGCTGCTCTAGCCCGCCATGGACGAAAAGCCCCCCCAAGCGCCCGCGCGGCGGCGCCGTACTGGCCTCGCACGCGGCACTCCAACGCCATATGGTACTAGTGCGAGGGCGGCAACCAGCCGTAATCAGATGGGCAATGTCCCCTCGTTACGAGCAGCAGCCAAACGGATCCCACACTACTAGCCCGCGCGCTCCTGGCGAAACCGCGCGGAACGAAAGCACGCATCTGCGAGACAGCCTGTTCGATGGATTGATCTACGCTCCAGGCGCAGTGCCCCCTGCCCATAGGTGCAAGACCGTAGCCGTTGGCTGAACGTGGCCCCTTGACGCAAGCAAACCTACTTTCTATCCGCTTCACCCAAGCCCGATGAGCGGGCGCTGTCCTGGTAGGGCTGATTGAAGCAGGCAATCCTACTTTCCGGCCACCTCACCGGGGAGGGCGGGATGGAACACGTAGGGGTTCATTACCCGCAGGGGACGACGGGCTGTGCGTAGCTCTGCTCGTGGTTGGTCCGGCAGATTGAGGGGGCCGGCAGGCACGTGCGGATTATACAGCACTTGCGGCTGCGCCGGCTGGCCCTCGGGCGTCATTACGCCAGGCGGGTAAGCGAACGGGCTGTAGCCGTATGGCCGGGCGACAGGACGGCTGTAGTAGACGGGCGGGTGCAGAGCAAAATAGGGAATGGTGTCCAGCGTGTAAACGCTGTAAGGCCAGCCCCAGCCATATCCCCAGTTTAGGGCCGGCCAGGGCTGTGCCTGTGCGGCAGTCGAGAACGAACACACGGCCAATCCCAGCACCAACACGCCACAGGCGTTGCGAATCATGGCAGCAACCTCAGATGGTACACTTGCGCCCTGGAGGAAAATGCGCTCTAAGGATCCAGCATAATTGGGGCAGGAACGCACGCAACGGCTTTTTTTACGCAGTTTCAGCCCGCGCGTTTGCCCCGGGAAGCACCCCGGTGCCCCGGCGGCCGGAGCGACGTGAAGACATCGAATACCTGCGAGGCGAGCACCTCCGGACTGTGGCAGCGGCAGATATGGTCGATTCCCGCCCAGCCCATCTGCTGCCGCAAGCATTCGTCGGCCTCGAGCCGTTGCACCGCTTGCACCCATTCGGCAGGGCTGTCGGCCAGCAGCCCGTGGCGGCCTTCGGCGGCCAACACAACGTTGATCCCCACCGGCGTGCCGATGAACGGCATCCCGTTCGCCATGTATTGCAGCGGCTTGAGCGTCGCCTTGGCACGCGTCCAGCGGTCGTCGGCTATGGGAACCAGGCCCACATGGCAGCGTGCAAACTGCTTGCGGTCGGTCTCTGGCGTCCAAGGGTAATTCTGCACAGCCAGCCAACGCAGAGAGAGCCGCTCATGCGCCACCACAGTCAGCTCGACGTTGGGGCAGGCGCGTCCCACCGCCTCGAGCTGCTCCCGTGCGGCATGCAGGTACTTGAACGTGGAGCGGCTTCCCACCCAAAGCAGCCTGAGGGGTTCTCCAGAACCGCGGGGACGGACGCACAGCGAATGTGCTGCCGGATCGGCACAAAGCGGAACATGGAACACATTGGCGTTGTACGCCCCAGCCAGCCGCACGAGTCCTGGGCTGGCTGCCATCACGGCCGCCGCCTGCCGGCAGGTGGCTCGGAAGCGCAGCCACCGCGCCAGGGCAAAATTGAAAGGCCGACTGGAGCTGTAACCGACCGGATCGTCGATATCGAGCACCACCGCCGCCCCACTACGACCGAGCAGCTTGAGTTCGCGTGGCCAGAACGTGTGGCGGTGCAGCCAGATGATGTCATAGCCGCCCAGGCCGGCAAGCAGCTCGCGCCTGGCCCCAGGCGCGCGCGGCAGGTGCCATGCGTCGACCAGCGCGCCCCGCTGCTCGAGGTGAGGCACAAGCAATTCGACGCGCAATCGCCACGTCTGATGCCGCTGGGTGTTCGTACTGGTCAGGGCCGCGATGCGCATCCGTGCTAGAAAGCGTTCAGGAGCCAGTGACGAGATAAAGAGGGCAGGATTGTACGTGCTGCGATTGTACCGGGTCAACGCCGCGAACTGCGGTGTGGTGAGGGCCAGGGCGCGCATCGGGCGAGCACGCTTGCCCTGGGCGAGTCGATACTGCTGCCTTGGGGCTGATGAATTCGGCGGCATCGGGCGGCTAGCAGCGTAGCGGGAGGTCAAGGCCCCGAAGCACATGTAGAAGGCAGCCAAGCCTGGCGGCCGTCGAGGCCGCAGTCTTGCCGAAGATCGAGGTACGTGCCGGGAGCGGACCAGGCACGTGTGCAGCAAGCGGGCCGATTATGTGGCTGGCCAGGGGGCCACGGCTGCGGCCGTAAGCAGCATCAAGGCTCCAGCAGCGTGCGGTCGGGACGAGTGAGGAATTCCAGCAGATCGGCCACCTGCTGTGGGCTGAGTTTCTGCTCGAGCCCTTCTGGCATGAGAGACTTGCCGCTGGCAGCCAGTTCTTCGATCTGGTCGCGCGCGATCGTGTCCTCGGCGGCTTCGGCGCGCCGCAGCGTTACGGTTTGGCTGGTCTCGGCGGCCAGCAAGCCGGTGTACACGCGGCCGTCTTCTGTAACGAGCGTGTATGCCAGGTAATTGGGCGCAACCTCGCGCGACGGATCCAGCACGTCGACCAGCAGGTTCTGCTTGCCACGGGCGCCGATGCCAGACAGGTCGGGGCCGACGCGCCTCCCCAATCCTTGGACAGCGTGGCAACCCAGGCAATGTTCACGAAACACCCTGGCGCCCCGGCGCGCGTCTGCTGGCAATTCCAGGCTCGCCCGATACTCTGCAAGCACGGCCAGGCGATCGGCCGGCGAGGCGGGCGCGAGCAGCGCCTCGGCACGCGCGGCGGCCGGACCCTCGAGCGTGCGCAGCAGGGCTTGGCGGACGTTGGCATCTAGCTCCTGAGGGTGCAGCCGCTGGCCCTCTAAGGCGGCCAACAGAGCGTCGCGCGCAACAGGCGACCTGAGCGCCGCCGTCGGCAACGCCGCGCGAGCAGCTATGCCCCATTGCTGCCAGCCATCAAACAGGCTGGCTGCCAGGGCATCGTCCGCCGCTGTGCAGAGCACTGCCGCTGCTTCGGCTTGCAAGGCTTCTGGCACGCCGGGCATGAGCAGTGCCGAAACGGCGGCGAGCGCATGCGTATCGGCGGCAGCACCGGCGGCCTTCACGGCCAACAGCCTTGCTTTGGTGGGCGCGGTCTCATCGAGCGCGAGCGCCAAGGCCATGGCGGCGATCGCCCTTAACTCCGACGTGAACGCTTGCGCCGTTCCGCCCGGTTCTCGCAGGCGCAGCCCGCCTGCCTGCCAGCCCTCAACCAAGCCGGCAAATACGGCAGCACGTGCGGCCTCGCAACCGGGCTGCACCGCGAGCCGGGCAAGTTGCTTGCTGCGCGGCGAGTTTTCTCCTGGCTTTCCCGCTAACATCCCAAGCTCGAAGAGGAACTCAAGCTGTGCCGGCGCTGGCGCCTTCAGCCAGACTGGCTCGCGCGAGAGCAGCTCATCAAGCAGCGGCCATGCCAGCTCGCCTGCGCTGGCGGTGGCTGCCGCAAGCGTCCATGGCTCGTTCGCGGCCGATGCTACCAGCGTGTCCAGCGCGTCGAGCCGCTCGGTGTGCGGCAGCACCGCCAATGCCTGCGCAAGCTCAAATCGTACCAAGGGCTCCTGCTCCTGAACGATGCGTTCCCGCAGCGCCTCTGCCAGCGTGCCATCGCCGGCATGAGGCTCCACGTTTGATCCTGCGGCAGCCGCCTGTTGCTGCGCCATCCATGCTCTCGCCAGCCGCAGTGCATGCCGTCGCAGTTGCGGGTGTTCGTCCCCCATCGCCGCGATGAGATCAGACTCGCGCAGCGCCCCGCCGCCGGCAAGCACGTACAAGGCGTGCAGGCGAGAGACCGCTTCGGGTCCTCGGTGCAACAGGGCACGCAGCGGCGGCCACGCACTGGCATCTCGCCGTTCGACCAGCAGTCTCTGCGCCGTATCTCGCACCCAACCATTGCGGTCTGCCAGCAGTGCCACCAGGCGGTCGCTCGTCGCCTCTTGGAGCGGCTCGCTGCCGCGCGGCACGTAATCGCGACGGCGAATCCGCCAGATGCGGCCATGCCCAGCCCCTTCGCGCCAATCGACCTCCGATCTTTTCGCCGCATCGGCCACGAACTGCGGATGCTCCACCCACCGCCGGTAAAAATCGGCCACGTACAGGCAGCCGTCTGGTCCTGTGGCGAGAAACACTGGATGAAACCACGGATCCTCGCTGGCGAGAAACTCGCAGTCTGCGTCCGCACGCCGGGAAACGAACGTTGGACCCTCAGGATGTAGTACTCGGCGATGCACCAGGTTGCTGAGCGACTCGCCAACGAACGCGTTCCCCTGATACGCGGGCCCCAGCGCCGGACCGCGATAAATGGTCAGACCGGCAAGGGCGTTGTAATAGTCCGTTCGCTCGGCATTGAACGTGGTGGGCCGCGGGCTACGCGGATACACCTGCCCCATGTCCTCCGGATCGGCAAGGTCGTACACTGCGCGCACCGCCAGCCGCGGATTGCCCGCCAGAGCCGAATCGTCAAACATCGCCTGGCGGATCACCACCGTGTTCCAAGAGAGGAACCGGTTCCCCCAATCGTCCCGCGCATTGCCGAACTGGCTCTGACCCGGCAAAGACTCAAAACGCGCGAAGTCCGCTGTAAAGCGAAAGTCTCGCCCCCGTAGATTGATCTGTGTCGCGTTCCCCAGACTCACCAGCCCGTCGCTGCGGCCGTTGGCACCATAAATCCAATTGTCCAGCCCCCACAGAAGCCCATTTGCACGAAGCTGCTGGTTACCCTCCCCAAAACCGCTGAATACCACGTGACGTTGGTCCGCTCGCCCGTCCCCGTCGCTGTCCACCAGCAGCAAGACATGCGGTGCGGCTGTGACCAGTACGCCCGCGCTCACAGGAAGCACGCCGTTAGGAAAACTCAGCCCTTCTGCGAATACCTGAGACGTCTCATACGCGCCGTCGCCATCCCGATCCTCCAGCAAGACAATCGACCCGCCTGGCGGCCCAAGCGGATAATCCCTCATCTGCGCCACGTACATACGGCCGTCCGCGTTCCAGGCCAGGGCCACGGGGCTGTCCACGGTCGGCTCTGCGGCAACGAGTTCGATGACCAGATCGGGGTCGGCAAGGTGGAGCACCCCCTGTTCTTCCTCGGGCGTGCGAGGCCCGCCGCCCGCTGCCTCTGCCCGCGCACGTTTGACGATCCCGACAGATCCCATCGCGACGGCAGAGAGCAGCGCAAGCAATAGGGGGCAGCGCAGGGCATAGTGCTTCATTCCATCGCTCCACACGTGCGGGTAAGCAATGCGGGCCGATTATACAACCCGCCCGGTAGACCACGAAGGGGAAGGCTACGGACTCCAACCGGCCATGCGACAGAGATTGCACTTGACGCTGCGCGTCAAGGGTGTGCCACTCTCTTGAATGCGACCGCGAACGAGCCTGCAGGAACTGAATGGATGCTCCACGGCCGCATTCAAGCAGTGCCGTCGACAAGCCAAACGCGTTCGGCAGTTCGCACTGCTTGACGCACTGCGTCAAGCAGTGGCACACGGGAGGCGTGTTCGCGTTACTCGCGGCGCGGCACTGCTTGACGCACTGCGTCAAGCAGTGGCACACGGCGGGCGTCGCCAAACTGCGACGCAAAACGGGGATCTTAAATCTGGGATCTCAGATTTGAATTCCAGATCTCAGAAGCTGGCTCGCGCCGCACGGCTAGCGGCTCCGCTGCCGTCCTGCCGCGGTTCCAACGTGCGTGTGCGAGCGCCACACATGTGGCGCTGGCGCTCCGCGCTCCGCAGAGCGGCCGGTTGTCCCACGGCGGAGTGAAGCTTCCGCTGGCCGAGGCCCAAATCGAGTGTCCCTTTGTTTGCGGTCCGTCCTGGCCTGCAACAGAGCTTGCGCCGCGCGATGCCGGCCTGCAAGGCCGGCCTGAGGATAGAGTCCGCCGCCCAAGATAGCTGCCAACAGGGCCAACACCGCGAACCGCTCGCGGAAGCGCATCCCCAACTGCACGCCCGTCGCGTGCCGCGCACCACCGAAGAGACGAAAGTATGCCATCAGTACAGCAATGCCATTGAGCGCGGCCACCAGCACGGCAACCAGACCGACGTAGGGGAAGCCGTGCACGGCGCTGTCGACCAGCAGTTCTGAACCCAGAAAACCAAAGGTGCCCGGAAAGCCCACGGAGGCCAGGCCCGCAAGCAAGAAGCACGCCGCCAGCGTGGGCGTATGCTCATAGAGGCCGTGGAAAGCGGTTAGCATCATCCTGCCGTGCCTGGCCTCCAGCATGCGCAAGCTGAGACCGAAGCCAGCGAGCCCGAGCTGGACAGACAGCCATACGCACAAGGCGCCGGTGAGGCTGAGGGGCGTGACGGCCTCCAGTCCAGCCAGGACCAGTGCCGAGTGGCTCAGCAACACGTAGCAGAAAAAGCGGCGGGCCTCGGTCTGCACCAATGCCATGCCAGCCGCGTAGAGGGCCGTGGCCAGGGACACGACCGCCATGGCATGCAGGGCCCATTCGGGTGCGGCGGGCACCAGCAGCCGGCTGGCAGCGTAGGCTCCAGGAATGGGCACGAGGTATAGCAGTGCCGTGCCAAACGTGGCGCGTTCGAACAGGTCGGCCGCCCAACAATGAAAGGGAGCAATGCCGCTGCGCACGGCGACGGCCAGCAGCACCGGCAGCCAGGTCCACCAGGGGACATGACCGCGTGCCGCACTTAAAGTCACGCCGGTCCAGCCCCCCACGAGCAACACAACGAACAGTGCCATGTGGATTAGGTATACGCGTGAGGGCCGCTTGCGGGCCCTCAGCTCCAGCCACGGGGGCATCGTCGCCGCAGCCAGCAAGACAACCACGCCCCAGGGATGGCGGCAGCCCAAGGTGGCGAGCAGCAAAGCCTCGGAGACCAACATACGCGCGAACGAAAAGCGTCGCACCTTCGTCAGCGGCGTAGCCAGGGCGGTCAGGCCGAACAGCAGCGCCGCCAGGGGGAGCAGCGGTGCGCTCAGCGCATCGAGCTGCAAGAAATGCGGCCGCCCCAGGCAGGCCGCCAGCGACCAGCGTGCAGCGTACTGGGGCCGCAGTTGCCAATTCCACCACGCAAGGAGCGTCGCCGCCAGCGTGGCACCGCACAGCGCCAGGGCGGCCCGGCGGGCAGCTTCTGCGCGCCGAACTCTAGACAGCGCCAGCGCCCCGAGCAATGGCAGCCAGCACGCCAACTCAAGCCAGGGCCAGTCTCTCAACATCATAGCAGGTCGTCCCCGCCGGGCGGCACAAGATGCAGATGGTCCGAGGGCAGCGATCTGCTGCCAGCCAGCAGGTTGGTCCAGGCATGCTCGAGGCGGTTGCAGGCCTCGAACGCGCGCAACACCGGCCGCGCCACGTATTCGGTGAGCAACGCGTCCAGGTAGCCGCGCTCCAGGGCAAATCGATACAACCACAAGCGCAGGGGGCTGGTCCTGTCCTGGATCGGAACTGCGTGTTCTCCCATGGCGTTGTCGAGCGTGTGATAATCGTGAATCAGGTTCGGTGCCCGCACAAACTGAAGCGTGCGCAGGCACGCGTGCCCCACCAGATGTGCCAGGGCCAACCAGCGAAGACCCAGGCCGATCTCCGCCACGATCAACCCCACCTGTGTCAGCGACGCGAATGCCAGTGCAGATTTGATGTCGGCTTGCACACGTGCCGCCAGCGCGGCCAGCCCTGCCGTGAGCAGTCCCAGCGAGACAACCAGCCAACACACCAGCCCCGAGCGTTCCAAGAGCGGTGCGAACCGCAACAGCAAGAAGGCTCCCAGGTGCACGGAAAGCGCTCCGTAGAACACGGCACTGGAAGGCGTCGGCCCCTCCATGGCACGCGGCAGCCAGCCCGAAAAGGGCACCAGCGCCGACTTGCCCGCCGCGGTCGCTAACAGCAATAGCCCGACCGTCAGGCAATCATGCTCGGCTAACAGCGTGCGCCCCCCAGGCCAAGCTGCTGCGCCAATTAGCAAGTCGAAATCGCCCCCGCCCCGCACGTGGTGCAAAACCACCGCCGCCGTGAGCAAAGCCGCATCCGCCAAGCGGTATACGACCCATACTCGCAATCCGTTGTGTAGCGGCGCTTGCCGCTCCTGGAAAAACGCCACGAGCAAAGCCGAAGAAATTCCGACTAGCTCCCACCCCGTAAACAGCGTCTCGATCGTTCCGGCTAGCGAAGCAACCGCCATTCCCAACATGAATACAGCGTACAACACGAAAAACCGCTGAAAGCCGGGCTCCCGGTGCATGTATCGCGCGGCAAACGCCCCCACAACGCCGCATAGCAAAAACGAAAGCGTACACATGGCCAACGACAGGGCGTCAGCCCGCAGCTTCATGTGAAAATGGTACTCGGCCAAAGAGACCCAATGTCCCAGCTCGAATGCCAGGCGTCCCCTGGTATGAGAAAGCATCAGGCCCGCTAGCGCCAGGCTGGCCAAGAGGCCCGCGGCGTTTGCCAGTGCGGCCAAACGGCTGACGCTGCGTTCCGACAGCGGCCGCTGCGCCAGGCACGTCACCCCCAGCACCAATACCAGGGCTAGGGGCGAACCAACGATTGCAAGTGCCAGTGCGTGGGCGAGCGTAGCAAAACTCACGGGCGATCCTCAATGGCAATAGGTGGCGGCACGAGGCGGTCAGCCACCTCGCGGCTCGATGAGGGCCGGTCCCAGGTGGTCGCGCCATCCCCGGTACCAGGAGAGAGACGACGGCACCACAGGCAGCTTCGTTGCGGCAGGCCGATAGGGGTGAAATCGCCCTTCGATAAACAGCCACAGCTCGGGGGCCGTGGGATTGAGCAAGGCTAGGTGTGCCCACACTTTGTGGAATATGCGGCCGATGGATGGGTGCTGCTCCAGAATGCCCGCCATGATCCTCGGCGTGGTTTCAACGATGAACAACAACCTTACCGGCTCGTGGATCTCCAGCATTTGCCAGGGAAGTCCAGGGCGCAAATCGCTGGCGGCACCGTCCATCACACCCAAAAGGGAGGTCACATTATGCGGCAGTTTCGTGCCGCATCCCCATCCGGTGGGATCTGTGAAGCCGAAGTAATACTCCAGGTTGATCCCGGTGCACACGGGTACGACGGCCTGCAAGATGCGCGCAAGCACGGCGCCCCGCTCGTCGTCCTGGGTAGGATCATACGAGGTGAGAAACGCCCGGCGGTCGAGGAACAGGCCGCGTGTCCGGGCGCGGCGGCCGACGACGCAAACGGCATTCGTGGCGTGGCCATACTCGGGGCGCACCTGGGAGAGGTCCTCGGCCCGCGCCTCCACGTGGCGCAGGGCGGCTTCGGTGGTCAGATTCAGGGGGGCAGACTCAAACCGTCGGCAGCGCTCGTGGGCATTGCGCTGTCTAGCCTCGTCGAGCACGCGACGGGCCTGGGTAAAGACGCTGCGGTGCGAGGGGGGGAGGTGCTCCAGGTCGAAGAAGACCACGGCGTCGTCACACGTATTGTGGTAGCCGCCTACGAAGCAGGTCTGGTCGGGGATCACGAGACCTCGCTGCGCCAGCAGGGCACGCACGCGAGGGTCGTTGGCCATGCGCGCAAAGGAGCGCGCGTTGGGACCGCCGCGGCCTCCGCCGCAAGCGCCGCAGTCGTGCGCCGACTCGTGAGGGTTGTTGAGGCTGGTAGAGCCATGCCCCAGCACCACAACCAGCGGGGCGAAGCACTGGGTCAGACCGATGTCTCGCAGCATGCGTTCTACGGCCGCGGCCATCTCAGGGACGGTGAAGCCGAGGTGCCGCTCGCGCGCTTCGGGCGGATCCTCGAGGCGCTCCAGGTGAAGCTGCGTGAGCGGCGGCGGCTGCACCAAGCGGCCAAACAACCGCCGCAACCGGCCCGTGAGTCGCGGGAACAGGACTCGTGCCACCAATGGCAGGCTCGCCAGCACTCCCAGGCACATCGCCACCAGTGCACCGGTGGCAAACGTGCGGCTGCCGCGGTGCACCAGGGCGACAAACCGCCCCAGCATGCGACGCATGCGGCTGCGCCGGCGGTGCGCCGCCTCCAGAGGATAGACCACATCTTCGGCAACCCAGTGTTGCGGCTTGATGACGATCGGACACAGGGGCACGTAATGTGCGTCCGCAGCACCGCGATAATACATGGGCACCGCAAAGAACCCCGCGGCTCCATACGTCTCGGCCGCGGGGCAGAGTTCCTCCACGTGGCGGCGGAAAGACTCCTCGCGTTCGTCGATGCAACAAACGAGTTGCCATTGCGGCGGCACCTCGGCGCGGCCGCAGGCAGCACGAGCTGCCACCGCATCGAGGATCTGCGTGTAGTACCGGCGCTCGAACGCACGATGCATGATCTGCCTGCGCCGTACCGGAGCAAACGCCTCCAGCTCGGCCACCAACGTACCCCAATCCTCCGGTTGAAGCTGACAGAGCTGCTCCGGCAGCCAGCCAAGCAGTTGCGCCAGGTGGAAGACATACAGAGCCGCCTGCGACTGGGCCTGCCCGGCATCGTGCTGCGGCAGCCGCCGTCGCAGCCAAGGGCGCAGCCCATCGAGGGGTCCCCCGTACCCTAACGCATGCCTGGCCAGATATGCCAATGCAAGCCGCTCCAGAATCAATCGCACTGCCAAATACTCTTGCACGCCATTGGCCACCACGGGATGGGCCACGCTGTCGGCTCGCGCCTCGACTTGCCGGAGCATGCCCGCCCAGCCCCGCAGCGCCAGCAACGTGGCAGCCAGGAACTTTCCCCACTCGCCCTCAGGGACGCCCAGCAGGGCGAGCGATTCTCGTATCGACTCCAGCGGCGAGACACCATGGCGCTGCAGACGCCCTAGTTCTGCTGCAAGTCCCGAGCGCCAGCGGTCGGGCGGCCCCCCAGCCTGCCCGTACAGCGCGCAAAACGCCCGCCAGAACCCCTGCTCGCGCAGGGGAAGCGCCCAAGCCGCCTGCCCCTGATCGAGATAAACCGCGCAGAACGGCACAAGCACACTATGCACCAGCCGATCGCTGTCCTCGCCGCTGGCAGCCAGCAACAGATCGCGATGCCGCACAAGGGCAGCCGCCGGCGGCACGCCGCACCGCGCCGCTTGTACGCCCTCGCGGCAGATGCGCCACAGCAAGTGCAATACATATGCCTCCCAGTTTGCCTCAGGCCACTCGTCCGGCGGCCGCGCGTCGATGCTGCGCGCCAGGCCTGCTGCCGCCTTGCGCAACAGCGCACGCCTCCCAGACACGTTCCCATTGCGCAGATTCAGCAGATCCCGGAGTACCCAATGCCTCGTTTCTTCCAGCACGCGGCGGCGCACCTCGGCCGGGGCGTCGCTGCGGTAGCGGCGCAGAGCATCTGTCTCGGCCATGTGCCAACGCAGCTCGGGCACGGACGCATGGGGGATCGGATATTGCAGCATGGCCAGCCGGATGTCATACCGCGTGCCCAGCCCGAGCACCGGCTCGTCCGCCAGCAGCCCCAGATCCTCACGCAGAGCCGCCTGTATGTCCGCCAGCTCAAAGCGGCCTCGCGCCAGCATGGCGCGGTACCGCTCCAGGGTAAGGTACGGCTGGCAGCCAAATAGCCGCATGGCATGGTGCTGCACCGCCTGGTCGAATTGTACATCCTCAAAGGCATGCAGCGGATTGTGATGGATGAAGACCTTGATCGGCCCCTGCTCCGGCAGCAGGTGCGCCGCCTGCTCGATCTTGCGCGCAAGGCAAGCGAGAGACTCGTCGATAGTGCCCGCCGCCCCCAGAGTACCGGCTGCCAACGGCGCCCCGAAGCTAGTAACGTGCATGGAAGCTTACGGCTGATCTCGAGTTGGCGTGCGGTCTCAACGCCCGGCTAGCAGCCCTATACGGCGCGCGTTTCATGTCGCTCGCACTCGCCGGCTGGTGGTTGTGCGGCCGGGGATGCAGCAGGCGCCCCGCCGCGCGCCTCGCTGGGCCGGGAATTGCTTGACGTTGAACCCTTGGGCAGTTTGCGTGCCGATTGCGGGTGGCGCGAGAAGGAGCGGTGCTGCTCCAGCCCTACGACTTGCAGCCGCAGCCCCTGCTGAGCAAACTCCCGCTCCAGCTCGTGAAGTTTCTCCATCACGGTGTGGTCCACGAACCTCGCTCCCGAGAGATCGAGCACAACGTTGCGATGCTGCTGCAAGCCTGCGGTAACAATGCGTTTGCGGACCAGCACCCAATTGCTGAACACGGCCGAGTCTGCCGCCGCCACCAAGCAACTGCCGTCGTCGGCCGGCTCGACAGCCACCGCGGGCTTAAATAGCGAGCGCAGGCGCGCGCCATTGGCAACGTCGATCGCCAGCTCGAGGGCCATCCCCACTGCAATGCCGATCAACAGGTCGGTGGCCAGCACGGTCACCAGGGTGGTCACGTATACCACGAACTGCTCTGGGCCGATTTTGAATGCGTGGACAAACTCCCGTGGATGGGCCAGACGGAACCCCGTATAGATCAGCATCGCCGCCAGGGCCGCTAGCGGAATACGATGGATGAGTCCAGGAAGCAATGCCACGAACGCGACCAGGCACAGTCCATGGCACATGTTGGCGAAGCGAGTGCGGGCACCATTGTCGATGTTGGCGCGGCTGCGCACGATTTCGCTGATCATGGGCAGGCCTCCCACCATTGCAGAGAGCAGATTGCCCACGCCCACCGCCAGCAGGTCGCGGTCGAGGTTCGTCTTTCGTTTCCAGGGATCCAGCAGGTCGATGGCCTTGGCCGACAGCAGCGACTCCAAACTGCCGATGAGCGCGTACATCGCCACCCACTTCCAGGCTGCCGGCAGGCGCAAGGCTGAGAAATCGGGGTGCACGACTGCCGCCAGCACGTTGTACGGCACGTTCACCAGGTGCTGCTCTCCCACCCGGTATTTGTGGCCCGCCAGGGTGTAGGTATGCTCGTGGGAGAGGTCAAACCACATTCCCAGGGGAATGGCCACGGCGATCACCACCAGTGGGGCCGGAATCTTGCGCCACCAGCGATGCCGAATCAACGGCTTTCCAAAGAGCACCGCTAAACTCGCCGCACCGATCAGGGCGATCTCGGGGTTCATCCGCACAAGCGTGCTCGGAATGCCTGCCAGCAGCTCCAGGGGCTCCCCGTGTGCCTTTAGCCCCACGGCAACGGGCACCTGCTTGCTGATGATGATCACCCCGATCGCGGCCAGCATGCCGTGCACCGCGGCCGTGGGAAAGAACTCGCCCAGCACCCCTGCTCTTAGCACGGCAAACACGATTTGCAAGACGGCCGCTGCGACACCCACCGCCAGGGCCATGCGGTAGGCCTGAGCGTCTGCTGCGGCAGACTGCCCACCCGTGTAGCCGAACTCCTGCATGCAGCCAAGTGCAATCACAATCAATCCGGCGGCGGGGCCTTTGATCGTCAATTCAGAGCGGCTGATCGATCCCGCCACGATGCCCCCCACCACTGCCGTAAACACCCCAGCAATGGCCGGATAGCCCGAAGCAAGCGAAATAGCCAGGCACAGCGGCAAGGCAATGAGCGCCACCAGCAGACCCGCCAGTGCGTCGTAACGCGCATAACTCAAGATGTTCTTGAACGAACCGGTAGGCACAGGCTCGGCCGATGCTTGAACCACGCCGGTGGCATGTTGGTCTGTCACGGTTGTCTCCTCTGCCGCCCCGCCGTTTCGAAGAAGCCGGCGTCGCGCCATGCCTCCGAATGCTGCTGCGACACAGTTCGTCCTGGCCGCTGCAACGCAGCTCGTCTGGCATGCAGGCCGATGGCCCTGGCGCGGCTGCTGCCGCCTCTTCTTCTGGCAACATAGTCTCGCGCCCGTGTGGCCCGGTATGGCAGGAAGGCTTGCAATCTCGTAAGGGCTGCCTCGGACGCCGGTTCCCTTAAGAAACCGCAAGGATTGTGCGTTCGCCCAGCGGCATGAAAGAATGCAGTGAGGCCTGCGGAGACGGAGGCACTCCGCAACAGGCCCCGCCGCAGCGTAACGTATAGGCCATGTGCCAAGCCTCTCGTGGCATGAGCAGAAGGCGGACAACGCCGCCATGAACATCCTGGTGGTTGAAGACGACCCGGTATTGCGCCGCTCGCTGGTGCAGGGCCTGTGCGAGGCGGGCCACGAGGCCTGCGGCGTGCGCGACGGCGCCCAGGCTCTGCGCCAGGCTCAGGACGCCCCGCCCGACCTGATGATTCTCGACGTGATGCTCCCCACCCTCTCGGGCATCGAAGTCCTGCGCCGCCTGCGCGCCAGCGGCCTGCGAATGCCCGTGATCATGCTCACCGCCCTGGGCGCCGTCGAAGACCGCGTGAGCGGCCTCTCGGCCGGCGCCGACGACTATGTCGTCAAGCCTTTCGCCTTCGCCGAGCTGGCGGCACGCATCGACGCCGTCTCCCGCCGCTCGCGGCAACCTGCCTCGACGCTTTCGGCCAGCGGCATTACGCTGGATCTTACCAACCGGCGCGTCACCCGCGGCGACCGGGCGATCGATCTTACTCCCACCGAGTTCAGCATCCTCGAGCTGCTGCTCCGCCATGCGGGCCAGGTGGTCACTCGCCAAATGCTCTGCGAACATGTGTGGGGCTTTACCTGGGATGGCAACACGAACGTGATCGAGGTTCACGTGAACCGCCTGCGGCAGAAGCTGGATGCGGGTGAGTCGCCAAGCTGTATCCAGACTGTCCGAGGGCGAGGTTATGCCATTCGTACGACTGCGTAGCGGTCTGCGGGCACTGCCGCTGCGTTTCAAGCTTACTCTTTGGAACACGCTAGTGATGCTGCTGGCCTCGCTGGTGACGCTGGTGGCACTGCGCGAAGGTCTGCGCTGGATGCTGCTCAAGGAGCTGCAAGTGGCCCTGGAGGACGAGGCATTCGAACTCGCCCTGCTGGCCGGCCAGCCTTTTCCCAGTACGCAGGAATTGTTCGAGGAACTTGCCCGCACGTCGGCAGGTCATGCCCGACACGGCTGGTTCCTCCAGATTATCGCCGCAAGCGGAGAGCGCAGCCTGTGGAACAGCTCCAATACGCCGCCCGTTTTGCTGGAAGCGCCGCGCACCATACGCCGCGGCAGCGTAGAGGCAGACGGCGAGGCCTTCCGTTTTGCAGAGCGGGCAATCCGGCCCGCGCATCTCCCAGAGTGCCGCTTGCGCGTGGGCACGTCTTTAGAGTTCATCCGGCAGGACGTGGCCAATGTGACCCGCATGTTTCTGCCCGTGCTGCTGGGCGTTATCGTCCTTAGTCCCCTGGGCGGCTATGTCTTGGCCGGCAGGGCCACGGCGCCGCTGCAAGAGATCATCAACACCACGCGCACGTTGCACCCGGCGCGGTTGAATGAGCGGCTCGTGCTGCGGCAGACGGGCGACGAACTCGACCAGCTCTCTGCCGAAATCAACAATTTTCTGGACCAGATCGCAGACCACTTGCAGCGGCACCGGGAGTTCGTGGCCAACGCGGCACACGAACTGCGTTCGCCCCTCTCGGCGCTCACCACGCTGGTAGACGTGGCCCTCTCGCGCGAACGCAGCCCAACCGAGTATCAGGAGGTTCTGGCCACGGTGCACGACGAATGCCAGCAACTCGCCGTGCTTACTAGCCAGTTGCTGCTCTTGGCCGAGAGCGATGCCGGCCTGCTGGAACGGCACAGGCAGCCCGTGGCGCTGGACGCAGTGGTACGCTCCGCCGTCGATATGTTTGCCGGCGCGGCCGAGGCCAAGGGCCTGCTCCTCACCTTCCATTGCGAACAGGCCGCGCCCGTCCTGGCAGAAACCACGCGGCTGCGGCAGGTAGTGAACAACCTGCTAGACAACGCCGTGAAATTCACGCCGCCCGGAGGCGAAGTTCACGTGAGCCTCCAACCCGACAGAGGCCAGCAGCGAGTGCTGCTTACCGTGCAAGACACGGGCATCGGCATTCCGCCTGCCGACCTGCCGTACGTGTTCGACCGGTTCTACCAAGTGGAACGTTCCCGCCATCACGACACGGTGGTCCACGGCGCTGGATTGGGGCTGAGCATTTGCCGGGCTATTGTCACTGCGTTTGGAGGCAACATCGCCATTGCCAGCCAGCCGGGCTCGGGCACATTGGTTACAGTGACGCTGCCGACGGCGGATCAGCAGAACTCTCGTGCCTCGCAGCGGTCATGAACCTGCTCGCAGAGGCTTGGCAGGGCGCTGAACGCCGCACGCGCGGCTGTCTGTGGGGCGGCAGGGCGTCACAGCGCCTGGCCGTCTGCCGCTACCACTCGGCCGGGGCAGCATTTGGACCGTTTTCCATTCCTTCACGCTCGCCATCTGTGCCGTGAGCTGGGGGGGAGGACGGCCTGGAAAGGCCGTGCCACGGGGGATGGCCGCCCTCTTCTGCGAGAGTCAAAGGGAAGCTGCCTCGCGAGCCGCTCCACCAGGACCGGTGCGCTCGGACATGCTCTCTGTCCAGGCATTCTCGACCAGGCGCGCTATGAACCGGTCGTATTCCTCGCCGCTGGCTGCCAGGGCGCGTGCCAAGCCTGCGTCCGGAGAAACGTCTGGATTGGCATTGACCTCAAGGATCCAGGGCCGGCCCAGCCGATCGACGCGCACGTCGACGCGTCCGTAGTGCCTTATTCCGGTGACGGCAAATGCGCGTAGGGCCACGTCCCGCACGGTGTCCGCCAGTTCTGCATCCACCCGGGCGGGGCAGCGAACGGGGGTTTGCCGATATTCTGGCGCCGTGGCATCCCACTTGGCCGCGTAGGAAACTATTTTCCATGGCAGCTCTGGGGCGAACTCAATTTCTGCCAGGGGAAGCACAATCGCCTCCGGCAGGGCCAGCACGGAGACGTTGAACTCCCGGCCGTCAACGTAGCGCTCGACCATCACCGTACCGTACCGGTGCTGCAACTCCGAGACGCGCTCTGCCAGCACTTGGACATCGGCGGTGACGCTGTGCCGATCGATCCCCTGGCTGGCATCTTCGCAGGCCGGTTTCGCCAGCCACGGTTCGGACAGCGGTTGGGACAATGGCGCGGGCAGCGGCCGCCCTGGCTCGACCACGTAGAAATCTGGGGTGGGCAGGCCGGCACCGCGCAGCACCAGCTTGGTGCGCGGTTTGTCTCGAACCAGGGCTAGGGCTTCTAGCCGTGAACCGGTAAAGGGAAGGCGGCACAGCTCCAGCAGTCCGGCCACGTGGGCCTCGCCATGGCCGCTGGCACCGAAGCCCTCGCAGAGGTTGAGCACGACATCCGCAGCACAGGTGGCCAACTGTTGGGCAAGCTGTTTGCCCTCCGGCCGCACAGCCAACGTACTCGCCGTGTGCCCCTGCCTGGACAGGGCACGGCACGCCGCTTCGACTGCCCCCAACACGCCGTGCTCGGCCGCAGCGTCGGCCTCGCTTGGTTCGAGCAGCGGCTCGTTAAACAACACAAGCACGTGCATAGGACGCAGCGGGGCGATACCAGGGGCACACATACGCTGCCCCTGCACGTTCAGACATGAGGGACACTCGCGATGCCAACCCTCTGCGGCCCGGACAATGCCTGGCTGCCGCGGTCATTAGACGTCGATTCCGCCTCGCACGACGCGCCAAGGCTGCCGCTGCCTGAACTGCAACCAGCCAATCCCGTGCGGCGCATCGCGGACGAGATGATTCTGGCAATCAGTTCCGCGTAGGACAGACCCATACGCTCAGCCAGAATCACCAGGTCGCTCGTACCGGGCGCTAACCCAGGCAGCGGGTTGGCCTCTAAGAAGTAGGGCACTCCGTCGCGCAGGCGGAAGTCGATGCGGGCCACATCGCGGCAGCCCAAGGCCCGCCAGGCAGCCAGGGCGGCGGCTGCCACGCGCTCACATTCGGCGGGCGCGAGCCGGGCGGGACACTCGTAGTCGACAAGCTGCTCGAAGTTTCGTTTGACTTCGAGGCTGTACACAAATCGCTGCGTCGGTACGCGCGGCAAGACGCGCATGATGCCCAGCACCTCCGGCCGGCCGTCGTCGAGCACTCCGACGGTTAGCTCCTCCCCGTCGATGAACTCTTCTACGAGCACGGGCTGCCGGTAGGCCTCATAAAGGCGTGTCACGGCGTCTGCCAGATCCGCCCAGCTCTGCAACACGCTGAGCGAAAAGATACCCTTGCTGGAGCCCTCATAGGCCGGCTTGGCGAACCAGGGCGGCCGCAATCGATCGATGTCGGACCGCAGTGCGTGCAGCTCGCCGTCTGGTACCAGCACCCATGCCGGCGTGGCCACTGCATGGCTGGCTACCAGCCGCTTTGCGCAATCCTTGTCGAGCGTGGAGGCTAGGGTCAAAGGGTCGCTGCCGGTGTAGGGAATGCCCAGCAGCTCCAGAAGTGCAGGTACGCGGGCCTCGCGCGTGCGGCCAGTGCCCTCTCCTTCAGCCAAGTTGAACACAAGATCGGGCCTGGGGCCGTGCCGCAGGGCATCTAAGAGCGGCGGGCCGTCGCCCAACAGCAGCACCTCGTGCCCCATGGCCTGGAAGACCTCTGCCAGTGCGGCGATGGTGCGCGGAGAATCGAACTCCTCCCAGTTGTCCTGGGCATCGCGCAGTCGAGCCGCAAATGTGCTGAGCCGCCCCTGTGTCGAATCGTGGAGCTGCCAGCCCGGTTGACTGCTGACCGCGGCGTACCCCTTAGCCGCATCCGGCACCGCCACGCATGCGGGGCGGACCGAACTTGGCGCAGCGGCTGGCGATTGCAGCGCCGCCTCGCCAAACCGGCTGACCGAGTCAAGCTGAGGCCGCAGGTCGAATGTAATGCCGATCTTCATGGATGTTGGCAGCAGTATGGGCGAGGGACCGACGAACGCTCGGCGATCGGCCGGGTGGCCGTGCTTACACCGGTGGCGGCAGCCTCTTGCGAGGCACGCCGCGTACCGCCGGCAAGGGAGCCGGATCTTCAGGTTGCGGCGTGGGCGCGCGCCGGCCACTGCGGCCATTGCGCAAGCGTACCCCAACCGGCTGAACCAACACCGCTGCCTCGGGCGGACCAGCAGCCGCATGGGCCGCGGCCGTCCCAGCCGTTTGCTGGAGCACAGGCAGCGGCTCGCACAGCGGCTGTGCGCTGGCTACAGGGGCCTGCTGGAAGCGAGCCACGCCCTTGAACCGAGGCGGTTTCTTGCCCGCCCTGGCGCGCCGCGGCCGCGTCGTCCCGTTGCCCCCTGCTGTTTCAGGCACGGCTGCCGCCTCGGCCATATCTGGTTTGGCTGCCTCCGTCTGCCGATACCCCAGCCGCCGGATCATCCGCCGATTGCCCTGCGGGATCAATGACGACTCATTGCCCGCCAGCAGATTGCTCACCCCCAGCGAGGCATAGCCGCCGCTTGCACCGCTGGACTGTGGCTCCGGCCGCCGGTCGTCCGGCTCGTAGCGGAACAGCAGGCCCTCGTAGTTTCGCAACACCACGGCGTTCTCAGAGGCACTCACAAGGTAGTTGGGCATGAGGGGGATCTTGCCTGCGCCGTGCAGACCGTCGACCACGTACGTGGGCACAGCCAGGCCGGAAACGTGCCCCCGCAGACCCTCGATGATCTCCAGTCCCTTCCACACCGAAGTTCGCAGATGGCCCGCGCCCACCACCGGGTCGCAGTGAAACAGGTAGTATGGGCGAACCTTGATCCGCAACAGGCCCCGCACCAGCGAACGCATGATGGGCACCGAGTCGTTCACCCCCTTGAGCAGCACCGTGTGGTTGCTCACCGGCAAGCCGGCATTCACCAGGCTCCGGCAGGCACGCGCCGCCTCGGGCGTAATCTCCCGCGGGTGGTTGAAGTGCGTCTGGATCCACACCTTGCCCGCCGAGGCCAAGACGCCAACCAGCTCGGGGTCGAAGAGCCGCTGCGGAAGCGTGACGGGCACCCGCGTGCCGATCCGTATCACGTCCACATGAGGGATCTCTGCCAGCGAGTGCACAAACCACTGCAGGCGAGCCAGCGGCAGAGTGAGCGGATCGCCTCCCGATATGATCACATCTCGCACCTCGGGATGCTCGCTCACGTATGCCACCATCCGGCGGTCATCGTGGCTGGGGGCATCCCATCCTTCGCGGTCCATGGTTACGCGCTTGCGCGTGCAGAAGCGGCAGTACATGCTGCACACGTGGGTCGTCACCAGCAACACGCGGTCCGGATAGCGGTGCGTGACGCCCGGTAGGGGGGAGTCGAGATCCTCTTCGAGCGGGTCTTCCAACTCCAGGCCGGGCCGCTGCTGGGCCTCGGCCGTTGAGGGTACAGCTTGCAGGCGGATGGGGTCCGCCGGGTCCTCCACGTTGATCAGAGAAAAGTAGTAGGGCGGAATCGCCAGCTTATACTGGGCCTCCAGCCGCGCGAGGATCTCGATCTGTTCCGGGGTGTGGGGGAGAAGCTCAGCAAGCTGAGTGGTGGTCCGAATGGCATGCTGCATCTGCCAGCGCCAGTCTTCCCACGCCTCCTGGGGAACGTCGGACCAACGGACGTGCCGGCGGGACGTACTGGGAGGCTCTTCCGAATCGTCGGCAGCCATGCCGTGATTCGAGTCCGCTGGGACAGCGGCAACGAGTTGATTCATAGGATCAGGCAATCCTCCTGTAGCCAAGGTCGAGCGGACAGGCTCATGCGTGCCCGCTGCGAAGCATCCAAAACTGCGTGCTTATAGCACGTGCCGGCCAAAGCGGCAAGAGTTTGTAGGGACACACGCAAGAAATTCTATCCACTCCAGGGCGATCCAAGCAGGGCAAGGGTGGTGTCGGCCGCCATCTCAGTACGCAGCCGCAATCTCGGTAGCAAGCCGCCACTCAGGTCGGGATGAGCCTGCCTTCGCCGCGCCAGGCGCGGCCGCCGCAAGTTGAGCCAGCCGGGAAGGCTGCGCGGGGCTACTCGCAAGGCAAATCGCACCGGAAGGCCTGGCGCAGGCTATCTGGCGGCGGAGACCGCAGGTTCGCAGCGGTCGTGCAGATCTGAGCGCTGCTGCCGGCGTCGGCCGCGGGCAGCCAGCCCTCCTTGGTCCGCCCCACGGTGGCGTTCTTGCTGGAGCGCAAGTTCTTGGCTGCGTAGTTCTGCCCAATCGACCAGCTCCCGCCTGGCCTGTGCAAGGCGGTCTGCGGCCGCGGCCAACTCGTCTCGCATGGCAGCCAGTGCCTGGCGCTGTTCCGCGGCGTCGGCCGCTGCCAGCCGATAGTGCTCCGCCAACCTGCGGCGAAGCTCTGCCACGGTTTGCTGCAAGGCTCCGGAGCGATACCAGCCCGTAAGCTCGGCCCACAGTTCTTCGGTGACGATCCGCCATTCTAGGGCCTCCCGGTGCAGCTCTGCCACCTCGGCTCGAGACTTTTCAAGTGCTGCCTTACGCCGGTCCAGACGTTCGCTTTGGCGCGCCAGCGCCTGGCGCTGCCGAGCCAGCCGAGCCTCCCAGCGGCGCACCGAGTCTGCAAATCGCTGCCGCTCCAGGCGGAAGGCGGCCTCTTGCTCCGCGGCACGCGCTGCAAGCTCCTCCTCACGCCGTGCCAACTCGTCTGCTGCACAGCCAGCCTGAAGCATTGCGGCGGGCGTTGCGGGCACCTGGCACGCCTCGCCAGCAACCCCGTGCTGAACGTTGCCCTGGGCCAGGGCAGCGTGTTTGGCCAGCGCAGCACCACGCGCATCCAGGTCCGCCTCGCGTTCCGCAAGCGCCTGGGCCCGCGCTGCCAATGCCGCCTCTGCCGTGGCCTGCTCGGCCTCTAGGGTTGCACGCCGTTGCGCCAGCTCGGCCTCGGCGGCCAACATCGCAGCCTGTTGCTCCTCGGCCCGACGTGCCAAGGCAATTCGCTCTCCTTCCAGCCAGGCCCGCCCACGCTCAAGCTCCCTCTGCCCCTCGTCCAACGATGCCGCCACTGCATCTAGCGCTGCCTGAGACTGTTGCAGCGACTGCTCCCGCTGCCGAAGGCTGGCCTCTAGCTCATCCAGGGCTTGTTGTCGCCGCGAGAGACGTGCTTCCAGCTCAGATAGCTCTTGTGCGCGTGCGGCCAATTCGCCCCGGTACCCGTCTCGGTCTTGCTCTGCCCGGGCCAGCGCTTGCTGATGCGCTGCAAGTGCCTGTTCACGTTCTTTGAGGGCTTCTTCCCACTCGGAAAGTTCGCTGCGCCGGGCGGCTAGCCAGATGCGTGCAGCCCGCTCTCCGTTCTCAAGCAGCGCAATTCTGGCGTTGATTTCGGCTTCTCGGCGGTCGAGGTCCTGCTGGCGGGTTTGTAGGTGCGCCGCAAGCTGGCGGGCCTGCCGCCGCAGGCGGGGCAGGACCTCGGCCAGCCACGCACGCGCCGCCTGTTCGTCGATCATTGCGGCGCCGGCATGGCCTTGGCCGGCCGATTCGGGTGTTTCGGTCGTGTCGCCACGAGAGACGACGTGGGGGCCGTCAACGCGAGTAGAACGCACCGAGCCTGTATCTGGTTCGGGCGGCGACCCGCCGCGGCTCGTGTTTACGGCTTCTGCCATGACGTCTAAACGCTTGAAGGGTTGCCAGCAGTGCCGGCACGGTCTTCCCAGGCGGCAAACTTTGCCCCAAATGCATCATCGGCATCTGCTCGCCAGGACTTCAGACCGCATGCGGTAGTAGGCAGCATTCGTGTAGGCAGCATTGATGTGGCCGGCGGCCTGCCGCCAAGGCTGCGCGGGGGAAAGCGAGACAGACGAGGGTCGATGCTACTGGCTTCTGCATAGCCCCCTCGATGCAGGCTAGATGCCTGCCCACAACGCACCCCTGCAAGCTTTTTTGGAGGAAAGCCATGTACGAGGTATGGACGTCTGGATGCCTGAAGCAAAACGCCCCGCCTCTGAGACGGCCAGTGCCAGGTGGCATGAGCCTCTAGCCGGCTTGAAGGGGCGTACTGGTCGAGTTTCGCAGGTCGACGCAGATGATCTTGGGCACGGGCAAGGCCGCCTGGGGGAAATACGGGTCGACGAAATTTGCAGCCGCTAGCGCACTCGCTGAAAACGGCGGCGGCGGCGTAGCAGACTTGAGCAATACAAGAGGAACACCTAGCAGCGCCGAGAGCCGCGCAGCGATCGAGTCGCTCGTTACCTGCCAGGTATGCGGCAGCGGCTCGCTTGCCCAGTAGGGTTCTTCGTGGCGCAGAAATGACCAGGGATCCAGCAGCCAAAGCCCAGGCTGGGCCGGCTTGGCGGCCCAACGGCGCACCCGCCGCACCCACCGCCCGCCCACAAGAACTCTTGCAACGCACGCATTGAGTTTCATAGCTCGGACGCAGAGCCAGTGCGACTGGTCTTCTCCCAGAGCGTGCATGGCATCCGCGTGGCGGACGGCGTCGGCTAGACGGCCGCCGCCCGCCACCAGCAGGGTCTGCGTGCCAGGTTCCGCAGCCAGCCAGGCGCGCAGACGCTGTCTGAGTTCTGGCCAGTCGAGCAAACTGCCGCCCAGCTTGACAACACGGCGGGCGACGTTCTCTTGGCCGCCAAGGGTGTGGTGATTAGAAGCCGGCATGGCCTGGGACTTCTTGCGTTGCAGGGTGGTCGATCGTGCGCACAACGTTTTCGAGGCCACAACATATCGCAGCGGGGGCATGGTGTGCGAGCCTGCCAAGGGCATGTTCGGGGGCGAACCACGGGTATGAGTGCAAGCACTTCCCAGGGAGGTTGTACAGCTACGCCGGCATGGCCGTGCTGGCAGGCGCGGCCTGGCGTAGGCGGTAGCGTCGTCGAGGCTCAGTGTTTGGCCAGTCGACCTAGCCCTCAGCCGCCCGAGCCGGGCAGGGAACCGCTTGCTACCGAGGGCTTAGGGCTGCGGCTCTGCCTGAGACTGGCGGAGCATGGGTTCTAGTTCGCACACGAAGTCGCGTGCGTCCTGGAACTCGCGGTACACGCTGGCGAATCTGACGTAGGCCACCTGATCGAGGTCTCGTAATGCCTGCATGGCCAGTTCGCCCAGGTGGCGGCTGGAGACTTCGAGATGAAAGTTGGTTTCGACCTCGCGCTCGATTTGCGCCACAAGGGCTTCGAGCTGTTCATCGCTTACGGGCCGCTTCCAGCAGGCCTTGGCGAGGCCGGCTTTGAGCTTTTCTGCGGAGAAGGGTTCGCGCGAACCGTCCTTTTTGATGACGTTGAAACCCACTTCACGCCGTTCGTACGTGGTAAAGCGGCGGTGGCAGAGATTGCACTCGCGGCGGCGGCGGATCACGGCCCCATCGTTCTGGGTGCGTGAATCGATCACGCGATCATTGTCTTGATTGCAGAAGGGGCACTTCATGCTCAGGGTTGGCTGGCGGGCGGGGGCAGTTCACTGCCCGCCGGACCGTTTCGCGCCGGGGAGGAGGGCTGCGCCAGCGTCCAATCACGACGCTGACGGGAGCTGGGGATGTTCATCAGCTTGCGGTACTTGGTCACGGTCCGCCGCTTGACCGGCAGACCCTGGCGAGCCAGTTCTGCCGTCAGCTCTTCGTCGCTCAGAGGGTTGGTCTTGTCTTCGCGCTCGATGATCTCTTGCAGCTTGAGCCGAATCGCGTCCCAAGCGACCTCCTCGCCATCCGCGGTGCGGGTCCCCCCAACAAAGAACTTGCGTAAGGGGAAAATGCCGCGCGGGGTTTGGATCCACTTGTCGTCCACCGCCCGGCTCACAGTGGTGACGCACACCCCAACCTTGTCGGCAATCTGCTGCATCTTCAGCGGTTCGATGTACTCCGGCCCCTTCTCCAAAAACTCGCGCTGGTAGTCGACGATCGCCTGGGCGACGCGCGTCAGGGTCCGGCGGCGCTGCTGGATGGAATCGATCAGCCACTGGGCACTCGTGATGCGGCGCTTGATCCATTCGCGTTCGGCATCGCTGGCGTTGCCCGCCTGGATCATACGGCGGTAGACGGGGCTGATGAACAGGTTGTGCGTGCGGTCGTCTTTGAGATAGACGCGGTATTGCCCGTCGTCTGTCTTCTCTACGAAGACGTCGGGCGTGACGGTAGGGGCCGGCTCAGCGTAAAAGCTGGCACCAGGCTTGGGATTGAGCTTGCGAAGCTCGACCAGCGCATCGCGAATCTGTTGGGCCGTAAGGCCCGTGCGTTTCTCGATGGCCGGCCAGCGGTTTTGCTCCAGGTCTTCGAGGTGATTGGTAATCAGAATGCGCAGCACCTCGTAGTATGGCATCTCCTGCTGCAATTGCAGCAGCAGGCACTCCTTGAGGTCGCGCGCGCCGACGCCGGTGGGATCGAGCTGCTGCACCACGCCCAGGGCGCACTCCAGCAGGGCAAGCGCCTGGGGATCGCCAGGCGGCTCCGCCAGGTCTTCCAAACCGCTGGTAAGGTAACCGTTGGTATCGAGGGAGTAGATGATGCGTTCGGCAGCCTCGCGCGTCGGCTGATCCAGGTCGAACCAGCCAAGCTGTGCCAGAAGATGGTCATGCAAAGACTCGGGCCGCGCCGCCATGTTGGCCATGGCGTCCTGCTTGCGGTCGCTTTCTTCTTCGAGCCGCGCACGCGACAGGCTAGGCCGCTCGTCGAAGGTGTCTGGCAGCTCTTCGTCCAGGTTGATCAGCCGCTCAAAATCGTCCGTACCGTGCTCGGCGTCGACGACCAACTCGCGCTCTTCCGGCGTGGGCGCGTCCGGATTCTCGTATTCGCTCGGTTCTTCCGGAAGATCCGGATCGTTCTCCCGCAGCTCCAATACCGGATTCTCGCGCAGCTCCTGCTCGATGCGCTCTTGCAGCGCCATAATCGGCAGTTGCAGGATCTCCATCGACTGGATCATCCGCGGCGCCAGAATCTGCTTCTGGACCATCCGCATCTCTTGTCCGAAAGATAGTCGCATGGCGATCCTAGAACCTTTGTCGTCCGGCCAGCGCCTCCGCTAGCACCTCTCTATTTGCAAATTCTAGCACGCTGCCGCTGGTGATTCCCCTGGCAAGTCGCGTGATTTCTACGGGAAACTCACCCAGCAGGTTCGAGATGTACAGGGCCGTACCGTCTCCTTCTACCGTGGGGTTCGTGCCCATGATCACCTCGCGCACGCCCCCTGCCCTCACCCGCGCCACCAACGGCTCGATCGTAAGCTGCTCCGGACCAACCCCTTCCAGCGGCGCGATCCGCCCCAGCAACACGTGGTACACCCCCTTGTACGTACCCGCCTGCTCCAGTGCCATCACGTCCCGCGGCTGCTCCACCACGCAAATCACCGCTCCGTCACGCTGCGGATCCTGGCAAATTGGGCACAACTCCTGTTCCGCCAGGTTGTAGCAGCGACTGCAATACCGCACGTTCTCCTTCACGCTCCGTATGGCATCGGCCAACGCCAGCGCCTCAGCCTTGCTCACACGCAGCAGATGATACGCCAACCGCTCCGCCGACTTCTTGCCAATGCCCGGCAGGCGGGTCAGCTCCTCCACCAATCGCGTAATAGATTCGCTAACGGCCGGCATGACACGCTACCCCGAATCAGGCGTTTGCTGCATCAGTCGCGACATCAGCTCCCCAAGTTCGGAGGAGGCGCCCGCGGGGGCGACATCTTTCAGCTTCTCGGCCTGTTGCGCCGCGAGCCTGGCCAGGGCATCGTTCATGGCCAGGCAGGTCAGATCTTCGATCAATTCGCGGTCTCCGCGGGCGAACAGCCCCTCGTCGATGTGGCAGCTCAGCACACGCTGGTCGCCGCGCAGTTCGACGGTTACCAGGCCGCCTCCGGCGGTCCCCTTAACGCGGACCTCGCGCAGTTCGGAGGCGAGCTGCTCCAGCCGGCCGGCGGCTTCGCGGGCACGCCGAAAGAGAGACGCTAATTCGCCAAAGCTCTTGAACACAGGCGTGGGAACAGCTTTCAAATCGATTTCTCGGGTCCTGTCGCGGCTCGGCGCGGCCCCCGGGCCACGCAATACTCATTTTGGGACGTGTTCATTCTAGGGTGTTCGGGTTTCCACCCGTATGGGCCGGGCGCCGAACAGCTCACGAGCCTGCCGAACGAGCGGATGGCGCCCCGCCTCCACCAGCCGCTCGTGCGGCGCCGCACGCCTCGCCTCTTGCTCTTCAGGGCCTACGCCCTCTGCCAGCAAGGCAAAGCGGACGGTAAGGGATACGCCTGCCACTTCTGCCAGTGCCTGATGGATGCGGGCCAACTGCTCCGGCCGCTCGCAGAACTGTTTAGACGAAGTATACCGCTCTGCGAACGCCACTTCCAGAACTGAGTCGCCCGCCCATGCCACGTGCTGGCAAAGGCTCGCGGCTGTTTGCAACAAATCCGGCAGCCTCGCCAGTGCCTGTCGCCACAGGGTCTGTACATCTGATACGGCGGCAGGTCCCGCGACACCCGAAGCGGCGGCCGATGGATCCGTGCCACCTCCCATGGCTGGACCTACGACCGATACATCGGCCTTGCCGACGGTGGCAGGTGGCCGCGGTGCAAGCGCGCTTGCCGGCAGGCCCGCACGCTCTGCCGGTGCTGCCTGCACTTGCCCGGCCGAGGGGCCCTCTGGCACGAACGGCGCAGCTACCGACCGGTCTGGCGGCGATCCCTCACTGTCGTTTTTTTTTGGCGCCTTGGTCGCCTCAGCAGGCGAGGGCGAATCGCTGTGCACCGGCCGCCCCCCAACTGCCGCAGCAGCGCTGGATGCCGCAGGCACAATGCTGCCGGCTGCCGATCCGCGAAGACGTGCTGCCAGATCTGCCAACTCCTCCAGGTTGGCCAAACGGCAGATGCGCGTGACTCCCAGCTCTGCCAGCACGCGTGGCTGGGTGCTAAAACGCATTCGGTCCAAGGTGCGGTCGAGGATTTGCATGGCCGCCAGCACCCCGTCCAGCCCCAGGCTCTGCGCCGCTTCGCGGACACCCTGTGCGTCTGCCGGCTGGACGAACTGGTACATCTCGGGCGAGCATCCGGCGGCTGCGAGCATCACGTCCCGAAAATACCCAACAAGCTGTTCCATAAGCTGGCCGACGTCTGCCCCTTCGCCGATGGCAGCATCAAGTTCGATCAATGCCGTTCTCGGGTCGCGTGCAGCCAAGGCCGCCCCTAGGCGACATATGCGGCCCTGCGGAGCAATGCCCAGCAACCGCTGCACCCCTGCCACCGTGATCTGCTGCTCGCCGCACGCAAGGATCTGTTCCAGCAGACTCTGCCCGTCTCGCATCGAGCCGGCGGCACGCTGCGCCAAGAACGCCAACGCTTCTGGCTCGGCGCTGGCGCCTTCGGCCCGCACGATCTGCGCCAGCCGCTCAGCAATGCTGCGGGGCTGGATGCCCGCAAAGTCGAACCGCTGGCAACGCGATAGGATGGTTACCGGGATCTTCTCCGGCTCCGTCGTACAGAACACGAACTTCACGTGCTCCGGAGGCTCTTCCAGCGTCTTCAGCAGGGCGTTGAACGCCTGCGGCGTGAGCATGTGTACCTCGTCGATGATGTACACCTTGTACCGCGAACGCGCAGGGCGCATCCCCACGTTCTGCCGTAAGGCGCGTATCTCGTCGATGCCGCGGTTGCTCGCACCATCGATCTCCAGCACGTCAATGTCGGCCCCGGCGGCGATCTGCAAGCAGCTTTCGCATTGGTTGCAAGGAGATGGCGTTGGCCCCCGCTGGCAGTTCAGGGCCTTGGCCAGGATCCGAGCCGCCGAAGTTTTGCCCACCCCGCGCGCACCACAAAACAAATAGGCGTGCCCCACGCGGTTGCTGGCAATGGCGCCGCGCAGCGCCTGCGAAATGTGTTCCTGCCCGACCAGTTCTTCGAACAACTGGGGCCGGTAGCGGCGGGCGACAACCTGGTAGTCTCCCTCGCCGCGGGGCCGGCTGCGGTCAGACGCATTGGTTGATGAACGCTCGGCGTGCTTCGCTTCCATCTCAGCCGCCACCGGGAAGGGCATTGGTGGATTCGGTCGCTTGAAACGGCCGGACTGTGTGCGGTAGGCAGGTTTTGCGGGCAAGGCTCGCCAGCCTGCCTCGGCTTCTCCTGCCAGCGGGCCTGCCTTGGGCAGCCGGCCGCCGGTGAGAGACCCGCCGCACAAGAGGTCCACTGCTTATGGCTGCTCGGTTTCCCGCCTGACCAGGTTCACAGCTCCCCTTTGCAGGGGCCCCTCACCGGGGGCCGGTGCCGTTTGTGTTATTCTTTGTAGGCTTTGTTGAGCGAGTCGTCAATGAAGCCGGTGCGAAATCAGCGGGCAGCCAGCAACGTGCGCAGCAGCATGCACTTGCCCAGATGGTAGCTCTCGTGCTCGGCGATATGGCCCACGGCCCACGCCCACGTGCGAGCATGCCGGCCCTGGCCCAGAGGACGCTGAAGCTCCTCCAGCCGCAGACCGGCAAGCCAGCGGCGATAGTCGGGCCGCAGCCGGCGATGGTACGCGGCAATGGCTCCTAGGTCATGGTAGCGGCCGTCGTCCTGTGAGCCGGGGCGCATGGTGTACAGAGGAGTCCCCTGGACTTGTGCCTGGGCACGAAACACGTGCGCCAGATAGTGATCGAGCATTTCTCCAAGGTGTTGCAGGTTCCAGCCAATCGACGCCACTTGAGGCACCGGCTGCCAGGCCACCTGGTCTGGCCGAAGACTGCGCTGGGCCCAGTGCCACACGCCCCAGAAGTTGCCATCCAGGTAATCCCACAGATCTACCCAGGGTGCTATTGCGGGATCTATGAGCGATCCGACCGATGGGTCGGGTCCGCCAGATCTGCCGGATCGGTCGGCTTGATTCGGGCTCATCTTATCTCCCCTACAGTGGTTGGCACTCGCTGTAGCCCCACCGGACGGCGCTCGAGCAGCCCGTCTCCGAAGATGCGATGCAGGCCAAGCGAAGGTAGCTGTGCGAATCCTAGATAGCACCGGCAGTATTGGCGAGGACAGGTGCGCGCCTTGAGCGCCCGCTCCCAGCCAGGCTCGTAGATGTTGCCGATCACCTCGGCCACGAAATGGCAGCGGCGCATGGCCCCCCTGCCGTCGACCGTAAAGACCTCTTGGCCAGCGCGGCAAGGCAGCCCGAAGCTCTTGTGAGGCACGAGCGTATACCTGAACAGGGGATCGATGCCGGTCAGAAACTCGATCTCATGCTCTGTATATGGCCTCTCCGGCGGCTGCTGGGCATTCACCCAGACGTAGATCTCTGGCGGTAATGCGCGGCGCAAGGCCGCAAGTGCGCCAAAGAACCTGGGCACGGCGACGAACCCCACCGAGATGCCCACACCAGTTTCGTAAACTCGCAGCGCGCGCCTCACGAACGACTGAAGGCTCGTCTCGCTGGGATGATAGGTCGCCCAGAGAGAGAGCCTTTCGGGCCGGCACTCGGCGAGCCAATCGAGACCGCACGAGAGATTGGTCTGCGCAGCGGCCAGGAGTACGTGACCCATCCATGTAAGCCGTGCGAGCGCCTGACGATACCATGTGCGGACCAGGGCCTCTCCCCATGGCGTAAACAACACGCGCCAGCGGTGCGCGTGCTCGCCTTCGAGCCAGTCTGCAAACCGCGCCAGTGCGCGACGGTCGGCCTCGAGCTGAACGGCCGTCTCCCGCCGCTTGGCAAACGGGCAGTAGCCGCAGGCGTAGTTGCAGCTTGCCAGCGGGCCCCGATACATGACAGACAGGTTCATAGGCGCACAAACTCTCGGAGCGTGGCGCGCACCTCGTGCGAGTAGAGTGCCGGCCCGACCCAATCTGCATGCTCCAGGCCGCTCTCCGTGAGCACGATCCGCCCTTCCCGCTCGAGCAGCCACCCCCGCTCGAGCAGCCGCTCTAACTCAGGCAGATCGTCCCATGGGACGCTGCCGAAACGCGCCCCGTACTCGGCGAGCGAAAGGCCTTGCGCCTCGAGGATGCTCAACATCACGTACCGCCGCCGCTGCTCCTCGGGCGAAAGCCGGCATCCATACGTAGCATGGGCGAACGAGGCGTCGTCGCGGGCCAGCCATTCCTTTAAGATGGCGCGGATGCCCTGCTGCGTGACGGCAAAGGGCGTGCCATAATGCAGCGTGCGCGTGTATGACCGCGCCCCGCAGCCAAGCCCAAGCATCCCGTCTTGCTGGCAAGCGTATGCCACCGCGGGCGGACGATACCGGCTGTGCCTGTAGCAGCGATGGGACACCTGAACATAACCTGCGGCAAGCAGCGCCTCTCGGCCGCTGCGGTACAGGTCGAGCCGCGGCGGGACACCGCCCTGGACATGCCGTGCCAAACCCGTGTGCGGCCTCACATACAACGGATACAGGTAGATCTCTTCGGGCTCATATCGCAGCGCCTCGCGCAGCGAGAACCGCAAACCATCCAGTGTCTGGCTCGGATGGCCGTAAATCAGGTCGATGTTGAGCGCGGCGAAACCCAAGCCGCGGACGGCGTCCAGTGCTGCATAAACATCGGCCAGCCGCTGAGGTCGGCCGAGCGCTCGCGTCTCGCGCTCCACAAACGATTGTACGCCGACACTCAAACGGTGCACCCCGAGCGCGGCCAGCGTTTGCAGCCGCTCGCGGCTCGCCGTGGCCGGGGACGCTTCCACCGAGGTTGGCGCCGCGCACGGATCGAACGCCCAGGCCGCGCGCAGCCGCCCGAAGAGCCATTCGAGTTGGCCGGCCGAGAGCCACGTCGGGGTTCCACCCCCCAAGGCGCAGACAGCGAAGCGCGCCGCGGGCAATACGCCTGCGGTTACGCCGATCTGCCTGCCCAGTGTCTTCAAGTACGCGGCGACCTCGTCCGCGTGCGGCTGAGACTGCGTAAACAGGTTGCAGAAGCCGCAGCGCATCTCGCAAAAGGGCAGGTGCACGTATAGGGCAAGGCGGCTCGTGTCCTCGCTTGCCCAAGCGGCAGACAGAGGCACCGGTGGCTCAAGCGGCCGGTAGCAGCATTTATGGGGATACGAGTAGGCGTACGTGACGAACTCTTCTTGGCCGCCGCACGGGTCCGGACTGCGGTCTGCAAGCACATTCAGCCGAGGGCTAGCCGCGGGGAGCCTCGTCACGGGAGCGCCTCCCAATGGTATTCTGCGTAGGGCACCGTCCAAACGTGGGGATGGGCCACGCGATGGCCGCGCAGACCGTCTTCGCCGAAAAGCGTCCCATGGTCAGACATCAGGTAGGCGGTGCCGCCGCGGCCCCGTGTATGAAGCGCGTCGAACAAAGGAGGAAGTTCGCGGTCTACGTAGGCCAGCGCCGCGGCCTGCGTGGCCTTCGAGTCGGCCGTGGCGCCGGGCAGGTACATGTGCGTGGGCGGGTGCGTGGCAGAGACATTCAAGAACAAAAACAGGGGATGCATGGCAGGAGCACGGGCGATGCGCGCACACGCCTCGCGGACCTGCGCCCGTGTAGAGTGCAATTCCGATACGGCAAACGCGGGTTTCCAGCAGCTTTCGTCGAACATGCCGGGGAATACGCTCCCCAGCGGGTCGCGTTGGTTGAAGAAACCAACGCCGCCGATGCACAGCGTGTGATAACCTTTGCGGCGCAGGCCCTCGACGATATTGGGTCCATCGAGCAGCAGGGTCTCAGGTCCGATTGTGCGGCTTCCTTGGAAGCGCAGTGCCAGCGGCCGCACGCTGGGAATGCCGGAGGCGGGCGTGGGAAAGAACCCGGCAAAAAATGCGGCGTGGGCCGCGTAGGTAAAGCTGCCCGGGGTGTGACGCGGCTCCCATGCAGGGATCAACGAAGCCAGCGCGGGCGTCTGTCCGTTGTTGAGCGCCTCGGTTGCCACGTCGTAGCGCAGGGCGTCCAGCGTGATCAGGGCGAGATCCGGGAGGCGGTCCAAGTCACGACTCATCTGCCGCTCCACTCGCGCAAGGCGGCCTCATAAGTTGTCAGCCCAGCGTGCCGCAGCCCGGGCAGATAATCTCCAAAGGCGTTTGCCTCCAGCAACACCATACGGCGGCGGCATGGCCGCACCAACAAGTCCAGCCCCAATGTTCCGGCAGTGGGGAGGCAGGCGGCGGCCTTTTCGGCCAAGGCAGTGAAGGCGTCCCAATCTCGCAAATGCTGCATGAGAATCTCACGCGGCATACGGCGCGCGCCCAGGTTCAGGTTCGTAAACGGGCCGGTGCTCGCGCGTCCTACAACGTGCTGCACGCGGCCCCGAACCAGCACGGCGCGCACATCGAATGTCAGGCCCCTCCAGCGGGCCTTCGGCAGCCATTGCTCAACGACGATCTCGTGCTCCGCCAAAACATCGATCAGTTGCGCAATCTCATTTTCTTTGAGCAGAATCCTGGGCCGACGGGAGACGAAAATACGCGTGCGGCCCGCGTCGTGGGCTGTCTCGACCGTGGTGATGGCGCGCAGCCGCGGGCCATGCCATTCGAGGGCCGCAGCACCGGCGGCAGAGTAGCCATACCGCAATTTCACGAACAAGCGGGCGTGCGGCGATTGCACGTGCGCGCGCAACTCGTCGTACGAGCGCGGGCAACCTGAGCTAGCAGGGACGGGCAGGCCCG
>FWWM01001778.1_pt1 | contig 63309 bp, 46 predicted proteins | sample 2228351 | NCBI WGS metagenome assembly FWWM01 (sample SAMEA103939774, study PRJEB20133) | metagenome
TACGTAGTCGTAGCGTAAGCGTCCCCGCTTGCGCGGACCTGCCGTATGTGTTCGCCCAGCCCGAGCAAGCGGGGACGCTTGCTCTACGGGTACGCCTCCTCACTCTTCGCACCTTGGCTCCGCAGCCGGGCACGGATCTGCTCCAATCGCTTGAGCAATTCTTGTTCGAATCCGCGCGGCACTGGGCGGTAATACTCGCGCTCAACCCCGAGGTAGTCTTGTGCTGCAACCCCCTCCGGCGCATCGTGTGCATAGACATATCCCTCGCCATGCCCCAGCCGCTTGGCGCCTGCATAGTGCGAATCTCGCAGATGCCGGGGCACAGCAAGCAGCCGCCCCTCTGTTACGTCTCGACGGGCTTCGCTCAAACCCACGGTCGAGGCATTCGACTTGGGGGCGCAGGCCAGATACGTTACCGCCTGCGCCAGGTTGAGCTGGCACTCCGGCAGGCCCACAAACTCGCACGCCTGCATCGCCGCCACGGCCAACGGCAGGGCGTGAGGGTCTGCATTGCCCACGTCTTCGCTGGCCAGGATCACCAGCCGGCGGGCCAGAAACCGCACGTCTTCTCCCGCTTCGAGCATGCGGGCCAGCCAATACAGCCCGGCATCAGGGTCGCTGCCGCGAATGCTCTTGATCAGGGCGCTGGCCGCATCGTAGTGCGAATCTCCCGTGCGGTCGAACTCTAATTGCTTGCGCTGCACCGAGTCTCGCGCGAGGGCGAGCGTAAATCGTAGCGGCCGCTCGCGGGAACTCAACACGCCTACTTCGAGTGCAGAGAGTGCCCGGCGCGCATCGCCGTCGCACACCTCTGCAAGGAAGTCCAGGGCATCCTCGTCCGCCTCGACCTGCTCCCGGCCTAGCCCGCGCTCTGGATCTGCCAGTGCACGCCTCAGCAGCACCTTGACCTCAACCGGAGAGAGCGGCTGGAAGGCGAAGATCCGGCTTCTGCTCGTAAGCGCGCTCGTGAGCGCAAAGCTGGGATTGTGCGTCGTGCAGCCCACGAGGATCACCGTTCCCTCCTCGACGTGCGGCAACAGCACCTCTTGCTGGGCTCGATTGAAGCGGTGCAGTTCGTCGATGAACAGCAACGTCCGCTGCCCATCGGCGGCTAGGCGATCCTCGGCCGCCGATAGCACCACTCTCAACTCCTTCACGCCGCTGGCCACGGCATTGATCTGCACAAAGTGGCTGCGCGTCTCGTGGGCCAGCAATCGCGCCAGCGTAGTCTTGCCCGTGCCCGGCGGACCGTAGAACACCAGAGACCCCAGCCGATCTGCCTCGATCAGCCTGCGCAGCAGTTTGCCAGGGCCCAGAAAGTGCTCCTGGCCGACGAATTCGGCAAATGTGGCCGGCCGCATGCGTGCAGCCAGGGGCATGGCCTGCCGGCGGCGAGCCTCTTCGGCGGCGGCGAACAGCGAAGGGGAGGGCGCTTGGCTCATGGCAATCTGCATTGTACTGTGTGGCGGCCGCAAACAGGGTATAAGTTCGGAACGGCCGCTTATAATGTTCGCACTGCCATGTTGGCACCGATCCGCTTGTGTCCCGCTTGCTTCGCCCTAAAACAAGGGCGCAGCCTTCCAGCCTAGAACGAACAGCGCCCATGATGCCTCGCCCGATCTGGTCTCTAACCATGCTCATTGCCTATACATGGCTGGCTGCCGCAGCGGCAGCCGATCCTCCACATGCACACGGTGAGGCGGGGCCAGCCTCTGCCGCGCAAGAACCAGGCAATACCTGGCGGCCCGCCAAAGGGCCGCTTGCCACACGTTGGACCGCGCAGGTCGATCCCCACCGGGTGCTGCCAGAGTACCCGCGGCCCCAAATGGTGCGCACCGAGTGGCTCAACCTCAACGGCCTCTGGGAATTCGCACATGCCCAAGCGGACGAACCGCCGCCCCTGGGCCGCACGCTCGAACGGCGAATCCTCGTACCGTTTCCCGTCGAATCGGCACTTTCTGGCGTCATGGAGCGGGCACAGCGAGTCTGGTACCGGCGAACGTTCGAGCTGCCAGACGCATGGCGCGGCAAACGCGTGTTGCTGCACTTCGGCGCCGTCGACTGGGAGGCCCGCGTGTGGCTCAACGGCCGCGAATTGGGCGTCCACCGCGGTGGGTACGACGCATTCACATTCGACATTAGCGAGCACCTGCGGCCCTCGGGCGCACAGGAGCTGGTGGTGGGCGTTTTCGACCCGACGAGCGACGGCACGCAGCCTCGCGGCAAGCAGGTAAACGAACCGCAAGGCATCTACTACACGCCCACCACGGGCATTTGGCAGACGGTGTGGCTGGAGCCGGTGCCCGAGGCTTCGATCGAGCGGCTGCATCTGACACCAGACGTGGCAGGCGGCTGCTTGCGGCTCAAGGTCGATTGCCGCGGTGCCGGCCGAGGGCTCACGGTACGTGCCGCGGCGCTGGCGGAGGGGAAGACCGTCGCACTCGCCGAGGGAGCGCCAGGAACAGAACTGGTGCTGCCCCTACAGCAGCCCCGACTCTGGTCTCCGGAGGATCCGTTTCTGTACGATCTGGCGGTGAGCCTGCACGCACGGCCCAAGGCAGCCGAGGTGCTGGACGCGGTGCAAAGCTATTTCGGCATGCGCAGCATTGCGGTTCGTCCCGACGAGCGAGGCGCGCCCCGAATCGAACTCAACGGCCGGCCCATCTTCCTGGTGGGGCTGCTCGATCAGGGCTTCTGGCCGGACGGTTTGTATACAGCACCCACGGACGAAGCCCTGCGCTACGACATCGAGGCGACCAAGCAGCTCGGCTTCAACCTGATCCGCAAGCACGTGAAGGTCGAGCCGGCGCGCTGGTACTACTACTGCGATCGTTTGGGCGTCATCGTGTGGCAAGACATGCCTAGCGGAGACGCGAGCGTAGGGCCGGGCGAGGGGGAAATGAACCGCAGGCCAGAGGCAGCGCAGCAGTTCGAGCTGGAGCTGGAACGCATGATCCGCGGGCTGCAAAACCACCCCTGCATTACGCAATGGGTGGTCTTCAACGAAGGCTGGGGTCAGTACGACACCGTGCGGCTCACTCGCTGGGTGAAGGAGCTGGACCCGACGCGGCTGGCAACCTGTGCCAGCGGCTGGAACGACTATCCGGCTGGCGATGTCATCGACGCTCATGTCTATCCCGGTCCAGGGGCGCCCAAGCCAGATGGCAAGCGTGCCTTGGTACTGGGCGAATTCGGCGGATTGGGGTTGGGGATCGACGGCCATACTTGGACCAACAAGACCTGGGGCTACCGCGGCACGGCCGACCGCAAAGAACTGACGCTGGCGTACGTGAACCTGCTGCGTGCCGCCTGGGCATTGCGAGACGATGCCGGGCTGTGCGCGGCCGTATACACGCAGACTACGGACGTGGAAACCGAGGCCAACGGACTTTTGACCTACGACCGAGAAATCATCAAGGTCGATATCGAACTCGCTGCCGCTGCCAACCGAGGCCGCTTTCCGCAGATCTCGCCCTGGGTACCTCACTCTCAAGTAGAGCCCCAGACGTGGCGTTACACACTAAGCACGCCCGGGGAGCGCTGGAAAGAGCCTGATTTTGACGATTCAGCATGGCAGCAGGGCCTCGGCGGCTTCGGCACCGAGGGTACGCCCGGCGCCGTGGTCCGCACCGTGTGGAACACGCCGGAGATCTGGCTGCGCCGCGAGTTCGACGTGCACGAGCTGCCCGAAGAAGAGCTGCTGCTCTCTATCCACCACGATGAAGACGTGGAGGTGTACGTCAACGGCGTGCTCGCGGCCACGGCCCAGGGCTACACCACGCGCTACGGAGAGTTGCCTTTGCGTGCCGAGGCACAGGCAGCACTGCGCATGGGGCGCAACGTGCTGGCCGTACATTGCCGCCAGACGGGCGGCGGCCAGTACATCGACGTCGGCCTGGTGCGTTTTTCGCCGCCGGCTGCTGACTGAACCTGCGGGCTGGTTGGCGGGCAGCGCCCTCCCTACGCGACGCCACGCCGGCTGCGGTTCGTGCTGCGCATCTTCCTTCTACGCGCATATGGTCTGAAACTGCCATACCGCGTTGCCGGAGACAGCGCAGCTTGAACCTGCGGCCTGGCACGCGTATGTTGAAGTGTGCTTTGCACCAGGAGCCCCTAGGCGGCTGTAAGGGCGATACCATGGCAGGAAGAGAATCTGTGCGGCGTACGATCATTTGCACCACCGGCACCTCGATTGCTCAAGGTGGCCCGCCCCTACAGCAACAGCGCAGCAGCGAGGCATATCGGCAGGCCGTGCGTGCCAGGCTAGAAAGCCTGCGCGGCCAGGCAGCGGACCAGGAAACCTTTCTCAAACGCGCCAGCGCAGAGTCGAACAGCCTCCTTCGGCTTGGCTTGACTGCCCGCGACCACGTGGTCCTGCTGCATACAGAGACAGATGACGGCCGAATCTGTGCCGAGGAAGTCCAGCGCCTGCTTACCGAGGCGTTTGACGTGCAGGTGGATCTGGTTCGCATCGCCGGTTTGCAGGTAAGCGACGAGCAGCGTTTTCGTCGCGAGGGGATCCAAAACCTGTTTAGCGAGCTGCATCGACGATGTCGCGGCGTGCAGTTTGATCCGGAGGCAAAGGTCATTCTAAACGCCACAGGCGGCTTCAAGTCGACGGTTCCCTATCTCACGCTGTATGGCCTGCTGTATCAACTGCCGGTGGTGTACATCTTCGAGCGGAGCGACGCGCTTTTGTGGCTGCCGCCGGCTCCCATACATTTCGACTACGAGCGCGTGGCGCGTGCCGAGAAGGCACTGCGGCGGCTGCACAAAGAAACAGGCATGGCCAAGGAGGAGTTTTTTCGACTTATCCCTCATCTGGAGTATCATGAGCGGCCGTGGTTCGAGGCGTTGCTGGAAGAACATGACGGAGAGGTCACGCTTTCTGCCTTTGGCCTGTTGTTACTCGAGGCGTTGGAGCGCGAGCAGTCGCAGGTGTACATTTCGGGCAAGGCGAAGAAGGCTTATGAAGCGAGCGCGGGCATAGCGCGCAGCCAATTCACGTTCATGCTCGAGAGGGTGCGGGATCCGTTGTGGCGCATCCAGAAGCGTCACGCGATTCAAAATACGGAGTTAGAAGTATTCAAGCCCGGCAGCACGGCGCAGCGGATTGGCTGTCTGGTCCGAGGGTCGACGGTGTACGTTTGCGAGCTGATTGATGGGCACGATTATAGCGTCATCGAGGGGAAGCGTGCGAGCGACTACGAGTTGGCGGATTTTGTGCCCTGGACCCGCCCGCCCGAAGAACCGGCCCCACCGGAAACCGAAGAAGAGCAGGAAGCGCTGTTGCAAGCAGCGGAGAGGCGTCTGCGTGCAGAGCGAGAAGAGTTTCAGCGTCTTTGGTCGCAGGCCGAAGAGCGTGCCGAGGCGCTGGCGGCGGATCTGGCACGCAAGCAAGCGGAGTTAGACGAACAGCGGCTCGCATGCATGCAGGCAGACGAGCGTGCTGCGGAAATGGGACGAGAATTGGATGGTGTGCGCATTGAGCTGCAATCGCAGCGAACGTTGGCAGTTGAGAGCGCGAATGAGATATCTCGGCTGCAAGGCGAGTTAGACGCTTGCCGCAGGGAGCTGGCCGCGGCCCGCCGGCCCTGGTGGCAGAGGCTGTGGAAGCGCAAGGCAGACTGAGATGAGCAGCTATGAGACTTTGGGCAATGCCTGAAAGTGGCGTTGTCAACTGCTGAGAGCACTCGCCATGGCTGGCGTCCGCAAGCGGGCCGGATCTGTTGATACAAGCGATAAAACATGGGACTGTCTGGATGTCCGTACGATGCCAGAGGCGTTGCGCAAGATAGAGGTGCGAGCACTGCCTGCCTTCATGGACGCGCTCAGAGATAGCGATTGGCGCGCCCGCTGGACGTCGGCAAGCGCGTTGGGCACGGGCGGCGATGTACGTGCCGTGCCCGCCCTTGTGTGGGGTGGGCCGGGCACGGGTAAGTCTACCTTCGTCGAAAGCCTCGCCCGCGACGGATTCGCCGTATTGACGATGATAGCCTGCCTGCAACTTGCCACGCGCATGAAGGGTTCGGCCGGGCTGTAAAAGCCCCCATTTGTGAACAGAAAATGTAGCAGGAATCAAAATAATAGATAGGGTGTGCAGCCAAATGGAACGCGAACCGCTATGCGAGATAGAGTTCGAAGTGCCATGCGGCGAGCAGGTCGGACACCCCGTGCGCTTGGCGGTGTACGGCTGGGGCGAGTTCAAACTGGCCTGGACGCCGTGCGACGAGCTGCTAGGCGTATTCGGCATGATGGCGTCCTGCCGACATTGGGTACGCGACGTGTTGCCGGAGAAGTTCGCGAACAATGGCAAGTGCCGCGGTCAACTGGTCGTAGCACTCGGTAAGGCTGGTGCCCGCGCCGTGCCTGTGTTGATTGGAGCCCTTAAGGATAAGGATCCGGATGTTCGTAGTGCGTCGGCAAAAGCGTTGGGGCAGATCGGCGACTCGCAAGCGGTGCCTGCCTTGATCAATGCGCTCAAGGATGGCGTTTGGGATGTTCGCCGGGCGTCGGCAGAGGCGTTGGGGAAGATCGGTGACCCACAAGCCCTGCCTGCCTTGATCGACGCCCTCAAGGATCGCGATGAGGATGCTCGCTGCGCGTCGGCAGCGGCCCTGGTGCTGATAGGCACTCCAGCCGTGCCTGTCTTGATCGATGCGCTCAAGGATCGCGATGAGAATGTTCGCCGCGCGCTAGCAGAGGTACTGGGGGACATCGGCGACCCAAGAGCCGTCTTTGCCTTAATAGGGGGCCTTCGCGACGCCAGTAAATTCGTTCGGTCGCTGTCGGCAAACGCGTTGGGTAAGCTAAGCGACGCTCGAGCGGTTGCTCCCTTGATTGCAAGCCTCAGCGATCGCAATGAATCGGTTCGCTCGGCGTCGGCAGACGCGTTGGTCCAGATAGGCGCGCAAGCGGTGCCGGCCCTGACGGATGCCTTCAAGGATGGCAATCGGCGTGTTCGCCTACGGTCGGCAGAGGTGTTGGGGAAGATCGGCGACTCGCAAGCCGTGCCTGCGTTGATGGCTGCGCTCAAGGATAGCGATCCAGGTGTTCGCGTTGCATCGGCGGACGCGTTGCGCAAGATCGGCGACTCGCAAGCCGTGCCTGCGTTGATAGCTTCCCTCAAAGATCGCGCTAAGGCTGTTCGCTGTGCGTCGGCCGAAGCGCTCGGGACGATGGGCGACTCACAAGCCGTGCCTGCCTTGATGGACGGCCTCAAGGATAGCGATTCGGGTGTTCGCCGTGCGTCGGCCGAGGCGCTCGGGACGATAGGCGACCCACAAGCCGTGCCTGCCTTGATGGCTGCGCTCAAGGATAGCGATCAGGATGTTCGCCGTGCGTCGGCAGAGGCGTTGAGCAAGATTGGCACACTCGCCGTGCCTGCCTTGATGGACGGCCTCAAGGACAGCGATTGGGCTCTTCGTCGTGCGTCGGCCGTGGAATTGGGAAAGATAGGCGATGCACAAGCCCTGCCTGCCTTGATGGAGGGGCTCAGGGATACGGTGCTGTATGTTCGCCGTGCGTCGGCACAGGCGTTGGGGAAGATAGGCGCTCCACAAGCCGTGCTTGCCTTAATCGAAGGCCTCAAGGATAGCCATAAGTATGTTCGCTTTGATTCGGCATTGGCTTTGGGAAAAATCGGCGCGCCACAAGCCGAGCTTGGCTTGATCGAAGGCCTCAAGGATAGCCATGAGATTGTTCGCTTTGCGTCGGCATTGGTGTTGGGAAAAATCGGCGGTCCACAAGCCACGCCGCCCTTGATGGATGCCCTCAGGGATAGCGATTGCGATGTGCGCCGTGCCTCGGCAGAGGCGTTAGGCAAGATACGCGATCCGCGAGCCCTGCCCGCCTTGGAGCAAAGCCTCCGGAACGAAAAGAATGACCGTGTGTGTAAGGCCATCGAGCGAGCAATCCAAGAAATCGAGAAGCGGCAAAGCCTACGAAACTGCCAATGAAACTGCCAACAGGTTGGCAGGAGCTGCTCATTGCATTGGCGACGCCCACTCCGAAAGGTCCTTGGGGCGTGCCCGCCCTTGTATGGGGTGGGCCGGGCACGGGCAAGTCTACCTTCGTCGAAAGCCTCGCCCGCGACGGATTCCCCGTATTGACAATGATCGCCTCCCTTCACGACCCCACCGACTTCAATGGCTTGCCCACGCTCCGCGATGGACGCATGCACTTCGCTCCGCCCGATTGGGTATACGCCTTCGAAGAGAGCCAGCAGGGCATTCTGTTTCTGGACGAGCTGACCACCGCGCCCCCCACAGTTCAAGCAGCGCTGTTGCGCCTGGTGCTGGAGCGCAAGGTCGGAATGCACAGCTTGCCCCCAAAGGTGCGGATTCTGGCTGCGGCGAACCCGCCCGACATCGCCGCGAGCGGATGGGAACTCAGCACGCCCTTGGCGAACCGCTTCGTGCATATCCATTGGGATTTGGAAAACGAGACCTACCTGCACGCGCTCGACGAGGGGTTCGAGAACCCTGAGCTTTACAAGGTAGACGCGGGCCAGCACGCCGAGCGGAGCATCTACTGGAGATCGGTGGTGCAGAGTTTCTTGAAGCGCACAGGCCAGTTGTACACAAAGCCGGCAGAGGGCGAGTATGCCTATGCCACCCCGCGCAGTTGGGACGTAGCGATTGCGCTCTCAGCGACCTGTGACTTGCTGGGCTTTGCGCCCCGGCCGGGCGTATCGCAAGGCGAGCTTGATCACACGCCGTTCGTGCGGCTCATCACGGGCACGCTGGGCGGGGGGGCGGGCACTTCTTTCCTGCAACACCTGCGCCAACTGCGTATTCCCGACCCTGAGGAGGTGCTGGAGGGCAAGGCGGAAGTCGCCGCCAGCCTGCGCGACGACGAACTGCACACGCTTTTCACGGCGATGGCAGGCATTATTCTCCAACGTCGCCAGAGCAGTAAACTGGCCGACTATGTGGGGCAGTTCCTGAAAGCGGCGCAGGGCGTTGCGAGCAACGGCAAGGCCGATAGCGCCTACACTTCCATCCGCCGCCTAGTCAAGCAACACGCGATTCAGGAAGTTGTGCGCAATGACAAGCGCGTACACAACTTCTTGCTTCAGTTAGGCAAGCATTACGAGGGGCTTCTCAGACTGTTGGAGGGGGGCGATGGAACAGCTCACTGAGGAACTGCGCAGCGAGGCCGCCGACTTGGTGCGCGCGGCGCGGATTTACGCGTCGGGTCAGGCGGCCTGGTTCGCGCCGGCATTCTATGCGGCGCCGCTCGTGTTGACCGAGCAGATGCCCTATGTGGCGGGTATTGATCGGCACGGGCGGGTCTATTTCAATCCGCGCTGGATGCTGAAACTGCGCGAGCTGTGCGAGGGCGACCATCAAAGGCTGTTGCGCCAGGTAGCTTTTATCTGGTATCATGAGATATCGCACTGGTTGCGGGAGCATGCCCAGCGGGCCGAGGAGATGGATGCACAACCATTCGTCTGGAACTTGGCGACCGACATGGAAATAAACGACGAGGTGCCCGATGGACTGGAGTTGGCTCGGCACGCGGGCGTGTTGGAACCTGTCCTGCCCAGTTCGCACAACCTCCCAGACGGTCAGATAGGGGAGTGGTACTATAGGCGTTTGTTAGAGAAGGCCCTCACGCATCCCGACTCTGCCTCGCCCGCCGCTATGGGAGACGATACGAGCCCACAACCCTCCTCTCTGGAAGACTCGGCAAACGCGCAACGGCTGAGGGCTGATCTCCTGGACGGCGGGAGTGGCATTCATGGTCAGCCCCAACCATGGGAACTCTGCACCGGAAACCCCGCCGCGCCTGCCCTGAACGACTTCGACCGCCAGAGCCTGCGCGCGCAGGTCGCCCAGCGCATCCTGGACGAACACCAAGAAGGTCGAAGTACTGCCCCGGCAGGCTGGGTGCGCTGGGCGCAAGAGGTCGTCAAACCCAAGGTAAGCTGGCGGGAACGGCTCAAACGTGCCGTGCGCGGGGCTATCAACCAGGGATTCGGGCAAAGGCTCGACTATTCCCTGCGCCGTCCCAATCGCCGAGCGAGTGTCTATCATCCCTTCCACCTGCCGAGCTTGCAGGGCGAATACAAGCCGCGCGTGGTCTGCGTGGTGGACACTTCGGGTTCAATTGGCGAAAAGGAACTCGCCCAGGCGATGGCGGAGGTGCGCGGTGTGCTGGAGCAATTGCGCGTGCCCATTACGTTGATACCCTGCGACGCTGTGCCCTACGAGGCGGTGCAGGTGCTGACCAACTCAGACTGGGTGAAGGCGGCCCAAGCGCTGAAGGGCGGAGGTGGAACCGATATGGTGGCAGGGCTGAGCCACGCCCTGGAGACGAAACCGCCACCCGATGCCGTGATCGTGCTGACCGACGGTTACACCCCCTTTCGTAGTGAGCGTCCGCGGCAGACGCAAGTGATTTGGGCAATCTGGAAGCTGGGTGATAATGAGCCCCCTATGCCTGGGATGCCCCCCTGGAAACAACGCGATGTGGTGATTGTGCCCGTGGGTTCGGACAAGTCGCACGTTCGCCGCTAAGAAAACTACAACGTTGCAAAGGGTACGAGTAGCAGAAGCTTTGGAAGCGCAAGGGAGACTAAGATGAGCAACCAGCCGGCGGCAATGGTGGTGCTGGCCAGCGAGCAGCTTTGGCCCAATATCCAGGGTCTGGTGTACTGGTACGAGCACTGCGGAGGCCTCACAGATCTATGCATTTACCACACCAGAGATGAGGAGCGTTCGGTCGCACCCGCTCGGCGGCTCCAGTGGTTTTGCGAGTGCCAATATCCTAAGATTCGCGTGCGCCTTGTGGAGGCATCCAAGACGAAGGGGCTAAGCTCCGGGACGGAAGACCCGCTCATTCGACCAGAGGCGGTCAGGGCTCAATTGCGCAAGTGGCGCGATGAGCTTCCTGGCCACCACTTTGTGGTGAATGCCACGGGTGGCCTCAAGCTGATGTTCGCCGGCGTGCTGGATTGTCTCGATTTGCGTGATACAGAGGTGATCTATCGTGAGCTACGGGGAGACGAGTGGTACTCGCTCACGCGCGATTCCGACGGATTAAAGACTCAACGGCGCCAGGTACCTCTTGATATTACGGACCACATACCTGTGGAGACCCTGCTTCGGTGCCAATGGCAAGGTGGAGCAGGAGAGTGGACCATTGCTAGCCCACGACGCTTGCCTGTCGCCACCTTGGTGCGGGAGGGCCGGGCAAACGACTGGGACTGGAAAGCCGCTTTTTCCGCGTGCGGTCTGAATAGTGCTAAGCAGGCTGGCGCATTATTCGAAGAATTCGTTGCCGCATGTCTGCTCGAGCTTGGCATCACCCAAGTGGCCCTTAATGTGCGCTTTGAAGCAGGCAGCCAGACTCTGCTGGAAGTTGATGTGGTGGCAAACTACGGAGGGCGCCTATTGCTGGTTGATTGTAAGCTTAGACATAGAGACGATAGGCGTGTCGAGGGCATCACGTCTCAGATTCGCCAGGCGGCGGAGATTCGGCGGCGCCTGGGCGGATTGGCTGCGGAACTGTTGCTGCTACGGCCCGGGATGGGGCTTTCGGACGAAGAGCGGCATATGGCAGAGTCACACGGTGTAACGGTCCTCGATGCGCCACGCACGTTGGAGTTTTTTCACATCCTGCGCGAGTTTGCAGCATGCGGCGCGCAGCCTTCCCGAGAACTTGTCACGGCTCAGGAGTTCCTCGACAAGGCGGCAGCCGAAGGCGACCGCGAGGCTCTGGCCAGTAGTGTACGCCACGTTCCGGTTGAGCATCCTGAGCCCCTCAAGGCGATTGTGAATTTCGACGCCATCGTGACTAATGCTCTCCTTACCTTAGGCCAGGACTGGATCGTATATAACTTGCATGGGTCGTACGTACTATGCGGTCGCGTGGGTCAGAAGGTACTAAAGAGCGCACTTAAGCACCATCTTACAATGTTGTTCGGACCAATCGCTTCGGTAGGGCCTGTGACAAGGGCCAGAAAAGGTATCGAGTTTTGGGCCGAGCTTCGGCCAAAGGAACAGAGTGCGCAAACGCTCAAAGACGTGCTCCGCAAATATGCTGGCAGGAAGTTGTTTGAGAACTTAAGCACGGCCCGATCTTAGTTGGGGTATTTTCGGCAGAGCCATCGTTCACCCGGGGGATGGCATGCACGCTTCAACCGCGCGCGCCAACGCACGTGCAAATTGTGAGATGTACGGTATAGCGCGTCATTGTGTAATGACCTGATGCACCGCAAGACTTGGAAAACCGTCGCGAGGCAGTGGGCCACCCCACGCAATGCCGCGGGCGCTCGAGCGCGCCCAGTTGGCGTGGTTCAACAATGTGCGGTCCTGCGACTGAGTGCGTGGGAAGTCGCAAGTGGGATGTGAGGCGGACCTGTAACGCTCTACCTTAACTTTGAGACGAGAGGCCGCTGCTGGCCCTGCTGGTGCTGTCGAGAGCTGCGGGCCACTCAAAGCGGATGCCGCGTCGGCGGACAAGCGCAAGTTCGCGAAGGTTCGCTGCTTGAATACGGCCATGGGCCCAGTTGAGTTTGCAGAGACTGCCGGGCGGCCGCATTCAGGCGGGGGCACGCTAGGGTTACCATCCCCTTAACGTGGCGTGGGCTTCTCCTTGCCGCACCGCGGGCCGGCGCTGGCGTGGAGCGCCAGGGCGCCGAAACTGGGAGAAACCCGGCTCGCGCCGGCTGACATGCCCGAGCACTGCTGGGGCAGGGATGACTCGACGCCGCTGTCCGAACGAGCACGCCCTCGCACGGGCTCGGACCACCGTGCATGCCTCGGGCACAACTGCGGCGCGTTTTGGGATCTGCCGCCTGGGGGCTGAGGGTGCTAGAATCAGGCGTTGCTAGCATGCACCGTTTGGTGGCGGCCGGCAACGCCAGTTGGCTTGCGCGGTGCGGTTGGTTCGCGGCGTGCGGTTTTGCCCCCGCGGCGTGGCTAACCGGTCCCTGCCTTCGACCCAACCGTGCCCTGCCGCCGCCGGACGTAGCTTGGGCCGAGCCTTCGTGCCCGCACGGCGCTGCCGAGACAGCACAATGCCGCCGGAGCTTGGCTGGAGCCGATTCGGAGTTGTTGTGGTTTGCGGCTGCCGAGCGGCCTGCATGCTGCCGATGGATCGCGTACGCGGAAAGCGAGGAAGCCGATGAGTACCCGCCCGTTTGTTCACCTGCACTGCCATTCGCACTACAGCCTTCTGGACGGGGCCAGCTCGATCGACGGCTTGATCGAGAAGACCAAGGCCCAGGGGATGAACGCCTTGGCGATTACCGACCACGGCAATCTTCACGGCGCGCTGGAGTTCTACCAGAAGGCCAGGGAGGCGGGCATCAAGCCGATCCTAGGCTACGAGGCGTACGTGGCCCCGGAGAGCCGCTTTAGTAAAGAGCCGGAGGATTCGAGCTATCACCTCACGCTGCTGGCGCAGAATGCGCAGGGGTTTCGGAACCTGATCAAGCTGGCATCGGCGGCGTATCTTGAGGGGTTTTACCGCAAGCCGCGCATCGACCGGGAGCTGTTGGCCCGCTATCAGGAGGGGCTGATTTGCTTGAGCGGTTGCGTTTCGGGAGAGTTGAGCCGTGCGCTGCTGCGCGGGCGTCGGGCGGAGGCAGATTTGAAGCAGGCCATGGACGTGGCCTCTTGGTTCCGAGACGTGTTTGGCGATCGGTACTACGTGGAGATACAGAACAACGGCCTGCCGATTCAGCAGGAGGCTTTGGAGGGGGCGGTGCAGGTGGCGCGGCGGCTTGGGCTGCCGCTGGTGGCGACGAGCGATGCGCATTATATCAACCGCGAGGATGCGGCCGTGCAAGACGTGCTGTTGTGCATCAACACCGGCAAGTACCGCACCGACGTCAATCGGCTGCGCATGGAGGGCGACCAGTTCTACCTGCGTAGTCCCGAGGAGATGTATGCTGCTTTTCCTGGCTTGGAGGACGCGGTCGAGCGCAGCCAGGCCATAGCGGACCTCATTGATGTGCAGCTCGATTTGAGCCAGCGGCATTTTCCGGTGTTTCCTCTGCCGCCGCAGACCACGGCGGCAGAGTATCTCGAGGCCTTATGCCGCCAAGGGCTGTTACAGCGTTATGTGGGCAACGCGGAAATGTGTCCTGGAGGGAGTTTGGCGCCGGCGGTGATCGAGCGGCTGGAGCGCGAGTTGGCCGTCATCAACAAGCTCGGTTTTGCCAATTATTTTTTGATTGTTTGGGACTTTGTCCGTTTTGCTCGCGAGCGGAACATTCCCGCGAGCGCGCGTGGCTCGGGCGTGGGGTCGCTTGTTTCGTACGCGCTGGGGCTGAGCCACGTTTGCCCTCTGAAGTACGATCTGCTGTTCGAGCGGTTTCTGGACGAGAATCGGCGGGAGGCGCCGGACATCGACATCGATTTTTGTCAGGAGCGGCGGGGCGAGGTCTTGCAGTACGTGCGCGAGAAGTACGGGGCGGCGAACGTCGCGCAGATCGGCACATTGGGAACGTTGGGGGCACGTGCGGCGATTCGGGACGTGGGACGGGCCCTGGGACTGCCGTTGCAGCGGGTGGATGCCGTAGCGGCACTGGTGCCGCGCGAGCTGCACATCACCCTGGCGAAGGCGTTGGAGCAGAGCGAAGAGCTGCGGCGGTTGTACCAGAGCGACGCGGAGGTGCGGGAGGTGCTCGACTTTGCGGCCAAGGTCGAGGGGCTGGCGCGTGCGGTGGGGACGCACGCGGCGGGCGTGGTGATCGCCGACCGCCCCCTGGACGAGTACGTGCCGTTGCAGCGTGCTCCAGGCAAGGAGGAGATCATCACGCAGTGGACGATGAACGACGTAGAGCGGGCAGGCCTGCTGAAGATGGATTTTTTGGGGCTGCGGAACCTTACCATACTCAGCCGCGCCGTGGAACTGATCGAGCGCTCCACCGGCAGGCGCGTGGATCCCTACCAGTTCCCGCTCGATGACGCGGAGACCTTCGCCCTGTTGTGCCGGGGCGAAACGAAGGGGATCTTCCAGCTCGAGAGCGGGGGCATCCGAGATCTGTTGCAGCGGATGAAGCCGGATCACTTCCGAGACATCATTGCCACCAATGCCCTCTACCGGCCGGGGCCGCTAGAGGGCGGCATGGTCGACGACTACATCGAAGTCAAACACGGCCGCAAGCGTGCCGAGTACAAACACCCCGTGATGAAGCAGATCCTGGAAGAGACCCACGGCGTGATGGTCTACCAGGAGCAAGTGATGCGGATCCTGAACCGGCTGGGGGGAATCGAACTCTCCGCCGCCTATAGCTGCATCAAGGCGATCAGCAAGAAGAAGCTCTCTGTGATCGCGCGGTTTCGCGCAGAGTTCATTGCGGGGGCTACGGCGCAGGGCCTTACGGAGCGCGAGGCGAACGAATTGTTCGACATGATCGAAAAATTCGCCGGATATGGCTTCAACAAGTCGCATTCTACGGCATACGCGCTGATCGCCTACATGACGGCGTACCTCAAGGCGCACTATCCGCGCGAGTTCATGGCTGCCCTGCTGTCTGGAGACATTTCCAGCCGCAATTTCAAGACCAAGGACCCGCTGGTGGAGCACATCGAAGACTGCCGGCGGATGGGGATGGAGCTTGCTCCGCCCGACGTGAACGCCAGCCTGCCCGACTTCAGCGTCGAGGGGAACCGGATCCGCTTCGGCCTGGCCGCCATCAAGGGCTGCGGCTGGCCGGCGGCCGAGGCCATTGTCGAGCAGCGCCAGCGCAAGGGTCCCTATCGCGGCCTATTCGACTTCTGCGAACGGCTGGACCCCAGCGTGGTCAATCGCACCGCGATCACCGCGCTCATCAAGGCAGGGGCGTTCGACTCGTGCGGCGGCCGCCGCGCCCAATGGATGGCCGTGCTCGACCGCGCCATGCAGGCGGGTGCCCATACCCTGGCAGACCGCCGCTGCGGCCAGTTGGGCCTGTTCGGCGAGGAGTCTTCCGAAGAAGAAACCGCCGATACTCCGCTGCCAGACCTGCCAGAATGGACCGACCGCGAACGCGCTGCCCAAGAAAAAGAAGTCCTGGGCTTCTACTGGTCCTGCAACCCGCTCGAGCAGCATCGCGAGCGGTTGCAGATGTTCTGCACCCACGGCACGGCCGATGCCGCCCAGTTGCCCCACGGTACCGAAGTGCTGCTGGGCGGAGTGCTGGGCGCGATCAAGTTCGCCAACGTACGAACGCCGCGCCCCGGCAGCACCGCCACGCGGTATGCCATGTTCGACCTGGAAGACGCCATGGGCAGCATCCGCTCGATTCTCTGGCCGGAGGACTTCGCTCGCTGCGGCCAACTCGTCCAGCCTGACACGGTTCTGCTGGCGCGCGGCAGCATCGAAAAACGCCCCGGCAGCGATGAGGCGACGTTCATCGTCAAAGAGCTGTTGCCCTTAGAGGGAGCAGAAGAGCGATTTGCACGCGGCATCACCATTCGCATCGACGAACGTGTGCACGGCGTGGAACACCTGCAGGCTCTGTACGAGATCCTCCGCGGCTATCCGGGCCGTTTTCCCCTACAGTTGGTGCTGGACCTGGCAGACAGCCGGCGGGTTGTGTGCGCCTGCGAAGGCACGAAGGTCGATCTGCATGAAGAAATGCGGAGGCGCGTGACGGAGCTGCTGGGAGCGGGCACGCTGCGGATCGACGTGGCGCCGCCCGTGCCGGCCGCTTCGGGAAGAGGCAACGGCCATACCCGCCGCACGGCAGGGGCCCTCAAGTAGCCAGGCCTGTGGTCCAGCGTGTCCAGACCGATGCTCAGTATTACCGCCGCGAGGCATCCGGCTTCGATTAGCCAAACAGGGGCGGTTTGCGGCGGGCTCTTCCGGGATTTTTTGCCCGCCAAGGACCGAGAGCGAACCTTGGACGCTGGCCCGCCGATCATCTTTCCAGAGCAAACGCCATGACCGATGGCGTAAGCTCGGACCAAAGCAGCGCGCGGTCCTAGCCGCTGCCAAAAAATCGTTCAGTCGCCTTCCGGCTCCTTCAGGGCTGCGAGTCGCTCTTGGCAGTAGCTCGCGAACCTGTCTTGCAATATGGCCTGCCGCACCTCTGCCATCAGCCTTTGGTAGAAGGCAAGGTTGTGGATCGAAAGCAGAATCGGGCCCAACATTTCTTTGGCCATGAACAGATGGCGCAAGTACCCACGGCTGAAGCGGCAGGCCGTGCAGGGACAGCCGTCTTCCAAAGGCCGGCTGTCCTCGGCATGGCGACGGTTGCGCAGCCTGAGCGGCCCGCGAGAGGTGAACGCCAGGGCATTGCGGCCATTGCGCGTAGGCAGGACGCAGTCGAACAGGTCGATGCCTCGGCGGACGGCCTCAAGCAGGTCTTGAGGCCGTCCGACGCCCATCAGATACCGTGGCCGGTCGGCGGGCAAGATGGGGACAGTGTACGATAGCACCTCGTACATTTGCGGAGGCGGTTCGCCCACGCTCAGGCCGCCCACGGCAAATCCGGAGAAATCGAGTTCGGCCAGCCGCTCCGCGCATTCTATGCGGAGATCTCGTTCCAACCCTCCTTGCACGATGGCAAACACGGCCTGGCCTGGCACGCGGGGCACATCCAGGGAACGGCGGGCCCAGTGGAGCGTGCGTTCTACGGCCTGTGCCAGCCGCGTGCGCGAGGCTGGCAGGGGTACGGCGTCGTCGAGCACCATGGCCACGTCGCTGCCCAGCAAGGCTTGCATGCGGAGCGCCTCTTCGGGGGTCCACTGGAGGATCCTGCCGTCGTGGTGGGAACGGAAGACAGCGGCCTGGTCCGTTACCGTTACAAGCTGCGCGAGGCTGACGAGTTGGAACCCCCCGCTGTCTGTAAGGATGGGCCACGGCCACTGCATGAACTGGTGCAGGCCGCCCAAACGGGCGACCACCTCGGCCCCTGGGCGCAGGGCGAGGTGGTAGGTATTGGCCAAGAGCATTTGCGTGCCGGCGGCGCGGAGCTGGTCGGGGAGGATCCCCTTGACGGTGGCGCAGGTGCCCACAGGCATGAATGCCGGGGTGGGGACGGTGCCGCGTGGCGTATGAAACAGGCCTGCGCGTGCGTGGGAGTCCTTGTCGACGCGCACTCGTTCGAAGGAGAACCCCGGCCAGGGCATGCGGCATCAGTCGCCCCGCAGCCGCAGGCCGAACTGGGCCAGCTTCTCGCGGACCTCGTTGAGGCTCGTCACACCGAAGTTCTTCACCTCGAGCAGCTCGTCTCCGGTGCGGCGGACCAGTTCGCCAATCGTGGTCACCCCCAGGCGCATCATGCACTTGCGAGCGCGCACAGAGAGGTTGAGTTCTGCGATGGGCTTGTTGAGCAGTGCCTGCTCGTCCGGAGACACAACCTCCGGCTCGTACATCGGCTCGGGAGGCGGCAGGCGTTCGTGTGCAAATTGCCCCAGCTCCAGGCCCTTGGACGCCATCATCTCCTTGATCTCGGTGAGCGAAGTCTCGCCGAAGTTCTTGCTGGCAAGCAGCTCCTGCTCCGTGATCCGCGTCAGATCTCCCAGGGTTCTGATGCCCATCTTCTGCAAACAGTTGCGGCTGCGCACCGACAACTCGAAATCTGTCACCGGCGTGTTGAGCACCTGGTTGATGCGATCACGGTCGCGCCTGGCTTCCTCATCGTAGAACATCTCGCTCGAAGCATGGGCGTCTTTGAAGAACAGCCGGGCGCGCTCGTTGGTGGGGTCGGCCTCGAGGATCCGCTGGTAGCAGTGGCGCGCACTCGAATACTGCTGATGGTCCTCATAGAGGATGCCCAGGTTCAATAGTGCCCCAATGTGCGGGGGCAGGCGGCCGACCGAGCGCTGATAGAGTTCCATGGCCACTTCGTCGTTGCCATAGCGATCGTTTTCCAGCGCCAGGCCGAATAGCGCACCGGGGTGGCGCTTGTCGGCATCTACCGCCCGCTCGTAGAGTGCGATCACCTCCTGCGGGTTGGTCCCCAGAGCGGCCACGGTCGCACCCCGCTGGTAAAGATACTCGGCGGTCTGCTCGACCGCACCGGAAAGCGCATCGAGCACCTGCAAGGCGGCCTGGGCATCGCCCTGGTAGCGCAGGGCCTCGGCCTTGCCCAGTGCACACAGATCGGGATCGAAGCCCGCCTTGGCCGCCGCATCATACGCAGCGATGGCCCTGGAATACTCCTTGAGTTCGAACATGGCCCGAGCAAGATAATACTGGGCCAGCCCGCTCTCGTCTGCCACGCGCAGCGTCTCTGCCGCCTGCTCGAAGCGGCCAAGCAAGTAATAGCACACGCCTAGCCGGGTGCGGACGGCCGGACCCCTTTCTTGGCGGGCCTCCAACTCGTGCACCGCGTCGCGCAGGCGCCGATAAGCGCCAAGATCGGCCGCCGCCGCTTCTGCCAGCTCTTGCACCTCCTGGGCCCCGAAGCTAGTGCCCGTAAGCACAAGTTGCCGGATATCGGTTTCTACAGTTGACGTCATCTACCATATCTCCTGGGTGCATCAGAGCCAGCGGCGGGAGTCGAACCCGCAACCCCCGCATTACGAATGCGGTGCTCTGCCAATTGAAGCTACGCTGGCCAGCGCTATCCCGTTGCGGCGGCTGGGGCTGCAAGCCGGCCCAACGTCGAGCTAGCAGGCTGCCTGCACAAACACCCCCCTCGCCAAAGGGGCGTTGCACCGCAACTCTTGCGCCATCGCAACAGGTTGCCTGGGCAGCCGTAAAACGTATTAGTTTACCACCTCCCATGGCCCGGGCAAAGTCCAGCCAATCGTATGCCGCCGCCCCAAAACATGCAAGGCGTTACTGGCTGTTTGGCAGGACGGTCTGGCTGCGCAGGCGAACGGCGCGCCCTGATCGTATCGCACTGGGCCGTACGACGGGGCTTACCAGGCCGACTCGGTCTCCACAAGCGAGGGCCGGAGCGGACAAGTCGCGTCAGCCTGCAAAGGCTGGCGAACATCGCGGCCGGGTGTCTGCAAGAACCTGCCCGGCCGCTCACTATCCGAGCCATCATGTCCAAACGGCCGGCGTCAGCCTAGCAGGTGCGGTCGAAGGAGAGTCGTCGATGAGCTGGTAGAAGACGTTGCGCTGCCGCGGAACGTAGCCCAATTCGCTAATCGCGTCCCGAATCTCCGCCAGCGTAAGGTAGTGCACCGTGCCCGCCGAGGCCACCACGTTCTCTTCGATCATCAGGCTGCCCATGTCGTTCGCCCCGTAGAGTAAGGCCAACTGGCCAATCTTCAGCCCTTGCGTCACCCAGCTTGACTGGATGTTGGGAATGTTGTCCAGGTACAGCCGGGCCACTGCCTGGGTCTTGAGGTAGTCGAATGCTCCGGCGCGGGGCAGATGCGCAAGTGCTGTGTGTTCTGGCTGAAACGTCCAGCAAATAAAGGCTGTAAAGCCCCCGGTCTCGTCTTGTAGCTGCCGCAGGCGTTCGAGGTGCTCGATCCGCTCGGCCAGCGTCTCCACGTGGCCGAACATCATGGTAGCTGAGCCGCGCCCGCCCAGCTCGTGCCAGACGCGGCAGACGTTCAGCCAGTCGTCGGTCATCGCCTTGCCTCGCGTGATCTCGCGCCGCACGCGGTCTACCAGAATTTCCGCACCGCCGCCCGGCAGGCTCCCCAGGCCGGCAGCTTGCAGCCGCTGTAGAACCGTGCGCAACGGCAGCTTGCTCACCTTGGTGAAGGCATGGATTTCTGCCGGGCTGAAGCCATGCACGTTCACTTGCGGGAAACGGCTCTTGATGTCGTGCAGCAGCTCCTCGTACCACTCCAGCGGCAACGTGGGATGCAAACCGCCCTGCAACAGGATCTGATCGCCGCCCAGGTCGACCGTCTCCTGGATCTTTTGCATCAGCACTTCTCGCTCCAACACGTAGGCTTCAGGGTGCCTGAGCGGGCGGTAGAAGGCGCAGAAGTCGCAGACCGCAGAGCAAACGTTCGTGTAGTTGATGTTGCGATCGATGTTGTACGTGCGGTATGGCTCGGGATGCATTCTGCGTGTCACGGCATCCGCCGCCTGCCCCAGGGCCGTAAGGTCCGCCGTTTGCAGCAGCGTTAAACCCTCTTCCGGCGTAAGCCGGCCGCCTGCAACGGCCTTGTCAAGAATGGGGGCCGACGCCGCATCCTGCCTGGTGCTTGCAAATGCCTTCATGCCCTCCGACCCTTCAAACTGCCTCGTACTGCCGGCTCCGCAGCTCAACGCCCGGGGTGGCCAGCCCATGCCGGCACGCCAGCTTGTAGAAGAACTCCAAACCGCTCAGTTCGCGCGCGGCGAGCGTGAAGTGCAAGTTGTCTCGCAAGTAGCCGAGGCATTGGGGCACCGTCAAGCCCAGCGGTGCCGCCTCGCGCGCGGCAATCTCCGGCAGATTCGCCACGCCCAGGTCGCGTGCGCAGCAAAGTGCCCGCTCGACGCTGGGCGGCACCGCCCCGGGCCGGGCAGCCCACATGGCAAACACAAACGGCAGCTTCGTCCAGCGGTTCCACTCATCGCCCAGGTCCCACACGGCGGCAAACCGCCCCGGCGGCGAATGTATGGCCCGGTCGCCGATCAGCAGCACCGCATCGGCCTCGCTGTCGTGCAGCCCACAACCAATCTCCAGCGGAAGCAGGTCCGGCCGTATACCGTGCCGCTCGGCCAGCAGAATCTGTACGAGCGCGGCGCTCGTGCGCGAGCCCTCATCGAGCGCCAACGTGCGTATCTGCTCGATGGCAACACGGCTGAATAACTTCACCGATAGCACTGGCCCGCGGCAGCCGATGCAGGCGTCTGATACCAGCGTATACCCGGGCGACCGCAAGAACTCGATCGAAGGAATCAGTGCCACATCGAACCGGCCGCGTGCCAAGCCGTCTGCCAGCCGGCTGGGCAGGTCGAACTCCAGCGAGACTTCCGGCGCCAGCTCTTCCAGGCGGTAGACCAGCGGCCGTGTATTAAGGTAGTTGACGGCGCCAACTCGCACTCGGCTCATCCCGGCCGTCGCTCCGCGGCGAAACTTGGAAATGCTCTGCTGTGCATGCAAGGGTGCGACTCGTAAGGGCCACGACTTTTGGTTCAACGGTCCACGCGATTATAGGTGGGCTGGCGTGCGGAGTGGAGGAGGGCCACTGCGGCGGGCCCCTGTCGGCAAGCGTGCCGCAGCCGGGCCTTGCATTGCCAACCGCACGGCGGCAGCACGATTAACGCGCATCCCGCAGCGATTTGTTGCGCGCTCTCTCCGCCGAGCTTTCTTGCATGGCGCGCCGGACCTCGATGCGCGGCATGCAGTCCGAGGCACGGAACTGCCGCGTGCGCTAGCGATGCCTGGCCCGGGTCAGGAGACGCGGCCGGGCGCGAACTCGTTCAGCCCATAGCGGCGGATCTTCCGGTCGAGGGTCGAGCGTTCGATCCCCAGTATTTCTGCGGCCTTGCTCTTGTTCCAAGAGAGCAGGCGAAGCGTGGCCAGGATGTGGCGGCGTTCCATCTCTTCGAGCTTCATGGGCTTGAACTCGGCCGGCACGAGCATGGCCTCGGCCGTGTCTCCCATAGTGGGAAGCTTAGAGAGCGTCAGGTCGTGCACGTCGATGTACTCGCCCTCGCAAAGCACGACGGCGCGCTCCACCACATTCTTGAGTTCGCGCACGTTGCCTGGCCAGCGGTAGCTGACCATCTGTTCCATGGCGCGGGGCGTGAACCCGCGGATGCGCCGGCCCGTCTCTGCGTTGTACTTGTTAAGAAAGTGATAGGCGAGTTCGGGGATGTCTTCAGGCCGCTTGCGCAGCGCGGGCACAAACACCTCCACGACGTGCAGGCGAAAATAGAGGTCCCGCCTGAAGCGCCCCTGCGCGACGTCTTTCTCCAGGTCCCGGTTGGTGGCGGCGATCACCCGCACATCGACCTTGACCGGCTCGCTGCCGCCCACGCGCTCGAAGGGGTGCCCTTCCAGCACGCGAAGGAACTTGGCCTGAATAGTGGGGCTCATTTCGCCAATTTCGTCCAGCAGTAGCGTGCCCTGGTGAGCCGCTTCGAACTTGCCGATCTTGCGGCTGACGGCACCCGTAAACGCACCGCGCTCGTGGCCGAAGAGTTCGCTTTCCAGCAGGGTTTCGCTGAGGGCCGCGCAGTTGACGCACACGAAGGGCCCTTTGCGTCGCGGGCTGGCGAAGTGCACGGCGCGTGCCACCAGTTCCTTGCCCACGCCGCTCTCTCCGCGGATCAGCACGGTGGCGGACGTCGGGGCGGTGCGTGCGATCTCTTCGGAGATTTTCTCCATGATGCGGCTCTTGCCCACCAACTCGCTTTCCACGCCCAGCCGTTCGCGCAGTTGCAGGTTCTCGTCGCGGATCTGGCTGAGGTTTTCCGCCAGTTCCTGGCGGCGGTGCAGGTTGTGCAGGGCGACGGCCAATGTATCGGCCACGGCCAGGGTGAACTCCAGATCGTCGGGGTCCGGCACGCGTTCTGGCCGCGTGGAGTAGAGGTGGACGAGCCCGAATACGCGCTTGCCGCGGCGAATGGGGGCGCAGATCACGCTGGTGGCGTGCATTTGCCCTTGGCTGTCGCGGCTGCTGAGCGTGCTGTCTCCCATGATGTTGCGGGCCATGACGGCCTCGCCTTCGCGCAGCACGGTGGCTGCCAAGAAGGGGGAGATGCGGTGGTAGGGCAGGTCGGTTTCGGTGCGGGTGGCCACCAGCTCCAGGTCGCTGGAGGTTGGCTCGCCGGCAACGCCGCGGCGCACCAGGAGGACGGCGCCGCCGTCGACCTGCGTACCGTCGAACAAGCCGTCCAGCGCTGTCTTGGCAAGCACGGTCGCATCCTGGGCTTTAGCCAACTCGAAGGCCAGGCGGCAGAGTTTGGCCGCCGCGCGCCCGATCTTGGAGGCCCCCCCCTCTTCGTCTTCCACCGGAGCCAAAAACTTCGTCTGACCCCGGCGATGCGTGATGGTCGTCGGCTCTTGCCCAGCCAGTACGCTACTCTCGCTGGTGCCGGACGGTGGAACATACTCGATCGTAGAGTGGTTTCCCTCCGCACGCACCATGCCGCCGCTATCAGCAAACGCCTGCGAGTAGTCGTGCACAAAGGCAAGCTGCGAGCCGCCGATGCGAATGATCTGGCCCGGACTGAGCAGGTGATCGCCGCGGATCAGCGTCTCGCCCACCGCCGTGCCGTTGCGGCTGTCCAGATCGCGCAGCGTCCAGTGCCCGTCGGAGAAGAACACCTCCGCATGGTGCCGGCTACAGCGCTCGTCCTTGATGACGATCTGGTTGGTAGGGGCGCGGCCGATAGTCACGGCCTGGCCGGGTACCAGCGGAAACACGTCGGCCCATTTCGCGCCCTCTCGAATTACCAGATAGGCCCGCACGTCGGCTCCACCTCTTAAGTGGCCTGAACTCCCATGGTTCTACGCACCCAGCGCGCGGCCGGCAACTCCTACCCCCAATGCCTCACGCTCCACTCACCTAATTATTACCTTAGACGCCCCGCCGTCGAGCCTGCAAGACCCTCCTCGGATGCACGTATCTGGGCACCCCTCCCCATACCAGCAAAGCCGCCCCACACAACCAACCGACTCTTGCCATTTGCCAGCCCGCCCTCGCGCCCAAGTAGGACCCGGCCCAGCCCGCCCGCGCACCCAGCCGAACGCACCCGGCTGGCCCCGCCACAGCAGCGTCTGCCAAAACTTCCGGCCCCAGCAGCCTTTTGTTAGCATGCCGTCATGGCACTCACACCCATGATGCAACAGTACTGCGAGGCCAAGGCAGCCTGCCCAGACGCCCTGCTGCTGTTCCGCATGGGAGACTTCTACGAGCTGTTCTACGAAGACGCCAAGACGGCGGCCCGGGTGCTCAACCTGGCCCTCACCAGCCGCGAGAAGGGAGAGAATGCCGTCCCCATGGCGGGTTTCCCCCATCACCAGCTCGATAGCTACCTCGCCAAGATCCTGGCTGCCGGCCTGCGCGCCGCGGTCTGCGAACAGGTGGAAGACCCGCGCGAGGCACGTGGCCTAGTCCGCCGCGAGGTCACGCGCGTCGTTACCCGCGGCACCCTCACCGACGAGGCCCTGCTGGACCCCCGCGAGAGCAACTACTTGGCCGCCGTCGTGGCTCCAGCAGCGGGCCGCGGTCCGGTAGAAGCCACGCCCAGGGCGGCCAAGCAGCCGGCCGCTGGCACGGCCGGCCTGGCTTGGGTCGATCTCTCCACAGGGCGCTTCCAGGCTGCGGCCGTACCCTTGGAGCGCCTGGCCGACGAGCTGGCCCGTATCGCCCCCGCAGAATGCCTGATCGCAGAAGATGCCCCCCTCCCCCCGCTCGATGCCCAGCGCACCGCCATCACCCGCCGGCCCGCATGGGCGTTTGCACGCGATCAAGCTTTGCAGGTCCTCAACCGTCAGTTCGGAACCCATTCCCTAGAAGGCTTTGGCTTTGGGCCCGAGGATGCCCCAGCTTTGCGCGCCGCGGGTGCCGTGCTCGACTATCTGCTCGAGACCCAGAAGGCGTCGCTGGCACATGTGGATGCCCTGGTTCCCTACCGCCTCGGGCAAACCCTCGAGATCGACGAAGCCACGCGCCGCAGCCTCGAAATCACGCGCACGCTGCGGGAGGGCCGCCGCGACGGATCGCTGCTCTGGTTGCTGGACCGCACGATCACGCCCATGGGTTCGCGGCTGCTGGCAGAATGGGTCGCGGCTCCGCTAGCGCTGCGCGGGCCGATCGAAGAAAGGCTGGATGCCGTGGAGCACCTCGTTCGCCAGCCGTCCCTGGGCCAGGAGCTGCGTGCGGGCCTACGCCACGTCTACGATATCGAGCGACTCCTCGCGCGGGTCAACACGGGGCGTGCCACGCCGCGCGACCTGGGAATGCTGGCATGCACGCTGCGTGCTCTGCCCGGATTGAAGTCGGCCTTGCAAGGTTGCTCGGCCGGCCTGCTACAGCAGCTCGACGCACAGCTCGATCCTTGTGCCGAACTGCATGCGGCCCTCGCTGACGCGCTGGTCGAAGCAGATCTGCCCCTTGTTGCGCGCGAGGGAGGCATTATCCGCTCGGGCTACCATGCGGAACTCGACCGGCTGCGCGGCCTGATGCACGGCGGCAAAGAGTGGCTGGCTCGGTACCAGGCAGAGCAGATCCAGGCCACCGGCATCCCCAACCTTAAGGTGGGATTCAACCAGGTCTTTGGCTATTACCTGGAGGTGACCAACCCGCACCGTAACAAGGTGCCCCCTCATTATGTTCGTAAACAGACGATCAAGAATGCAGAGCGGTACGTCACACCCGAGCTGAAGGAGCACGAAGAACGGGTTCTTAAGGCAGAAGAGCAGGCCAAGCTGCTCGAGTACGACTTGTTCTGCCAACTCAAAGACCTTGTACAGCAGGCCAGCACACGCCTCAGAGCCTCTGCCGCGGCCATCGCACAGCTCGATGTGCTGGCCGGCCTGGCCGAGCTGGCGCGCCAGCGCGGTTATTGCCGCCCGCGGCTGGTCGATGAGCCCGTGCTAGACATCGTCGAAGGCCGCCACCCCGTGCTCGATGCGGTGATGGAACACGGGACCTTCGTGCCCAACGACACCAAGGCCGGCCCAGAAGACGGCCTGGTCCTGCTGATCACGGGCCCGAACATGGCCGGCAAGAGCACCTACATTCGGCAGGTGGCGCTGCTGGTGCTCATGGCACAGATCGGCAGCTTTGTACCTGCCAAAGAGGCCACGCTGGGCCTGGCAGACCGCATCTTCGCTCGCGTGGGCGCCAGCGATGAGTTGGCACGCGGCCAAAGCACCTTCATGGTCGAAATGACCGAGACCGCCCGCATTCTGCACAATGCCACCCCGCACAGCCTGGTCATCTTGGACGAAATCGGCCGCGGTACGAGCACCTACGACGGCGTCTCGCTGGCCTGGGCCGTGGTCGAATACCTGCACGACCGCAACGGCTGCCGCACGTTGTTCGCCACCCACTACCATGAGCTGACCGATCTCGCCCGCTCCTTGCCCAACGTGCGCAACCTGAACGTGGCCGTGCGCGAGTGGCAAGAAGAAGTGGTCTTCTTGCACAAAATCGTGCCCGGCGCGGCCGATAAGAGCTACGGCATCCACGTGGCCCGCCTGGCCGGAGTGCCCCGGGACGTGCTGGAGCGAGCCAAGGAAATCCTCGCTCGGCTCGAACAAGACCACCTCGACGAGTCGGACCAGCCCCGCCTCGCGCGCAAGTCGCGCATACGCCGCCGCGAAGTGCAGCTCACCTTGTTCGCCGCCGCCGATCACCCCGTGGTCGCTGCATTGAAGGATGTCGACGTCAACCAGCTCACTCCCCTCGAAGCACTCACACTGCTCAAGCAACTGCAAGAGCGGGCCGCAGGCGCCAATGGCGAAGCATGACCCGCGACCACTCGCAGGGCATGGCAATCAAAGCTCAACGGCATACGGCGCCACGCGGCTCCTCAAAGTGCCCGATTGGCACTACGCCAATGCGCACATGGTCTGTCTCGGCTTTCCAGCATTGTGCCCCCTGAGCAACGCCAATCGTATTCGCCGCGGTCCACGCATCGCTGCGGTTCGCGCGCAACAGGCGCGCTCTGGTCGTCCCGCCCTGCTCGATCGCCCCTCGCGCCCAGTGCAGCGCCCCCAGGACTACTCCCTCGCCCCGCACGGTGCTACGCCGCACCGTTGAGCCGCCCCCGCACCGTGCTCCGCCCCGCGCCACGCTGCGCTCAGGACCGCGCTCCGCACCCATCCGCCCGCACCCCCAACTTGCAGTTGACGTGGGCCGACCTGCGGTTAAGCTGTCTCGCAATACCCCGAACTCGTTGGCCAATCCTAAGTTCAGCTTGCCTCGAGCATCCCATGCCCCGCATCGATTGGAGCTACCATCGCAAGGGTTGAAAGACCTGCGGCAAGACGCAAGAGTTTCTTGCGGCCCACAAGATCCAGACAGCTTCGCAACACGATGCCCGCAAACAACCGCTCGACGAGGCACAGGCGATCGCCCTGGCCAATGATGTGGACGAGATCTACGTAGCCAAGGGCAAACAGGTCGTGTACGTGAATCTCAAGCAAGAAAGGCCCGACGCCAAGACACTGGTTGCGCTATTGCTGGGCCCGACGGGGAATCTGCGTGCGCCCACGCTGCGCTTGGGCAAGACGCTCATTGTGGGCTTTGACGAGCCGACCTATCGCAAGCTCTTATTGAAGGGCAGACGTTGAGGCGAGGCCGGTCGATCGAGGAAGCGCGTGCTGCGGCTGGCGGTCTGCCCCGGGAAGAGGCTGCCGGGTGGGCTGGCTCGTCTGGCAGGCTGCTGGGCGCATGTGCCGCGGCGAGGGTGTGCGTGTTGAGTTGCCTGCTCTGCTGTGGGCTGGCATCAGCGGCGCATGCCGAAGATTGGCCAAGCTGGCGGGGGCCACATCGCAACGGCGTGGTACAAGAACGCTCCGGCTGGGGCGGGGGCGAGTGGCCGGCCGCTGGATTGCTGTGGGAGGCTCAGGTAGGCCTTGGTTCTACCTCACCACTGGTGGTGGCAGACGAGGTGCTGGTCCTCGGCTGGGCCGAAGGAGAGGACACGCTATTCGCCCTTGACGTTCGCAGCGGCCAGGTGCGATGGCGGCAATCGTATGCCTCTCCGCAGTACGGGCGGAACGCCGTGGGGGACGAGGGGCTGTACGGCGGCCCTACCTCCACGCCGGAGTACGACGCCCAGACGGGCTATGTGTATACGCTGAGCATCGATGGCGAGTTGCGCTGCTGGAACGCGCGCCGCCGCGGGCGGCTGGTTTGGCAGCGTAACCTGTACGACGACTACGGCATGCCACAGCGGCCGCGGATCGGGCGGTCGGGACAGCGAGACTACGGCTACACCACATCGCCGCTGGTTTCTGGAGACTGGCTGATTGTCGAGGTGGGCGGCAACGAGGGCACGCTGATGGCGTTCGACAAGCGCACGGGCGAGGCGCGCTGGGGATCGGTGTGCCGAGATCCGGCGGGCCACACGGGCGGGCCGGTGCCCATTACGGTCGATGGCATACCCTGTGTGTGCGTCCTCACGCTGTATAGGTTGCTTGTGGTTCGGCTGGACGCAGATCACGAGGGCGAGACGCTCGCCGAATACGAGTGGTCTACCGATTTTGCCAACAGCATTGCCACGCCGGCTGTCGAAGGCAGCGACGTGCTCATCACCTCCGGCTACAACCACGAGACGATCTGCCGCCTGCACATCACGCCCCAGGGGGCCGAGAAGGTCTGGGAGGTGCCGTACCACTCCAAGATCTGCTCGCCGGTCATATACAAGGGGCACGTCTACTGGGCGTGGCGCAGCGTGTATTGCCTGGACTTTGCCACGGGCGAACTCCGCTGGCAGGGAGGCACGTTTGGCGATGCAGGCTCATGCGTGCTCGCAGCAGACGAGCGGCTGATCGTGCTGGCAGACCGCGGCGAGTTGTACCTGCTGGAGACACATGTGCGCAGTCCCGATCGCTACACTGAACTGGTGCACATAGATGCCATGTTCGATAACGATGCTTGGCCGCACGTGGTTCTCTCGGGCGGGCGCCTTTATTGCAAAGACCGCATGGGCCGCATGCGGACATTTGGCGCACGTGCTCCTTAAATCCGAGCGGCCGGGCTGGGTCTGTTCGAGCCCTTGTTGCGGCGCGTTACGAGCGGCGGGGTTTCACCCCGCCGGGCCGCCGATACACCACACACTCTGCATACACCCCGCCGGGCCGCCATGGCGCGATGTGGTGACCTGCAAGCCCTGCCGGGTCGCCGCCGCGCGATGTGCCGGCCTGCACGCCCCGCCGGCGTAAAGCCGGCGGCTCGTAGCGTAAAGCCGGCGGTGTGTACACCCGCGCCTGCCGCCTCACCCCAAAAGGCTTTCGGCAAACAACATGCGGTGGGGATGCTCAGGATCGTAGAGCAGGCCTATTTCTTCACCGTTGGCCTGGTGGCGGCGCGCCAGTTCAACGTCCTCTCCATAGGCATGATAGCGGGCCGTAAGCCGTTGCCCGGCCGCTTCATACTCCACGATCACGCGGAAGCGCTCTTGGTTGTTGACCGTCACGTTGGTGGCCTGCACGTCTTTCACATGCCCCAGGGCGAATAGCCCGTGCCGTAAAAGCTGCACTGCCCGGCGGCGTGCGTGCCACGAGAGCCAGAGCACCAGTCCCCCCGCCAGCGGAAACGCAGCCGTGAAAACGCCAAAATAGCCGATGGCATTCACGTGCCCGCCCTCAAGCCGATTCCACTCGGGTCGAGCAGCCATGTACTCGACGCCCACGTTCTGGCCCTGCATAAAGCGCTTGCCAGTCACGTAGCAGGTGCCGGCGATTTGCTGCCCATCCGCCGTGCGAAACTGGTAGCGCACTCGGTACACCGGTTGGTCGTTCACGCTCATGTTCGTGGGCTCGCACGCTTCGACGGCCGCCATGGCGCGTGCAGGCGTTCCCGAGTCCAGCAAGAGTTCTTGCGGCAGCCGCCAGGGGAAGAACATTGCCGTAAAGAAGGCCCCGACTCCGAAGAACAGCCCGCCGAATAAATAGCCGTACCATCCCAACGAATGCCGCAACCGGCGCCGCAAGATGTTTCGGGGGACGTCGCGCGGCGGCGGCTCGCGCAAGAATGCTTCGAGCTGCTCGAGAGAGACGCTCATATTCTCAGGCTCTGCAACAACGGCCTGTGTGATCGGCCTGCATGGCTTGCATGCGATGTGCTCGGTATTCTAAACCAGGCTTGGTACAATTGTCGCCATGGCCGTTTACTTCATCTCTATGCGCTCGAGGATGACGCAAAGTGACCGCGGCGTCGGTACTCGCATTGTCTCCCCTCGATGCGCACGGCAACGAGCCGCGAGGGCGATCGTCCTCGTTCTCTACACGGAGTTGGCGCTTGCAGCGTGCTGGTCCGATCCCGGCGGCGTGGCGCTCCTAGCAGCAGGCCCCGAAGCATCTGCGGCCGCGGGGCCGGATTATGCGGCGCAGATCGCCCCGCTGCTGGCGGCGCGCTGCGGTACCTGCCACGATGCGCATGAACCGCAGGGCGAGCTGGTGCTTACCACGCCCCAAGGACTGAGGCGCGGCGGCAGCAGCGGCAAGTTGCTCGTCCCCGGTGCCGCGCAGGAGAGTCTGCTGATCAAGCGTGTGGCGGCAGGCGAGATGCCGCCCGAGGGGCGGGCGCTTTCGCCCGCAGAGGTGGAGTTGCTGCGGGCGTGGATCGACGCGGGCGCCCCGCTGGGCGGCACGGAGACAGGCCCGCCGGTCACGCAACACGACGTTCTGCCCATTTTGCAGCTCCGCTGCACGGTTTGCCACGGCCGGCGGGTACAGGAGGGCGGCCTGGACCTGCGCACCGTGGAGGGGCTGCTGCAAGGCGGCAAATCTGGCCCCGCGGCGGTGCCCGGCGACCCGGACGGCAGCTTGGTGGTCCAGCGCGTTCGAGCCGGCGAAATGCCCCCCCCGCGGCGCGTGGTCGAGGTGAGCGTCAAGCCGATGACGTCCTCCGAGTTGGCCCTGCTTGAGCGCTGGATCGCCGCCGGCATGCCGCGGGCGGCCGCGCCCGCAACTGATGCCCATGTGACGGACGCAGATCGGCAGCACTGGTCGTTTGTGCCTCCGCGCGAACCGCCCATCCCGCAGGTGCAAGCGGCCGCGCGAGTCCGCAATCCCATCGATGCCTTTGTGCTTGCCCGCCTTGAAGCCGAGGGCCTGAGCCCGGCCCCAGAGGCCGACCGCCGTACATTGTTGCGGCGGGCTTACGCAGACCTGTGGGGGCTGCCGCCAAAGCCAGAAGAAGTGGAAGCGTTCCTTGCCGATACGGCTGCCGACGCCTACGAGCGGCTCATCGACCGCTTGCTGGCCTCGCACCATTATGGCGAACGTTGGGCACGGTACTGGCTCGACCTGGCCGGCTATTCGGACAGCGAGGGCGTACAGAACTCCGACCCTGTGCGCAGCAATGCCTGGCGCTACCGCGACTACGTGATTCGCAGCTTCGCAGCCGACAAGCCCTACGATCGCTTCTTGCTGGAGCAGCTTGCCGGAGACGAACTGGCCGACTATGAGCGTGCGGCAGAGATCACGCCCGAGCTGGCAGACAACCTCATCGCCACGGGCTTTCTGCGTATGACCGCCGACGGTACGTTTGCCTGCATCACCGGGTTTGTGCCCGACCGGCTGGAGGTGATCCATGCGGAACTAGACGTGCTCGCATCGACCGTCATGGGCCTGACCATGCGTTGCGCACAGTGCCACGCGCACAAGTTCGACCCCATCTCGCAGCGAGACTATTACCGGCTGGCGGCAGTCTTCAAGGGTGCCTACGACGAACACGACTGGCTGAAGCCTACGGCCGATGGCCAGGGAGCGCTCTCTCCCTTCCCGGTGCGCGAACTACCCTATGTTGCCACGGCTGAGCGCCAGGCATGGGAGCAGACGTGCCGCGCGATCGACGAGCAGCTTGCAGCACTCGACCGCGAGCTGCACGAGCGTGCCGCGATACTGCGCAAGCAGATCCAAGAAACAAGGCTGGCAGAAGTTCCGTCGAGAGACCGCCAGACGCTGCGCGAGGCGCTCGCCCTGCCCGATGCAGAACGCAGCGAAGAACAGCGAACGCTGTACGCCCGGTACGAGGCCCAACTCGCCCTGCCAATCGAAGAACTGGCGGCGTTGAATGAAGAGTTCAAGCAGTTTGCAGAATCTGTCGCCGCGCGAAAACGAGATCTGCAAGCAGCCCGCCCGCCCGAGCCTACCATCCGTGCTCTTTGGGACCGTGGCGAGCCCTCTCCGACCTACGTGCTGCGTCGAGGTAATTACCTCGCCCCAGGCGAGCCAGTCGAGCCGGGCGTGCCCGAAGTTCTCGAAGACCCAGCTTATCCCTACACGCCCCAGCCGCCCTGGCCGGGGGCTGCCTCGACGGGCAGGCGGTTGGCCTTCGCGCGCTGGCTGGTGCGGCCAGAGCATCCGCTTACAGCTCGCGTGATTGTGAACCGCGTCTGGCGGCACCACTTTGGCGCGGGCCTGGTTCGCACGCTCGATAACTTCGGGCGCACCGGCGCGGCCCCCACGCACCCCGAGCTGCTCGATTGGCTGGCCGTGCAACTCCCTCGCCATGGCTGGAGCCTGAAGTGGCTCCACCGTCTGATCATGACGAGCGCCGTGTATCGCCAGTCGTCTGCTGCAAGCGAAGCGTTGCTGGCGCTGGATCCCGAGAATCGCCTGCTGGGCCGCATGCCTCTGCGCAGGCTCGATGCCGAGGCCCTGCGAGACACGCTGTTGGCCGTCTCGGGCAAGCTCGTTCGTACGGCCTTCGGCCCGCCTGATGGAGTGGCGGCTACGCCCGATGGGTTGGTGCTCGAACAAGGGACGCAGGCCGGCTGGCGGCGCAGCATCTACCTCTTGCAACGCCGAACGCAGCCCATCACGCTCCTGGAGGCATTCGACCAGCCGCGCATGAGCCCCAACTGCGTCGAGCGGTCCGAGTCGAACGTGGCCCCTCAGGCCCTGCACCTGCTGAACGACCGCCGCGTGCGGGAGTTGGCAGACTTCATGGCAGACGAGCTGCTGGCCGAGTGCGGCGAGGAACACCTCCAGCCGCTCTCTGCGGACTGCCGGCCGCTGCTGAACGCAGCGTGGTTGCGGACACTTGCGCGCTTGCCTGCAGAGGAAGAATACCGTCTAGCGCACGCAGTCTACGAGCGCCTGGCCGCTGAGTGGGAGGGCCGGCTTGCTGCTGCCGCCGGCGAACAGCCTGCACCATCGCCGCGGCCAGAGGCGCACCGCCGCGCACTGGGCAATATCTGCCATGCCTTGCTGAACACAGCGGAGCTGCTGTATGTGGATTGAACTGCCTCAGAAAGGGCCGCGGCAGGCTCTGCCGGCGCGCGGTTGTGCAGAAAGCGGTTTGTCACAGGGCCGGCGCATGGGTTTAGGTGCCTCGCTCGACCGCCGGGCATGGCTGGCGCGCGCCAGCGGCGGGATCCTGGGTGCCGCACTGGCCTGCTTGCTGAGGGATAAGGCGGCAGCCTTCTCGCCGGGAACGGCCGAGCTGAGCCCCAAGCCGCCCCACCATGAGCCGCGTGCGCGGGCCGTGATTCAACTGTTCATGAACGGCGGCCCCAGCCAGATGGATCTGTTCGATCCCAAGCAAGAGCTTGAACGCCGCCATGGAGAGGCGTACTTCGACAAGATCGCTGGCGAGGTCGAGAACGCCACTGCGGCGGGGGCCATCATGCGATCTCCGTTCCGTTTTTCGCAGCACGGCCAGTCTGGTGCCTGGGTCAGCGAACTCTTGCCGCACACCGCGCAAGTGGTCGACGAGTTGGCCTTCATCCGCTCGATGTATACGGACAATCTCACCCACGAGCCGGCGCTGTGGATCATCCACTCTGGACACATGCTCCCCGGCCAGCCAACGCTTGGAGCGTGGGTAACGTACGCCCTGGGCAGCGAGAACCAGAATCTGCCTGCCTACGTGGTGCTCGACGATCCGCAAGGCTTGCCGGTAAATGGCGTGCAAAACTGGCAGTCAGGCTATCTGCCCCCCATCTACCAGGGGACGCGCTTCAGGGCGGTCGGCTCGCCGGTCCTCAACCTGCACCCGCAGTTCGAGGAGCCGGAGGCGGTTACAGCACTGGAGCGTGACCTGCTGGCGGCGCTCGACCGTCGCCACCGCGATGCGCGCCCTGGCCAGCCGGCATTGGATGGCCGCCTGGCCAGCTACGAACTCGCGGGGCGCATGCAGCTTGCGGCCAGCGATGCCCTGGATTTATCTGGCGAGACCCAATCGACGCTGGATGCATACGGCATCGGCCGGGAGCCCACAGATTCGTACGGGCGGCGCTGTCTGATCGCCCGCAGGCTCGTGGAGCGGGGCGTGCGGTTCGTTCAATTGTTCATCGCCGGACAGATTTGGGACAATCACAACCACCTCAGCAGCGAGCTGCGCAAGGCCTGCGAGCAGACCGACCAGCCGATTGCGGCACTGGTGGCCGACCTGCGGCAGCGCGGCCTGCTGGAGAGCACGCTGGTGCTTTGGGGAGGCGAGTTCGGACGGCTGCCCATTGCCCAGCTCCCCGCAGACGGCAACGAGGCCCAGGCTGGCCGCGACCACAACAAGAACGCCTTTACCGTCTGGCTGGCCGGCGGCGGGGTGCGAGGCGGCGTAACCTTCGGGGCCACCGACGAACTGGGCCTGGCCGCCGTAGAAAACCGAGTGAGCGTGGCGGACTGGCACGCCACGATCTATCACTTGCTTGGTTTGGACTACGAGAACGTCTACTACGAACGCAACGGCCTGCGCCAGCGGCTCACCGGCGTCAAGCCGGCCCGCGTGGTCACAGAGATCATCTCCTAGGCCCTGCTGTTCTTTGCCGCTCGCTGTGCGCGTAACCGTTCACAGCTTTTGGGGCTGCTGGGGCGTGCTAGGGAGAGGGGATTGCGCTCGGCGCGTCTCGGGCAGGCCCGGTAGGAGCGTCTAGCATCAATGCGGTGGCATCGACGAAAGGGGCTCACGTGCCGGCGTGTCTTCTATGTCCGGGCCTATGCTGAAGATTGGCGCGGGGCGCGCGTCGCAGGCCGCGACGTTGGAGGTTGCGGCGGCGTGACCCGACAGCCCATTTAGCCGCGTGGCTGGGTGACCTGCCGGCCATTCAGAAGCCGTGCCAAAAACCCCTAGAACGGCTGAAAACCGGCCCCACTCCGCGATTCTCCCAGAGCTTTTTAGTAGGCGCTTGCCGCGCCAAGAACCGGTCTTAGTGCGGATGCCGAGAATTGATTAAGCTCGCCCGCCATGCCGGAGAAAAAGCAGGCACTGTGTCCAGGATGTGCCCGTCGGTGACGGATAGTGGAGAGCCATGCCCGCCAGATTACAGGGCTGCGCGCGGAAGTGGATCGGCTCCGCGCAGAGCTGACAAGGGCAAAAAAGGAACTCGACGAATTCGTCAAGACCACCCAGCAGCGACATCGCGCGGCCGCACGGCCAAAGAATCGAAGGCCGCTCGGGCGCAGCAACGCAAGCGTGGCGGGCAACCTGGCCAAGCGCGGCACGAGCGCCCCCCATTGGCCCACAGCTTGCCCTTGCGCGGTGCCTCTTGACCTGAGGTGCAGCCTGCACAAGACTTATTTGCTTCCACCGGCCGGAGTGGCGGAATGGCAGACGCGCTGGACTCAAAATCCAGTGCCCGCAAGGGCGTGTGGGTTCAACTCCCACCTCCGGCAGTTTGCGAGCGGTGCGTTCGGCAAAGTTGGGCCGTAGTTGACACACGGGGGCACGAGTTCGGTTCTTCGTGGCGGCGGCGTGCCCCTCACGGGGGGGCATGCGTGGCAGCGCGGCCGCAGGGGAACGGGTTAAGTTTCTTCGTCGGCCACGAAAATGGCCAGAGCTTGGCCGGGGTGCAGGTGATCATCCTCGGCAACGAGGCGGCGGGAGAGGACGCCGGAGACCGGTGCGGGCAGGTCTACCGTCACGTCGCCGGCCAGCACTTCCAGCACGCTTTCCCCCTGGCGGACCCGTGCGCCACGCTTGACCAGCCAGAGGCTGGCCACGATGGGTATATCACCCAGGCCCAGGTCGGGGAGGACTAGCTCGCGAACGCGTTGTCGCATGGGGTTGGCTGCTTGTGGGGGCGACGGGAACGCGGAGGCAAGGGGTAGCGATCGGGGTGCTATTTCCATGAGCCCCTGGGTTTGCTTGTTCTCTGTGCAAAGCTCCGGCCCCGGGCCGAACGCGAGGATTTCTAGCCTGACTCTATTTGCACAACGTCTGCCAAATCTGGGAGGTTCGGGGCGGCCTGGAAAGCCTGAGGAACATCATGGTGTTGTGAATTGCCCGTAGTTACGGTTCGACTGCCATCATATCCCTGGCGTGGTAGCTGGAGCGAACAAAGGGGCCGCTGGCCACGCGTTCGAAGCCGAGGCGGCGTGCCAGGCGGCCGAGTTCATCGAACTCCTCGGGGGGCAGGTAGCGGGCCACGGGTAGGTGCTGGGGCGTGGGCTGCAAGTATTGGCCAAGCGTAAGCAGCGTGCAGCCTGTATCGCGAAGTTCGGCCAAGGTATCGAGGAGTTCGCCCCGTGTTTCTCCGAGGCCGAGCATAAGTCCGGTCTTGATTTTGCTGGCGGGCGACAGCTCGCCTGCGCGCCGCAGCAGGGCGAGCGTCCAGCGGTAGCGGCTCTTGCGGCCGCGCACCAACGGGTACAAGCGGGGCACGGTCTCGGTGTTGTGATTGAACACCTCGGGTGCGGCCTCCAGTACGCGCTCAAGGGCGAACGGCTTGCCAATGAAGTCGGGCGTGAGCACCTCCACCGTTGCCCCCGTGCGGCGGCGCACGGCCAAGATGCACCGGTAGAAGTGCTCGGCGCCGCCGTCTGCCAGGTCGTCGCGCGTAACCGAGGTGATGACCACATGCTCGAGTTTCAGCCGCAGCGCGGCCTCTGCCAGCCGCTCAGGCTCGTCTTCCGCCACCGGCTGGGTTCGTCCCTTGGGAACCGAACAGAATCCGCAGCGTCGGGTGCAGACGTTCCCCAGGATCATGAACGTAGCCGTCTTCCATGCGTAACACTCGGCGCGATTGGGGCAGCGCGCGTGTTCGCACACCGTTTCAAGCCCTAGTTCAGAGAGAAGACGTGCGGTGAAGTGCTGGCCATTGCCCGAGGGCAGATTGCGCTTCAGCCACGGGGGCAAACGCCGTTCGCGCGGCGGCGAGTCCAAAATGGTAAGCTGCGTAGCTTCAGGCACGGTTGGCGCGTCGCCGGACAAGCAGGGGATGATCAGCGTACACGTGGTAGCGGCGGCCTCCCAGGGCCTCAGTGAGGCTGCGGACGACCGCCTCGCGCACACTGCTCATGCGCAGCGGGCGGCCGCGTTCTGCCAGCAGATTGCCCGAGGGCGTGCCAGTAAACGGGTCGCTTTGCACGCTGCGCAGCAGGTAGAGAGGGATGCTTACGTTCAGGTAGGCTCCGTACCATGCGATGCCGTGGCGGACGGCGGCGGCGATCGCAACCAACTGGCCGGTGCGGCCCCACAGGCCGTAGCGGGCAGGCCTTGGGGCGGCCGGCACCTTGAATTCGGCGAGCACGCTTTGAAGGCCAGCCTGGAGCCGCTGCAAGTAACCGCCGATGCTCCATCCATGCCAGGCGAGCGGCACAATGGCGTAGAGGGCGAGCTGGCCGGGCCCATGCACCAGACAGCCGCCGCCGCGGTTCACCCAGTGGAGGGCGATGCGGCGTGCAGCCAAGTCTCTCAGCCCCAGCCGTACATGGCCGTACGAGCCGGCACGGCCTACACTGACACAAGGGGGATGCTCGCAAACCAGCATGGTGATGCGGCCGTCTCCCCGTTCGTCGCATTCGTATACCAGACGTTGCTGTAACGCATGGGCCGAGGCAAAATCTACCAAGCCAAGCAGGTACCACTCGATCGCCGGTTCGTCGGCGATGCGGTCGAGCGGCAGTAGATTTTCGGCCTGTGGCACAGACATGCGTTCGCTAATCGCTCCGCCGGCCCCAGATGGTGCCGTGGCGGCCGGCTCGCAGCGCATGCCGGCGCAGCCGAGCCATCCAGGCCAGCTTGAGCCTTGGAGGACAAGAGGTTAAAAGTGATCATCAACGCTCCTGTCGGTTGGGTCGTCTCTCTACTGTAACAAGCCGTCGGAGCGGCGAAAAGACGCATTCGCCAGGGAGGCAGCCACGAGCAAGTCTCGCAAAAGCACGTCCGAAGAGCAGCAAGCAGGCGAACGGGTGATCGCCGTCAATCGCCGGGCACGCTTCGAATACGAAGTGCTCGAGACCCTGGAGTGCGGTATCGTGCTCGTGGGCAGCGAGGTGAAGAGCCTGCGCACCGGCAAGCTCTCGTTAGAAGAGGCGTATGCCCGCGTCCACCAGGGCGAGGTTTGGCTGGTCGGCTGCGAGATCCCCGAGTACGTGCAGGCCAACCGCTTCAACCACGACCCCCGCCGCCGCCGCAAACTGCTCTTGCACCGGCGCGAGATCCGGCGGTTCGCCTCCAAAGCCTATGAGAAAGGCCTTACGCTCGTGCCGTTGAAAATGTACTTCAAAGCCGGCCGGGCAAAGGTGCTGCTGGGAGTATGCCGGGGCCGCAAACTCTACGACAAGCGCGAACGCCTGAAGAAAGACCAAGTGCAGCGAGACATTGCCCGCGCCATGCGCCGCGGCAAGTAACGCAGGGGCAGGTGGCCGCAGGGACCACTCAGCCGGCCGCACGAGATTGTCGCTTAAGCTCTGCCCCGGCCGCTCGCGGGTTGCAGCCCCGAGCAGCGACGTAGGGAGACCGCGTCTTGTAGCGAGCCAATCTCGGCCGTTCGCCCGCCGGCAAGCTTGAACGGCACACCCGTGTAGGTGCGGCGATAAAACCTCCGGCACTCGGTCGTGGCCGCTCGTCGGCGGCACACCCATGTCCGTGCGGCCGTGGTCACGGGCCAGTACGAGGAGCTGGACGAGCCGGCACACCCATGTGCTTGCGGCAATTGGGCCTTCGCGGCCCGCGCGGCCGCGTGAAGCGCCTGGCGCATGCAACCGACGAACCTACGATTGCCGTGCTGCGTAGCATGGCACAGAGCCCGCGCCGCACGATGCGCACCTTGTGCGCCCCACTGCCGGTGCTATGCTTTAACGCTTTGCATATCAAAGAGTTCCAAAGACAGTTCACACCCAGGCCCTGCAAGCATGCTGCTATTGGAGGGGGTGAAGAAGAGCTTTCGTCTGCCGGACGGCTCGGCGCTTCCCGTGCTAGAGATCGGCCGTTTTGAGCTTGCGGCGGGCGAACAGGCGGTCTTGGTGGGCCGATCAGGATGCGGCAAGACCACGCTGTTGCACATCATTGCCGGCATCAGCAGGCCGGATGAGGGGCGGGTGATGTTCAACGGGGTGGATCTTGCCCGGCTTTCCGAGGCAGGGCGAGACCGCTTCCGGGCCAATCATATTGGCTACGTGTTTCAGACGTTCAACTTGCTTTCCGGCTTTACAGCGCTGGAGAACGTGATGCTGGGCATGGCCTTCGCGAGCGGCAGGGCGAACGCGCAGCGTGCCCGGGCGCTGTTGGAGCGGGTTGGGCTGGGTCATCGCTTGCATCATAAGCCCGGCATGCTGTCTGTGGGGGAGCAGCAGCGGGTGGCAGTGGCCCGCGCCCTGGCCAACCAGCCGAAGCTGCTGCTTGCCGATGAGCCCACGGCCAACGTCGACGTGCGACATCAGCAAGAGATCATCGATGCCATACGCAGCACGTGCCAGGAGCAGCAGGTGGCGTTGTTGCTGGTCACCCACGCGCCGGAGGTGGCCAACCAGTTCAGTCGCGTGGAGCAGCTCGAACAGCTTAATCAGGTAGTGGCGGCAACATGAGTTTGGTGAAGATCGCTTGGCGCAGCCTGCAACAGCGGGCGCTCGCCTCGACGCTGACATCGGTCTCGATGGCCCTTGGCGTGGCCCTCGTGGCGTGTGTGTTGGTCATCTATGCAGCCATCAACGAGTCTTTTCAGAACGCGCCGCAGGGATACAACCTGATTGTGGGCGCCAAGGGGAGCAAGCTCCAGTTGGTGCTGAACACGGTGTACCATCTGAGCAGCCCGATCGAGAACCTGCCGTATGGCTATTACAAGGAGTTCACAGAGGGGCGGTTTGCTCCCTATGTCGAAAAGGTGGTACCGGTCTGCCTGGGAGACAACTACGAGGGCTACCGCGTGGTGGGTACGGTGCCGGAGATGTTTCAAGTCGGTCCGCAGGCGGATGCAGAGGGGGAGACGTACGCCTATCGCCGCGGCCGCTGGCTGCGGTACGAGTTCGCAGAGGGGCGCAACTTCCGGCATGAGGGGTTTTTCGAGGCGGTGATCGGGGCAGAGGTTGCCCGCCGCACCGGCCTCAAGGTAGGCAGCACCTTCCGACCCACGCACGGCGTGGCCGACGAGCTGGGCCACGAGCACGACGCCTTCACCGTGGTCGGCGTGCTCCGCCGTACAGGCACGCCTAACGATCGCGCCCTGTTCGTGAACATGGAGGGATTCTACCTCCTCGAAGGGCACGCCAAGCCCGTGCAGCAGCCCGAACATGCTGAACATGCCCGTGCCAACCAGGAATCGGGCCAGGCGAATGCACATACGCCGCACCCAGACCACGAGCATGCAGATACCGAAGACTCGGACCATGCGCATGCTGCTGCCCCACACTCAGACCATGAGCATGCCGGCGACACCAAGCCTGCACCTGACGATGCAGCACATGAGCACGCCGACCACGACCGCGACGTCGATCATCACCGAGACGCCGACCATCACGACGCCTCGCACGAGCATGGCGGCGATGAGCGTGCAGAGCATCAGGCTCCGGAGCACAAGCATGCGGATCCCGGCGAAGGGGTGCACGAACATCCGGACCACGAGGACTCTGGGGATGAACATCCAGGTGCGCACGACTCTGGGCATGAACACGCCGGCCAAGAGCATGAGGGGGACGACCCTACGGGCCACAACCACGAGGGCCACAACCACGAGGGGCACGACCACGAGGGGCACGAGCCGCTGCCTGAGAGCCAGCGCGAAGTTACGGCGCTCTGGGTGCGTACGGCGCCGACGGGCGCGAACCTAGCCAACACGATTAATGAGGGGCGTGATGCGCAGGCTGTGGTTCCCCTGGCCGAGATTTACGATCTGTTTCAGACGGTGGTAGGGCCAGCGCAAACGCTGCTGCTGGTGCTGACCGTGCTGATCGTGGTGGTGGCGGGGGTGGGAATTCTGGTGAGCATGTACAACTCGATGAACGAGCGGCGGCGAGAGATCGCCATCATGCGTTCGCTGGGCGCCCGTCGGACGACGGTGCTGGCGATCGTGCTGCTGGAGTCGCTGTTGCTGTCGCTGGGTGGAGGGCTGCTGGGCTTGGTGGCCGGGCATGGCTTGATGGGCCTGATCAGCCCGTGGGTCGATTCGGTCTCGGGCGTTTCGATCGGCTCCTTGCAGTTCGAGGCGAAAGAACTCATGATAGTACCAGGGTTGGTGTTGTTGTCTGTGGTAGTAGGGTTTTTGCCCGCCCTCGACGCCTACCGCACAGACGTGGCGAAGGCTCTGTCGTCTTCGCCGTGAGGCGTAGCCGCCAATGAGAAAAGGACGCACGCCATGAAAGGTCGCGCCGCCATCTACCGTGCTCTTTCACCAACTGCCATTGCCTTTGGCCTGTTAGCCGTGACCTCCTGGGTCGCTCTGGGGCTGCGTGCGGATGCCTGTCCGTTTTGCAATGCCATTAGCAAGACGCTGAGCGAAGAGATTTCTGGCTCCGACCACGTGGTGTTTGCACGTCGCCTGGCGGGCACAGACGTGCCTGTGGGAGAAACGTCCAACCTGGCGGATCCGGCGGCCGCAGGCGGGCAGCCAGGCGATGCCGGCTCGGGGCGGCAAGTACAGCACACGGCGCAGTTCGAAATTGTCGAGGTGCTCAAGAGCCGGGGCGGTGTCGAGCCGGGCCAACAGCTCGAACTCTTGTATTTTGGGCGGCATGCCGAGGACGTGCTGTTCGTCGTGTACGGCATGGGCGATGGGCAGATCTCCTGGTCCACGCCGGTGGCGCTTACGCCCAGGAGCGTCGATTACATCAAGCGGCTGCCGCAATTGCCCTCCGCAGGGCCGGACCGCCTCGCCTTCTTCCAGCAATACTTCGAAGACGATGAGGCCATGTTGGCCGCCGACGCCTATGACGAGTTTGCCCGCGCCCCCTATGCCGATGTGCGAGCGCTCAAAGATCGCATGAACCGCCAGCAGCTCCTGGCCTGGATCCGCAGCCCGGAGATCAGCGTCAGCCGCCGCCGGCTCTATCTGACCATGTTGGGCGTGTGTGGCCAGCCCGAAGATGCCGACGCCCTCGAACAACTCATCCGTACAGACGATCGGGCCGTACGCTCCTGCCTCGATGCCCTGGTGGCAGCATACCTGAACCTCAAAGGCGAACCGGGATTGCCCCTCGTCGAAGAGCTGTTCCTCGCCAACCCCGAGTCGGAGTACACCGATACCTACTCCACGATCATGTCGCTACGCTTCCACCTGCAAGAGGGACAGCAGATTCCCAAAGAACGCTTGCTGGCTGCGCTGCGGCGCGTGCTCGATCGCAAGGACCTTGCAGACCTGGTGATTCCGGACCTTGCCCGCTGGCAAGACTGGTCTGTAATCGATCGCTTGGTGACGCTCTTTAAAGAGGCTGACCAGAAGACCTCTTGGGTACGCGTGCCGGTGGTGAATTACTTGCGGGCCTGTCCGTTGCCCGAGGCCAAGGAGCGATTGCAAGAGCTGGCGCAGATCGATCCGGACGCGGTACGCCGCGCGCAGCAGTTCTTCCCGCTGGGTGCCTCCGAGCAGCGGCCCGCGCAATCGGCCGGGCAGGCAGCAGCTTCGGGGCAGGCAGATGCTGGCGCTGCGGGGGCTGACGGCCAGAATGCTGGCCAGGCGTCTGCCGGAGCGCAGGCGGCAACTGGCGAGGCATCTGCCGGCGGAGATGTTGCCTCGGCAGCGGGGAGCCAGCCTGCCGATTCGCCGGATACGGGCGCGCAGGCGGGGGACGAGGCTGATGCCGCGCGGGCGGCCGATGCAGAAGGCGATTCGCAAGCGGCCGGCCAACAGCAAGCAGAGCAGGCGCTTGTGGAACAGACGCCAAAAGCGGCTGCACGCGGCGGTGCCGCAGGGCAGGCCGCCGCGGGTAGCGATCAACGTAGCGGCGCCGAGCAGGCGGCCGGCCAGCCCAAGCCAACGTGGGTGGTGCTCGGCACCGCCGTGGGCGTGGGCCTGGTGCTTGTGCTGTTGTTTGTGGCCATCTTGTACGGTAGCTGGGGACGCACGAATTAGGGCTTCTATGTCCGTCGCAGCAGACGTTGAGCGTACGAACGTAACTGAGGAATTCGAGCAGGCAGAGACGTATCGTCCGCTGCATGCCTTGGCCGTGGTGAGCTGCGGGCTGGGCATATTATCTGTTGCTGCCTGGGTCGATTGGTTCTTGCTGCTGGTGCCCGTATTGGGTTTGTTCACCGGCTTCATATCGTGGCGGACGATTCGCCGCAATCGCGAGGTGTACACGGGCGAGTGGCTGGCTGTGGTGGGGCTGGGGGCGTCGCTGTTGCTTGGAGGGTCGGGTGCGGGATACCTGGGCTGGTCGTACGCGCACGAGGTTCCGGAGGGGTATCGGCGGATCAGCTACGAATTGCTTCAGCCGCCGGCGGATGCCCCGCCGGGTGTGGTACCGGCCACGGCCCGCGAGTTGGACGGGCAGAAGGTGTTCATCAAGGGATATGTGTTCCCGAACGACCTGCGCGGGCAGACGGAGGGGATTCGAGAGTTCACATTGGTGCGAGACAAAGGGCAGTGCTGCTTTGGCGGCAACCCCAAGCTGACCGATAAAATTCGGGTGAGATTGCAGGGGAAGCTACAGTTGACGTATTCAACAGGTGTGCGGCGGCTGGCGGGTATCTTCCGCGTGCGGCCCGCGCCGACCACTTCTGGCCTGGTCGAGGCCATTTACCAGCTTGAAGCCGATCACCTCGATTGAACGCCGCCCCGTTGTCGCCGCTCCCCAGGCGGGCCCCGTGAAGGTGGCTGAGCTTGCGGGGCTGGGAGCCGTGTTTGCCGCGTGCCTTTTGTGCATGCTGGCTGGTTGCAGCGAGGCACAGTCGCAGGGAGCGGCCGGAGAACGCGGCGCAGCCAACGAAGCGGCAGCGGCACAGGCTGGTACCGGCGGCGGCCGGCCGGCTGCGGATGAGCCCGTGGCGCCACAGTCAGGCTCGGCTGCTGGCGGCAGCGCATCGGCAGCGGGTACAGCGGCCTCTGCTACGAGTGCCGCCGGCATAGGCCATCAAGTTACGTCGTCGGCTGTGGCGGGGGCCGTGAGAGACATCACCTTCGACGATGTGAAGTTCGAGATGCAGCCGGGCGAGCTGTTCCGGCGCGCCATGCTAGGGCCCAAGATCGAGCAGCTCTCGGGCAGCAGGATTCGCGTGCGCGGGTACATTCATCCTCAATCGGTGTTCACGCTCACCGACATTACGGCGTTTGTGCTGGTGCGAGACAATCAGCAGTGTTGTTTTGGCCCGGGCGCCATGCTCTTCGACTCGATGATGGTGTACATGCAAGAGGGCCGAACCACAAACTTCACAGATCGGCCGATCACCGTGGAAGGCGTCTTCAGAATTGAGGAACTGGTGGGGCCAGACGGCAAGCATTATTCGATCTATCGTGTGGACGCGGTTTCTGCGGGTTGACGGCAAGAGGCGCAGCGCGAGCGCGCAGCGCCGCGCGTGCCTGAAAAAGGTCTGCTTGCTAGCCGGGCTGGCCGCAGCCTGGGTAACGGCCTTCGCGCGAGATGCGCTCGCCTGCCCCTTCTGCAAAGCCGTACGTCCCACGCTGGCCCAGCGCTGCGAAGCAGCAGAGGAGGCCCTGCTGGTTGAGTGCGAAGCGTCAGGCGAAGATTCGTGGTCCTTTCGGCTTCTCAAGGCCCTGCACAGCCAGACCGCAAGAAAGGCTGGGGCGTCGTTCACGCTGTCTGCTGCTGATGTGCAGCCGGCCCCCGAGGCCGCCGACAAGCTGGCCGCCGGCGGCTTGGCCCTGCTGCTCGCCATGCCCGCCTCTGAAACGGCACCGCATCGGCAGTCTTGGCAATACCTGCCGCTCAACGAGCTGACGTTTGCCTACCTGGCTCGCCTGCCTGAACGCACGGGAGATGCTGCAAAAAGGCTGGCATATTTTGTGCCCTACCTGGAACACGCCGACCGCTTGCTCGCCGAAGATGCGTACCTGGAATTCGCCCACGCCCCCTACGACGTGGTTGCCCAGGCCGCCGTATGGGTTGACGCAGAGCGGTTGCGCGGCTGGATACAAAGCCCAGATGTGCCTGACGAACGCAAGGGCCTATATGGACTGCTGCTTGGCCTGGCGGGCGACGAGACGGACCGGGTGCGCAACGCGCAGCGGTTGCGCGAGGAGATCGAGCGGCCTGCGCTGGACCTGCGGGCGGGTTTTGACGGCATGCTGGCGGGCTATCTGCTGCTCGAGGGAGAGGCGGGGCTGGAAATGGTCGAGGCCCGCATTCTGGGCAACAAGCAGGCTGCCGAGGGGGATGTACGTCATGCTGTGGCGGCACTGCGCTTTCATCAGATACATGCAAGGCGCATCTCGCACGAACGACTGGGCAAGGCGTTCGCCTTGCTGTTGGACAGGCCCGGGTTTGCGGCGGAGGTGATTGGCGACCTGGCTCGGCTGCGCTGCTGGGACATGCTCGCGCAGGTCGTGGGCAAGTTCGGCGACGAGCACGCACAAGACGCGGCCGTCGATCGAGCGGTGATCGGCTACCTCTTGGCCTGCCCCCTCGACGAAGCCAGCCGGGCGCTGGCCGAGCTGCGGCGCCGGCATCCCAGGCGCGTAGCCGAGGCCGAGGCCGTGCTGCGGCGGTTGCGAGCGCCGGCGCCAAATGATTGATCTTCGCAAAACGCCGTGCTGCGTGGCAGTGAGCATGCGGGTCTGCTCCCTAGCCGCTGCTCGGCAGAACGCGTGCCGTAGCCGCGGTTCGCAAACACGTTGCGCCTGCCCCCATTTCAAGGGCCGGCCAGGGGGCAGAAGCTGGAGGGCACCTCAACCCGCCGGGGCCCGTTCCCCTCGCGGGCAGAGGGCGAGACGGCCTGCGACGGCCATCCCACGGCGGTGCTTCCCGCACACTGCCGAGAGCAGCTACCGTATGTGGCTACGATCGGTGTGTGGCTACGATCGGTGCGGGTGCGTCGTCGTTACCTTTTGCGCAGCTCAAAGGCCGGCGGCACTCCCCACATGCTGGCAGGTGTTCAGCCGGCTGTGGGCGGTGTGCGCTCTTCGCCCTGGCTGGCCGGCGGGCTATACTTCGGGCACAAGCAGCCCAAAGGTGGGGGATGCCCAGGTATATCGTACGTTGCGGTGTGATGCGCACGCTGGGTGTTTACAGCACCAGCAAGGGGGAGACTCTTGCCCGTGGCACGCGTGTCATCGCGCGTACAGATCGTGGGCTGGAGGCTGGGGAGGTACTGTGCGAGGCGACAGAGCAGGCCCTTGCGCAGCTCAGCGATCCGCACCGTGGGCAGGTGGTGCGGGTGATGACTGGCGAAGACGAGCAGCAGCTCGACCGGCTGCACGAACAGGAGCGGCTGGAGTACGAGACGTGCCAGCGTCTTATTGATGAGCTGGGCTTGCCCATGCGGCTGGTCGACGTGGAGCATGTCTTTGGCGGCGAGAGGGTGGTGATTTACTTCTTGGCCGAGAACCGCGTGGACTTTCGTGAGCTGGTCAGACTTCTGGCTGCCGAGTTTCAGACGAGGGTCGAGATGCGGCAGATCGGGGTGCGCGACGAGGCGAAGCTGTTGGCCGACTATGGAGATTGTGGCAAGCCGGTGTGCTGCAACACGCACCTATCGGAGATGCCGCCTGTGTCGATGAAGATGGCCAAGTTGCAGAAGGCGACGCTGGATCCCACCAAGATTTCAGGCCGTTGCGGGCGGCTTAAATGCTGTCTACGCTACGAGTACGATACGTATGTGGACCTGCAAAAGGCCCTACCGCCGGTGGGTGCCACGGTGCTTACTGGCAAGGGCCGTGCCCGAGTGCTGGCCCAGGAGATCTTGGCCAGCCAGCTTCTGGTCGAGATGGAAGATCATCGCCGCGTGTTGATCGACGCCGGCGAGGTGCTGACCGTGCTCTCGGGATCGTCGGGCCGCAAGTGACGTGTGGAAGTTGTGCCCTCCCCTGATGCTGGAGCCCCCCTTGTAGGGTTTGCGGCCATGGTTGGTCTGCAAGCCAGCGACCGTTTTGCCCACCTGGTAGCGCTTTTCAACCTGCCGAACTGAACCTGCCCTTCTGCTCGATCTGGCACGCGCGAGATGTCCAGTTCTCTGGCGCCATTACTCGAACTGTTGAAACGCGACCGGCGCTATAAGCTGCAAGCGTACGTGTTTGTGTACGAGGCGTTGGAGTACGCACATCGGGTGCTGGGGATGGGCAGGCCGGGGCGCAGCGAGCGTCCTGCCGAGGAGGAGGCGGGCATGGAGCTGCCGCCAGAAGGCGAGGCCGAACCGGCCGAGCAGCACCTTACAGGTCAGGAATTGTGCGAGGCTATTCGGCGGTACGCGCTCGATCAGTTCGGCTACATGGCCAAGACAGTGTTCAACCAGTGGGGCGTGTATTCGACCAGCGATTTTGGCGAGATCGTCTACAACCTCATCTCGATCGGCAAGATGAGCAAGACCCCTGAAGATCGCCGTGAAGACTTCGACAACGTCTTCGACTTTGACGAAGGGCTGACCCACAGCTTCCGCATGACTCTTCCTCCCTAACCTCATGGCGTCTCGCTCGAAATCGCCACAGCACGTGGCTGATCAGCCCCTGCCCGGCAAGCTTGCAGCACCACGCCGCCGCCCCTGGCTCTTGGCCACCGCTTCGGTCTTGCTGCTAGCCTGGCTCGCCTTCTTGCTGGTGATGGCGCTGCGGGGATGATCCGGCTGCATGCGCCGGCGCCCAGAGTTCCAGCGAATCTTCAAAAAGCCGCACCAGGTCCGACTCGTCCGCAGGGCGGGGCGAGAGCCGGGTTACCCGATGCTGCGGCAATGTGCCCCGCGCCAACGCCGTAGCATCGTCGCGAACAAAGCCCAACTCCGAAAGGCCGTTGGGCAACCCGAGGCTCCGAATCAGCCGCACAAGTTCTTGCGCCAATGCTTCGCCCGCCTGCGGGGCCGCCACCTCCTCGGCCACAGCCTGCTCGCCACGGCCAGAAAGAGCCGCTAACGCCTGCAAATGGCGCTGCGGGCAAGCGCAGCCCGTAAAGCGAAACACGGCCGGCGCGCACAGCGCCACAGAAATCCCATGTGGCACGAGCGCGTGCTCCGCCGGATAGCCCGGCGGCTGATAGGCCCGTACCAGCGAACTCACCGGGTAAGACATGCCGTGGCAGAGGTGTACGCCCGCGTTGCCAAAGCCAATCCCCGCGTACGACGCCGCCAGCCCCATGCCCTGGCGTGCCTGCCCGTCCGACGGATCGGCACATATCCGCGGCAGATACTCGGACGCCAATCGCAGTGCCTCTAATGCCCACACGTCCGCCACAGGATTGCTCCCCTGGTACGCAGGCCGCAACAGCGGATCCGCCGGCCGCGGCCGCGCCGTGTATGGAATGGCTGTGTACGACTCCAGCGCGTGGCACACCACATCGATGCCCGAAGCCGCTGCCACGAGCCGCGGCAGAGTCCGCAAATTTTCAGGATCGACGATCCCCAGCGTGGGCCGCAGCCGGCGGTGTGCAATCCCCGTCTTGGCCCTGACCCTCGTACAATCGAAAATGGCCACGCCTGTGGTTTCGCTCCCCGTCCCGGCGGTGGTGGGAATGGCAATCAACGGGCGCAGCGGGCCCGGCACCGGCTGCCCATCGCCCAACGGCGCGTTCACGTATGTGAAGAAGTCCGCCGGCCAAGTGGCATACAGGTTGGCGGCCTTGGCCGTGTCGATCGTCGAGCCGCCGCCCACGGCTATGAACCCGTCGTATGCAGCGCTCGCGGCTGCCGCAATGGCTTCTTTGAACGAGTCTTCGCTCGGCTCGATGCGCACGGCATCGAACACATCGAACGAGACGCGGGCCTGCCTGAGCGAACGGCACACCGTCTCGAACGGAGGCAGGCCGCGAACCACCCGATCTGTCAGCACCAGCACCCGCTTCAGGCCCAGCGCTGCCGCGTCTTGCCCAACCTCCTGCGTGGCGTGCGGCCCAAACCGCAGATTGCCCGCCGCAATCTCAAAACAGGTGTCGTGCTCGGTCATTGCAGAAGGAGCAATTAGCCGCAGAGTTTTCGCTTAGCGCCGCGCCAGAGCCGTGCTCGCCAGGCAACGCCACTGGCATGGAAGCCCCGTGCGCCTTCGCCCCTTTGTAGCCGAGTCGGCATGCGACACGCAAGCTCGGCCGCCGCCCCATTCACACGCACCCCCCGTGTGCCACTGCTTGACGCACGTCAACGGCAGACGCAGCATTCATGCGCCTGGCCAAGCGTGCGCACCCCCCGTGTGCCACTGCTTGACGCGCAGCGTCAAGCAGTGCGATCTGCCAGATACGTTTCAGCCTTGCGTAGCACTGCTTGAATGCGGCCGATGCTGTGGTGATTGGGTTTCCAGAGGCTCGCTCGCGGCCGCATTCAAGAGAGTGGCACACCCTTGACGCGAAGCGTCAAGCATGGCCTGCACTGCGCCTGAGAAAACCGCTTGAATGCCGCTTCAACTGGCCGCGCCTTGTTCTATCCGCCCCGCAGGCACCGCCGCACTCCCCATATTCGGGCGATAGTCGTACTCCTCACGCATCAGCGAAAATGCCACGTTGGGGACGCAAAAACACACCTCCACCGCATCGCCCACAATCTCCCGTACGGCCTGCGAGGCAACGCTCCCAGCGAGCGGTCGGCAATCGCTCAGCGGAATATCGAGCCGCACCTCCTGCCGCACGATTCGGCGATACCACGGCTGGCTGGAAAGCGCCCGCTGCTGCGGCACGCACCAGCCCAACATGGCGCGGTAACTCTCGAAACACTCCCGCCAAGCCGCCGTGAGCAGCACGTCCTCGGCCGGCTCCAGCTCGGCTAGCAAGTCTGGCGCCGTGCCGCCGCCGGGATCGAGCCGAATCCGCCAGGTCTTGCTGCGCCGCACCAACTCAGCCGCGTGCAGCACGTGCATGGGAACCGCAGAAGTGCAGAGACGCGCGCCGAGGGCGTATGCCGTGCTATCTGCCGCCATGGTCACAAAGTACACGCCCTCTGCGCCCGAGTGCGTGTCGCGCACGTACAAGCGCCAATTCGTCTGAATGGGAGAGGGGCACAGCCTCCGCATCGGTCCCAACCAGGCAGGCCCCACGTTGCCGTGCCGAAACACCAGCAGCGAGAACATCGCGTAGCGGCCGTCCGGTCCCAGCCGTTGCAACTCCAGGCCGCACGGCACCCAGGGCTCCAGGCGCTGGGCCTCTACCAGGTAGTTCAGGTACACGCAGTCTGTGATCTCGCTCACGACCCTGGGTAGGGGCAGCCACTCGCCCAGTGCATGCGCCAGGTGCGATTGGCCCAGGAGGTTGTACACCCCCCCGACAAAGCCCCCGCGCGGATGCCGCCAGGGCGCCTCGCGGCCGTGTCTGCTCTGGGGGCGGCACTTGGCCAGCACGCGTTCGCAGACGAGCATGAACCACAAGAGCAGCAGCAAGGCCGGCACGGCTTGCGCGGCCGTCATTGCCGCAGCCGGGGGCCGCAGCAGTTCTGGCAGCATGGCCAGGCCCGCCTTCGCCGCATGCAGTCCCCAGGCCCCAACCGAAAGCATCGTGAGCGTGCGGCTCCAGGTACCCGCCTGCCAAAAGCACCAGCTCCAGGTGCAGGCCATCAGCACGAACAGCACCCCTCCCCAAACCTCCATTTCAGACGCCTGCTGTTCGAACTCCATGTACGTCGCGTAGTTGTGCGACGACCGCGCCTGCAAGGCCAAATCCACTCCATCTGTCGCCCACCTTGTCTGGCCAAACAGGTCGGGTATGACCGCCGCCAGCGTCAGCGGCAAGAGCAGCCCCGCCGGAAGACGCGGCATCCAGGGCGTACGCCACAACGCGACGGACAACACAATCACGCATAGCGCCGCTCCCGCCAGCGGAACCCAGCCCAGCCGCCAGAGCCATGGATGGCCAGCCACGTACGCCACGCGGTCCGCCGTTTTGTCGCGCATGCCCCCAGGCAAGCCGGGCAGCAGCACAAGCAGATTGGCCAGAAACGCCACCACGTGGACCAACAGCGCCCAGAGCAGCGTTTGCTCCAAAAACCGTGCCGCCACCGGTGGCACCGCGTCTTGCTTCATGTAGCCTTGGCCCGCGGGTACTCAGGCCCGCGTGCCGAAAGAGCGGGCCATACCTCACGCCAGCTTACGGGCCGCGCGGGCGCCCGGCAAGAATTTTTGGGGCCCCTCGGGCGCGAGGCCGAAGGGCAACCGTTTGGCCCCGAACGCGGAGCGTACCGCCTCCGTTCAGGCGACACAGTCGAATCTCCCCTGCTTGTCTTCATCCATCAGCTCTGCTCTAGTCCTTCTGCGCTCTACATCGAAACAGCCAGGCAACCGCAAGCGCGGCGCTGCGAAGGCTGCAAGAGGCGTTCCAGGTTGCACCAGTGTACAGGGGGCCGCGGCACGTCAGCCGTTTGCAAGTGTGACGGGGTTCACCAATGGACGTATGCTTGGCGGATAAGCTATGCGTGCGGTTGGATGCAGCACTGTGTTGCGGCACCGCAGCCCCAGATTCGACGAGGTGTTACACATGTCGCGTTCGTCTCTCGTATCGCGCGGCGCTAGGGCAGCCTGCGTTGCGGCCGCTGCGGGCACGCTGGCCATGCTGCTCTGGGCCTTGGTGGGATTTGCCCAGCGCAAGGCGGACCAGTTCGATCCGGTGCGCGTAGTTCCTGAGTTCCAGCCGATCACGCGGGTTACATTGCGCTCGGTCCACGAGATCGGAGATGAACTCAATCCGACTGAGCTGGTGCTGGGGGTGACGATAGGCGAAGAGTCGCGTGCCTATCCCATCAACATGCTGACCGGACCGCAGCGCGAGATCATCAACGACATGCTTGGCGGCCAGGCGATCGCTGCCACGTGGTGACATCTGTGCTTCAACGGCATCGTGTATGCCAGGGAAGTGGAAGGCCAGACGCTCACCTTTGCCGTATCTGGCCTGTTGTGGCAGAGCAGCCTGATCATGCGCGACAAAGAAACCGGCAGCCTGTGGAGCCACATCTTGGGCGAGTGCAAGCAGGGACCGCTGCAAGGCAAGACGCTGGTGCAGCTTCCCAGCGTGATGACGACCTGGCAAGCCTGGCGCGAGCAGCATCCCGATGGCACCGTGATGGCGATTCCGCGCACGGCGAACGAGTATCGGCGCGAGTTCTATCGCCGGCGCGATCAGTTCGTCCTCGGCATCGCCAGCGGAGAGAAGCCGAAGGCATGGGGGTTCGACCTGCTCACGAAACAGCCTGTATTGGCGGACGAGTTGGAAGGGCTGCCCGTGGTTGTCTTCTTCGACCGTGCGAGCGTCACCCCCAGGCTCTACAAGCGCGAACTTGATGGCGAGCTGCTGAGTTTCCGCTGGACCAAACAGGGGGTGTACGACAACGAGACCGGCAGCGCGTGGAACCCAGTAACAGGCCGGGCGATGGCCGGACCGCTGAAGGGCAAATCGCTGGCGGCGCTGCCGGCGATCGTCTCTTTTCGCCAGGTCTGGGAGAGATTCCATCCTCGCTCGGAGATTCTGACCCTCAAGCGGCACAGCATGCCCAGGTAACAGTTCCGATATGCTCGCCGACCCTGGTTCGAACAGCGCTCGCTGCCCAACGCGCAGCGCGGCACCTGCCAGGGTAGAATCTTCTGGCGAACATGCCGTGATGCATGCGGCGCACTGGTTGAGAAACCTTAGGGAGCCACGCCATGTTTTGTTCGTATCGGGTGCAATGGCTGCGAGTTGGTGCCGTGGCACTGGGGTTGTTTGCCGTGGCCAGGCTAGATCGAGCTGGCCCGCCGCAAGACACCGCGCCGCCACAAGAAGCCCTCGCAGCGTTTGCGGCTGCGTGGAAACCCCACGAGGGTTACATGCGTCCGCTGGACGATACAGGATGGCAGGCACGGCTTGCTGCCTTAAAGCGGCTGGCTGAGCTGGGCGCCGGGGCCGTTCCCGCCTTGGAAGCCGCATTAAAGAGCGACGATGTCGAGTTGCGTGTGTTCGCCGCGCAAGCCCTGGCTGTGTTGGCCGATCCGGCCAGCGAGCCGGCACTGGGGCAGTCTCTGCTCGACTCGCAGGCAGCCGTGAGGCTATATGCGGTCGACGCCTTGAGCATGCTCGGACGCGTCGAGCAAACAGAACCGATTGCAAAAATGCGCGAAGCAGATCCTAACCGCGACGTGCGGGCACACGTACGCTTTGCGCTGGCACGAGACGTTCCGCCACAGCCGGCGGCCATTCGGGAGGTGCTCCTGGATTACGACATCGAGCACGCAGACTCGGCTCGCGTGGGCGAACTTGCGCCAGACTTCACGCTGCGCGACACGTTCGGCAACACATACCAACTCAGCCGATTTGCCGGCCAGAAACCTGTCGTGCTCGTTTTCATCTACGGAGATACGTGACCGGTCTGCCACGGCCAGCTCGCGCAGTTGCGCGATAAGATCGCAGAGTTCGCACAGCGCGGCGCCCAGATCCTCGCCATCGACCCGCACGAGCCGTACCGGGTGCGCCACATGCTCCGTAACGTGGGGGCCGGGCCTGACCAGGTTGCATTTCCCATCCTGGCAGATGCAGCCCACACAGTAAGTGCCACCTACGGCGTCGCCTTCCAGATGAATATCCACACCGAATGGTCCAATCGGCCCGCTACGTTCGTGATCGATCGCCACGGCACCATCCGCTACGAACGCCGCGCTACTACGTACAACGACCGCCCAACGCCCGACGAGATCCTGCAAGTGTTGGACGATCTGCCGGAGTAACACGCCCAGGCGTGTTCCTCTCGCCCGGCCCGCCGTCCGCCAAACCGGTCACAACGCCTGGCACGAGACCTTGGGCGCCGTGCGCGTACGCCAACATCGCGAACGATCCGCGCGCTCGGGCAAGCGCAGAAGCTTATGCCTTGCCCCGGCGTTGCCCCTGCTCCGTCAGATGCGCAACATGTGCCCGCAGCTCGGCCAGCTCTCGCTCGAATCCGCCAGAAAGGATGGGAAAGCGGCACCAGGTCTTGGGATCGAGATTCTCATCGTCTACGTGGAAGCTGGGCGCGTAGCGCTCTCGCTTCCATTGGTTGCGGCACCAGAGGCGGAAGAATCGCTCGATCCACTTGCTCAGCTCCTCACGGCCATATTGGGGGAAGCGGGACTGCATGCGCAGAAAGACCTCTAGCGGCGTGAGCTTGTCTCGGATGGCGGCACGTTCGACCTCGTCCAGCAGTTCGTAGGGCATGAGGTCGGCCTCATCGGTCTGGCATGCCTCGGGCGGCCGCAGCTCGGCCGTGGGGGCCTGCGCATTCACCGCTGCCAGGGCCGAGATGGGGCCCAGACCCCGCGGCCCTTCTTGTTCCAGCCAGACCAGCCATCGCCGCAAGAAGGCTTTATCGATCCCTGCGATTGGACTCACGCCGCCGCTGGTATCTCCATCCATGGTGGCATAGCCAACAGCAGCCTCAGAGCGATTGCTGGTACTCAAAAGAAGTGCGCCGCGCAGGTTCGCCAGCAGCCATACGCTCGGAGACCGCACCCGCGCCTGAATGTTCTGCAAGGCCAGATCGTCGCTCTCCCACCGCAGCTCCCGGCCCACCGCCTGCGACACCAAGCGCACATACTCGCGCACCAAACCCTCGATCTCCAGCTCGAGAAACTCGGCCCCCAACGCCTCCGCCACGGCACGTGCGGCACGCCGCGTGGTCTGGCTGCTGTTCGCGCTCGCCTGATAAACGCACGTCAGAAGCCGTCGAACGATCTCCTTCTCGCCACGGCACCCGACAAGCCCTGGCACGTACGACAGCTTGCCCAAGAACCCCTCCAGCCCCAACTCCGCCACGCCTAAGCGCACCATCATCGCCGCCAGGCAACTCACCGCAGAAGAATCGGCCCCGCCGCTCAGGCTGACGACAAATCCGTGCGAACGGCTCTTCCGCAAATAGTCGAACAACGCCAGCGCAATCGCTCGCGCAAACTCTTCTTCCTTGAGCCGGGGCGAGGCCTCCCAGCCGCGATCCTCAGGCTCCTCGGCCTCCGGTGCCAAGGGGGGATAGTCGAACGGCACAGAGACGCAGTCGGCGTCGTCTTCCAGACGCGGGCTATAGCTGCCGGTGCGCGCCTGCCTCATCCGCGTTTCGTCCACGTCGATCTGTGCGCAGGTCACCTGCCAATCGGCGAAAGAAAAACGCGGCCCGCGCGCCAGCATCCTCCCCGACGACGCGATCATCGCGCCACCGTCGTAAACGGCGCGGCCCGCCTCGTTGCCCAGCAGATTGGCGTACAAGTAGCTGACCCCAAAGGCCCGCGAGCCCTCCAGCACAAACCGCTCTCGAATCTCCGCCTTGCCGAAGGCAAAGTGGCTGGCACTGGGATTCAAGATCACGTCCACGCCGCGCAGGGCCAGCTCTGCGCCCGGCCGGTTGGCAACCCAGGCATCTTCGCAGATCTCGAAACCGATCTTCACGCCGCCGCAGTTGAAATGAATGTCGCCCAGCGGATATGCCCGCCCCCACAGCTCGACGCTCCCCTGCCGGCCCTGCGGCCACGGCTTGAACCAGCGCGGCTCGTAGTGGATGCCGTCTCCGGCCAGAAACCGCTTGGCCACAAAGCCGGCGATCTGCCCGTCGACGGCCAAGCATGCCGTGTTGAATAACCCATGCCGATACAAGAGCGGCAGCCCCAGGCAGACGGCCACGCCGCGCGTATGTGGCAACAGCTCCTCAAGCACTCGCAAGGCCATGTTCTGCACGCCTGTCGAGTGGAAGGCATCTTCGCAGCCGTAGCCCGTGATGCACAGTTCGGGCAGGCAGACGAGGCTGGCGCCGCGGCTGCGTGCCTGTTCGATGGCCGCCACGATGCGGGCCTTGTTGCCGTCCCAATCCAGCGGTGTCTGGTTGAGCACCGCGGCGGCAACTTTGATGAGCTTCATGTCGGTCGCGTGGCACTAGGCCTAGAAGCACTTGGGCGCAGGGCACCACCGCCGCTGCAACGCCCATCATACGCCGCCAGCATGCCGGCAGCCATGCCTAGTCGTGGTGCAACACCGAGAAGCGGCCGCATTACCCGCCGCGCCTGATTGCGCCGCCGAGTCCCATCCGTGTCCCGCCTGCTTGGGCCGGAGGGCGCCACGGAGCCCGCCGGTGCGTCGGCCGGCTACACGGCACGAATCACCGGCGAAGCAGCACGAACCGCCGTCAACACAAGCGCGAACCGCAGACCGTCAGCCAACGATCGACATCTACGGCCCCCCGGTTCGTTCGACTGCGTTCGACCGTACATCAGGGCATCAGGCTTGCTAGCCCGAGGCGGGGTATGCACCCGCGGCTGCATCTGGGAAACGATGGGTCAGCCTCGACAGGCTAACGTGCATCATGGCCCTACAGAGTCTGACACCTCTCGCCAGCGACCAACAGCTCCCCGAATACCCGCGGCCAAGCAGCGCCCAGCCGCTTGCGGCCCCTGGCGGCCTGTGTACAGTAACTAAAAAGAGCATGCACTGGGGCGGTACCTGCACAGCGAAACTGGAGCAAGTCTTATGGATCCAGCACCTTCTCCGATTGGCCGCCGGGTCTTCAACCGCTCTCTACTCTCAACGGGCGCCGGCCTCGTCGCTGCCGGAGCGGCCAGCAGCCTGTTGCAGCCGCGCATCCGCCGGTCCACGGCCGATGAATCTGGCCCCGCCGTGGTGCGTGGCAGAGTCAAGCAATCGATCGCCCATTGGTGCTTCTCCAAATATTGGAACGTGGAGGAGATGTGCCGCGTGGCACGCGAGCTGGGTTGCTCCAGCATCGAGCTGGTCGATCCTGAGCACTGGCCCACGCTTAGAAAGTACGGCCTGATCTGCGCCCTGACCATGAGCCACTGGTTCGACAAGGGCATGAACAACCCCGATTACTGGCCCATGTGCCAAGAGAAAATCCGCCAGGCGATCGACGTTTCTGCCGAGTACGGCTTTCCCAACGTGCTCACGTTTACGGGCTTCCGCGAGAACATTCCCGACGACGTCGGCCTGGCAAACTGCGTGAAGGGCTACAAGCAGATCATCGGCTACGCGGAGAAGAAGAACGTCAACCTTTGCCTGGAGATGCTCAACAGCCGCGTGGCCGAAGAGATGAAGGGCCACCCCGGCTATCAGGGAGACCATACCGACTATTGCATGGAGATTGTGCGGCAGGTGGGTTCCCCGCGGATGAAGCTGCTGTTCGACATCTACCACGTGCAGATCATGGACGGCGATGTGATCAGCCGCATTCGGCAGTATGCAGAGTATATTGGCCACGTGCACACGGCAGGCAACCCGGGCCGCCGCGAACTCGACGACCAGCAGGAGATCAATTACCCGCCTGTGATGCGCGCCCTGGTCGAGTGCGGCTACAAGGGCCACGTGGGGCAGGAGTTCATCCCCACGCGCGATCCCCTAGAGGGCCTGCGAGAGGCGGTTCAGGTTTGCGACGTGTAGAGAGCCGGTGCACGCGGCCGATCAACCGGCCGAGCTGCTAGGCTAGGCACGTGCGCTGTTCGATAGCCCGGCCTCGGCCCGCACGCTGGCCTTCGCGCACGCTGGCGCGCGTGCGACCGTGGCAGTTCGGGCCCGCCAGGCAGGATATTCTGGACGCCGCTCGCACTGCCTACGCCAACGACGCCCCAAGCATGCGGGCGGACCGCGCACGCAGAGGACATCTGCTATCTGTAGCTCACACTGGCTGCGCCCCCTTGCGCAACTGCGCCTGGACCGGTAAAACGTTCGCATGGCCACGTATCGCATTGCCCTTTACCCGGGAGACGGTATCGGCCCGGAAGTGATCTGCCAGGCTGTGCGCGTGCTCGAGGCAGTCTGCCGGGGGGCGGATCGTTGCACGCTGGAACTGATCGAGTTCCCTTGGGGCTATGCCTACTACCGGGAGCACGGGCGCCTGGTGCCCGAAGACTACCTGGAGCAACTGCGCACATGCCACGCCATTTTGCTTGGCGCTGTGGGCTGGCCGCCGGGTTTGCCCGACCACATGACGCTGGCGCCGCTGGTGCGTCTGCGGCAGGCATTCGACCAGTATGCGTGCGTCAGGCCGGCGCGGCTGCTTGCCGGTCTGAAATGCGTGCTTGCGGAGAAAGGCCCGCAGCACATCGACCTGGTGGTGGTGCGGGAGAATTCAGAAGGCGAATATGTGGACATCGGGGGCCGCCTCCGGCCGGACCGAGAAGACGAGGTGGCCGTGCAGACAGCGCTGCACACACGGCAGGGAGTGGAGCGCATCTTGCGGTTCGCCTTCGATCTGGCGCGGTCGCGGCGCCGGCGGCTGACCATGGTAACCAAGTCGAACGCCCAGCGTTTTGCATATCGCTTATGGGATGAGACCCTAGTGCGCCTCGCGCCAGAGTATCCGGAGGTCGAGGCGGAACGCCAGCATGCGGACGCTGCGGTCATGAACCTGGTGCGGATGCCGGAGCACTTCGACGTGCTGGTAGCCTCGAACTTGTTTGGAGACATCCTCACGGACCTAGCGGGCCTGCTGGCCGGCGGGTTGGGCCTGGCGCCGAGCGCCAACCTCAATCCTCAGAGGCGCTTTCCCTCGATGTTCGAGCCGGTGCACGGCTCGGCTCCGGACATTGCGGGCAAGGGTATTGCCAATCCGACCGCTGCCATTCTGAGCGCGGCGATGATGTTGGACTGGCTTAGCGAGACGCAGGCGGCCGCAGAAATTCGCAGCGCCGTGGAGCGGACGCTGGCCGCCGGCCATCGTACGCCGGACCTTGGCGGCACGCTCAAGACCAGCACATTTACCGACCATGTGCTGGAATCGCTCTAGCCGGCCGTGCGGTGCCATGCTACCGGCATGCCGCCAACACCGCCTCCACCTGTGCAGTAAGACACGCGGTGGTGTCGAGCAGCAGGGCCGGCTCTTGGGCGTCTGGCGGTTCGGCCTCGCGCGCCTGTTCTTCGTAGAGTTCGGGCCGTGCCTCGGAAAGGCTGTTGCCCCGCGCAGCCCGCGCCGCAAGCCGCTCGAGCACAACCGCGCGCGGTGCACTGCAATAGACCACCAGCGGCTTGTACCCGCGCGATGCAGCCAGCTCCACGGCCTGGCGGCGCATGCTGCGCCGCAAAAAGGCGCCGTCGAGGACGATGGCACATCCGGCATCGAGTTCCCGTGCCGCAGCCGCGAACAGGGCACGGTAAACGCGCTCGCGCAGCTCGCCACGGTAGAGCCCTTCTCCATAGGCCGCTGGTGAATCGCTTGTGCCCAGCAGCTCGCGCCGCAGCGCATCGGTTTGCAGCAAGCGGGCACCAAGCTTGTCTGCCAGCGCCGCGGCGAGTGTCGACTTGCCTGTACCCATCAGCCCAGAGACGACGAAGAGCACGGGCGGGGGCAATTCGCCCCGCTTCTCGTCTGCAAGTTGCAAATACTGCACTGCCAGAGGCGCGGCCGTGGCCAGCGGCGTCTCGTCCGGTTGACAACCTGCACTGGCGAGCTGGTCGTGCCGTAACGCTGCCACCTTGGCGCGCACACAGGCACGGTAGGCGGTGTAGAAGGCCAACAGCATGGGCGGCGGCCGATCCAGGGTGGCTTGCAGACACGCCTGCACGATCTGCGCCCCCACCTCAGGACGGCCCAGACGGCCGCACTCCATCGCCAGGAAAGACAGCTCGTCCGCCACATCGATGGTACGCAGTGCGTCGCTGAACTCAAGACAATCGATGATCGCCGGCCCATCAGCCAGCAAGTACACGTGCTCAGGCCGCAGGTCGCCGTGTCCGTCCACGAGCCGTCCATCTCGGGCACGGTTGAGTAGCAGGTCCGGATGCAGACTCAACATGCGTAGTTGTGCCCCATGGACGCGCTGCACCAGGTCCGCCGGCAGCCCGTGGCGGGCGACCAGCAGCTCTTCTCTGTTGGCCCGCACGTGCTGCTCGACCGCGGCCAGGTACGTCTCGGCCTGCAAAACCAGCGGCGGCGCCTGTTGATAGAACCGCCCCAGCAGGTCCACCGTTTGGCGCACCTCGCGCTCCGTCAACCGCCCCGATTGGATCAAAACCTCCAACGTGCGGTCGGCCGGCAGCCGCTGCATGTGCACCAGATAATCGACCACCGCCCCCGTACCATGCAGGTTCAACTTCCCCTTGCTGTCTCGACAGATTGGAACCACGCCCAGGTACACCTCTGGAGCCAACCGCCGGTTCAGCCGCACCTCCGCCTGGCAGGCCCGCTCTCGCTGGGCAAGCGTGCTGTAATCGACAAACTCGTATCGCACCGGCTTTTTCAGCTTGTAAGCAAACCGGTCGGTCAAGAAAACCCAAGAAATGTGCGTCTCTGCCACCTCCACACTAAGGGCACGGTGCGGATAGCTGCGCGGATCCCTCAAGAACTCCAGCAGTCCCGCAGCATCCGGCGCCGTGGGCGCATCGTGGCACACTTGCGCTTGCATCGGCACACCTCATCGGCTATCGGGATGGCTGGCTGGCAAAACAGGGCAATGTGAGAATCGCTCGCGCCTTGCGTCAGGCTCCGCTGGCAGCCTACGCACACGTTCTTCCAGGCACGCTGCTCGGCCCATGCGCGCCTCCTTGACACACTTTCGCCAGCATTCACCTCGGTCTCGGCATTGGGGAGGCCGCATGGTACCGCCCTCGGCACACCATACGACCGCCTCCTCAACCAGCACGCAAATCCGGTGCCCATTTGGCCGCAATCTTTCCTCGCCCTTGGCGAAGCACAGGGTCTGCCCGAATTGCCAGGTCTCCAAACCGCCGTACGTGGCCGCCTGTGCTGCCTCCGCCCCAGGGGCCCCCTTAGACTGTTGCTGCGCTTTCAAACTTCGCCTTCTCGACAGACCCCTTCTGTGGCGGCCTGCTCCCCCAGCTTGCGGCCTAATTGCACCACCTAAAACGAAGGTTCTTTGTGACCCTGGCCGACCCAATGCATCGCTGCGCACTCCCGCTGGAGTTCGAGGCGGCCGCAAGCACGGCGTGCTACAGCTCGGCTCGCCCTTTGCCCCTGGCCAATGCCGTCGCTACGCCAGGGCACATCCCGTGCACTTGGCTCCCCAGTGCACCCAGCCATTGGCCATGGCAAAGCGCCGAATTCGCTCACCACCGCGCCTCGCGCCCGCGATCCCAGCGACACGTATACGGTCAGAACGGCACATCAGCAAGCCCTAGCAAGATGTGTGGTGCGCAGGTTACACCGCTCGGCCAGTGCCGTACCGCCGGCAAGCGCGTCGCATACCCGCCGTTCCAGGCGATTGCATGGCCGGCTCTGCTTGCAACTTCACACGCCTCTTCTATGGTTCCAGCGCGCGGGCGCTTGGCACCGCTCGTGCCGCCGGCTAGGATCAGACGTGCGGAGTTCATGGACCAAGCAAACTCCATCGCCGTCTACACTACCTTGCCGGTACGCGCCTCTCACGCTCGCTGCTCGCCTGTGGGCCGGCCAATCCAACGCCTGCCCACACCTGATGACGCCGGACCGGCTGTGCTTGACCACGGCCCCCTGTTTGCAGCCCGCGCCGCTGGTTACACCCAACCGATTCATTAACCACTTCACAGGCAGGACCGCCCTATGACCGAACAGCAATTCTGGGATTTGATGACGCTGCTTGACTGGAGTAAGCTTGACGATGATGACGACGATGCCGTGGTCGAGCCCCTCGTAAAGGCGCTTGCCAAGCTTCCTGAAAACGAGATCTTCGCGTTCGACGACCTCCTCGCCGAGAAGCTCTTCGCCCTGGACACCGAGGCACATGCCCGCCACATGGGCGAAGACTCCTACACGGGCGAAGACGAGTTCTTCTCTGCCGATCAGTTTCTTTACGCTCGCTGTGTCGTTGTCGCCAATGGCAAGGAGTGCTTCGAGGAGGTTTTGGCCGACCCGAGCCAGTTTCCAGAAGACGCTGAGTTCGAAGCCATCCTGTATGTGGCTGGCACTGCGTACGAGAGGAAGACGGGCAAGGAGTACTCCCACATACCGGCCACGGACTACGAGACCTTTAGCAACACGCAAGGTTGGCCCTCTCGTCGGCAGTAAGACAATTACTAGCCCAAGTTTGTTGCTTGTATCATAAGTCCTGGTGCTGCACCTTCCGAAAAGGAGGGACAGCCTTGCGGCCAAGCGCAGCCGACGCACAGAACGCGCGCACGTTGGCGGCCATTACGCTCGCCCCCGAAAGGGCCGTAACTGGCGTGCCCAGACTTTCGCGCCGCAGAGGTTTACGGCGAACAGCGTCAGCCGGACGCCTCTGTTCTTGGTACCATAATGGGTCGTGGCCGTCGCGACTCCACTCTGTGCGCTTGCTCCATGCCCACGAGCGCGCCGCCAGATCGATCCACTGGTCGAGCTTAACTGGACTTTAGGCGAAATCATGATAGTCGACGTTGTCCGAGTGGACGGGCAGGGTCGGGTCGGGTGAGGGCAGGCATTGGCGAATCAGGCGCAAATCGTTGGGCCTGCGGCGCTCATGCGGCCAGGCTGATGATGTCCTGGAGGAGCTGCCGGATTTTCCACAAGTCTGGGGTCGGCGGCAGATGAGAAAGAAAATGTTTCTCCAGCATTTCCCGGGCAAATGCGCGACGACGACCGGCGTGCGATGGGCGACGATCCGGGTTGTCCCAAGGGCGGTCGCTGCGGTCGCTCAGCGTCGCCTGCGATGCGTCCCACGAGCAGAGTTCCACCATCGTATACATCCACTGGTTCA
>FWWM01001769.1_pt1 | contig 63150 bp, 58 predicted proteins | sample 2228351 | NCBI WGS metagenome assembly FWWM01 (sample SAMEA103939774, study PRJEB20133) | metagenome
TTCGTCCCTTCGCCGTTATGGATCGCAGCCGGTTTGATCGTGCCGCTATCCCGCGCCCACCGGACGATGAGGTCCTTGGGCGCCCGGTTGATCTGGTGCACGGTGTCCAGGTCATAGTCTTGGAAATGCACCAGGTACATCTGCCAGACCGGCAGCACGTCGATTTCCCGGCCGTTGAGCAGCTTCACCCGGTAGGTGCCGTGCAAGGCCGCATCGATGCCGCTCTTGCGATAGTGATAACCGACCAATTCCCGATGCAGCGGCACGGCCTGGTTCTTGTTGAGGTCCCAGACCATCATGCCGCCCAGCCGCTCGATCTGCTCCGGCTTCAATGTCTGCACCCGGCCCGAATAGCTCTTCGAGAAGTCCGGGAACTGATAGTCTTTGATCACGTCGCGCGGATCGAGATACTGCAACGTGTCGGTCCGCACGAGAATCGGCGCGTCCGTAAACTCCTTCAGAAAGTCGATGTCATGCATGTTCTCGTCCACGATGATCTTCATCGCGCCCAAGAACAACGCACCGTCCGAGTTATTGCGGACCGGAATCCAATAGTCCGCCCGGTAGGCCGTCGGGTTATACTCCGGCGTGATCACCACGATCCGCGCGCCCCGCTCGATGGATTCCAGCTTCCAGTGCGCCTCCGGCATCTTGTTCTCGACGAAGTTCTTGCCCCAACTCGTGTTGAGCTTGGAGAACCGCATGTCCACGAGGTCGATGTCGGACGTTTGGACGCCGGACCACCACGGATGCGCCGGGTTCTGGTCGCCGTGCCAGGTGTAATTGGAGTAATAACGGCCGCCCTGCGCCTGCGCCGGGCCGACCTTGCGGATCCAGGTGTCCAGCAGGGCCCAGGCCCCGCCGTTCATCCGGGTCACGCCCATCTTGCCGATGATGCCGAGTACCGGCATACCCGCGCGCATCTTGAAGCACCGGGTGCCCGCACCCTTCATCATCTCGATCATCTCCGGCGGATAGCCCTGCTCGCGCAGCCGCCGCGCCCCCGCCTCGCCGCTGTACCGCTGGGCGATGATGATCGCAGCCTTGGCCACATAGGTGAATGCCGTGTCCCACGACACTCGCAGCATGTCGTCCAGGTAGCGGGCGTCGAATTTGTACTTCATCTTCGATTGCGGCGTGAGTTCCGGCGCTCCGTCGTCCATCCACTGCTTCCAGCCCTTCCGCATCAAGGGGCCTTTCAGCCGATAGGGGCCGTACACCCGGCGGTGGAAGGTGTAGCCCTTCAGGCACATCCGGGGGTTGTGGGCGAAGGTGCCGCGGTTGCCGTAGAGGTCCTCGTAGGTCTGATGGTCGTAGTTCTGCTCCACCCGCATGACGACGCCGTTGCGGACGAAGGCGCGCACGCGGCAGCCGTGGGTGTCGTTGGGGGAGCAGCAAAAGGTGAACGAGGAGTCATAGCGGTACTGGTCATGGTAGACCCGCTCCCAGGACCGATCGGGATAGTCGCCCAGGGGGTTGCCGACCTCGATGACCGGCTGCAGGGCCGTCAAGGCCAAGACCTTGTCGGCCAGGGCCACTGCGGCGACCGTCCCCGCTGAGACTTTCAAGAATTGCCGTCGTGAAACCTGCATAGCATGTCCCTCCTGCTTAAAAAGATCGAAGACTGATACCTTCAGGAACCTCTTGCTTCCGTCTCGGGACCACCTCCTTTCCGCTTTTCGGCCTCAAGGCGCACAAGGCGTTCGACCTACCTTGGGGAGTGATAGGGTTAGTCAGCAAAGTTGTTGCCACGGCGTCTGGACTTCCGTTGGTCCCGCAGAGAGAGGCTCTAAGCGGTTGATCGAGCGATGAGTTTTCGGAAAAAATCAGGCGGGCAGGTCGATCAAATCTTCCCGAGTCACGACCTGTCTTGAATATGTCGCTATGCGTTTGCGGCGCGAGCGATCAGAATACACTTATCTCACAAGCGCTTATAGATCGCATACCGAAACATTCGCGCTCCGTGTGTGCCGGGTGAGGAGTAAAAAAATCGGGATAGAGCGGGATGGACAAAGAAGTTACACATGCGATGTCACGAAAAAGAAACGTCGAATGGCGGACGTGATCTTCAGACAGTTCGGGTACCGGGCAGGATGTCACCGAATGGAGACAAGCAAGAAGATGTCAGCCGTCCTGTTCGTCGGAACCTGAAGGCTCCAGATAGCGCTTCATGAGCAGGGAGAAGTGTTGACGCGGGATATGGCTGCTCTCCGCAGCTTTGGTGATGAGGCCTCCGTGTATCGCCAGCTTGGTCTTGAGGTACGCCCTGGTGAAGTCCTCGATGGCTTTTCGCTTGGCCTCCATGTACGGCAGCGCGGTATACGGCGACCCTTGACTCTCGGCCGGGCGGGGATTGGCGGAAGGGAGGAGCGCATCGATCTGACTCCGCGTAATAGCGTCCTCTGTCGCGAGCATCACGCACCGCTCGATGACGTTGCGAAGCTCGCGCACATTCCCCAGCCAGCGATACGAAGTGAGCGCATCGATCGCGGAAGCATCGAAATACGACCGCGGCTTGCCCATCTCCCGTCCAAGTTGCGCCAACAAATGCCGGGCGATCACGGCGATATCCTCGACGCGTTCCCGGAGCGGCGGCACGCGGATCAGCACGACGGCCAGTCGGTAATAGAGATCGGCGCGGAAGGCGCCGCGCTTCACCTTCTCTTCGAGGTTCTGGTTCGTCGCCGCGATGAACCGCATGTCCACCCGCTTCACCGCCGTCCCGCCGACCGGACGGACTTCGCTGTCCTCCAGCACCCTCAGCAGCTTGGCCTGCAACGGCAACGGCAGTTCACCGATTTCATCCAGAAAGACGCTGCCGCCGTTGGCCAGTTCGATCAAGCCGGGCTTGTTGGAGACGGCGCCGGTAAAAGCGCCGCGGACGTGGCCGAACAATTCGCTCTCCATGATGCCTTCCGGCACGGTCGTGCAGTCGATCACCTGATAGGGTTTGTCGCGCTCCCGACTGTGTTCGTGGATCGCCCGGGCGATCAGTCCCTTGCCGGTGCCGGTTTCGCCGGTGATGAGCACGGTTGACCGAACCTGCGCGGCCTCTCGCACCTGGCGCATGACGTTTTGAAACGCCGGGCTCACGCCGACCAAGTTGCCGGCTTGCAGTTCCTGTCGCGCGATACGTTCATACATGGAACTGCGTCGGAGGATCTCGGAAAACCGGATGGCCCGATGGAGCCGCATGCCCAGATCCTGCGGGTAGACCGGTTTCACGACGTAGTCATAGGCGCCGCGCCTCATGGCATCAACGGCCTGCGGCACCCCGTTGATTCGCGTCACCACAAGAACCGGCAGGTTGCGGTCGATCTCCTGAATCTTCGAAACCAAATCCAGCCCGTCCATACCCGGCAGCACCATATCCGTCAGGACAAGATCAACGGCGCGTTCGCTCAACAACTTCAACGCGCCCTCGGCCGTCGCTCGCACCTCGAAGTTCAGATCTCCTTCGAATACCTTGAGGTCGGCCTGTTCCAGGGTATGCAAGATCAATTCTGTGTCGGAGGCATCGTCTTCGACGACCAGAATCGTAAAAGGTGCGCGCGTCTTATGAGGTACTGCTCGCCGATCGCTTATCGCGTTTGCCATCTTGCTTCTTCCCCCGGCGCAGGTCCGGGTCGCCCGACACCGCGCCTAAGTCAGCGATCGGGCCGGCATCGTCCCTCCGCCGGCCCCACTGAATCGGGTGCGACAGAGTCGAACTCGCCGAGCACCGGCAGCGTGAATTTCACCGTGCAGCCCGGTCCCTCGTTCGGCTCGATCCAGACTCGTCCTCCATAGAGTTCGACGATCCGTTTAACGATCGTCAGCCCGATGCCGCTTCCTTTGTCACCCCCGAGTTGGAGGCGTACGAAGGGTTCGAAGACCCGCTCGCGCTTGTCGGCGGGAATGCCGACCCCGCAGTCGTGGATCGCAAAGCAAACCATAGGTCCGTCACGAGCAGCCGTGATGGCGATATCCGGCGCCGCATCCTCGGGAGTGAACTTGACCGAATTGGAGATAAGGTTGTCGAACACTTGCCGGAGGTACGCGTGGTGGCAGGCGACCAGCGGGAATCCCTGTCCTACCTCGACCCGTGCACGACGTTGTTCCAGTTGCCACGACCTTGCCTTCAAGACCTCATTGACGACGAGGTAGGGATCGACCGCGGCGACCGCCTCCTGCCGGGAACCCACTCTGGCCACCGCCAGGAGCCCTTCGACGCGCGCCGCCAATTCCCGCCCGTTTTGCTCGATCAAGGAGAGCCATCGGGCGCCCCGGTCGTCCAACCGCGCCTGATACTCCTTCATCACCAACGACGCCAAACCGCCCATCCGTTCCCCAGGCCCTTTCAGATCGTGCGCCAGCGTCTCGGCCAGATGCTCGAGATGGCGCAGCCGCGCGGCCAGGTCTTTCTGCTTCTGATGGGCCTGTTCATAGAGCCGGGCGTTGGATATGGCTAAGGCCGCTTCTTCGGCCAACCCTCTCGCCAAGCGCACATTCCAACCGTCCCGGCTGCCGCCCTCTTCCTTCAGCAGCACGAGCACGCCGAACGGTTCCCCCTGCGAAAGCAGCGGGATCGAGAGCATGCTGTCGCCGATCAGATTGCGCCGACTGACCGCAGGACTTCGGTCGCGGCGGAGATGTTCGCCGAAGGCGGGCTCTCGGGTTTCGAACGCACGAACCGAGACGGGAAACTCTTCCCACAACATCACGGACTTGTTCAAGCGCCTGCCCCACTCGCCTGAAGCGGCTTCTACGACCCAACACCCCATCTTATCGTCACGCAACATCACTAGACAGACATCGGCTTGGGTCAATTCCACCGCTCGGTCGGCGATTCGTCTCAAGCAACCTTCAAGCCCATCCGGGCCGATGGTATTGATCTCATGGCCGATCGCGCTGATCGCCTCGAGATCACCAATGTGGTTCCTGATTCGCCGGGCCATGCCCTCATACGCTCGGGCCAGATTGCCGATCTCGTCGGACGAATGAATGTCGATGGACGGCAAGGACGCGTCCGCCTCTTCGGTCTCCCCGAACGATTCGACCGACGACCGCAGGAACGCGAGCGGTTTCGTGATGGACCCGGCCAACAGCCGGACTCCGGCGAAGCCAAGTGCCGTGCCGCCGAGCAGCGCCAGCAGCAAGCCCCGAAAAGCGTACTGGGCAATCCATCCTTCGCTTTCCTCTAGTCGCTCGAGTCTCCGATCCAGACGATCTTCCAGCGCCCGCAGATCCTGTCGCAGTTGATCCGACAACCGGAGACCTTGGCCGGACCGAACGTACTCGAGCACTTCGGCGAGGTGGCCGTTTCGAATCCGTCGAATGAGCGCCTGCTTGGATTCCATCAATTGCCGAAGCTGCCGGTCGACCCGGCGAACGTCTTCGGTGGAAAGATCGGTCACGCCTCCGATCAGCTTCATGGATTGGTCAAGAGCGGGCTCCAGGTGCGCTTCTGCGTCTTCCAGGGGCGCGAGAAAGGCGTCCTGTCCGGTGAGAAGATACCCTCGAAACGCATCCTCGATGTCGACGGCCATTCGACGGAGAATATGGAGATGTTCCCGCGCGAGCAGGCTTCGATGGCGCTCGCCGTGAAGGCTCAAAAGGCGATCGACGATGGTCACATGAACGGCGAGCGCGGAGAGGATGGGAAGAAAACACGCAAGCAGAATGATCGACAGCTTCTGCTGGACGCGCAGTCGATTCCACCACTCTCGGAGAGCTTCGATCATGGTGCGACACTCCGGACGTCACACGTCACACCGACCTGCCAATACCGAGCAAGCGGCCTGAATCGTATGTGCAGACGAAGCCGGTGTCAAGGCATAATCCGGCGTCACTTCCCGCGCTATGGACCACTCTGGCACAGGGAGGAGCCTTAAACTCTTCACCAGCCCCCGTGCGTTTGTGAGATAATAATGCCATGTTTCTCAAGCGCGTGTTGGTCGGCCTGCCGCTCAAAACCGCGCAGGCCGTTCATGAACGCCTATCGAAGTCGGTCGCCCTCGCGGTCTTTTCCTCCAACGCGATTTCCTCCGTCGCCTACGCCACCGAAGAAATCCTGTTGGTGCTGGTTCTGGCGGGCGCGGCCGCCGTCGCCTGGTCGATTCCGGTCAGCCTCGCCATTGTGCTTCTCGTCGCCATTCTGACGATCTCCTACCGCCAGATCATTTTCGAATACCCCGAGGGAGGAGGCGCGTATATCGTCGCCAAATCCAACTTGGGAGAATGGTCGGCGTTGACGGCGGCGGCGGCCTTGATGATCGACTATGTCCTCACTGTCGCCGTCAGCGTGGCGGCCGGCGTGGCGGCCGTCACGTCGGCGGTGCCTACGCTCTTCCCCTACCGCGTCCCGCTTGGTCTGGTCACTATTGCCTTCATCGTGATTATGAACCTTCGCGGCGTTCGCGAGTCGGGACGCTTCTTCGCGGTCCCGACGTACGTGGCGATCGGCGCGCTCGGGCTTATGGTCGCGGCGGGATTTCTCCAAGCGCTGTTCGGCCACCCCGCTCTCCTGCGCCCTCGAGCTGCGGCGTCTCCGGCCGCTACGGAAGGCCTGACGGTGTTTTTGATTCTGCGCTCGTTCGCCGCCGGATGTACGGCCGTCACCGGTATGGAAGTGATTTCGAACGGCGTAAAGGCCTTTCGGCGGCCGGAATCCCAAAACGCCGCCACGACCATGGTGGCCATGTCGCTGATCCTGGGCACGTTGTTTCTAGGAATCAGCGCCTTGACCTACTTGTACGGAATCCTGCCCAAGGAAGACGAAACCGTCGTATCCCAACTCGCGCGGGCGGTCTTCGGCGGAGGTCTGCTGTATTTCCTGGTTCAGGCAGGAACGATGCTTCTGCTCGTGCTGGCCGCCAACAGCGCGTTCGCGGGATTCCCGCACCTGGCCTCGATCATGGCGCGCGACGGGTACATGCCCCACCAAATGGCGTCCTTCGGAGATCGCCTCGTCTTCTCGAACGGCATCATCATCCTCGGCGTGCTGGCCTGCCTGCTGCTCCTCTTGTTCCACGGCGACACCCACGCCCTCATCCCTCTGTACGCCGTCGGTGTGTTTATCTCCTTTACTCTGTCGCAGGCGGGCATGGTCCGGCGTTGGCTCGTCAAAAAGGGGACCCATTGGAGGAAAAAGCTGGTGGTCAACGGTATCGGCGCGGTCACCACCGGAGTCGCGACCGTCATTATCGCCAGCACCAAGTTCCTGCACGGCGCCTGGATCGTCATCGTGCTGATCCCGGTTCTGATCTCCTGGTTCCGGTCCGTGCATGCTCACTACAAAGCCGTTTCGGAGCAGGTCAGCCTGGGACGTGATCATCGGCCGCCGCAGCCACGGCGCAATACGGTGATCATTCCAATCAGCGGGGTGAACCGGGCCGTAGTGCGGGCGCTCGATTATGCGCGGAGTCGCGGCGGCGATATCCGAGCCGTCTTGGTCGATGTGGACAAGGAAGAAACGGCCCGCATCGAGATCCAATGGGCGCAATGGGGCTGCGGCGTGCCGCTGGTCGTGCTGCCGTCGCCGTACCGTTCGATTCTCAAGTCGCTGCTGGACTACATCGAGGAGCTGCTGCAGAAAGATCCCGAGGGCTGGGTCACCGTCGTGATCCCGGAGATCTTGCCGGCGCGGTGGTGGCAGAATATCCTGCATAATCAGCGGGCGTTGATGCTGAAGGCCGCGCTGCTGTTCAAGGAACGGGTCATCCTGACCGACGTCCCGTTCCATCTCGAACGATGAGAATGAGGAGAGCAACCATGTCCAAAATCATCGGTGTCTGCGGAACCGTCGCGATGGTCGTCGCCATCCAGGTCGCCGCCGCTTCGCCGGCATGGGCCTTCAAGATTGTAGAGCCGAAAGAAAACAGCACGCTGAAGTCCGGGCAAACCGTGACCGCCAAGGTGGACCTCGGTTCGGACCCCGGCATCGTGAAGGTGCGATACTTCTGGTACCGCGAAAACGACGAAACCCTGGTCCAGCAGGACGAAATCGAAAAATCGGGCATGTCCAAACAGGAGAAGATCGCCGACGATCGGTTCTTTCAGAAAGAAAGCGTGTTCGCCAACGTCGTGGCCGTGGCGACCTTGACCTCCACCGCCGATAGCACCCCGCCGTTCGGCGGCGCGCTGAAAGTCCCGCCGGAGGCGATCGGTCCCATGCGGTTGCTGGCCGTCGCCGAAGTGTCGCGCGGACGGCTCGGAACCCGCACCGTGTTCGACGAGATCATCGTCAATATCGAGCCGGAGGCGGAACTGAAGGCTATCGACTTCGAAACCGAGAAGCCGTTGCTCCTCGGCCGGAAGGGACAGGTAGTGACCTACGGACAGGTGGATGTGCCGGGTAAGATTTTCGAACTGCCGGTGGTCGGCGAATTCGCCGACGGCGTCACCAGACCGCTTACATCTCCCGCTACCGGCACCAGCTACACGTCGTCGAACGAGAAGGTCATCCAAGTCCTGCAGGATGGATTGCTCAAGATCGTCGGGAACGGGAAGACAACCATCACGGTGACGAACCGCGGGAAGCAGGCGTTGTTGGACGTGTCTGTAGAGGTCGGCGAGGAGCCGAACGAACCGCCGACCGCCATCCCCGGACCCAATCGGCGCGTCAAGTCCGGCACCAAGGTGGAGCTGAACGGGCTGAACAGCCGAGACCCGGAAGGCGAAGCCCTCTTTTACACCTGGAGCCAGGTCCGCGGGAGCAAGGTGCCGCTTCTGGACCTCAACATGCCCAAAGCTTCGTTCGTAGCCCCGTCGGTGTCTGAACCCAAGCTGTTCCGATTCCGGCTGAAGGTCACGGACAAGAAAGGCGCGGACAGTCTGCCGGCCTATGTGGATGTGATCGTGGAACCGTAACACCGTGACATGTAACGGGCCAAGCGTGAAACGCGGCTCGGGTTGCGGGGAAGCGTAGCGTGTGAACGGCGAGAAATGAAGCTCGGACCGTCAACCGTCAAGCGTCAACCGTTTCTCGTTCTCCGACTGACGAATGACGTTTATCGAATGAAGGACCCAACGTTTCTCAAGGCGATGGTGCAGAAAGTTCGTGCCCGCCGTGTGCTGGAGATCGGCACGGGCGACGGCGCCAGCGCGCTGGCGATGGCGGAAGCCCTGCCGGAGGACGGTACGGTCGTGACCTGTGAACTCAACGCCGGCTTCGCCATGCTCGCTCGCAAGCGCCTGGGACGAAGCCCGCACGGCCGGAAGGTCGAGGTGCTTGTGAGCCCGGCCCTGGAGACGCTGCGCAACGTGACCGGCCTGTTCGACCTGATTTTCGTCGACGCGGACACGCGAAACTACGTTCACTACTATCACCGCGCCTTGGAGCTGCCGGCTCCGAGCGGGGTGCTCCTCCTGGACAACACCCAGGGCATGGCTTTGGGGCCGATCGACCCGACTCAGGCCCCCGCCATCGCCGCGATTCAGGACCTGGCCCGCCTCACCCAATCCGATCCTCGGATCAGCGCGCAGTTGACGGGAGTCCGCGACGGCGTCCTCGCCGTGACCCGGGCGGGCCAGGTCTCGTAAGAGACAAAGGCGCCAGGAACTGTGTCGAGTAGCCCTACACCTAGAACCAAGTCCGCGGGAGCCAAGACACTGTTGGGAGTTGAAACCCAAGCGGTTTTGCTTCCAGCTACGGATCACGGACACGAATGCGAGGACAGCTTGCCGGCATATTTTGATGGATGTGGTCGTGGTGCCGCGACGGCTGCTGAAAGCGGTATCCGACTTTGTCTCGGTCGCCTGCCTTCCTGCGCTACCTCATGACGTAGGCTTCAGTCGCCAGGCTTCTCGCGGGACTCGCATTTTCATACCGGCATTGAGGCAAATCACCGCTTGGCGTGGGCTTTCAAGTCGGCAGTTACATTTTCCTCAATCGCACCGGCCCGTAGGCCATGCGGGCACGGCGTAATTCCTCCACGTGGCGGCGGAGGGCGGCGCCGTACTTCGAGCGGAGCACTTCTTTCCTGTAAGGCGTCATGTTCCGCTCGACCTTGCCGATTTCCGCCGCCAGTATCCCGACCAGTCGCTTGCCTGAACCGGTGAGCCACCCAAGGCGCCGGCCGGCATACTTCAGGTCCTGAATCGAGTACCGGACCGATGCGATCTCTTCCAGACACCGGAATCGCGCACGCAGCACCTGCGCTCTGGTGAGCCGTGCTGTTCCGCTCCTCTGTTCTGATTGGCTCCTGTCCCTCGCCCCTTGCTCTTCACGTCTCGCCGCCCACGACGACAGCCGTTCGAACAGAATCGCGCCCATTGTGAATGTAAAGGTGGCATGCAGGATGCCTCGGATCGGCCGAAGACTCCTGCGCCACGGGGAGTAAAAAATTTCTTGATTGCGGTCGCCGCGGTAGAGGACGTACTTTCGCAGCAACAGGTTGAGATGATGGTGGCTGTTCTCGTGGATCAGGTCGTCGATCAGGTCGAGATCGTCGCGGTCGAAACAGTTGAGAAAGGACAGCCCAGGCCGATGGCGATAGCTGAAGCTGACGACCCCACGCGCGCGAAGGGGTATGAGACGGGAGGTCAGCGACGCAAAAAGTCCGGCTCCCTCGGGCCACGCTTGTTCCAGAATCGCGAGCGCCCGCTCGACACGACCAGGGAAATCGGCCGGCGTGGCACCGATCCGAACCGGGGTCTTGTCTTTGCCGTAGATCAACGCCGGCCCGATGGTGAGCTCACCGGTTTGGGTGCTTAAAACAGGCCGAGAAGGGTTGTACGTCCATTTCCATCGGAGGGACGCTCCGCAGTCAAGAACAGGAAACAGGGCGCGGCCGACTTGCAGGCGGATTCCGGACGGCCTGATCCGCCACATGGCCATGCGCCGAGGACCCGAGAGCGTTCGTTTCGTCGCTGCCGGAGGCCGGCAGAAGCCCCCATCGACACCCATCGACAGACATCCACCCCTCACGCCCTGCTCAAAGTCAGGACTCAGATCGCAGGGTACCCGCCATTCCAGTCGCCCTATACGCCCTAGCCAGGAACAGGGCAAGCCCGGCACAAGGAAGAGGGATTCCTGGGTCACCCGCTGCGCCAGCCTTGTGCAGAGAGCGGAGAGTCGTTTCGATAGGCCCCTGGTTTGCGGAAGACCGGTCGGGAACAGCTCGTCTTTGTAACTGTGCTCGTAGAACTGGTCTTCGCACTCCGCGAAAAAGGCCTCGGCGAACCCGCGGGGATCCCGTTCGCGTCCGAACTGCTCCTGAAGATCGATGAAGTAGACCAGGTCGTTCAGTTCCTCGATCCACCCCACGACTTTCCATCCGGAAAAGCTTTCCTGCGCCAGCGAGGCGCCGACCAGCCTGAAGTAGCCGACCGGCAGGCCCAGCGAAGCCGTCGCGTGGGGATAATTCTTTTCCAGGTCGTCGCACAGATCGACCAGAAGATTCCGCATGGTCTCGCGGAATTCTCGGAGAAGCGAGGCTAAGAACCGCTGATCGAACAGTTCCATAAAAAGTGCGAGCTTTGGACAGGAACGAGTCGGTCGCTTCCGGCGGAGATCGGCCGGACTCTACCGGAGGCTTTCGCGATGGGCAAGGGTCGGTCGAGAGAAGATCACGAAAAAGGACAAGAATGAGGAAGAGCGGTCGGTCGCCGGAAGGGATCAGGACCCGGATTTCTTAGGAGTCAACCAGAGATCATCAAGTCCCAACTCGTCCGCATGGGTCATGAAGTGTGCCGCGAGGCGTTCTCGCACAGCTTCTTCCAGCGGGGGCTTCGCGCCTTTCACGACGGTGAACGGCAACTCGTCTTTCCATACGAGAGCGCCTTGGGCGTCGGCCAGATAGAGGTACAGTCGTTTCTCCTCGCGTTCGCTCCATCCCCAGTCGCTGGGATGAGGCGGCCGGACGGTCTGGACGCGCCCGAACAGCACCCCGTCCACACGCAACTCACGGCTGATCGCGCGCGCCTCTTCACGTGTCCGCTGTTCCTCGTCAGCCCGGATACCTTGCTCCCGATTGTAGCCGGCCAAATGGGCCGGCCCGATGACCGTAACTCCGGTCTGCATTTGGAGTACGCTCGAGAAGCGGCCCGCCATCTCCTGATCTCCATCAAAGGGAACCACCGCGATACTGGTCACCGGCCCAGGCGCCGACCGCCGCAGATCATCCGAAGCGACCCAGGAATGCTCGAACGGCAGGAACTCCACGTCGCCGCTTCTCGCCACATCAATTCCCACCACGGCGACCCAGGCGGCCGGCAAGCAGCCCTGCAGGAAGAAGCAGGCGCCGAGCACTGCGGCGCGCATCAGCATCGTGTCATCCCGGACATTCATCGTTCACCATAAAGGTGAGCAAGTCAGGTGCCGGTTAGATCGGGCTTCTGGTCTTCATGCCTAACCCCCTCATTTCCCGTGTGAAAACTCCGTCAGCTCCGCAGGAACCGGGCAACAAAGGGCCACACACGGGGGGAAGAACGCACACCGCTGAGCAGTCTTTGAACACTCTCGCCCTTTTGCGCCGGGTGCCGAGTAGGATAAGATCACCACCGTCATCCGTTCAGGATCGGTCATCAAGGAGGTGCTCGATGACGACGCGGGGCGAGAAGATGAAGAGATGGATCGTCGGGCTTGCAGGTCTGTTCGCGCTCGGATTGGCGGGACTCCCCGCCCTCGGCGGCGATCAACACAAGGTCACGTTGATGCTGGGAGGCAAGTTCTGTGATTTGTACAAGGGCGAGGTCGAGTCGGCGTTGAAGAAGATTGCGGGCGTGACGGCCGTCGATCTCAAGAGCATGAAGGGTCACGCGATCGTCACGACCGACCCGGGCAAGGTGAAACCCGATCAACTCACCGCGGCCGTCAACGCTCTGAAAGGCGACGGATGGCACTGCAAAGCCGAGGTGATGAAGTAAGCACGCGTTAACCGGCGACGGCCCATGCGAGCGGCTGTCGGCAGGCCGTCTGGATCGTGCGGTGCTGGGCGATGACGCTATCGACCAGATTTCCGCAGTTCACGCAACGCCAGCCTCGTCGCCACATCGGACCGCTCCCGTCCTTCATATTGATGAAGTGCTCCGTAACCATGAACCCTTGGCAGCGAGCGCAGTGCATCAGATGCCTCCTTTCGGTATTCGGACGATCTGTCCTGAGGCAGCCCGGCTTTACCTTCGTGACGACATCGCCGGCTGCGGCTTGCTCCGTTTCATCAGCCAAGTCAAGCAACGGGGGTGCCAGAGTCGATGGCGGAGGACACCGCTTAGACACAGCAGTGTTCACGTGCGTCGTTTCAGCAGCGGGGAAGCATCAACACGGCCGGATGTGACCGAATTGGTCCCATGCGTCTCGAATGGCTCGATCATTCCTGAACACATCGAACAAGGCGGCTGTCTGATACCCCCCAAACGAGGGAGCCTCGAAGTCAAGACGTGTCGCTGACGGCGACAGAAATCGGCGCGGTGGTCGGAGAGATCGCGCCCGCGCTGACCGGCGGGTGGATTCAAAAGATCCACCAACCTCTGGCCCGCGTCATTACGCTGGAAGTCCGGACCCCGGGCGCAACCCACACGATGCTGCTGTCGGCCCATCCGGAGACCGCCCGGCTTCACCTGACCACCCGGCGTCTGCCGAATCCGCCGACCCCGCCGCCCTTCTGCCAATTCCTCCGGGCCCGTATCCAGGGCACCCGTATCGACACGATCGAGCAACTGCACGGCGATCGGATCGTGCGGGTGGGGCTGACGGCGCGAGCAGGACCCTGCGCGATCATTGCGGAACTGATCGGCAGGAAGGCGGATGTGTTGTTGGTCGACGACTCGGGAACGATCCTGGCCGATCTGAACCACGACCGCGGCCGGATCGGCCGACCCTATCGGCTTCCGTCTTCGCCCGGCCGGAAGATCGACGGCGCCGTGGAAGTCCCGCACGCTGCCGGCGACGCTCACACGGCGTTTCCCGTATCCGCCGAGATCGACGCGCGCTATGGGCGGCGCGAAGAAGAACTGGCCTGTGAAGAGGAGCGTCAGGCCCGCTTGGCCGATGCCCGCAGGCATCGCAAAAGGGTCATGCGACGGGTCGAGACGCTCAGGGCGGATTTGGACAAGGCGGCACGCTATCGCGACTACGCGCGCTACGGCGAACTCATCAAGGCCAACCTGGGCAAGATCGCCAAGGGCCAGGAACAGATCACGGTGGTCGATTATTTCGACGAGCGCCTGCCCCAACTTACGATCCCGCTCGATCCGACGAAGGGTCCGCAGGGGAACATGGACGACTATTTCAAGAAGCACCGGAAATATCTGGCGGCCGAGCGGGAAGTTCGTCCTCGACTGGAGGCGGCGCAGAAGGAGCTGGACAGGTTGCAAGCGGAGTTGAAAGCACTTGAACAAGGCACCTGGCGTCCGCCCCACACGCAGAATGCGGCGCAGCCGGCCGTATCGAGAAAAACCTCTGTTCGCGGCCATGGGCTGTCGGCTCGCAGCGATCGGCCGCCAGCCAGATCCGGCCCGTTCCGCCGATTCACGTCATCCGATGGGCTGCCCATCTACGTCGGCCGCAACGCGCGCGAGAACCAGGAACTGACGTTCGGCCTGGCCAAAAGCGACGACCTTTGGTTTCACGCTCACGGCACGCCGGGCTCCCATGTCGTCGTGCGGCTGGAAAAAGGCGCGCACCCCCCGCCTGAGACGTTGAAGGACGCGGCAACCCTCGCCCTGCTGTACAGCGACCTCAAGAAGAGCGGTAAAGGGGAAGTGATCTACACCACACGAAAGTGGGTCAAAAAAGTGAAAGGCCGGCCGCCCGGAACGGTGACAGTCACGCAGGAAAAATCGATCTTCATCACTTTGGACAAGACCCGCCTCGAAGCCCTGAAACAACGGTCGTCTTAATCCGGTCCGGCCCCGGCGATCCGCGTCCTTTTCACACCAGCCCATCCGTGAAGGGTGTCGAAATATGGGCCCCCTCGCCGACACGGTCTTGCTGCTCGACGCCGTTCAGTCCCTCGTTCGATGTCGTCGCCTCGGCGAGTTCGACGAAACCCTGTCCCGCATTCCGGTTCGGCGCCTTCGATGCGACAAAACCGGACGCTTTCTGTACAGCCCCTCTACGGAGAGCTTCGCTCCCGTGTCTGAAGCCCTTCTCGACCGCGCTTCGCCCGGCTTTCAAGTGGGCCGGCTTCCGGCGACCGGCACGTCGAAACAGGCGGCGATCTCGTTGGCGGAGATGCGCTCCCGGAAGGGGCTCGTGATCTGTCTGGACGTGCTCGATGCGCAGCGCACCGTGCCGGCCGCCGAGCAGCAGCTCATCCAAACCGAGCGCACCCGCCTCACCGACATGGTCAGCCTGTTCAGAGCACTGGGCGAAGGCTGGAAATCGGAAGAACTGAGGGATTGGTCGCAGCCTCGACAATCGTCCGCTTACGGAACGGGGGCATGGTTCGTCAGCGCGGCATAAGCCTGCTTTACTGATGCGACGGGAGAGACTTGTAACAGGAACGGCGTCCGCCAGTCCGGGTCGGATACGTCCAGTTCTTCGGGTATAATCACCCGTTGCAAGCGCGCTTCATAGGCAGCTTCGATCTTAAGAGGCACGGCCGTGACCACGCCGATATGGCCGTCCGGTTTGACCGTCCCGGTCATGACGCGATCCGGCTCGACGAACTCGCCGTTCGCCATCGCCGCCACGCTCAGCGCGACCATGGCTGAGAGGCTGTCTCCGTACACCGTGATCCCCTCATAGGGAACCGTCAGAACGACGGTCCAAGAGTCAGTGGACAAATTCAACTGTTGGGCCACTCGGTAGACGGCCTGTTCGACGGCGGTCTGCGCCATGCGCGAAAAGCGACCAGGCTTGTTCATGAACTGCATCACCAGGCCGTTCCGGTCCCGCCGTTCCTCGAACGACAAGTGCAGGTAAGCCACGGTTCCTTCCGGCGCGCGTCCCATCGTTACCCCGAGGATCGGGATCAGTTGTTCTCGTGAGCCTGTTAAGGCGCCGGCCTCTGGGACAATTGCCGTGAGAGCCGGCAGAAGGGCCGCCGCAACGCCTATCATGACTGTCCAGAAGCGCTTACTTTTTACACCGGTTGTCATAGGGATCAGAGTCCTTCAGCTTCCATGGCATAAGACATTTCAGACGCCTGTGTCGGGGGTTGCCGATCTTGCTCTGACCGTTGTTCTCGCGATTTCCGTGGACAGCATTTTTCTTGCCGAGAATGTCGGCCTAGCTTCTGCTCTCTTACTGCCAGGCTGACACAGCCTTGTGCAGTTCTTCTACCTTTAGCAAGCAATATGCCAGAACAAAGCCGTCGATTTTTCATGCTCCTGTGAACCGGAGGTCTGATGAAAATCAGAAGGGAGGGTCAGAACCGGGACAGCATGCGCCTTAGCTGTGGCAAGATGCCTCAGAGCGTTTTGGGTGGGTAGGTGCCTCTTATTCCTCCTCTCGCAACCATCCTTTGAGCCAGCGCACGTACCAAGGCGCCAAGAGCACGGGAATGACAAACAGAATAATCACGCTCATGACAAGATCCGGCGGCGCGTCCAACACCCGAGTCACCCAGGCGCAGATGACCTCATACCAGGCCAGCCCCAGCCCCAGCATAATCAGGCAGATGCGCCGCGCTTTTTCCGGATATGCCGCGACGACCCCGCTGACACGCGGTGTGACCGTCAGCGCATAGACCGCCGTCAATCCCAGGTCCTGGACCATGCCCCGGGCGAAATCATGCCACGGCACCAGGCGGTAGACTCGATGACCCACGATGACAACGGCCACCCAGTCATAGGCCAGCAACGCGAGGAAACAGGGGACCGCAATCAGCAGAGCAATGACACCCCGGTGCCGCATGTCCGACATTATCGCGCACTCAGGCGGTATCGGAAACTCGGGGGCCTGCCGAAGAACCGGACGGGGACCGGAGGTCACGCACCGTCAGAAGCCGAAGCCCGAACGGATGCTCACGCGCTCTCCTGAACCCGATCACGCTGAAAAAGAAAGTACGGACAGGGGCCGAACGTCAGCTTGCAACCCACGAGATAGCCGTCGACGTCGTTTCGGTTCCGGATCGGGCGGGTCCACCGCACTTCAAACAGCATCAAGGCGTGGCGCCGCTTGGAGATCGCCGTATGAATCTCAATCAACTGCCGCACGCGGGGGGCCTGATCCATCATCAGCAGCATTCCCCCCGAACTGATATTCAGCGAGCAGGCCTCGCCGTAATGTATGACGACGGCGCGCTCATCCAGCCCCTCGATCATTTCGTATGAACAGGGCCGCGTGAAATCCAGACGCTCCTCGTAGCGCAATTCCTGTGCGGGCGGCAGCTGGCACCGGAGATCGTCAGATCGATAGACCTGCCATTCTTGGCGTCCGGCTTCCCGCTTGCCGAGTCCTGTGTAGAAGGACATGACCTTCTGAAGAAGTTGGGGTTTCACGATGACGCCCTCCCTTGTTCGAGGTGAGTGGAGTTCTCACTCAATGGCGGGAGCAAATGAAATGCCGTGAAAGGACGAGAAGCCGGACGGTCGAGAACCGTTGAAATTACTTAGAAGGTCGGCGAATCCGCTGAGCAACGCCTCTGCTCAAGACCGGCGAGAAGGGAGGGAAAAGAGTTCATGCTTCTGTCTGGAAGACACGCAGGTGATTGATTTCTCTCGCTCTTGCCCTGTACTGAACCGCCTACAACGAACGGGCCTTCTCCTTGATTCTGTCGCATGAGCCGTCGGTGCCTATCCGGCATCGAAAAGACCGCATACCAATTCATTCACAAGGCAGGCGATCATCCCCCTCCTTCCGCCGCGGTCTCTTCGAACAGCCGCTCGACAGACGCGCTCCAACTTGCCGCTCAGACGCAGAGCCGCAGATCAACTCGCCTTGCGCAGCTCCTCCTGCTCGGACGGCTCGATCCCCCAATCAGGCTCGCTCTCGCCGATCATGGTCGTATCGCTTTCCTGCGTGACAGACGCCCAGACCGCCAAGGCAAGAACCAGGACCGTGATGACACCAAGAACAACCGCCGGCATAGGAGACCTCCTTTGGTTGACGGTGGCACTCAGCGAATCATACTCCGATCCAAAACCTTCCGCCAGGGTGGTGAGCCGACGACGGGCCCCGTCTACTCGCCGACTCTGACCAACAGCCCCCGTTCTTTGCAGACATTGAACGTGTGATGGAACCAGGCGATCATCACGACGAGGTAGAAGAGATTGAGGCCGGTCGCCCAGGCGAGATTGGTGAGCGGAGGCGCGGCGTGGTTTAACACGCCGCGCATGCCCTCGAAGACGTGCGCCGCAGGGTTGGCCCAGGCCAGGGCTTTCAGCCAGCCCGGCAGGACATCCATCGGATAGAATACGCAGGAGATGGGCTGGAACAAAAACACCATGCCCCACGCCAGCACTTCCGCTTCCTGACCGAAACGCATGATGAGCGACGTGGTCAGTACGCCGATGATCCATCCCGCCACGATAAGATTGAGCATGAAAGGAAGCAGCCACAACCCGATGACGAACACGTTGTACGAATAGAACAGCAGCGCGCAGACGATCATCACGCAGGAAACCGCCGTCACTTTGAAGACGCTCATCGCCATGGTCGCCGCCAGAAACTCGCTTGGTTTGAGCGGACTGGCGAACAGATTCATGAGATTTCTGGCCCAAATCTCCTCGAGGAACGAGATGGTGATGCCCTGCTGCGAGCGGAACAGGACGTCCCAGAGAATCAGGGCGCCCAGAAAGAAAGTGATGACGCCCGGCAACTGACCTTGAAACCGCGTCAGATAGACGGTGATGAAGCCCCAGACCACGAGATCCAGAAAGGGCCAGTAGAAAATCTCCATCAACCGGGGCAGGCTGCGCCGGTACAAGTACAGATGCCGGGTGATCAGAGCGGTGATGCGGTGAATCTTCATTGGTTCATGAGGCGGCAGGCGGCAGTGAAACCATCAACAAACATTCTGTCTTGACCTCTCACGCCTGACCCCTAACCCACTTGCTATTGCTCCCTCGCCAACTTCAAAAATACTTCTTCCAGGTCCGACTGTCCGAAGCGGCTCACGATTTCCTCCGCGGTGCCTTCGGCGACGATCTTTCCGCGCTGAAGGAAGATGATCCGGTCGGACATCTCTTCCATTTCCCGCATGTTGTGGGAGGTATAAAGCATGGTCAGGCCGGTCGCAGTGCGGATTTCCTTCAGCAGGCTGCGGGTCTTGTGGGCGATGTCGGGGTCCAGGCTGGCCGTCGGCTCATCCAGGAAAAGAATCTTCGGCTCCGTCAGGATCGCCTTGGCCAGCGTGAGGCGGGTCATCTGGCCGGAGGACAGGCGTCTGGTCAACTTGTTGCGAAAGCTTTCCATCTCCAGTTTCTTGACCACGTCGTCGATGCGCCGTTCGACGTTCGCCAGACCGTACAGTCTGGCGACCACGCGGAGGTTTTCCTCCACCGTGAGCGAGAACGGCATGGAGATGTAGGTCGAGGAAAAGTTGACTTGCTGGAGGATCTTCTCTCGGTGCGTCGTGAGGTCCAGGCCGAACATACGGATCGAGCCGGCTGTGGGAGTGATCAACCCCAGCAGCATCTGGATCGTGGTGGTTTTGCCCGCTCCGTTAGGCCCCAACAGTCCGAGAATCTCGCCTTGCCGAATATCGAACGAGATTCCGTCGACGGCGGTGAAATCGCCGAACTGCTTGGTGAGATTTCTGACCTGGACGATGGGCGGCATGGGGATAAACTTGTCGGCCGTCGGCTACCACCAGTCGGCTTTTGGAATTGTTCGATCCATGCTGAAAGCCGAAGGCTCCTCGCCGGGGCTTCCAGCCGGGACGATTAATTAAACAGCAGTTCTCCGACCTTCTCCGGAATATGGCAGGTCTCGCACTTTTGGCTGAGGATTTTGCCTTCGTATAGGGTCTTCCCGTCGTGACAGCGGAAGCAATCTGTGAGCGCCCGCGTGCGGAGATAGGATCCCTCAGGGTGATCGGGATACCAGGGCTGGCTGTCGGCTTTGACGTGCCCGCGGGGGATCACGATAGGATAGCCTTTGATTGGCTTGTCATGCACGACTCCGGAATGGCAGGTGGTGCAGCCTTCCCCCAAGCCCCGCTTGGCGAAGGCCTCCATGTGCCTTCGGTGGCTCATCACGAGTCCCACATCCTTCACCGGCGGCGGAAGATCGCGCGGCGCGACTTCGGACACACGCAAGATATGCCGGTGACACCCGATGCAGACACCGGAATCGACCTTGGCCTGAAGATTATGGGGATCGGTCGGCGTCCCGAAGAGATAAATGGCGACATCCTTGGTCCCCGCCCAGGCTTTGTCCTGCAGCCAACCCTCGACTCCAGGGCGCACATGACAATCCACACAGGTGACGTCTTTATGGGACGACCGGACCCAACTCTCGTAGGAGGGCTTGATGTTGTGACAACTCGCGCAGAACTTCGGATGATTGGTCAGCGGGATCGCCACTCCGCCCAAGGCCACTGCGCCGGCGACGATCGCCATGATCACAATGGCCCGGGACTTAGGTCTCATGCGACTCGCGTTTGGGGAAGTGCCGAACGATGAGCGCGGCGACGCCGGCGACGTCGTCAGGATCGAACACAGGGATCGGCGCCGACGGATCCACCGGTTTGTTCGATACCACCGCCAGCAGCCCTTCAGGCGATACCGGCACCTCGCCCAGTTGATCCCGCACCACGACGATCTTCGGATAGCCCTCGCTCTTCCACCCTTCGGCAATGACGAGGTCGATGGCGTGGTCGAGGAAACGGTCGCGGATCTCCTCGACCTTGATCTGGTCGGAGACGTCCGCAAACATCGCGAGGCTGCCCTTGGACAGCACGATCACGGCGCTCGCGCCGGCTCGTTTGTGCCGCCAACTGTCCTTGCCCTCCGTGTCCAGATCGAAACCGTGACCGGCGTGTTTGACGGTCGCGACCCGATAGCCGGCGCGGACCAATTCGGGAATGACCCGTTCGATCAGGGTGGTCTTTCCGCTGTTCGACCGGCCCACAAAGCAGAGAATCGGGATGGACATTCGGCCTCGACTGGATTACACGGTCAGCAACATGACTGCCGGCCGCCGGTCGCCGGCGGCGTCTCGCCCTCCCGCAGCCACATCCGGCCGCTCAAGAGGTGCACCGAGACGGTGTCGCCAGGATTGAGCCGTTCGACTTCCACCGGCACATCGATCAAGCAATTCGCCTTCACCATCGAGGTGAGGATACCGGAACCTTGGTCGCCGGTCGTCCGCACCGTGAAGACGCCGTCTTCACGGGTCAGGATGCCGCGCAGAAAATGGCGCCGGTCCGGTTTCTTGGAGAACTTTTCCTGGAAAATGGCCTGCACGACCGGCCGGCCGTAGCTGCGGTGGCCGCCCATTTTCAATATCGCGGGCCGCACAAGCTGTTCGAAGGTCACCATCGATGAGACCGGATTGCCCGGCAGGCCGAAGGCCAGTTTACCCTGGATTTTCCCGAAGGCCAGCGGCTGACCGGGCCGGATCGCCAGCCTCCAGAAATTCATCTCCGCGCCCAGGTCTTTGAAGACGGCCTTGGTGAAGTCGTAGTCTCCCATCGACACACCGCCGGACAGCACCAGGATATCGGCGTTCAACCCGTGCGAAATCTTCTCTTTCAAAGCCGCCGGCTGATCCTTCGCGATGCCGAGCAGGATCGGAATGCCGCCGGCCTCCTGCACCGCCGCCGCGATGCCGTAACTGTTCGAGTTGATGATCTTGTCCTCGCTGAACCGCTCGTCGAGATCGGCCAGTTCGTCGCCCGTGGAAAGAATCGCCACGCGCGGCCGCTGATACACGAGCACGAAAGACTTGGCGAGGATCGCGAGCATGCCCGCTTCGGCCGGCCGGATTTGCGTGCCCTTGGCGAGGATACAGTCGCCTTTTTTGACGTCCTCGCCCTGCGGACGGATGTTGGCTCCGCGTACCTCGGGCTTGAAAACCTTCACCGAATCCGGTGTATGCTCGGTATCCTCGACCTTGATGACCGTGTCGGCTCCCTTCGGGATCGGCGCACCCGTCATGATGCGGATGGCCTGCCCGGGCCCGACGGTCTGAGTCGGCGTCTTGCCCGCCGGTACGTCCTCGATCACTTTCAGCGTGACCGGTTTGGCGATGGCGTGTTCCTGCTTGATATCTTCCCATCGTACCGCGAAGCCGTCCATCGCCGAATTGTCCCACGGCGGATTGTCACGCTCCGCGATGATGTCCTCGCCGAGCACACGGCCCAGCGCGTCCAGGATGGGGACCTTCTCCAAGCCGAGCGGCGCAGTCGCCTCGAGGACCACCTTTTGCGCTTCATGTAACGGTGTCAGGCCTTGCATAGTCACTTCAATAGACTAGAGGCTAGCGGCACGAGGCAAGAGGAAGTCTTTTCGACGATCTTTCTGATCTCTTCGCCCATAGCCTCTGGCCCCTTGCCTCTCGCCGGCTTTTCAGTGCTGATGCCGCGGCGCGACTTTCACCAGCGAACCGCTCTTCTTGCAGAAGGCCTCGACCTTGTTCGCGATCTCGTGATACGCCTCCGCTGTGGGCGTGTCCGAGTAGAACATCGCGAACGGCTCGCCCGCGTCGCACTGGGTGACGACGTCGGGATCAAGCGGAATCCTCCCCAGAAACGGAACGCCCATGTCATGCGCCGAGGCCTCGCCGCCGCCCTTGCGAAAGACTTCGATGTGCTTGTGGCAATGCGGGCAGTCAAGCCCGCTCATATTTTCCACGATCCCGATGATCGGCACTTCGCTGTCTTTGCAGAACGTGACGGACTTGCGGGAATCCAGCAGCGCCACCTCCTGCGGCGTGGTCACGATGACGGCGCCGCTCACGGCGCCGAGCAGGTCGATCGTCGTCACCGACTCGTTGCCGGTCCCGGGCGGCAGGTCGATCAGCAGGAAATTGAGGTCCTGCCATTCCACCCCGCCGAGGAGTTGGTTGATGAATTCGTACTTGTAGGCGTCCCGCCAGATGATCGGATCGTCAGAGTTCTGGAGCAGGAAGGACATGGAGGCGATTTTCAGATTGTAGGTCTGGTAAGGGATGATGCCGCCGGACGTGCTGATCTTCAGTTTCTGTCCTTCGGCTCCGAGCATTTTGGGAATGTTCGGGCCGTGGATATCCATGTCGCAAATACCGACATGCCAGCCTTTGAGCGCCAGGCTGACGGCGAGGTTGGTGGTAACCGTGCTCTTGCCCACCCCGCCTTTGTTGCTCATCACGAGCACCTTGTATTCGATCCGTTCCATCCGCTTCGCGACGAGCCACCGGCTGTGCCCTTCCTTGTCCTTTTGACAGGTCTCATTCTCATCGCAGATGGCGCAGGCCCACATATAAGTGCAGGCGTCGCCGTTGTCCGACCCTCGAGGCTGGATCACGTTCAGTTCACGCGGCATGTTTCTTCTCCTCGTCATGCGTGACACGTGATGCGCAGGGCATGCTGCACGCATGACGCATTACGCATGACGTTTCCCGATTTTCTCCACCGTGTGGTCCAGGATCGACACAATGACGGCGAGGTTTTCCTTGGCTCCCCTTGGACTGCCCGGCAAATTGACGATCAACGTCGAGCCCCTGATGCCGGCCGTGCCACGCGACAGCATCGCCGTCCGCATTTTTTCAGGCTTTCCATTCGCATCGCCGCGCTTATGCCGGGAATTTCCTTTTCGATCACGTCCCGCATCGCTTCCGGCGCCCGATCGTCCCGGCGGACACCGGTTCCGCCGATCGTCGGAACGACGTCCGGCTCTCCGCTGTCGCAGAGCTTGAGCAGTTGCTCGCGAATGGCCGTCCGGTCGTCCGATACGCAGGCATAAACAGCGACCGTCCCCGGCAACTCCCTGACCATCCGCTCCAGTTCCTCCCGTCCCGTATCGGTTTTTTGTCCGGACACGACCTTGCTGCTGATGACGAGCAGGGCCACCTTCAATATGAAACCCGGCCGTCAGCGTCGGTGCCCTGCCGTAGGCACCCCTACATATTCGCCCTCCGCCGCCATCGCCGGTTTCGGCATCGGCGCGACCGGTTTCGTTCCAGTCGTCGCTACGCTCGTGACAGTCTGCGCCTCCTGAGCCGGACGCTTCTTACCAAACACGCCCGCACTCACGATGCCGACTTCATAGAAGAAATACATCGGCAGCGCCATGATGCACTGATTGAACGGATCGGGCGTCGGCGTCAGGATCGCCGCAACGAGAAACGCTCCCAGGAAGGCCCACTTTCGGTAGCGTTTAAGAAACGGCGCATCGACCCAGCCCAGCTTCGCCATCAGCGTGATGGCCAACGGGACTTCGAAAATCACCCCGAAAACCATCAGGAACCACAGGGCGAATCCCACATACTGCGCGATCGAGAGTTGCGGAATGAACCCCGCATTGACGCCGTAGGAAATCAGAAAGTTGAGCGCGAACGGCAGGACGAAGAAAAAAGAGAACAGCACGCCGGCGTAGAACGCGGCGGTGCTGAGCAGCACGAACGGCCCGACGAATCGTCGCTCATGGACATGCAACCCCGGCACGACGAACTGCCAGATTTCCCAGAGAATATAGGGCGTGGCCAGGACGACCGCGAAGAGACCGGCGACCTTGACGTTCTGCCACAGTGCTTCGGCGGGAGCGAGGAACACAAAGGGCACGGCCGGAAGATCGGTCGGGACCCAGGTCAGGGACCCCGGCACGAACATGTTCTGGAGCGGGATCCGCAGCCACTGCACGAGGGTGTCGGCATAGAAGAACGTGACGACGAAGACGATTCCCGTGGCGAGAACCGCCCGGGTCAGCCGGACCTGGAGCTCGACCAGGTGCTCCATGACCGGCATCTTCTTGTCTTCAAGCGGCTTGAAGACGGAGTCGTGCAGCCACTTTTCGAACTTTTTCAGGCCGTCAGCCATACGACACAGATCTCAGCTACCAGCCATCAGCCATCAGATCAGGAACCCTGTCGCTGACGGCCGTCGGCTGTTCGCTGATTACTTCGGATTTACCGCCACGAACAGGTTGTTCCCCTGCCGGCTGAGCAGCAGCACGACCATTTCCTCTTTCTTAATCTTGGCCGACGCCTTCTGGTAATCCTCCATGCTCTTAATGACCTCATGGTTGATCTCCTGAATGACGTCTCCCCGCTGCAGGCCGGCCGCTTCGGCCGGACTTCCGGCTTCGACCTGGTTGATCACGACGCCCGTCGTTTTGGCCGGCAGGTTCAACTGGCTCATCATCGCCGGATCGAGCGGCTGGACCCGGATGGCGGCCAACACGTTGTCCGGCGGTTTCACGGTTTCGGTTGGAGGCGGAAGGGGTTCTCTCCGAGCCAGCACTTCGTCGGACGGCCGCTCGGCGACCTTGACCTTGATCGTCTGTTCCTTGCCGTCGCGGAGAATCTTGACCTCCGCATCTTTCCCCACGACCGTGCGCGCGACCATGTTGCGCAGTTGGCTCACGCTCTGCACTTCTTTGCCGTTGAACGCAATGACCACGTCTCCGCGCTTGATCCCCGCCGCGGCAGACGGTCCGTTTTCGTTCACGTCGCTGATCAGCACGCCCTTCCGCTGATCCGGAATCTTGAACGACTTGGCCAACGCCGGCGTGATCTCCTGAATGGCCACCCCCATCCATCCGCGCACGACTTTGCCGGTCTTCACCAGGCTGTCGACGATATCGACGGCGATGCTGCTGGGAATGGCGAACCCGATGCCCTCCGACCCGCCCGTCCGCGAGAAGATCGCGGTGTTGATGCCGATCAACTCGCCGTTCATGTTCACCAGCGCGCCGCCCGAGTTGCCGGGATTGATCGCCGCATCGGTCTGGATGAAATCCTCATAATCCGCGATCCCGACATTGCCGCGACCGAGCGCGCTGATAATGCCCAGCGTGACGCTCGAGCTCAGCCCGAACGGGCTGCCTATCGCCAGGACGATGTCGCCGACCTGCAGTTTCTCGTAGTCCGCCCACTTCAGGTAAGGGAGATCCTTCGCGTCGATCTTGATCACCGCCAGATCGGTCTTGGGATCGGACCCGACGATCTTCGCCGTGAATTCCCGCCGGTCGCTCAAGGTCACCGTGATCTGGGACGCGTTCTCGACCACGTGATTGTTGGTCACGATGTAGCCGTTCGGGTCCAAAATGACACCGGAGCCTGCGCTCTGGTCCGGATGACGGGGACCCGGAGGAAACGGCGGAGGACCGGGCGGCTCGGCTCCCGGAGGCTCTTCGCCCGGAGGTCCTCCGAACGGACCGGGCGGCAACGGGCGTCGGCCTTCGCGGCGCCCCTCCCCGCCGCCGGTCACGGCGATGTTGACCACCGCCGGAGTCACCCGCTTCACGATTTCCGAGAACCCTTGAGCAAACGCCGGCGGCACACCTGCTGCGTCAGCCGCGGTGACGTGCTGAAAGGCGATCCCAGCCACAGCCACCAAGCCCACGAACAAAGCTGAGCCCACAGCGAGAGCTCGTTGACCTCGAAGTCCCATAACGGATTCCTCCGCATTGCTGATATGCTTCATGATGATGATTTCCTCGACTCACCTGGTCCGAGCACCGGGCCACGGAATGCGGTCGATTTTATTCCAGCGAACCTCGCCCCATGCGGTTTCTTGCGTTCCGCAAAAAAATATTTTACACCATTCACCGAACCGCCTTCAAAGACTAAAAGTCCCTTCTGGGCGAGAACAAGCCTCGCCGAGAATGGATCGTCCTTTTTTTAGGAAGGCTCTTCAGGACATCGTGTGGGTCTATTCTTTTTCCCTCTCCCTTGAGGAGAGAAGGGAGAGTGAGGGTGAACACCGGGGCTCGTGGGCAAGACGGTGATGCCCAGGGAGGCCCACGATGTTTCTGCACAGTCACCGCCCCACGCCCATGTCCCCCTCACTCGCACCCTCTCCCCCGCCAAGCGGGGGCGAGGGATGTCCCGGAGTGCTCTACCCGCACAAGATCCGGAAGAGCCTTTTAGAAAATAGCGGGTAGCCGGTAGCAAACAGCAAAACGTTCCGAACTATTCGCTGCTCGCCGTTGACTCTGTTCGTCCTGTCAAATGGCCCCAAGGGTCATGCCCCGTGGTTATCCCTGGGCCGGATTCATTTCTGTCCGTCGCTTGTGGAGCCAGGCGTCCTGGAGACTCGAGATGAGACGTTTTGCGGCCTGGTTCATGGATACGACGCGCAGAGTGTTCGGCGCACTTTCGAAGGTCGGCGGCCAAAAGCGTCGCTCGGGATCCTGCGGTCGGAGATACACCACGGGATACCATTGGTTGATTCCGGGAGCGGACGGACTGTCGAGCGTCGCCCACGCGCGCCCCTCCGCATGCAGCAAAGACCGGCCGGCGTTGACGTCGATCAACGCGACCTCGATCAACGACCAGTTATCGCGCCGGAATCCCGGTTGCATATGCGTCGTCCATCCGAGAAACACGTAGATCGGATATTCTTGCTCGGTACTGGAGAGCACCGCGACGGCCAAATAGTCCACGCCGTACCGCTTGCCCAACTCGCGAAACGAGGCGATGTCTCCTGTGGGTTTGAGGTCATCGGCGGGGAGAATCTTGTCGATGGCGATCGGAAGATGTTGACTGATCTGTTCCTTCAGGGTCTGAGCCAGCCGATTCACCGCTTCGTCCGGCGGAGACGGAGCTGCCTCCGGGGCCGACGCATCGGCGATCACGACCAGCCCGGCGTGAATGGGTCGCTCCGCGGGCAGAAGCGAGACCGGCGGTTCCGTGATCGCCTGCGGGCCAAGATAATCGGCCATCCGGCTCGGAGGAACCGCGGACGCGCAGGCGGCCAGTGAGAGCAGCCCTAACGTGAGACAGACGGTGCTGACTCGGATCCGCATATCCCACCTCCCGTCGTTCAGCCTGCCTCGGGACTTCTCTTTCACATAGACATACGTTCGCTCCCTTTCGACGGATCTGTCAAGCCCCTCCGGACCTTGCAATCGACTTCGGACTCGGCTAGGGTGTGGCGGCTCAACCGCCCCCGACCATCTACGGTGGAGAAGCGGCAGGGTGGCGACCCTCGGAGCGTCCGATGCCTGCGCGACATCCTTCGTTCCTCCCGGATCTTTCGGTCATTGTTCCGGCCTACAACGAAGCGGCGCGCATTTTCTCCTCCCTTCACCGTCTCGTGCGCTACCTCGACCGGCATGGCGCGCCTTACGAGGTTCTTGTGGTGGACGACGGCAGTCGGGATGGCACCGCGGCCGTGGTCGAACGTTTCGGCGCCGAGTGCCACGCGGTCCGACTGATCCGGTTGCCGGCGAATCAAGGGAAGGGCGCGGCCGTGCGCAAGGGCATGCTGGAGGCCAGAGGCCGGCTGCTCCTGTTCACCGATGCGGACGGCGCGACCCCGATCGAAGAGCTTCAGCGGTTGGAACAGGCCGTGATCGACGGGGCCGATCTGGCCATCGGTTCCCGCACGCTCGCCTCCCGCGATCCGCGTTACACGGTTCGCGCGCGATGGCATCGCAGCGTGTTGGGGGCGCTCTTCAACATGCTGGTCCGGCGCGCAGGCATCGTCGGCATCGCCGACACCCAGTGCGGGTTCAAGTTGTTTCGGAGGTCCGTCGCCCAGGACCTGTTTTCGGTCGCCAGCATCAACGGGTATGGCTTCGACCTCGAACTGCTCTACGTCGCCCAACGTCGCGGCTATCGTATCGCGGAGGTTCCGGTCAACTGGGCTGATCAGCCGGGTTCGAAAGTCCGGGTCGTCCGCGACGGCCTTCGCATGGTGCGCGACCTCTTCGCCATCCGACGCAGCGATGCGCAGGGACGGTATGCCCCCGCCGGGTCGTTGCCGCACGCCGCCGACGTCGTGCTGAGCCATCCCGGCTCCCCGCCGCCTTAAATTCCCTCACCTTCTCACGTAAATGACGGCCTTGGCGTCTTCGTACACCGGGTACCAACCGGCTTCGCGCCGAAGGGCTTGGTCCAGCGGGCTCCCGCGGCGAACGAGCGCCCAGTCCACCCCGTACTTGTCGAGCACGCCCAGCGCCGGAGGGTCCCAGTTGGTCAACGCGACGTAGTCATAAAAAATCCACCGATCGCCGATCCGCCAGGCTGGCATGCGGCCGTCGATAAAAATCTTTTCTTCCGGGAGCCACCAGAGCAGGAACCCTCCATAGCCGTAGTCGTTGTACAGCCTGCTCCCCACCTGATCGCGATGCATTTGCACCCACTGCACCGCCTCGATGGGGTAGTCGGTCTGGCGGAAGAACTCGCTGGGATCGAGTCCCGAAAGCGCCACCCGTCGGAGATGGTCCGGCCCGGCCAGCCCCATCAGGAGGCCCATGACGACCGTCGCGGCCAACAGCCAGACTTTCGGCCGGGACACCCGCGCCGGTAGGAATCGCGTCGCTCGTTCAGTCACCGTGGCTATTTGTTCCGCACACCACGGCAGGCTGACGATGAGGAAGAGCGGCACATTCCGCCAATGTTGCAAGGAGAGGACGAGAAAGACGAGGAGGATAGTCCAGCGAACCGGTTCGACCCGGCGATAGCGGCAGAAGCCGGTCAAGCCGACTCCGAGCACATAGGCGACATAGACAAGCCCGGCGCGACTCTGGAGGGAGACCGGCTGCCACTCGTGCAACACGTCGATCATGAAGCGGTCGTTCAGCGACGCATAGATTTCCGCATACAGTCGCCAGCCGTAGGGATTGATCAACGTCACCAATGCCGATGCGGCCAGGGCAACGGCGAACCGACCGATCTCGCGCCAGGGCATGACCGGTTCATCGAGACGATCCTCCAGCCATGGCCGGCGGGAGACGATCCATCGCATGATCGCGGAGGCGCTCAGGATCAATCCCAGCAGGAACAGCCCGGCCGTAAACCCGCCATGGAGATTGGCCCAGAGCAGAAACAATGGCGGCAGCACCCACCAGCGGCCTGGTCCGGCGAAGCGGGCATGGAGAACGGAACGGAGCGCGAGCGCCGTCCCCATGAGGGTCACCAGTTGCGTCCTGGCGCCCAGGAACGGCAAGGCCACCCAGAGGACGACGGCGACGGCGACGAGTTTTTGCGTCCGCCCGGTCTCTGCCGCTCCCACAGCCGTCCAGCACGCGCCGATCGTCACAGCCGAGAACAACAGGATGACTCCCAACGGTCCGACCGGACCCAGACCCTGAAAGATGGCGGCGATGAGCCCGTCCGTGAGCCACGCGTGCTCCACCCAAGGCCAATCGGGCATGGTGTGGGAATAGGGATCGGTGGCCGGCAATCGCCATCCCTGACGGATCAGATCGAGCCCCGTCCGCAAGTGCCAGCCGAAGTCGGGTTCGACGAGGGGTTGGAGCGCGAGGTTCAGAATGAAGAAAAGCAGCAGCGCGTCGAGGGCGGGAAAACCCGAAGCCGGGTTCTTCGTTTCACCTAAATCGCGAATCGCCACGGAGAGTACATCCGCGCACAAACCATCACGTTCAACGGTTACCGCGTGACGGCCTCCGGTCGCCCGACCAGCAGATTGTCCAACACCAGCCAGTCGACGCCCGTGCGGAGGAAACAACGGATCGCGTCGTCCGGTGTGCACACGATCGGCTCGTTCACGTTAAAGGAGGTGTTGAGCAGGACCGGCACCCCGGTCCGACGTTCGAAGGCTTCCAGCAATTTCCGGAAGCGCGGATTGGACTCGCGATCGACGGTGTGCACCCGGGCGGTTCCGTCCACGTGGGTGACCGCGGGGATGAGACCCTTGGCGGCCGGCAACACCCGTGCGGTGAAGAGCATGAAGGGCGACGGCGACGGTGGATCGAAATAGTCTCCGGCGCGCTCTTCCAAGACCGACGGCGAAAACGGGCGAAACCATTCCCGCAACTTCACCTTGGCGTTGATCAGTTCACGCATGTCTTCGCGCCGCGGATCCGCCAAGAGGCTGCGGTTGCCCAGCGCGCGCGGGCCCCACTCCATTCGGCCCTGGAACCAGAAGACGAGGCGGCCTCGCGCCAGTTCCGCCGCGGTGCGTTCACACAGCTCGCCCTCCGACAGCGCGGCGGCGATCAAGCCGGCCCGATCAAGCGCGCGCCGGCACTCCTGTTCGTCGAATGCGGGCCCCAGATACGCCGACCGCATCACGTCTCGGTCGGGCATCCCGCCGCAACGGGACGTCCACCAGAGCGCAGCGCCCAAGGCCGCGCCCGAGTCCCCCGCCGCCGGCTGGACATAGATCCGCCGGAAATCCGTTTCCCGGAGCAGCCGGCTGTTCGCTACGCAGTTGTAGGCGACACCTCCGGCCAGACAGAGCGATTGGGCGCGAGTGCCCGCGTACAGCGAACGAGCCAGGTGCAGCAACGTGTCTTCCAACACCAATTGCGCGCTGGCGGCGATGTCGCGGTGGCGCTGGGTGATCTCTTCACCAGGGCGCCGATTCGGCCCCAGCAAGCGGATCAACTCGGGCGAAAAGATCCGCACCCGCGCCAGGTGAAAGTCCAGCAATCCGGTGTTCAGCCGAAATTCGCCGTCCGGCCGCAGACGCAATATGTGGGCGCGGAGCAGGGGCGCGAATGTGGGCTCCCCGTAGGCGGCGAGCCCCATCACGATGTACTCATCGTAGTCCGGACGAAACCCCAGAAACGACGTGACGGCGGCATAGAATTGTCCGAGGGAATGCGGCAACGCGATCCGTTTCAGCACGCGAATGTCCCGTCCTTCCCCCGCCGCCAGCATCGTGGTATGCGATTCGGACGCCCCGTCGACCACCAAGATCGCCGCCCGCTCGAAGGGCGACACCAGGAAAGCGCTCGCGGCATGACAGAGATGGTGATCCAAAAACACCGGACGGCGGTCGACGCCGCCGAGGTGCCGGCTCAGCCGGCGCTTCAGGAACACCAGCTCCGCCCACTCCCGGCTGAGCCGTTCGAGGCTCCGCCGGCCCTTCACCCGGAAGAGCTGCGGAGAGCGCAGCATCGACCCGAGCGCCAGCGCCGCTCGGCGTCCCAGCACCCAGTACTTCCACGGAACGGCGATCGCGTCCACCTCATCGAGCCGCACCCCGGCTTCGCGCAGGCAATAGCGAATCGCCTGCAGGGGTAAGGCGGTCACGTGTTTGACGCGGACGAACCGCTCCTCTTCGGCCGCCGCCACAATCCGTCCATCCCGGACAAGCGCGGCGGCTGCATCCCGCATGTTCGACAGACCCAGGACCAGCATCAGACGATCTCCGGAGGTCGACGAGAACGCGGCCCAGCCTCCACCGGCGGCGTAAGAATAAACGAGCCCTCCTCCACTGGCAAGGCACAATTATGTATGAGGGGCGTGTTGCAATCGTCCGGCAGTTTCTGTACGGTGTGGACCTCTTGCTCCTTCCCGTTGCCGATGGGGTGTCGATGCTCGGTCGTGGAAGTGTTCGTTCAACCGGCGTTCGGTCGTCGGCGAACCGGATCGCCGTGCGGACCTGGACCGTCGTGGTGTTGGGTCTCCTCGCGCTGGAGCTGACGGCCTGCGACAAACTCACCGGCTTGGTTCGGCGCACGCCGCCGCCGGACATGGGTCCTCGCCTTCCCGTCTCCGTGAAGCTGACGTTCGACCCGTCGCTGTCCAACGCGAGGGTGCAGTATATCGACGCCTGCAACAGTCCTTACGAAATCCCTCTCGGCGCCGAACTAGAGTCGGTATTGCTCGACGCGGCCGCGCAAAACTTCCAGTCGGTCTCGGCCTCCGGGACGAACCCTCAGCCGACTTCACCGACCCCCGAAATACACATCGACTTGCAACGGTCGGGGCTCAAGCTGCTCACGGACAATATTTACGACCGCGTGCCCGCCGAACTGGTCTTGGAAGCCGTTGCGACTTTAAAAGACGCCTCCGGAACGGTGGTGAACCAACAAGCGCTCTCCGTCCAGCACAAGCAGCGACTGATCCTGGAACCGACGCAGCGCCGGTGCAACTACGGCAATATGGACGAGTTCATCTACGAGGCGGCGGTCGCGCTGTCGACCCAGTTCGTTCGGGCTGCCCGAGCCCAGTATGAGTCCGGCAGCCGAACGGTCTCGCCCGCGCCTCCCGCGCCGGCGGCTCAGGCCCAGGCGGTTCCACCGTCGGGGCCCGCCCCGACGAGATCGTCGATCTCCGCCGTCTCGTTCAAAGCGACGTTGGTGGACGAGAACGGCGATCTTCTTCTGGAGGGGGGCGAACGCCTTCGGGTTCGTATCGACCTGGCAAACGGCGGCGGACAGGCCGTCCACGGTGTCTCCGCTTCGATTGCGGGCACGCCGGCGGTGGTGTCGCAATTTCCGGCCACCACGCTGCCGGTCGGCACGCTTCAGCCGGGGGACTCCCGCTCTATCGAATTCGTCGCCACGCTCCCGCCATCGATCCAGCCGCAGCGCGGCGAATTACAGGTCACCCTGTTGGACCCGTCGGGGGCTCCCATCGCGCCGGTTCAGACCCTCGTCGCATCCATCCGTTCAAGGGACTCAAGACCGGAGGCAGCCGATGCGGCTCCGACCGCTCCGACCGCCCTCCGCCGTCTCAACACCTACGTCGTCGCGATCGGACTCAGCCTCTATCGCGATCAACAGATCCCGGGACGCAAATACGCGGCGCGGGACGCCGAGCACGTTGCCGCCTCGTTCCGGTCGCTGGGCGGCGTTCCGGCCGCCAATGTACTGGTCCTGCAGGATGTGAAGGCCCTGCGGCCGGACATCGAGGAAGCGCTGCTCGACTGGTTGCCCACCCGCGTGCAGGGCGAATCCCTCGTGGTCGTCTATTTCGCCGGACAGGCCTTCGTTGCGTCGACGGGCGAGACCTTTCTCGTTCCCTATGACGGCGGCAGCGCCTCGCCCTCGCGACTCTATCCGCTGAAGGAGATGGAAGCGGCGCTGGCGAAACTCAACCCCAAACAGACGCTCTTTATCTTCGACGGAGGCGTGGCCAGGCTCGGCGGAGACGCCCGCACGAAAAGCAAGCCTCCGCGCTGGGACGCCGCGAACAACGGGGTGATTCACCTCATCGGACTCAACGGATTCGGCAAAGGGTTGGAGTCTGACAAGCTCCGGCATGGATTGTTCACGCACTATCTGCTCCGCGGCTTGCACGGCGACGCCGATGCCAACCGTGACGGAGCGGTGACGCTGGGCGAACTGATCGATTTTTTGGACCGGAAGGTGCCGGCCGCCGCCAAATCGGGCTTCAGCCTGGAGCAACGTCCGCTTATCGTGCCGGCCCTGCGACCGACCGATGCGGTCGCGGGCGTGATCCTGACCCAACCCGGGCCTGGGGGGACGCTCTCGCAGGTTCGGTAGGTCGAGCGACGTTTGACAAGGCCGCCCGAGTTTTGAACCAAACATAAAAGGCGGCGGGACTCGAGTCCCGCCGCCTTTTGTGTGCAGACATCCAACTCGCTTATTCGCCACCCCCTTTGCAGAAGCTCCGCTCGTAATTGATGATCGTCCAAGCTTCTTCTTCCGTGATGGCGGCCGGAATCAAGGACACCATACCCGTGCCCGGGCTGCCGTTCTTGATCACCCAGAACAGCTCTCCATCCTTCCGCTTCTTGTGGAACTTGCAGTTCGTGAAGTTGCGCGGGCTGGGGTTCAGGATCTGCCCGGCGGGCCCATCACCTTTCCCTTCCTTGCCGTGGCAGTTGAAGCAGGTGCCCTTCCCCTCAAACAAGGCCTTGCCCTTGGCCAGGTTCTCCGGCGTTTTCGGAATCGGGTTCTTCAGCGCCTTGGCCTCAGCGATCTGATCCGGCGGGACCCGGGGTTTGAGCGGATCGCGTTCCTCGGCGACAGCCACCGTGGCCGTCACGAACATGAATGCGGTCAGGATACCAAGAGACCTCGACAGATACCCCATCACGACTCCTCCTTTTTGTAGAAGAACCACTCCGTGGTTGATATTGTCCCCTGAGTAAATAAATGAAGCGGATGAGCCGACAGCGATCATCCAAGCCGCTGAAGCGGCGGCACTATAGCAACGAGCCGCGCGCTTTGTCAAGAATTGCGCCGCCTCGCAAGACCACGCGTCGCGGCCGGCTTTTCCCGCCTCCGCTTCCAACTTCCCGGGCGGAACCATCCGACTTCCCGAGCCGTTCTCATCACAAGGACCGTGCCACGCGACAACGTGCGAAGACGCGCATTCTGCCAACCGGTTAGCGGAGAGACGTGCCCGAAGCGGCACCCGCGACCAGGCGCAGGAGGCGCTTTTGCGCCTCAGCTTTCACGTCCGCCCCACCGGCAAAGGGGTTTTAAATTGGATCGTGGCGGAGGAGGATAGCAGGTGTCAGGAAACCCGGCTCAGCGTTTCAGCACGATATCCCGTACGACCTTGCCGCTGGGGCCGAAGGGTTTCTGCGGTTTCCCGTTCAGTTCAGCCCGCACGCCGCCGGCGTTCCCCAACGTGAGCGTGAATTGGTCTTGCGCCTTCCAGCGGGCTTTTTCGCCTGGCCTCAGGAGCGCTTCTTGCGGGCTGCCGCCGTCGATTTGTACCACCACCCAGCTTAACTCCGTTGCTTCAAGATCCAAGATCAACGGCTCGTCTCCCGAGCCCGGTCCGTCGAGCGCCAACCCGGCCAACGGACCCTCCGAACCCGGCGACGAGGTGCTCGCCGGTTCCGGCTCAGCCACCGACGCGGTCGACGACTGGGATACTGCCTCTGACAGTCGGCTTTCCGCCCTGCCCGTCGATCCTTCGTCGACCGCGGAAAGGCCGCTCGGCTCGGCATGCTCCCGAGTCTGCCTCTGAGCGGTCTCGCGCGTGTCCTTCGGCGGCTGTGTCGATTTTTTCGACACAGCGGAGGAAGGCTCCGGAACGGAACGCTGGATCACCGAGGATTGTTCGCGGCTCAGGAGCAGGACCAGGGCCAACACGGCGACGCCGACCGCGATACTGACGGCTTTGCGGTTCGCTTTCCGGCGGCGCTCTTCTTCCGCCTGCCGGATCCGCAACCGCTCCCGTTCCTCCTGTTTTTCATAGAAGGCGCCGGCCGACTGGACGAACCGGTGAATCGCGTCCTCCTCGTCCAGCCCCAGCGAACGGGCATAGGATCGCACGAATCCTCTCGCAAACACCTGATCGGGCAACTTGGCGAAGTTGCCCTCCTCCAGCGCCTTGACAAAGTCGGCGCGGATGCGGGTCTTGGACGCGACTTCGTCGATCGTCAGACCTTTGGTCTCCCGCACTTGCTTGAAAAATTCGCCGACCGATTCCACGCGCTGTCCTACCGTTTCAGCCGCTCCAGGAGTTGACCGGCGGCGGCGGTATACTCGCCTCCTTTGTCGAAGGTCGAGACTTTCGCCAACACTTCGCGCGCCTTGTGGTCGTAGCCCAATTTGTAGTAAGCGCGCCCCAACTCCAGATGCAGCATGGCCGGCGGCACGCTCGGAGGATCGACCAGCAACGCATCTTCGAACGCCTCCACGGCCGCCTGCATCTCGCCTTCGTGCGCCAAGGCGCGGCCCAGGTGGAATCGCGCCAGATCGGGCGTGGCGTAAAGCGGATTGCTCAACGCCTGTTTATACGACTTGATCGCTTCACTCCATCGATCCTGCTGAGCTAGCACCTGCCCGAGATACGTATGGGCTTCCGAATAGTCGGCGTCGAGACGGATCGCCTCACGGAAGGCCTCTTCCGCCTCCCTGAACTTGCCCTGCAAGGCGTAAATATGGCCGAGGCCGTAATGGGCTTCCTTGTTGCCGGGATTCAGTTGAATCGCTTTCTGGAACGACACGAACGCTTTTTGGCGATCGACGCTCAGACTGGCTACGCCTTCCTGATAGTATCCGTTGGACTTCTTGATCTTCTCCTCCGTCACACATCCGGTGAGCGCCGAGGTTTGCAGCGCCGCCAACGCCAGCAGCCAGAGAAGCAGGGTACGACGGTCATGCCTCCGGGATGCGGGATATCTGTCGACTCCGACCGTCACGGCACATCCTCGAAATGCGTCAATCGCTTAAACTCACGGAATCGATCTTGGATCTCTTTGTAATCCAGGACGCGCAACCGGTCAAGACTAAAGGCTTCCACGGTAAAGGAGGCCATCACGCTGCCGAAGACGACCGCTTGGCGGATCGCCTCGGGACACCGATTCCCCGTCGCCGCCAGGAATCCCAGGAACCCGCCCGCGAACGTGTCGCCCGCTCCGGTCGGATCACGGACTTCTTCCAAAGGAAACGCCGGCGCTCCGAACACATGCTTCTCGTTGAACATCAGGACCCCGTATTCTCCGCGTTTGACGATCAGATGCTTCGGCCCTCTCGCCAAAATGGTTTTGGCCACCCGAACCAGATTGGGATGATCGCCGAGTGCCCTGGCCTCGGCGTCGTTGATGATCAGCATGTCGACGTGCTCGAGAACCCGCCACAGCGCCTCGCGCTTGCCCGTGATCCAGAAATTCATGGTGTCGCACGCGACCAGTGATGGTCGCTTCACCTGCCGCAGCACATCCAACTGAAGCTCCGGATCGATATTGCCGAGGAACAACACGTCGGGCGTTCGATAATGCGGGGGGATCTTCGGGCGGAAGGACTCGAAGACATTCAGCCGCGTGTCCAACGTGTGGGCCTCGTTGAGCTGATGGGTATATTCGCCTTTCCACCGAAAGGTCGCCCCCGGCCGCCGCTCCAGACCCGCCAGGTCGATTCCGCGGCTTTTGAGAAACTTCACATGTCGTTCCGGGAAGTCCTCCCCGACGACGGCGATCAGATCGACGCTGGTGAAGTAACTCGCGGCGGTGGCAAAGTAGGTTGCCGACCCTCCCAGCACCTCGGCCGCTTCGCCGAACGGCGTTCTGACCGTATCGAGCGCCACCGATCCGACAACTAGCAATTTGCCCATTTTATCTTCATCCTCGTTTCCACGACCCGTTTTCCACGGTCCGCTTCACGCCTCACGCGTGACGCTTCACGTTCAGATACCGGCCGATCAAGAGGTCCAGACGCTTCCGTGTCGCTTTGGGGATCGTCCGCAAATCCCTCACGAGGGCGTCTTTCAGCGCCTGTCCGCATGCGCAACCGGCCTGCTCGATCCCGGTCGACTCTAGCGCCTTCCGCAGCAGGCGTTTCGCCAGCGCAACGTTGTTGCGCAAGGTCGTGAGAATAGCTTCGACCGTGACCGCCTCTTCGGTCTCGTGCCAGCAATCATAGTCCGTCACGAGAGCGACCGTTGCGTAGCACAGTTCGGCTTCCCGCGCCAGCTTGGCTTCCGGCATGTTGGTCATGCCGATCACGTCCACGCCCCACTGGCGGTACAGCAGGGACTCCGCGCGGGATGAAAACTGCGGGCCCTCTATGCAGAGATACGTGCCGCCCTCATGAACGGCGGCGCCGGCTTCATGCGCCGCTTTGGACAAGGATCGGGCCAGCGACCGGCACACAGGATCGCCGAAGGCGACGTGGGCGACGACTCCTCCCTCGAAGAAGGTGGACATGCGCCGTTTGGTCAGGTCGATGAATTGATCGGGCAGGACGACCTCGCCCGGCTTGATCGTCTCCTTCATGCTCCCGACCGCGCTGATCGAAATGACGCGGCGCACGCCGAGCGACTTCAGCGCATAGATGTTGGCACGATAGTTGATTTCGCCGGGATTGAAGCGATGACCGCGCCCGTGGCGGGAGAGGAAGGCCACCCGCACCCCGTCCAGCGTTCCGAGCACGACGGCATCCGACGGCCGCCCGAACGGAGTCCGCACGCTCGCTTTGTGAACCTGGCTCAGGCCGTCCATTTCATAGAGACCGCTCCCTCCGATAATTCCTACCGTCGCCCGGGCCTTGTTTGTCGCCGCCTTCATTCCGCCGTGACTCCCGCCGCAGCCATGCGGCCGCATTGTTTGTCCGCCGACGCTTCCCGGCCCAGCCCCGCGAGGAACCCCTCGATCATCGCCAATATGTTGTCGGTGATCCGTTCCACCGGGTCGTCCTCCGCGAGCGACAACCAGAGGATGCCGGGTTCCTTCCGGAACCACGTGAGTTGCCGCTTGGCAAAGCGCCTCGTGTCCCGCTTCAACAACCGAACGGCTTCCGTGTACTCGCAATCCCCGGCGAGATAGGCGGCAATCTGCCGATAGCCAAGCCCCTTCATCGAGCCCAACCGTCGATCATAGCCTCTCGCCAGCAAACCCCGAACTTCGTCGACCAACCCGCGGGCCAACTGCGCATCCACCCGCTCTTCGATCCGGCGGTACAAGGCCTTCCGCTCCCTCATGAGGCCGATCAGAAGCGGTGAAAACGGCGACTCGCCGAATCCGTGGCGTTGATGCATCGAGGAGAGCGGTCGTCCCAGGAGATGGTAGACTTCCAACGCCCGCATGACCTTAACCTGGTCATGCGGATGCAGCCGGGCGGCCGACTCCGGATCGACACGGGTCAGCTCACGATGTAGGGCCTCCGCCCCTGTTCGTCGCGCTTCCTCCTCGAGCTGGGCGCGGAACGTCGGGTCGGCCTCCGGCCCCTCGCACAGCCCGCGAATCAGGGTGCGGACATAGAGCCCCGTCCCCCCCACCACCAACGGCAGACGGCCTTCGCGATGCAGTCGGTCGATCTCCGGCAAGGCCGTTCGCCGATAGATCCCCGCATTGAACACCTCATCGGGATCGGCCAAGTCGATCAGCCGGTGCGGTACGCCGTCCCGCTCTTCCGGAGTCGGCTTGTCCGTTCCGATATCCATTCCCCGATAGACCTGTCTGGAATCCGCCGCCAGGACTTCGGTCTGCAGGCGCTTGGCCAATCCGACGGCGACCCGGCTCTTGCCGACGGCGGTCGGGCCGACCACGACCACGACCGGCTTGAACCTGACGAATTCCTCGATCCGGCTCATGGTTGAAGCAAGGGACATCCCTTCGACGCGCTTATGCCCGACCGAATATCTTCGACAGCTCCTCGGCCGGCAGGCGCAAGGCGACGCGGCGACCATGCGGGCAGGTCATGATGAGACCTTCCCGGACCCAGTCCTCGATCAACTGCTTCATTTCCGGCAGGGCCATCGCTCGCCCCGCTCGAACCGCTCCATGGCAAGCCAAGGACGCGATCACGGGGCGCATCTTTGTCTCCAGCGACGACAGCGATTCCCATTCAGACAGATCGTCGATCAAATCCTGAATCAGCGACGCCGCATCGAGACGGCCTATGAGCGCAGGAACCGCTCGGACGATGAACGTTCCCGAGCCGAAGGGTTCGATCACCAACCCCAGTTGTTCGAATTCGCTCAGGCGCCGTTCCAACAGAATCGCCTTGTCGGACGGCACTTCGATCGGCTCCGGGAGCAGCAGCGGCTGCGCCTGAACGGCTCGGCTCTGCCAAGCCCGCCAGAGCCGTTCGAACAAGACCCGCTCGTGGGCCGTGTGCTGATCGACGACCTGGAGTTCCGACCCCACCTGCGCGACGAGAAAGGTCCGATTGACCTGCCCGAGCGGGAGGACTTCGAGTCCTCCCACCGTCTCGTAGGATCGGCCCGGGTCATGAATAAATGATGTCTGAAGGGTCTCTCCGCCTGAGGCTTCCTTCACCATCGGCGGTTCGATCGCTACGGCCGTACCCGGCCGTTGACCGAACCGGACCTCCGGCGGCCGCAGCGCGGTCTGGGCTGGACTTGAGGCGGTCGATTCCCTCGATGCATGGACGCCGCCGCTTCTGCCGTCGAACCGGACACCCACGACCTGAACGGAACGCTGTGTGGCGCCCAAGGCTTCGCGTACGGCCTGGCGGACGGCTTGGTGCACGGTCTCCTGATCGACGAAACGGACTTCCCGCTTGGTCGGATGGACATTGACATCCACCCGATCCGCGTCCACGTCCAAAAACAGAACGAACACCGGATAACGGCCTTTCGCCAGAAAGGACGCATAGCCCTCGGTGATCGCGTGAAAGACCGCCGCGTTGCGGACCGGCCGATGATTGACGAACAGATCTTGCGGAATCCTGGACGCGCGCGCGTGGACCGGTTGAACCATGAAGCCTCGAATTCTGAAGCCGGGCTGTTGTCCGCTCACTTCGACCGTCCGGTCGAGAAAGGGGGCGCGGTAGATCTGCAGGACCCGGTCGCGCACCGAAGAGACGGCCGGCAGATTGAGCACTTCGCGGCTGTTGTGGAGGAGACGGAAATGGACGGAGGGCCAGCCCAGGCCGGCTTGCTGAACCGTCTGGCTGATGCGGGCGAACTCGGTGGTCGATGACCTGAGAAACTTCTTCCGTGCCGGCGTGTTGAAGAACAGATCGGTGACCTCGACGCGTGTGCCCCGGGTCGCAGCGACGTCTTCGACGCCGGTCACCGAGCCTCCGACGACGGACACCTGGGTGCCAACCGGCTCGTCCCGACTGCTCGTCAGCAGCCGGACTTTCGAGACGGCGGCGATGCTGGGCAGGGCTTCACCGCGAAATCCCAACGTGCGCACGGACCAGAGGTCTCGATCCGAGCGCAGCTTGCTCGTGGCATGCCGCTGAAACGCCAGGGGCGCATCCACGCGGCTCATCCCCTCGCCGTCGTCGGTCACACGGATCAGCCCCAATCCCCCATCTCTCACCTCGATCGTAATCGTGGAACTTCCGGCATCCAGACTGTTGTCGAGCAACTCTTTGACGACGGCCGCCGGACGCTCGATGACTTCACCGGCCGCGATGCGACCGACGACCTCGACAGGCAGCACGCGGATTTTTCCGACGCCGCCGTCGGGACTCATCGATCACGCTCCAGGAGAAGCGGAGGGAACAAAACAGGCGAACGGAAACTGTCGCGGCAGGCCTGCGGTCATCGGATCTCGGCCAACTTGGCCTTGGCCAGCTTCGCTTCGTCGGAGGAAGAGAACTCTTCGATCACCCGCTTCAGGAACTTCCGGGATTTGGCGATATCGCCGGTCTCGGCGGCCGACAACCCCAACTTGAACAAAGCCGACGGCACTTTCTCGTTCCCGGGATATTCGTTCACGACGTGCTCGAACGACTGGATCGCCCGCACGTAGTCTTTCATGTTGTAGTACGATTCGCCGAGCCAGTAATACGCGTTGGGGGTCAGCGAAGTGGCGGGAAAGTCTTTGATGAACCGCTGGAATCCCGTCACGGCCAACTCATACCGGCCGTTCAGGTAATCGTTATACGCCAGATTAAAGGCCGAGGTCGGCGTGATCGCCGGCATGCCGGGCAGCACCGGAGAAAGATCCGGCGCTGCCGGCGATTTCGCCGGCTTGGACTGACGGGAGGAGTCCGCCATCGCGGCATCCGCTTTCGAAGCGGCCGCCTGACTGATCTGCCCCTCTTCCAACTTGGCCAAGCGACCTTCCAGTTTCTGGAGTCGGGCGGCGACGTCTTCGAGCCGCTGTTTCAACCCGTCGGCGTCTCTGCCCTTTTCCAAAGACTCCAGCCGCCGTTGCATCGCTTCCTGCCGCTTCAGCTCCTGCTCCTGCGTTTTGGCGACGATGCGAAGCTCTTCCCGCAGGTCGACGAAGTCCGCGTGCTTGGCGCAACCGGAGGCCGCCAACGACACTGCCAGCAATCCGGAGAGCATCTTCGCGCGACGTGACATGAGGGGCGCCTTTCGGATCAACGCGAATCCTTCAGCTGGTTGAGTTTGTCGAGCGCCTTTCCGGCTTCTGGTGTCCGAGGGTACCGTTCGATGACCTGTCTCAAGGTCGTAGACGCGCGCTTCCGATCCTTCAAGGCCAGGTAGGCATAGCCTTTCTTGAGGAGCGCGGCCGGCACCTTTTCACTGTTCGGATAATCCAATTGTACATGATCGTACGCCTCGATCGCTCGCTTGAAGTCCTTCTTGCCGTAATAGGTCTCCCCCAGCCAGAACCGCGCGTTCGGCGCAAGCTCCGAATTGGGATACTCGGCCAGAAAGGCGGCGAACCCCTGGCGGGCTCCTTCCAAGTCGCCCGCCTTGAACTTGTTGAGCACGCGCTCGTACACTTCGCGCGGATTGATGTCCGCGGCGTCGGATTCGGCCCTGGAGGTCGCTTCGACGGAACCGGCAGCATCCTCCTGCGCTGACTGCGAAGCCGCCGCTCCCGGCTCTTCAGCGGCGGCCTTGGGTTGCTCGACTACTTGGTTGAGCGTCGAGGGTTGAGCCGGCCGTTGACTCGGCTGTTGCTGCGGCGGACCGGGCTGGGAGCGAACCTGCGCAACCTCTCCCACCGCTCTGGAGATATCGTCCAGGCGGCGATCCTGTTCGTCCAAACGCGCGGCGAACTTCTCGCCCGCGGTCTCAAGAGCCTTGGCCACCGACGAGACGCTCCTGTTGACCTCGTTGAGATGGCCGGTCATGACCCGGTTCACCTCGTTGATGTGAGTGGTCGCGGCCTTGGTGTCCGCTTCGACTTTGGCGGCCAGGGCGTCGGTTCGCTTTGAAAGCGCAGCGGTCTGCTGCTCAAAAGAAGCCGACAGTTGTTTGACGGCTTGCTCCTGCTGCTTCATTTCCTCGCCCAACGTGATCAAGCCCTGCTTAAAGTCGCTCAGCGCATGAGTGAACTTCGCCGCCTGCTCGTTCGACGTCTTGCTTTGCGCCTCCAGTTGCTGGGCCAACGCGGCGGACCTGGCGTCGGCGGCGGCGATCGACTTTTGATGCTCGTCCAGCCGCGCGTCGATCGCCTTGGTCAGCGCGCTGACCGTCTTGTGCACGGCGTCCAGACGGGCCGCCACTTCATCCAGGCGGGAGGAGACGGCGTCCAGACGGGACGACGTCTTGGCGGATTCCGATCCCAACTCCTGTTTCAGGGCCGCGGTGTGATCGCGCAGGTCTTTCTCGAACGTGCTCTCCAAAGCAGCCAGCTTGGCCTTCTGCTCATGTTCCTGCTTGTGCACCAACTGCTCCAGCCTGACCAGCTTGTCTTCCTGGGAACGGACCCACTGCATGGTCTGGTGCGCCGTCACCTGGATGTCTCCTTGGAGGCTGGGCAATTGCTCTTCCTTCACGCTCCTGATCTCTTCAGCCAGACGCGCACGTGTTTCTCCCACCATCCGATCGATTTCGTCTTTGGCCTTCTGGATCTTGAGCTGCAACTCCTGATGGCTTTTCTGCAGCTCCCTGTTGGTTTGTTTCAAATCCGCCTGCTGGGCCAGGCAACCGGACAGGACCAGGCCCCCCAACAAGCCGAAGATCGGAAGACCATAACCGTACGGACGGACCTTGCTTGCCTTCGGTTCACTCATCGGAGCTCCGTCGTTGCCGCGCATCGAATCTTCGGTCACCTCGTCGCTCTGCGACGTCACTTTGTTCGAAGCACGAGGTGGCCTCGCCGGTTCTGTAGGTAACAAGACTCCGTATGCTCCTTGCAGAACGGCCGCTCCTTTCCGTAGGACACGACCGCCAGCCGGTTGGCGCTCACGCCAAGCTCGACCAGATAATTCCGTACGGCCTTGGCGCGCTTCTCGCCCAACACCAAATTGTACGCCAACGTGCCGCGCTCATCGCAATGCCCTTCGATCTTGATCAGCGAACCGGGGTTCGCTTTGATCCACTCCGCGTCATGGGCCAAGGCCTTCCGTCCTTCTTCCGTGATCGTCCAACTGTCGAACGTGAAGAACACGTCCCGCAGCCCGGCCGCAGCCGCTGCGGCTTGCTCACGGTGCATCTCCTCGACCTGCCTGGAGGCGCTGTCCGAAGGCTGGACCTTCGCCATCAGGGTCCCGCCTCCGACCCGCTCCTCAGTGGCGCCTTTGCCCGGCCCGACCGGCTCCAAGCCCCTGAGGCCTCCGCCTTCGGACCCGGCGCTTGACGCATCGGTTCCGCGGCCCGCGACGGTCAGATCGGGGAAACTGGAGCCCGCCCCTGCGCCTTGCCCGGAATCACCGGCTCCTCCCGACATGCCCGGAGATCCCTCGCTCACGCTTTCGCCCGGCGCACCGGCTCCTCCCGACATGCCCAGAGATCCCTCGCTCACACTTTCGCCCGGCGCACCGGCTCCGCTCCGGGACTTTGCCATTCTCTCCTCCGAGGACTTCGAACCCGAGCCGGCCTGCACGGATTTCTTGGCGCAACCGGCCCCGGTCATCACTATCAGCCCGACTATGACTACAAGGCAGGTTGTGAAGGATCGTGCATTCATGGGTTGCTCTCCTCTTGTTTTTAATGGATCGCTCGACCTCGCTCATCAAGGCTTCTCACCGCAGTTCGATTAAAGAGCCGGCGACCATGCGGGCGAACTGTAATGGATTCCCCCGTACGTCAACCGTTCCAAATCTTTTCCATCGGCATTGATCATATAGATATGGCTTTTCCCGTCGGCCGTCGAGCTGAACACCAAGTGCCGGCCGTCCGGAGACCACGACGGCGAGTCGTCCACACCGGGGCCGGTCGTGATCTGGACACGCTTCTGCCCGTCCGGACTGATGAGGCAAAGCTTGTATTCTCTTCGAGGAGTCCGGCAGACGTGCGCAATCCAGTTTCCACGAGGAGACCAGGCGGGCGCGGCGTTGTAGTCGCCTTCATAGGTCAGTCGTCGGACATTCGACCCGTCCGCGCTCATCAAGTAGATTTGAGGCCCGCCGCCCCGATCGGAGGTGAAGGCGATCTCCCGTCCGGAAGGCGACCAGGACGGCGAGAGGTCTCCGGCTGGATTGACGGTGAGCCGCTGCAGCACTTTCGTCCTGGTGTCGAGCCGGTAAATTTCCGCATTACCGTCCTGGCTCGTCGTGAACGCCAGATAATTGCCGTCCGGAGAAAGCGCCGGCGTAATGTTCAATCCCCCCAGCGAGACGAGCGTCCACCGTTTCCCCGTGGCCAGTTCGATCAGATCGATGTCCTGGGTATTTCGGCTCCGGTACGCCGTGAACACCAGAAACCGCCGATCGGGCGACCATCGCGGCATCAGATTCAGAAAGCCGTCGGCCGTGATCTGCCGAAGCTCGTATCCGTCGTAATCCATGACGAACAGCTCGCGCGCATTGCCGATTTCCGAGACGAACGCGATTTTTGTCCTCGCGATGCCCGGCTCTCCCGTATAGCGGTAGACCAGCTCGTCCGCAAATCGGTGCGCCATCAGCCTGACGACGGAGGTCGAGCCGACGTACCGCTTCCCTCCCACGACCTCGTCGCTGCCGCCGTCATAGACATAGCCATCCACGACGACCTCGGCTTCTTTGCCATTTTCTTTGAGCCCCGCCCTCCCCCACACCAGGACGGCGACGCCGTTGTCCGTCGCCTGCTTGAAGACGGCCTTTTCGGCGTTTCCGACATCCCGCACTTTGATGCCGAGGCTGGGCAAATCGACCAAGGTGAACACCAGCGAGCGTCGAAGATCGGCCTTGAGCACCTCCTCCACCCGCCCGCCGAGCCACTCGGGCCCGCTGCCGTTCTTGAAACCCAACACCCCGATGGGAATTTTCTCGAAGTCCGGACGGGTCGCCTCGAGAAAGACGTCCGTTGCCTTGGACTCCAGAATTCCCACCAACCCCGCCCCGAGGACGAGGGCCAGGATCACGACGCTCAGACCTTTCATGACACTCAACCGACCTGCTCTCCGACCGTAAAACTGAAGTGGGCGTCCAGATACGACTCCGTCATCTCCGGGGGAAACGCGGGCAGCGGGTTCGCGCTCAAGACCGCGCGTTTTCCCGCCAGATCGTAATAGTCGTTTCCGGATGACTGCTCGATGATCACATTGCTGACCGACCCGCTGCGGTGCAGCCTAAACTTTACCACGACGGTAAGCGCCTTCACCGGGACATCGACCGGCGGAGCCGTCCAGAGGCTGCTGATCTTCTGCTGCACTCTAGCGAGGTAGCGATTGGACCCGGGCCCTGTCGAAGAGACCTTCATGGACGTTTCGGGGCTCCGGACGGTCGGCACCTTGGCCACAGCCGCCGGGGCCTGCTTGACCGCCGGTTCCGGCATCGGTTTCGCTTCTTGCGGCGGCTCGACCGGCTTGACGGAACGCGGTATGGACTGGAGCTTCTTGATCTCTTCCTCCAACTCTTGGTCGAACCGTTCGGCCAACGACGGCTGGCGCGGTTGCACCTGCGCCGTCTTGACCGGCTCCTTGGGAACCGCCGGCGTCATGGGGGTCACGTCGGGAACTTTTAACTTGCCCAAGAGCGTATCGATGTCGCTTTTGACTTTTTCGGGAGCGCGGTCGGTCCGCGGCATATCAATCCGCTGCAATGGAGTCACGGGTTTGGCCGGGCTCAGTTCGCCGAATTTCGGTGCATCCGGCGGCAACTCGATGCCCTTCCAGACGTCACGCATCACGTCCCCCGACGACCGTCGGGCGCCGGGCGCATCGCTTCGCACGGGCGGAGGCAGGACCGGCGCCGGCGCGACCGGCTTGGCTGCCGCATCCGGGACCGGCGGCGCGGGCTTGACCGGAGGCGGCGGAACAGTCGGCTGGACAACCTTGCGAGGCCTCATCGCATCGGCTTGCCGCGCAGGAGGAATCTCGGTCGGCCGGGCGGGGGTCGGCATCGTCACCAGCGAGACCTGCACCGACGCCAACGGACGTTCACCGTCTTGCATGAATCGCATCCCCGAAGCCGCGAGCAGTGCGCACACGTGCAACGCCAGCGAGGCGATCACGGTCCATTTCAACCGCACGCCCAACGCATCGCGCTGGTCCGCGCTGAGCGCAAGGGGCAGCAAATTGGGGAGCGCATGCGTCGCCATAAGAGCCGTGAGTCAGAGCATCCTTTTAGGACGATTCGCTGGCGTGACCTGCTGTTCCATCACTCATTCTCCGACGACGGGATCGGTCACCATGCCGAGTTTTTCGATCCCCGCCCGCTTCACGCCGTCCATCACCTGCACGACGATCCCGTACGGCACCTCGCGATCGGCCCGCAAGTACACCGACACCTCCGAATTCTGTTCCTTCAGCGACTTGAGACGGCGTTCAAGCTGCGCGACGCTCACCGCGTCCTTGTCGAGATAGAGTCGTTGATCCTTCTCGATCGTCAAGACGACGCGCATCTCCGGCTTGATCGTGTTGGTCGCGGAGGTCGGGAGCTTGATGTCGATGCCGCGATACAGCATGGGGGCCGTCACCATAAAGATCACCAACAGGACCAGCACGACGTCGACCAGCGGAATGACATTGATTTCGGCGAGGAAGCGCCGATGCCTGGTCTCAAAGATCGTCATCGGACCCCCAAGCCGGCCTGTCTCCTCTGGGTCTGGACCGAGTTCAGCAGATCGACGCTGAACGTTTCCAGGCGGAACGCTGTCCGGCGAATGCGCGTCAAGTAATAATTATACGCAATCACCGCGGGAATAGCCGTGAACAGTCCGGCCGCCGTGGCGATCAGCGCCTCCGCCACTCCCGGCGCCACAGCCGCGATGCTGGCCGTTCCCTGGAGCCCGATCTCCCTGAACGAATCAATAATCCCCAAGACGGTGCCGAGCAAGCCGATAAACGGAGTAATGTTTCCCGTGGTGGCCAAGAAGGGCAAGTATGCCTCTAATTGAGCGATTTGATTTTGCACGATATATGCCACGGTCCGCTCGATATATTGTCGATCCAAGCTGCCAGGATCATCCCCGCCCTCCTGGCTACGCAGGTGAGAAAGTCGGCCGCCTGATTCCTCTCCCTGTCCGGCATCTAGCCGATCCATTAACGCCATGAAAACACTGGCGCTTGGGCTTCCGATCGCCCGGCGTGCTTGCCGCCGCAGTTCATCGGAATCCTTGCTCTTCGCGAAGGCGGTCAGGAAGCGCTGGTCTTCTCGATCGATTGTGCGGAAAACGCGCCACTTGTACACAATCACGGCCCAGGAAATAACGGAGAAGAGAAAAAGCAGGAGCAGAATAACCTTTGAGACAAGTCCGAGAGAACCGATAAGCCCCGTCAGGCCTGATTGAAACATCATTACTCTAGAGCTTCTCCTCCACCGCCAAGAAATGAACAGCCCACCTGAACGAATCCGATCGTAGGGGAAAGAGGGCGGGGCCGACGGGATTTGAACCCGCTCCGTCGCCGGCTTGACCATGAAGTGCGCCTCGCCGGCTTCTACCGAGGGGGCCAGCCCCCTCGTACGCTCCCCACGAAGGGGGCCCACCCCCTTCAGAACCCTCCGTCGCGGATTCAAATCCTCTCAACGAAGGGCTTAGACATGTGGCGGGGCCGACGGGATTTGAACCCGCGACCTCCAGATTGACAATCTGGCGTCCTAAACCAAGCTGAACGACGGCCCCGCACAGATCGGAGGTAGAGAAGAAACAGGATGTCTTCAAAATTCGACCGGCTCCCGGTGGAGTTCTGGAGTGGTCGATGCTTACTGTTCCTGTGAGTTCCTGCTGCGCTTAAGTCTTCAGGCTATGCCCCCACCGCTGAGGCCCTCTGTCCGCCGACCTGGTAGGCGGAACAGGGATTGAACCTGTGACCTCTGCCTTGTAAGGGCAGCGCTCTCCCGACTGAGCTATCCGCCTAATTTCCTTGATAGCCCGAATGGTTGCGGATGCTATCAAGTCCGGCATACCTTGTCAACCGAATCTCGCACCTTTCTTGCACAACCGCCTTCGTGTCGGATCAACCCTACATGTTCCATCTCGTTCAAGCCGTCGGGCCCGGCATTCGGCGGCGCTGCTTGCGGGGGAAAAATTGTGCATGCAGTCGCTTCAATCGTTCACGTTCGACGTGCGTGTAGATCTGCGTCGTCGCAATGTTCGCATGACCCAACATCGCCTGGACCGAGCGGAGATCGGCGCCGCGATCCAACAGATGCGTGGCGAACGAGTGACGCAACATATGCGGCGAAATCGTTTGGGGGATGCCTGCGGCGGCGGCGCGAAGGCGCAACAATTTCCAAAACCCTTGCCGGGTCAGCGGTCGTCCCCGACGCGTGATGAAGACATAGGCCGATTCCCGGTTCTTGAGCAACTCGGCTCGTCCGCTCCGCAAATAGCGCATCATCTTGCGCTTCGCGATTTCTCCCATCGGCACCAGCCGTTGTTTGGAACCCTTCCCTGTCGCCAGCACGTAACCCGCATCCAGGTTGAGGTCGGTCATCCGGAGGCCGACCAATTCCGAAACCCGCACGCCCGTCGCGTACAACAATTCAATCATCGCGGCGTCACGCATATCTTCCGGTCCGGACTTGCCCGCCCATTCCAGCAAGGCGGTCACTTCGTGTTGTGTCAGCACGGCCGGCAGGCGCGTCCCCCGGCGCGGACTGTTCAGCCCGACCATCGGATTTTCCCGCACCAACCGTTCTCGCACGAGAAACCGAAAAAACCCTCGAAGCGCCGACAAGCAACGCGCCGTCGAGGCCGGAGCCAGCCGCAGCCGCTTCAGATGAATGAAAAACTCCAGTATCGTGTGCCGCGTGACGTCGGCCGGGCTCCGGATCTTCTGACTGAGCAGAAAGGATGCAAACTTCTCCAGGTCGCGTCGGTAGGCCTCCAGCGTCAGCGTCGAGAGTCCGCCTTCAATCCGGAGATAGCTCCAATACCGCTCGATCAAGCCGGCCATCACCGCATGCGGTCGAGCCTCGACGCATGCCGGCGGATTCCCATCTCGATCCATTCTGCTCATCTCGCCCGACGAAGTCCGCGTGTCACGCGGTTTGACGGCGACTATAGCCAAGCCCCGAACGGAACACAATGTCGCCGAGGACTTGACCTTGACACCCCTCCGAGCCTTTCCTATAGTAGCTGCGTCGCGGCGTGAGCGTCCGCTATGATGATGATCGAAGGCGATGTCCAAACCGCTTTTCTTTCGCCCCCTCGCCGGTTCGATGTTCGTTTCTCCGTTCGTCGTCCTGTTGTTATCGTTCGCGCTTCCCGACGCCTCCACGATTTTCGGCGCGACGGAACCTTCGCCCCGCCCGACCCGCGCTGAACAGGGCAAATCCCCGGGAAACCAGTCCATCCCCGTCGTCTTGGACCAAGCCAAACGGCTGATCGAAACTCAACGGGCCGACGCGGCGGTGCCTCTGCTCAAGAGCTTCATCGGCACCTCTCCGACACCCGAACACTTGGATGACGCGTATCTCCTGCTCGGCGCCGCGTTGTATCACACGAAGGAGTACGGCGAGGCGATCAGGTATTTGAATCAGCTTCTCGGCGAGCTTCCGTCGTCCGATCTGGCCGATCGTGCGCGCCTGATGCTGGCGCGTTCTCAGGCAGCCTTGGGCAATCTCGATCTCGCGTTGCCCGTGTTGGCCGAAATCCGGAGTCTCTCTTCCGATCTCGAGACGAAACGCGAAGCGCTCCGGCTGACGGGCGAGCTACAGCTCCAAAAAAAGGATCTGCTGCGCGCCGTTCAAGCCTGGCTGGATGAAATCGAACTGAGCCCGGAAGAGCAGGCGGCTGAAATACAGAACCGTATCCGGGAAGTGGTCAGGGAGCAGCTCGACCGAAAAACCCTCATTCGCCTGCGCGACGCCTACCCGAAGTCGTTTCCCGGCGACATTGCGTTGATCCGGCTCATCGAACTGCAAACAGCCAAGGGCGAGGACCATCTGGCCGAACGGAACATCCGGCTCTTCGTGCGACGTTTTCCCAACCATGAGTTTGCGGCCAAGGCCTCAGACCTGCTCGCCACATTCAAGGCCAAGCTCAAGTCGTATCAGCACGTGATCGCCGCGGTGCTCCCGCTCTCCGGCAAACTCGCGCCGTTCGGCGCCGAAGTCCTCAACGGGATTCAACTGGCCCTGGAGACAGGCAAGGACAGTTTAGGGCTCGCCTCGGTCGGACTGATCGTCAAGGACAGCGAAGCCGATCGCGCGACGTTTCTCAACGACCTCACCGATCTGTTGTTCGAAGACCGCCCGTTGGCCGTCATCGGGCCGCTGCTCTCGAAGAATCTTCCGGTGATGGCGGAGTTGGCCGAGCGGACCAAAATCCCGGTCATCACGCCGGCCGCCACCTTTCCGAACGTCCGCCGCTTAGGCGCCTATGTCTTCAGCACGGCGCTGACCTATCCGCTCCAAGCGAAGCGCATCGCGGACTATGCGACCGGAGAGCCGGGGTACCGTCGGTTCTGCATCCTCCATCCGGACACGGTCTACGGCCGCGAACTGGCCCGGCTGTTTGCACAGGAGGTGCGCCGACATAACGGAGAGATTGTCGCGGTCGAATCCTACAAAGAAGGCGAAACGGACTTCGGCCCCCAGATCAAACGACTCAAAGCGGAAGACCTGAAGAAGTACGGGATCGCCGTTCCGGTGGAAAACGGCAAGACAATGAAGGGCGCCAAGCGCGTCATCTATACGCCGGGATTCGACGCGGTGTTTGTCCCCGGCCGTTCCATCGAGGTGGCTCTGATCGCAGCGCAGCTTGTGTTCCACGACATCAAAGTTCCGCTGCTGGGCGCGAACGGTTGGAACTCGCCCGACTTCCCCCGCCTGGCCGACCGTACCATCGACGGCGGCGTCTTTGTCGACGGATTCTTTATTGACAGTCCTCTCGCAAACGTGCAGGATTTCGTCGAACGCTATCAACGGCGGTTTCAGACCAGTCCCACGCTGTTCGCGGCTCAGGCCTACGAAGCCGCGCGCCTCGTACTGGAGGCCATTCGGAAAGGGGCGGCATCGGGCGAAGCCGTGCGGGACTATCTGGCGTTGCAGCAGGATCTCCCGACGTTGGCCGGGCCTGCCGGTTTCGACGCCGGAGGTACGCTCAACCGTCGCGTGTTCGTGATCCAAGTGAAACAGGGCAGGTTCGTGCAGGTGGAGTAATGAACTCGCTCCCCCAGATTCTTCATGCCTTCTCCTACATGGCCCTTCCGCTGATGTTGGCGATGGTGCTCCATGAGTACGCCCACGGCTGGGTAGCCAATCACTATGGCGATCCCACCGCCAAGTTGGCAGGACGGTTGACGATCAATCCGCTCGCGCATATCGACCCGTTCGGCACGGTGATTCTGCCGCTCATCTGTCTCCTCGTACCCGGTGGGTTGTTTCTGGGCTGGGCGAAACCTGTCCCGATCGATCCCGGACGACTCGGCAACCCGCGTCGCGACATGGCGCTGGTGGCGGCGGCCGGACCGGGGATGAACCTCGCGCTGGCGATCGCCAGCGCCGTCTTGCTGAGCGTCCTGATCATGCTCGATCCGACGCTCATGGCATCCTGGCCGCCACAGCCGGGCCAAGAACCGCGGCGCGACTGGCTCGGCATGTTGCTGTTGCCGATCGCGGCGATGGCGCTGTACTCGGTGTTCATCAACATCCTGCTAATGGTCTTCAATCTCATCCCGATTCCTCCGCTCGACGGCGGGCGCGTCCTGACGAGTCTCCTGCCCGCTCGTCCTGCGTTGGCTCTTGCCAGGCTGGAGCCCTATGGCATGCTGATCATCGTTGCGCTGATCGTGCTGGACCCGCAGATTCACGTCATTCGCACGATCACCGGCACACTGGTCAACGTGATGGCCGGAACACTCCTCACTACCGTTCTGAGTGGAGCATGACCACACAGCGAAAGCGCGTCCTGAGCGGCATGCAGCCCAGCGGCCTGCTGCATTTGGGGAACCTGCTGGGCGCCCTCGACAACTGGAAAGCGCTGCAAGAGCAGTACGAATGCTACTTTTTCGTCGCCGACTGGCACGCGCTGTCCACCAACTACGCCGATACCAGCCGGATCCGGGAATTCGTCCGCGAACTCCTGATCGACTGGCTGGCGGCCGGCATCGATCCGAAACGATCCACGGTCTTCATCCAGTCCCGCGTGCCGGAACACGCGATCCTGCACCTGCTGTTCTCGATGATCATCCCGATCTCCTGGCTGGAACGGAACCCCACCTATAAGGAAAAACAGGAGGAGATCAAAGAGCGCGACCTCGGCACCTACGGCTTCCTCGGCTATCCGGTGCTCCAGGCGGCGGATATCCTCCTGTACAAACCCGACTACGTCCCGGTCGGCAAGGACCAGTTGCCCCATCTAGAGCTTACTCGCGAATTGGCGCGACGGTTCAACAGTCTCTACAAGCCGGTCTTCCCCGAACCGATGGAACATCTCACCCGGTTCCCGAAGGTCCTCGGCACCGACGGCCGTAAAATGAGCAAGAGCTACGGGAACACGATCAACCTGTCGGATCCCGAGCCGACGGTCCGGCAGAAACTCAAGACGATGGTCACCGATCCGGCGAGGGTCCGCCGCAACGATCCCGGCAACCCCGACGTCTGCCCGGTCTTCGATTTCCACAAAATTTTCTCACCTCAACCCGTCATCGACCAGGTCAACCGCGAATGCCGCACCGCGGCGATCGGCTGCATCGATTGCAAGAAATTGGTGGCGGATCGGATCGTGGAGCGCATGGCGCCCATTTGGGAGGCGCGCGGCACGTTGACGAACCGCCCGAGCGAGATTGAGGACATCGTCCGAGACGGCAGCCGCCGCGCAGCGGCCGTCGCGCATCAGACGCTGGAAGAAGTCAAGGAGGCGATGAAGATATGAGGAGAGTTGCGCTGCGTCCGCCCCATGCGGTGTTGGCTGGGATCATGCTCGCCCTGTCAAGTTGCGCCACGAGCATCAATTCCGACCGCCAGTCCGTGACGATTTACACCGATCCGCCGGAAGCCAACGTCGTCATCGACGACTATCTGCGCGTCGTCGCGCCGGGCACGGTGTCGTTGAACCGGAAATCCGACCATGTCGCGATCGTGGAGAAAGACGGGTACGAACCGGCGACCGTCACAATCGAGCGCGGGATGTCCTGGTGGGTGATGGGCAACGTGGTCTGCCTCATCTTCATCGTCAACTGCATCCAGAAAGACCGCCGCGACGGCGGCTACTACGCCTTCGACGACGAGATCCACGTCACCTTGGCGAAGCAGGCGTCGGGCGACTCTCTCCCGCCTCAATCTCCTTGATTCGGCGTCCGCAGTCGTTCGACCGCGTTTCACGGGAGGTCCATCATGCCCGAATCGGGCGCACGCGGATGGTGGACACGCTTCTTTTCACTGCTTTCCCTCTTCTGGATCGGGAGTCCGGCCGCGGCGGAGCCGCCATGCGACCGCTATCCCACCAACAAACAGGTGCGGTGCGCGGCGATCTGGAAAGAGTTGAACGAGCAGGGCGAGGCCGAAGTCGCGCGGTTCGGATTGGCGCAGCAGAAACGCCGGGAAGAAGGCAAAATCACCGCGGAGCAGCACCTGCAGGAAAACATCGCCTTCATCAAGCAAGCGACCGAAAAGCGCCTCAAGCTGCTCGATAAGCGGATGGCGAAAGAGTAAGCATTACAACGTCTGCGCCTTGCTCTCGGGGGTCAGCACCTTGCCCGCCGAATCCAACAATTCCCGGCTGACGATGATCGGCGCCTTGAAGTGAATGGCCAGCGCGATTGAGTCGGAGGATCGGCTGTCGAACACCTTCACCTGGTCTTTGAACGCCACCGTCAGCGCGCCGTAATAGGTGCCGCCTTTCAACGTAATCACGGTCTGCGTCACCTTTCCGCCGAAGGCTTCGAGAATCGAATGCATCAGGTCGTGCGACATGGGCCGCGGCATCTTCTCGCCCGTGAGCGCGCCGTAGATGGAGCTGGCGACCGTCATGTCCACGAAGATGGGAATGGTCTTGCCCTCGGCCTTGAGGAGGACCACCGGCCCGTGATCCGAAAGCCGGACCTGCACGTCCGAGATCGTCACCTGCGAAGAAGACGGAGGACTTGGCGGCTCGGTTTGCGCGCGGGAGACCGAGTCCGGCAAACCGGCCACGACGATGAAGACCAGCCACACCTGCATCAACCGACCGAGATGTTTCATGGTTCCCTCCTTCGGCTGAACTCGCGAATGACGCCGAAAGGCTCCTGCTTACGCCCGGACAAACGGGTTGGATTCCCGTTCCAGGCCGATCTCCGTGTCCGGCCCATGACCGGTGATCACACGCGTCGCGTCGTCCAACGTATAGAGGCGCTCGCGGATGGATCGCTCGATCGCGCCGAAATCTCCGCCCCACAGGTCCGTCCGCCCGATCCCTCCCCGAAACAGCGTATCGCCGGCGAGCAGCAGCTTCTCCGCCGGAAAGTGAAAGCTCATCGACCCGGGCGTATGGCCGGGCGTATGCAGCGCCAGGCCTTCGAGCCCGCCTACGATGATCTTTTCTTCGCCCTGTAACCAGTAGTCCGGAGGCGGCACCGGCACGTAGGGCACGCCGAATACGCGGCACTGGACGTCGAGCATCCGCCAGAGATCCCGATCGTCGGGATGCAGACACAGTGTCGCCCCGGTGGCCTTCTTGATCTCGCCTGATGCGAGGAAATGGTCAAAATGGGCGTGCGTGTGGAGGACGCTCACGACGGTCACTCCCAGATCCTGCACCTCTCGGAGGATTCGCTCGGGCGCGCCTCCCGGATCGACCACAATCGCCCGTTTGGTGACAGGATCCCCGATGATGGAACAGTTACAGCCCAACGGAGGAACGGAGAAGGTCTTGCGGATCATCCCGGTCATCGTTCAGCGGCCACCCTCGCCTTGTTTCACCCGCTCACGTCGCCAGTTCCTTATCCCGCTTGATGCTATCGCCCATCCGTGTCGAATCTCAAGTCAGCGTTCTCCCTGAGGCGGCCCGTCGACCCGCGCCACCCACAGCACCTCGGTGTCGACGATCTCCCATGTGTCGACCGGTTTGTGCAGCCAGAAGAGAAAGCCTGCGCCTGTGCCGTCGGGACGGGTGTTGGCCACATAGACGAGGGCTTGATCCTTGCGCGGTGTGAACGCCACACGCGAGAACGCCAGCCGGTCGATCACCGGGAGAGGCCCCTCCTGCACCAGGTCCCTGCGCGGAGACGCCACGGGGATCGGCGCGAGTGAGACTTCCTGCTGCTCGGCTCCGTCACCGGACACGAACCGGTAACGCACGCCGAAGTCGAACCGTGACTCCAGTCTGAACGGACGGCTGTTCTTCATCACGAAATCTTTCATCAGATCCGCAGGGAGCCGCCCTTCAAAGTACGCATTCTGCTCGAGCGACGCGCGGGGCGTGGGTTTGTCCTGTTCCGGATACAGCGTCGTGGCCGTCGACCGCTCGATGACCACGAGTTGCGTCGCGGAGGTCACGAACTTGGACCGCACGACGACATCGTAGATCGGATAGTCCTCGGCGGGAACCGAGTCGGGCGGCTCCGCCTGCCGGTCGGAAGCGGTCCCCGGCGTGGGCGCGATCATCCACGCCAAACCGGCCAGCATGAACGGAGCCAGCGTTCTTGCCCGCATGCCGGGAGCATAACGTGCGCGCTACAGGCAGTCAAACCAACGCGCTCGCGGGCGAACGGGCGGGCCAACGGGATAGACAAGCGAGGCTGAAGCATGGATAATCGGGTCAGCATGTCGCCAAGGAGCGTTTTCATCGAGCCGTCTCGGCGATCGCCCCGTTCGCTCCCCGCAGCGCTCTTGCTTATCACCGGCGCCTGGATCGCCGGCTGCAAGCCGGACGACTCTCCGCTCAGGATCGAGAACGAGACCCTCCGTAAGCAGGTGGCGAAACAGGAGTCGGTGGTCGTCTCGCTGCAGGACGGCAACAAGGTGATGCAGCAGCAGATCGACCTCCTCAATCGGGAACTGCGCGATGCCAAGAAAGAGGCGGAACGAGCCGAAGCCGAGGTGAAGGCTCTGACGGCCAAGCTGGAGGCCCAGACGGCGGAAGCGAGGAAGCTCGCCGCGCAGGTGCAGCGCACCGCCGCGACCAACGCCCAGGTGTCGCAAAATCTCCGCGTGGACGAGAAAGGCGCCCAGGTGGAGGAGCTACCGCGCCCGCTGGCGGCGGTCAGCAAGGCCGCCGAGGAGGCCCTGGCGCGCAACGGCTATACGGTCAAGGTAAGCGTGAAGACCGACCAGAAGGCCGTCTACGTTACGGAGCGAAAGGTATCGGCGCCGGCGTCATTGGAAGTCTCCGGATTTCGGAACCAATATCTCGTCTCGCTGCAAGCCCTCCCCTCCAACGTCACCCGCCTGAGCGTGAAAGCGGAGTTCGAAAAACTGGCGCAGGGCGGGCGGGCGTTGGCCGTCAGCCCCGAGGAAACCGCGGAGATCGAGTGGCGGCTGATCGCGGAAATTTCCAAAGCCGTCTCGTCGCCGAACAAGTTGTGAACCCTGTCCTTTCCCCTAAGTCCCGCCGACAGTTGGCCGGCTGTCGGATCCTGTCCCTCCTGCTTGTGACCGCCGCCCTGCTGCAATCCCCGGTGCGAGCCGCGGGGCCGGACATGAAGACTGTCCTGCCCGCACACCTCGCTGCGATCGCCGCATTGGCTCAGCTCTCTCCGACAGTGGCCGTCCCGGAAGGCTGGTTCCTCATGGGGACGAATCGAAAGGACGACGACCCCTACGGGCTGGAAACCCAGTTCGACGACACCGAGCTACCGCAGCGGCGCATCTGGCTGGACGCTTATGAGATAGACCGCGATGAAGTCAGCCTGGCCGAATATCTCGCGTACCTGCGGTCACAGCGCCGGCCTATCCCCGACGAGCTTGAACGGCTCATCTGGCACGTGATCACGGTCCACGCGATGCCCGAGTATGTCTTGGCCCGCTGGCCCGCGATGTACGTCACCTGGACGGAGGCCGACGCTTTCTGCCGCAAGCGGGGAAAGCGTCTCCCGACCGAAGCCGAATGGGAAAAGGCCGCCCGCGGCAGCGAGGGTAACCTGTTCCCCTGGGGTCCCAAAGCGCCCGAGCCGGGACTGGCCGTATTTGGGCAGTATCACGTGCATGAGATCCCGCTCGTCGCGGCGGTGGACAGCGGAGAAGAAGGACAGAGTCCCTACGGGCTCCGCCACATGGCGGGCAATGTGGCCGAGTGGGTCCAGGATTGGTTCGGATTCGACTACTATTCCATCATGCCGGAACGGAATCCGCCCGGCCCGTCCACGAGCCGGTACAAGAGCGTGCGCGGCGGGTCCTGGAAGAGCAAGCCCCACATGCTGCGGGCGGCCACTCGCGGCGGGGCGTCGCCGGACCAACGTTCCGCAACGATCGGTTTCCGCTGCGCAACGTCCCTCCACTGACGCGCGTCTCCCCTTTCTTCCCTCAGAAACTTCTTTCCGCCAAAGCGGTATAATTCCGCCCATGACCTGCCCCATCTGTCGAAGAACAACCGGCTGGGAAGGGAATCCCTGGCGACCGTTCTGCTCCGAACGCTGTCAACTGATCGACCTGGGCGCGTGGGCCGCAGAGCGTTACCGGGTCCCCGGTCCCGGTCTCCCGACCGAATCCTCTGAGCCGGAATCCGAGTAGGTCCAAATTCGGCCGCATACCGCGTCCAGTGCCGGCTTCCTCTCAACCGGCCTCATGGCCTTGAGTTCCATCTCGGAACACCACAACGAAACCGGTGGACGCCCCCATGACCCCGTGGAGTTGCAGCCCGCTACTCCACAACGCTGTTCGCTACGCGCTGCGCGCTGTGTGCTACGGCCCTGCGGTGTTGAGATCAGGAGTGCCGGTGCGTGAGGGTGTAGCGATGCAGCCATGCGGGATCGAGCTGCACTTCGGCTCCGACCGGGCAGAAACTCGGCCCTGACCGAGGATTGCTCTCCACCTGCGCCGTCAGCGCGCCGCTTTCCACCTCCACGACCGCAAGATGTTCGTAGATCTCCACGATGCAACTCGTCATGGGCGCATTGCGCTCGACCGGAACGAGCCGAGCGACGACCGGCGCCTCAAGCGTGATGAGATCGCCGGGGTGAAAGGCCGGACGCTCGGCTGCCTCTTGATAGCCCCAAAGCCCGAGGCCGGCGATCGCGACACCGAGCGCCGCAAGGATCGATCGGAAGTGTCGAGGATAGGAAAGCTTGAGCCACCGGACGAAACCGACCGCCCCCATCACGAGCAGCAGTCCGATGAAGCCGAGCACAAGAAAGATCAATGCGGCGCGCAGATTCACCGGGGGATTTCTCCTCTAGCCGCAGCGAAGGAATGCTCGGACGGACCGGCGACCAATCGGTCACGAGCCGGGTCCGCGGGAAGACAACCGCGACCTTCTCCGGGACTGCCCGTCCCGGCGTTTATCCGATACGCAGCCACAAGTATGCGCCCGAGATCGCCAGCGTCGCCAGCGTGACCGGCACGCCGACGCGGGCGTGCCGACGCCAGTCGATGCGGACGCCGCGCCGCTCGGCCGCATCCACCACGATGATGTTCGCGATGCTGCCGACGATCAACAAATTGCCCGCCAGCGTGCTGGCCAACGCCAGCAGGGTCCCGGCCATGGGATGGGTCGCGAGCGGAAGCAGCAGCATCACCGCCGGCACATTGGAGACCACGTTGCTCAAGAGGAACGTGGTCATGAACAGCATCCAGGGCTGCTCGAGGCGCAAGCCGGCGCCCGCCAGCGCCTGCACGGTCTCCGCCATCACGCCTGTCTCCAGGAAGGCGCGGTTGACGACGAAGAGCCCGATGAACAGCACGAGCAACTCCCAGTCGACCAGACCGAGCATATGGCGCGAGTGCAGGCGTCGGCTGAGCAACAGCACGCCCGCGCCCGCGAGGGCCGCAAGCTCGCGCGGCCAGGTCGTGGCGAGAAAGACCGCGACCAGAACGGCCGCCACGGTGAGGCCCTTCGTCGTCTGCCATCGGTCGAACTGGGGATGCCCTTCCGCGCGCCGCTCGGGCTCCGGTCGCGCAGCGACGGGGGTTGCACAAGTCCACCGCCCGCGGACCTGCAGCACGATCACTCCCCACGTGGTCATGAGCCCCAGCAGCACGGGCACGGCTGCGTCGCGGACATATCCTGCGAACGAAAGACGGAGCAACTCTCCGATCAGCATGTTCTGCGGGTTCCCGATGAGGGTCAGCGCCGAGCCGATGTTGGACGCACAGGCAAGCGCGAGCAGATAGGGCACAGGATCGAGCTGTCGCTTCAGGCACGCATCGACCAACACCGGCGCCATTGCAAGACAGACGATGTCGTTGCTGAACACGGCGGACAACGCGCCCACCGCCACGATCAATGCGCCGAGCAACTGCGGAGGCGCGAGCGGAAGGGCCGCCAGCCGGAGGGTGACGAAGGTATAGAAGCCCCCCAGGCGCAATTGGGCCGACAGCACCATGAAGGCAAAGAGCAGCAATAGGGTCGGCGCGTGGATCGAGCGGCCTGCTTCCTCAAGGCCCACATCGCCCGTCGCCACGAGGGCGATCGCGCCGAGCACCGCCACTCCGGTACGGTCGAGCTGGAAAAACGGTAAGCCCCCCAGAATCATCCCGAGGTAGACGAGGGCGAAGACGATGACGACGGTCGTGGTCACGCGAGGCGAGGTTGTACCGCTCTGCCAGCCGAGCCGTCAAGCAAAGCGCATTCCCGTGGAAAGACCCACCACGCGACCGCCACGCACTCGAGGCCGAACGGGAGATAGCCCGCGTAGCCGAGGATCGGCATCTGGAAGACCTGAAATCGGTGTACGAACGGAATCGCGTATTCCCAATGGGCGAGGCTTTTGACGTTCCACATCTCCCAAAAGAGGCCGCACAACAGTGCGGCGAGGGCGGGCAGCCAGATCGGCCGCCATTCGCCATGGGAGAGCGTGAAGAAGATGGTTTCCTCACCCGACACCGCCTGCAGCGCGGTGATCAGGACCAGCGGCGCGACCCAGACCAGCGGGAACAGATAGTTCGGCCAGACGCCGATCCCGACTAACCCGCCGGCCCCCAACGCCAGGACCGACCAGCCGACCAACTTCGTGTTGGCTATCCGGATCGGTCGCCACTTGTCCAGCCCGGCGCTGAGCCGCGGATACGACGCCAGCCATTCGGTCGTTCCGAGCACGGCCGGAAGCACCGTGGAGAACGGGATCGTCCCGTGAATGAAATACTCGAGCGGCGTGAACTCCTGGACTCCCACATAGTACCAGTTCTGCACGAAGCGATTGAGATACTCAAAGAACCACCAGAACGCCGAGCTGAGCGGAAAGAGTGAGAGGAAATACCGGGGCCGATCCAGCATCATGCAGCGCCCGGTCCGGGCGAACGTCCAAGCGTTGACCACCAGGATGTAGCCGAGCCAGAGCGGCGTGAAGGTGAACGGTTGGAACGGCTCGAACCACGGAAAGCGGGTCCAGGCCAAGACCCAAGCAACGGCCGTCAGCCCGACTCCCAGCCAGCCCCACCAAGGCAGGACGTGACGCGTCACTCGTGAAGCGTGAAGCGTCACCGAGGATCGACGCGATCCGAGATCCGAGATCCGCGCGAGGGACGAGGAGATCCGAACGACGAACGGATAGACCGTGCCGAGGATGGCAATCGCCAGCACCACAAACACTGACCAAGAGAACGGCTCATGTTCGACATAGCGGGTGCGTGGGGGGAATTCCAGGTAGCGCTCGAGCGGCTGGCCTGCGAGGATCACGCCCAGCAGTGGCAAGCCGAGAAGCAGCGTGACCACGAACGTGATTCTGGCGACCCGCAGCATCACCGGAACCTGCGTCCTTCGACGAGGGTTCGCAGCGTTCGCGCGTTGGCCACAGCATGGCCTTCCGCATCGTTATTGAAATACGCGTACACGTCGAGCCCGTCACCCAGGTACCGTTTGATCTTTTTCGCCTCTTCAGCCAGCTCGTTCTTCGTGTAGCAGGATGCGAACAACTTCGTCCGGCCGTGAAACCGCAGATAGGTGAACCCGGCGGTCAGCACATCCTTCCGGGGATAGCGGGGCGAATCCGCGATACACAAGGCCGCCTCGTGCCGGCTCAGCAGGCGATAGGTATCGTCCGTGAACCAGGAGTCGTGGCGGAACTCGAAGACGAGCGCCAATTGGTGAGATTTGGAGACCGCCTGTTGGGCGATCTTCAGAAAGCTCTCCAATCGCGCAAGATCGCAGCGCAATGACGGCGGGAACTGAAACAAAATCGGTCCCAAATGCGGGCCGAGCGAGCGGGCGTTCTGCAGGAAGATGCGCCAGGGGTCTTCCACATCGACCAGCCGCTTGGTATGGGTAATCAGCCGGCTGGCCTTGACCGCGAAGATAAACCCCTCCGGCACCTGCGTCGCCCATTTCTCATACGTCGCCGGCCGAGGAAGATGATAGAAGGAATAATTGACTTCGGTGGTGGAAAACTCCTTGGCGTAATACTCCAGGAACCGAGCGCTGGGCAGGTCTTGAGGATAGAACGGCCCCTTCCAACTCGGATAGGTCCACCCGGATGTGCCGATGAGAATGCGGGGCATAACCGATCCAGTGCGAGATTCACCGGTTCAGATGTGTATTGTATACGAACCCTACTTGTCGTTGTGCGGCGTTGTACTTCCGGCTCTTCAGGAAATCGTGTGGGTCTGTCTTTTTCCCTCTCCCTTGAGGGGAGAGGGGAGGGTGAGGGTGAACACCGGGGTTGGGGGACAAGACGGTGATGCCCATGGAGGCCCACGATCTTCCTGAACAGTCACCGCCCCATGCCGATGTCCCCCTCACCCGCACCCTCTCCCCCGCCAAGCGGGGGCGATGGATGTCCCGGAGTGCTC
>FWWM01001784.1_pt1 | contig 63079 bp, 53 predicted proteins | sample 2228351 | NCBI WGS metagenome assembly FWWM01 (sample SAMEA103939774, study PRJEB20133) | metagenome
GGCTGTGGTGGCGTTCTTCATGCGCGTTGGGGATTTTGTCGAACGTTTTACGACCGAGCGAGCGCGCAGAGCGGTTAAAGACCTGAGCACCGTGGCCCCTTTAACAGCGCGCGTGGAACGAGATGAGAGTGAACACGAAATCCCCATTTCCCAGGTGCAAGTGGGTGATGTGGTGGTTGTCCGCCCTGGTGAACAGATCCCTGTCGATGGCGAAGTTATCAGCGGCTATGCCACAGTTAATCAGGCGACGATAACCGGTGAGAGCATGCCCGCTGAAGTTGGTCCTGGATCGAAGGTCTATGCCGCCACATTCACCAGCCAGGGCAACCTCAGGATTAGAACCACTCACGTTGGAGCGGATTCGACATTCGGCAAGATCATCCGCCTGGTTGAAGAAGCTGAAGCTCAGAGGGGAGCGGTCCAACGCATGGCTGATAAATTCTCCGGCTTCTACCTGCCAGTTGTGTTGGGCGTTGCTGGCCTAACCTACATTATTAAACGTGATCCGCTGGCTGTAGCCGCTGTCCTGGTCGTCGCCTGTTCGTGCGCTTTCGCTCTGGCCACGCCTATCGCCATCCTGGCTTCCATTGGCGCAGCTGCCAGAAACGGTCTTCTCATCAAGGGGGGCAAATACCTGGAAAGCATCCCGAGGATCGATGTGCTGCTGATCGACAAGACCGGCACATTGACCCTGGGAAAGCCGGTCATCACAGACATCCTGGAATTCGAACCCCTCTTCAGGACGAAATGGGAAAATCAAACCCCACCCAAACCTGGAAGTGTCGAAATACTCAAGCTCGCTGCTTCTGCCGAACGATACTCCGAACACCCGTTGGCGCAAGCAGTGCGTGAGGCGGCTGAATCAATCCCCAGAAGAGTTTACTGCCATGCCGGGTTTTGGAGTGCGCGCCCGGCTGAATGGCGATCGGGTCTTGATAGGTAATCGCCGCCTGCTGGAGCATGCGGGACTGATGCTTCCGAGAGCCAGAGATGTGAGCGTTCTGGAAGCGCAGGGCAAAACTCTCCTGTTTCTGGCAGTCAATGGAAATCCGATTGGCGCACTCGCCGCCGCAGACTCCCTGCGTGAAGAAGTCCCTCAGGTGATCAAGGAACTCAAGCGCCTCGGCCTCAAACATATCGAATTGCTCACCGGCGATAACCCGCGCAGCGCGGCATCGTTGGCAGAAACGTTGGGGATTCCATACCAGGCAGAACTCCTCCCGGAAGATAAGATCGCCATTGTCAAGGAATATCAGGCGCGCGGCAACAAAGTCATGATGATTGGAGATGGTGTCAACGACGCACCAGCCCTGGCTCAGGCGGATGTCGGGGTCGCCATGGGCGCGACCGGGCATGGGGTGGCGATGGAAGCCGCACATATCATCCTGTTGCGCGCCGATTGGAAACTTTTACCGCAGATTTTTCACATCGCCCGCCGAACCTTGCGCGTGGTGATGATGAACATCGGCTTCACCGCTATCTATAACCTGGTGGGGCTCAGCCTGGCTGCCGCGGGCCTGCTCCCGCCCATTCTGGCTGCCGCGGCGCAATCCCTGCCTGACCTGGCGATCCTGGTCAATTCATCCAGACTGCTGAAACAACGTTAGCAAGGCCTCGTCAAGGCCTCGGCATTCCACTTCGAAATGCCTGTGTCAGACCGGCTTCCGGCAAGCGACCAAGCCACCGCTTTAATCCTGGGTATTGCTCATAACCACCAGAGGGGCGAAAAGCCAGGTGATTTGTCGCTGGTATGTCCTCCAGGCGTCGATCCGTCCCCATCCAACGACGGGATTCGGAAATCGATCACCTGGAATTCCTCCACATGCTTGGGCGACAGGGATGGGCACTGCCGCGCTGGTGATCAATTGTTCCACCTGATCTACCTGACCGACGAGATCCGGTCTGGCTGAGAAGAGCAAAGCTGCCAGCCCGGCCACATGTGGGCTAGCCATGCTGGTGCCAGTCAGGTTGATATATCCGCCTCCCTTCCAGCTGGAACGGATCGAAGTCCCTGGAGCTGAGACATCTGGTTTGAGGCGTCCACTTCCATCGACGGTGACCGGACCACGGCTGCTCGAATCGTTGATTTTATCGTCACGGTTCGTGTTTCCAACAGTGAAGGAAGCATCGTAGATGGCTGCTGGGGTATCGATCGTGCCGCAATCTGGTCCACTGTTGCCTGCTGCATGCACGGTGAGGATGCCTGCTGCCCTCACCGCTTCCACGACCGCCAGGAGGATATCTGGTTCAGTGCAGCCTTCATACGTCGGACAAGACCATGAATTGTTGATGACATGCGGTGCCTTCGTCGGGTCCGGGTTATCATCATTCAGGTCTGTGGGCGCGACAAACCACTGATAGCACTCTGCATAGCTTGCTGGTGTGCCGAATCCCTCGTCCATGTTCCGACAGCCGATCCAGCGCGCTCCCGGAGCCATGCCGATGCGGTTCACCTGAGCCGGATCCTCCCCGACCATGATTCCCATCGTATGCGTACCGTGGCCGTGATCGTCGCAGGGCACCGGGGAGTCATCCCCACAGGGGTTCGCCGGAGCATCATGGATGGCATCATGCCAGTTGTAGTTATGATCGGCCGTTGTCCCGTCCCATCCCCGGTAGTGCTCTTTGAGTGCCGGGTGCTCCCAGTCGTAGCCAGTATCCTGGCCTCCGATGACGATCCCCTGCCCGGTGTAACCCTCCCCCCAGACTTCAGGCGCCCGCACCAGCGCGATATTCCATTCGACACCATCAGTCTCCTGGAAAGGAAATACCACTGGCTCGGAGTGCGGCATCTGCAGGCGTACCCTCGGGCTTCCATAGATATAAGTAACATCCCGCCTGGATGCCAGGATTTCAATCAGCCCGAGATCGCCCCTCGCCCAGATCATATTGGCGATCCAGAAGGAATGATGCGGGACACCGCGCCGTGTCAATTCGGCGAGCAAAGGAGCTTGCGTGCGAGAGGCAACTTCAGTCAGCTTTTCGAAGACATATGCACCTTTGGCTCGCTTGGTCGAGAGCTGTGCGGCGCCGCTCAGATCCGCCTGTTCACGCAGATAAATCAAAAATTCTACCTCTCCCCTTTCCTCCGCTGAAAAAACCCAGGGATCGACTTTTACCACCCAGTTCTCGCCTGCGTCAGCTGACTCATTTATGCGAATGCCAAACACCAGCATTAGCAACAACGTGCATATCAAAGCAAACTGAGAAAGCCAAAAGGGAGGTCTGCCAGGCACACGGATTCGTTCAGCTCCGCCCTGGATACTCGCCCCCAGTTCCTTATTGTGAACCCACAGGGTGTGACCCGCTCTTTCTGCCGAACAGCTAAGGTGTTGCATAAATGCTTCCGCTCACATTCGCATGAGCAGTGTTATCTCTCGCCAGATGAAAGGGATCGTGAGGATTCCACCCAGCCCTAATGCGAGAATGGATAGCGGTATCAGAGGGATGGGCAATCGCAAAAAAAGATAGATCCCAAAGCCGATCAGAACCGAAGCCAACCCGGTGCGCAGCAGGGTCGGACGGACGCGCAAGATACCTGGAGAACGTCGGTTGAGCAGGATAAGCAATAGAAGAGCTTCGCTGGTGAATGCCAGTGAGTTTGCCAGAGCAATGCCTGTAGGACCTAAATGTCTGGAAAGCCACAGCGCCAGAACGATATAAAAAAATGCATTCAGTGCAGCTGCCAGGAGCGGTGTGCGCGCATCCTGGCGAGCATAAAACGAACGAGCAGCAACTTCCAGGAGCGAATGTCCCGCCAGTCCCAATAAGTACGCGCGTGTCGCCATCACAACGAGATCCGTGCCCTCAGCATCAAATCTAAACACAAGCGACACGAGGGGACGAAGCGTCAGGCTGAGCAATACTGCGATTGGAATGGTTAAAGCCAGCAGCACCCTCACCGCCCGGTTCACCGTCTCCCGATAGCGTGCCTCCTCGCCCCGGGCGAACTGCTCCGAGATGGTCGGGAGAAGCGCGATCGCAATGGCGGTTCCAATGAGAGTCTCAGGAACCTGCATGATGAACCAGCCGTAGTTCAGCGCGGTGACTGCACCCTCACCGAGATGCGAGGCGATGTTGTCGCGGGCGACGAAGAAAACCTGCAGAAAGAACATTGTCAGGACGCGCGGCCCAAGCAGTGCAAGCACCTGGCGCACACCAGGGTTGCGCAAATCGATGGCTGGCACCCAATAAAACCGGTGATGAATCAGACCAGGTACTTGAATCAGGAGGTGTAGCCCTGCGCCTATGATGACCCCGTAAACCAGGCCATGGATGCCAAGACCAAACACCGGCAACCTGAGCGGACCAACCGCCATCCCTGACGATGGGGAAAGCACTGCTACCCCGAAAATCTGCCCGATATTGTATAACCCAGGAGCTAAAGCTGGCAGCAAGAAGTGCTGATTAGCCTGTAATCCCGCCATGATCAATCCACTGATCGAGAAGATCAGGATAGCGATCAGGTCTAACCGCATCAATTCGACGGTCAATTCCTTCTGCTCAGGGGGAAAGCCCGGAGCAATGACAGTTTCCACCAATGGTCTGGCGAATAGAATAATGCTCAGCGAAATAGCGGCTGTGACTAAGAATGCCAGATTGAGAATGCGAGAGAAAAGATCCCAGGCAGCGGGACGGCCGCGCAATTGTATGTACTCGGAGAGCACAGGGATCAAGGCTACACCCAGCGCACCCCCAGAGATCAACGCTGAGAGCAGGTCGGGGATATTATTAGCTGCATTGAAAACATCGATCTCGTAGGTCAGTCCGAACTGGCGCGCTACGAGTACCTGGCGAAGAAAACCCAGGACTTTATCCAGCCCGAAAAAGACCGAGACGATCAGAGAAGCGCGGGCAACAGTGGACATGATGCCCTATTCGATCAATCTGTGGGAAATGGAGACATCAATAATCATATATCGAAAGTTCTTCCAGTTATCCTGGCACCTATCAACAGGCACAGATACAGTTGGAGTTAAGGTGATCCTCGGATTTCGCCAAATAGACCTTGCAAGTATAGCATGGAGGCTAGAAGAATGACAGCCAGCGGAGAAACATCCTTTGCACCCCGCATCCGGCTATGGTAGAATCAGCACGCCTGGGGGACGATGCCATATTCTGGAGGGATGGCCGAGTGGACTAAGGCGGCTGTCTTGAAAACAGCTTCCCGCTTCGCGGGACGGGGGTTCGAATCCCTCTCCCTCCGCTATAGAGCGGTTAGCCCTGGAGCACTTTCCGAAAGGTAATTACTGCGACCTCTTAATCACCACGGTAATTGCAAATTGCTAACCGCCAATCGCCAACACACAACCCGGGGAGGTGCCAGAGTGGTCGAATGGGGCCGCCTGCTAAGCGGTTGTCGGGGCTTAAAACCTCGACCGCGGGTTCGAATCCCGCCCTCCCCGCTCATTATTTACCCTTCTGGCTACTCTTTTACAAGATCTTCAAATTCCCTTCAAGTCTCTGCTACATATCTTTGATATATTCACCCAAGAGTGGATCACCGCATGCCTGGGACGATCGATTCGCCCATAAGCGTGGTCTGTGAAATGTTGAAAAACAGCAACGCGCTGGATAGACGGTGAGACGCGCAGTTATTACCTCCTAATTTGAGAATAATACCACTAATAAGGTTACATTTGTCACTTATCATCCAAGAGTAGAGCTAGTATAAACAAAGCAGTCTCATAAAGTAACCGTGGAGCATGACCATGCAAAACAGATTTTTCAGCGTTCTTATCCCCCTCGGACTCGCTATCCTGCTCATCCTTGCAGCATGTTCGGGTCAGAATTCGCGTAAAGAAAATGGCAATTCCGCAATGGCTCGCAAGAACGGGTTCCCCGTCGAGGTGCAGAAAGCGGCGAAATCCGTGCGCGAGGCTTACCAGTTTGCAGCAGCCAATCCGGAGATCCTGACCCAAATCCCATGTTATTGCGGTTGCGGAAGCATGGGACATACCTCGAATTATGCCTGTTATATCTCCGGGAAGGATTCAGACGGCTTGATAACCTACGACCTGCATGCCCTGGGTTGCTCGATTTGTGTAGACATCACCCAGGATACAATGCGGTTGCTTAAGCAGGGCAAAAGCTCACAAGAGATTCGCACATATATCGATGCAACATACTCACCATTTGGTCCTTCCAACATGCCCTAATGAGCAAGTCATTATCAACATTGCTTTTAGCTTTAAACAGAAACAAACTCCTGCTTACGATCGCGCTTCTGATGGTCGGTGTCATCATCATTCCGATCCCGGCTTCGGCAGGCCCCCCCACAGAAAGGGTCTTTCGTGTCGAAGCCAGCCGGTTTGCATATTCCCCTTCGATACTCTCCGTAAACCCGGGTGATAGGGTCGTGATCGAACTGGTGGCGACGGATGTCGTCCACGGTCTTACCATCGATGGCTATGGCCTCGAAATCGTCGGCGATCCCGGCCAGACAGCCCGCCTGACCTTCCTTGCCGATCGGAGCGGATCATTCCGTTTTCGCTGTTCGGCAACCTGTGGTGGGATGCACCCCTTCATGATCGGTAAACTGCAGGTTGGGCAGGGAATATTTTACTGGCGGGGAGCTGCGCTGACCATCCTCCTGGCTGCGGGGATCGCCCTACGGGACAAAAGATGAACCAGGTCGAACGGAGCTTATCTCCTGGGCGCACACTTATCAGAGGCGAAGATCGGAAAACCCAAGGGCGCCTCGACCTGCTAAACCTGCCCTGGTTGCGGCCAATCTTCGAAAATCCCTGGCCTTTGTTCACCGCCCAATCCATCACCCTGGCAGGATTCGTGTTTACCATCCTGGCAGGTCTGATCGGCACTCCGGTGGGCAGTCATAACTTTGCCATTATCTTCGTCTGGATCGCCTGGTGGACAGCTCTCAAACTTGTCTTCATCCCATTAGGCGGAAGATCCTGGTGCAGTGTGTGTCCGCTGCCTCTGCCAGGAGAGTGGTTGCAGCGCGGCAACCTCATCCAGAAAAGATATCCCCGTCGGATTGCCGGTTTCCGCTGGCCGAAGAAGCTGCGCGGAGCCTGGCTGCAGGCTGCCCTCTTCCTAGTTATCGGTATCTTTAGCGCCGTAACGCTGACCGATGCCCGCATCACCGCCTGGGTCCTGGTCGGTCTCTTCGGGATGGCTGCCATGCTCAGCCTGCTTTTCGAGGGCAGGGCTTTTTGCAAATATATCTGCCCGATCGGTGGTTTCACAGCGCTGTATGCCAAGACTTCCCCGATCGAGCTGCGCGTCAAGAACATAGATGTGTGTTTGACCCATCAGGAGAAAACCTGCTACCTGGAATGCCCCTGGGGATATTATCCGGTTGCCTTTCGAGACAGCGCCCAATGCGGTCTTTGCATGGAATGTGTGCGCGCCTGTCCAAAGGACAATATCGCTCTCCGCCTGCGCCCTTTTGGCACAGATCTCAAATCAGAGAAGGTAAATGGGTCTATGGATGAAACCTTCCTGGCGCTTGTCATGCTCGGAACTGCCCTCAGCTTTTCAGCCATTTTTAATGGCCCCTGGGGAAGCATTAAGAGTGCGGCTTATGCAGTCGGATCTCAGCCGTGGCTGGTCTATAGTATGGGTTTCCTTGCCCTAAACCTCCTGTTCCTGCCAGCATTTTTTGCACTTAGCGTCTGGTGCGAGAATTTAGGGACGATCAGGCCAAGAGACCTTCGTAAAATTTTGAAACACAGGGCAATCGCTCTTACCCCTCTGGGTTTATTCGCCTGGATCGCCTTTACCATCTCTTTTGCATTACCCAAGTTCGGGTATGTGTTAAGTGTGCTCTCCGATCCGTTTGGATGGGGATGGGAGCTTCTTGGCACTGCGAACCTCACACTGTCCATTGACACTACAAGGCTCAGTTCGATTCTGCAGATTCTATCCCTCCTGATCGGACTGGCCTGGTCTCTCGATATCTATCGTCGCCAGACCGCCTCATCAGCTGCGAGAGCTTCGGGTTGGTGGCGGGAGATCCCAGTACCATTATTCCTGGTCGTTTACACGAATTTACTCCTCTGGTTATTGGTGGGATAAAGCGATGGACCGGGAGTGGGCTGCACGGTTACTTTTGCTCGTTCTGATCGGAATCGTAGGGATAGGAGTGTTCCTGGGTCTTAGAGGGCAGGCAAAAAGTGTGCTCATCCGGGCACGTTTACCCGAAAACGGCGGCTGGTCTGTCACAGATTTAACCGTGCATGTTGGAGAACCTCTCCGCTTGCGCCTGACCTCAGACGATGTCACCCATGGCTTTGCGGTCGGCAGGATAGATTTCCAACCGGTGGATATCATCCCTGGGGAGGTCGCAGAAGTGACGCTCAAATTCGACCAGCCTGGCAGATACACATTCTACTGCACGCGCTGGTGTGGCGTTGATCACTGGCGAATGCGCGGTACGATCGAAGTGATTGGCAGCAGCGCGCAAGAGACCCACTCCAAAGAGAGTACAACAGCCCTCTACTTGGAGCTCGGACTCGATATCGATGCACCCCATCCAGCAGCGGTGACACCTTCATCCAGGCCGGCAGCCACCCAAGCCAGGGGCCTTCTCGAGCGTTTGCCGCCCAAGTACTTGAGCCAGAACTTCTATCGTACACACAGTCCGGCAGCGGTCTGGCAGGAACTCCGACATGATACAGATCTTGCTGATCTCAGCGACGATCAGATCTGGGCAATTGTTGCTGCGATCTCGCGGTACAACACCAGCCCTGAGGAACTCGAGAGCGGGCGCACCCTGTATGCTGAGAACTGTGCAGCCTGCCATGCTGAAAACGGAGATGGCTCTGGCGTGATGGCGGATTCGATCACAGCCGACACCATCCCGATGCCCGGCCACACAGAGAGTGGTCCAACTGATTTCACCCGACCGGAAACTATGTTAGGAGCCAGCCCCGCCCTGCTGCACGGGAAAATCGTGCGTGGTGGGATGGGCACCGGCATGCCCTATTGGGGGCCAATCTTCACCGACGAGCAGGTCTGGGCGCTGGTCGCCTATCTGTGGACTTATCAATTCATTTATTGAGCCACTCGGTTCGCCACAGTGCATTGTGAAGGAGTCCTCAATCCCTCGAGACTGCAAACGTGCTCCATGCCTACAGAGGGCTAAACGACAGCTGGATTATAGATCCTTTTTAAAACACGCAGAGCGCGCAGGGTGATCCATTTGCTGGGTTTACCTCTCTTCTCGATAGCCACCCAGGTCTTTCCTTTATAAGAATATTCCATCTTCCACCGCCCCTGCGCATCCTGTTTGCTCAATAACAGGTCAATTGCCTGGCTGAGGCGGGGGTCATCGCCAACCCCCAACAAGGAGATGGCTTCTAGATTCTGGAGGAAATCTGCCACATAGCTGAGAGGAAGCTCCAGCTGAAACCACCTGCGGCTGGGTTTCTCGCCGTACCCCATAGGATAATCTGCGATTGCCGGATCCCGGCTGAGCAGAAAATCCCTCCCCTCTTCCAACGCTTCTTCGATCGCTGGCGTACGCAGCGACCCAGGGACTTTCCCCAACGCGATGATCGCCTTGACCGCCCCCCAGGCGCAGGGCAGATGATCGTTTATCGCGCACACGAATCCTGGACCGCTGTTCCCACTGCGATGATACCGCGGTTTTGCATCGACTTCCTCGGCCGGGGCGATATCTCGACCGGTGATGCTGCGAGCCAGCCAATCCAGGGCTTTCATCAGGCGTTCATCCCCCAGCCAGCCAAGGTCGATCAAGGCAGCTGCCAGATTACCTTGCAGACAATGTACCATGTAGGCGGGCTTTCCGTTCACACTGAATCCGCCGTATTCTGAACGTGAATACGTCATAAGGTAATCACAAGCTTTGCGCACACGTACCTCCGCCCCATCGGCGCCTAACATAGCCAGTGCGATAATTTGCCAGACTGTACTGCGGTATTTTGGTGAATAGCCAGGACCCGGTTTCACCCAATATCCTTCCGGGGCCATGGCATCAAGGATGAGAGGTACCGGACCGCTGGTCATCACTTCTCGCCTGGCCTGGGCGATCTCCCGGCTATCCACGCCGCCATCCAGCAGGTCTCTTAAGGCAAAATACCTGATGCCAGGGTTATCAGGGTCACGCTCAAGTAACCACGGCAGAGGGTCAGCGTTGAGCCTCTCCATCCATCTCTGGCTCATGAAAACCTCCTTTCATCCTGTGATCATGAACTGTCTCATCAATTTCATCCGCCACACAGAATTTCAACTCAAACAAGAATTCTCCACAATATGGATGACCGGATCTGTAATACGAACAGCTTATAGGATTTTCAGCTCACTGGCAAGCCTTCAAACTAATTATTCTGTTGTACTTGTTTAAGTCTGTGTGGGGAACAGATGTTGGTATCGGATCGGATTAGACCATTCTTTTTATTCAGTTGTTGCACAAGATTCTCTCGGTTGAATTCCTGATAGGAACGTAATCATCAAGAGTAACGAGTCCATATACTGAGGATTAATTGGCATGAATTAGCAGATCACTGCCTCCACAACCATTGGTGAGGGGCCCCCTGATCACCTGAGCAGCGTCGCATAATAAATCGCCGCGCCGATATGGATAAAGGCGGCTGTGAAAAGGACCAGTCCCAAAGGGACATGCAAGGCATGCCACAACGCAAGCAGACGCCTCATCTGGAGCAGAGCGGCTTGCTGGCGATAGATCGTATCGCGCCGCCTCAGCAGATCTGCCAGCCGTCGGGCTTGCTGGCGCATTTCCGGTTCCATTCGCCTGCTTACCAGCCACAGCCGCAGGCGAGATGACCATCCAGAGAAGGGGGTTCCCATACTCACAATCGATCCCCCCTCTGTCGTAGTTGAGGCAAAGACCTGCTGGGTAATTCCAGACCCGAAAGCAGGTCGCCGCTCCAGCCAGCGCTGAATTTCTGCTTCGAGTTGGCTGAGTTGCCGTTGTATCTCATCAACTTCCAGTTCGATCCCATCCGCAGAACGAGGGATGGCCGTGTAAATGTAGCGACCGACGAAGCCACTGATCACCACTACAATGGTTAACAACATCACCAGCCCAGCCAGACCGTGGAATTTCCACGAGCTGTGCAGGAGCACCAAGTATGGTCCGACCAGCCCGGTGAAGATGTGGAACTGCAGCCAGAGCGACACGCGTCCCCAGCGCGCGCTATGGCTGCGCTTTCGCAATGTGTACAGAGTCTCGGTCATAAGCATCAGCAGGAATCCCGCGATCCCGAGAGAATGGCCAAACAGCTCGCTGGCAGCCGGGATGCCTCCCAGAGTGATGACGACGAAAACATAAACCACTGAAATTACCAGGTTCGCCAGAAAAGCCAACCACAATTCACGCGTGCTGGTGTACATGCCGGGTCCTCCATGCTGTCCAGAAATCGGCGATCAAATCAGCAATGGGTGCATGTGGCTGCAACAATTTTTCCTTGATCTGAGAGATATCGACCTGGTCTGCAACCAGCTGCTGAATGGGTCGCGAGAGCGTCTGATCGCCCATCACAATCGCCCCCAGAATCGTCCGTTCGCCGATCAAGAGCCTCAAGCGGTTGACCTCGAAATTGTCCTGAGCGATGATGGCGTCCGGGAGCTGCCGCCAGGTCTCGCTGTCTCCGCGGGCGATGCTGACCAGATCTTCGTCTCGCCCGCGCCCAACGGTACCGATGATGGTGGTCGTCAACCCGGCCAGGCGGGTGACATTGAAGGCGATGGGCTTGTGGTAAGCCAGCCGCTTCCCAGCCATGTTCAACCCGGCTACTGTGCCCTGATCCCGCGCCGGCCCCCAGAGTGTGTCTACGATCGACCTCTGCGTGAATGGGTCATATACCTGGGCGACATCCCCGGCAGCAAAGATATCCTCCTGGGTGGTCTGTAAATACTCGTCAACGAGTAAACCGCGCTCCGCCGCAAGACCGCAAGCAACACCCAATTCCTTCCGGGGGAGTACACCGATAGCGATCGCCACCATCTGGCAGGCGATCCGCCTTCCGTCCTGTGTTCTCACACCGATCACCTGCCCATTTCGGCCCAGGATCTCGGCCAGTTCAGTGTTGAAGTGGATCTGGACGCCATGCTCACGCAGACAGCTCTCCACAATGCGCGATTCGGTCTCGTCCAGGACATTATGCCAGTAACGATCCTTTCGCAGGAAGTAGTGCGTTCTCACGCCCCGCGCCAGGAGACCCTCGACGATCTCCAGGGCCGTGATCCCGCCCCCAACAACGACCGCATTTGGTCGCCTGCGTGCCAGGCTGAGAATTTCACGCGCATCGTTCAGGTTATCCAGCTTGACCACACCTTTCAGCGTTTCGCCAGGGACATTCCCGCGCGCTGCTATCGAGCCCGTGGCGATGAGTAGCCGATCATAGCTCAGATTTTCCCCGTTATCGAGCAAGACTCTATGCTCTCTGGGGTCGATACGCAAAACCCGAGCCTGCCTTGGACGAAAACCAAGGCGTCTGAAATCCGCTTCGCTGAAAGGATACAACTGCTTCTCGTTCAATTCTCCTGTGAGATAATAGGCCAAACCTGGGCGAGAGTAATAGCCGAATGGTTCATCTCCCAGCAGGATGATGTTTCCGGCTCGATCGCAGGAGCGGATCGCTTCAGCCGCAGCGATCCCTGCCGCTCCGCTCCCGATGATGACATAACGTCGCATGTCTGCACCCTCTTCAGTTCTTCGCTGAGCCGTCGATCAGCGGGATGCGCTCGAAGCGCAAGACGCCTCGCGGGCAACGCGCCACGCACTCGCCACATGTAAGGCACTGACTCTCGCGGATCGCCTTGCCTTCCCAGGCGAAACGACGCACATCGATCCCGATCGGGCAGGAATAGGAGCAAATCCCGCACTGGACACAGCGTGCCGCTTCGGGCACGACACAACCTTCGGCGAGCGCCACCTGGCGGGTCGTAGCGGCTTTGATCATCTGCTTTAGTCTAATCATCATTGCCTTTCTTGCCATCCGGGTGGCATTCCACGCATCGGCCATCGATATTTCCACTCCCTTCCTCATCGTGTTCTTCCTCCATTTTTTGCCTGTCATGGCAGCCATAACAGGTCCACTGCGATCCACCGGAGGGATGGCACTTGGCGCACTCTCCCTTGGCTCCATGATGATCTATAGGGAAGCGGTGATTGAAACTGGCGTCTTTCCAGTTCGAGGTGTTATGACATTGTGAACATTGCCCGCTGAAGTGGTCTTTAGGGCGATCGTTCTGGTGGCAGCCGATGCAATCCGTCTGGCCTGTGTGATCAAAATTGACATCTCCCCATCTATTCGTATTATGGCAGTTCGAACATTGTCCACTGAAATGATTGGCTGGCTTATCCTGGCTGTGGCAGGAGATGCAATCGGTCGCACCCGCCGCGCCATGGTCGAACTTCGCTCCGCCCCACTTGTCTGTGTTGTGACAGTTCGAGCATTGTCCATCGAAATGATTGGCTGGTCTATCCTGGCTGTGGCAGGAGATGCAATCGGTCGCACCCGCGGCAGCATGATTGAACTTCGCCCCACCCCATCCAGAAGTATTATGGCAGTTCGAGCACTGCCCGCTGAAATGATTGGCAGGTTTATCTTTCGTGTGGCAAGCCTGGCAATCTGTCGCCCCAGCCGCCTGGTGATTGAAGTCCACTGAAGTCCAGTTGATTGTGTTGTGACATAGTGAACACTGCCCAGACCAATGATTGGCCGGTCTATCCTTCGAGTGACAGGCCTGGCAGTCGCTCGCGTCAGTAGCCTGATGATTGAAGCTGGCAGAAACCCAATTGGATGTATTGTGGCAGAGAGAACATTGGCCCTCCCAATGGATTGCAGGTCGGTTTTCCAGATGGCAGGAGAGGCAATCCACCGCGCCAGCTATCTGGTGGTTGAAAGTCGCTTCCCGCCAGTTCCGGGTGTTATGGCAGGCAGAACACTGGCCTGCATAATGATTAGGCGGCCTGTCATCAAGATGACAGGACTGGCAGTCAGATGCTCCTGCCAGTGCATGATCGAAGGTCACATCCTGCCAGGAGAATGGCGTATGGCAGGCTGAACACTCTCCGACAAAATGATCTGGCGGTATGTCCTGGCTGTGGCAGGACGAACAGGCCGTCGGTGTGCCGGCGTACTGACCGTTTCCATGACAGGCGGCACAATCCAGGCTGGCATGCTCGCCAACCAGAGGGTAAAACGCATGCACCGCGCCAGGACTGCCAGGAGGGAACGCCACCTGACGCGGCGCAATGCCAAACAATGAGGCAAGCAGACTCCCTGCGGCACCTTCTCCATTCTCCGTCGGCGATTCAGGGTTAAATCCTGCCACATCACCGCCATTCTGGAACCCAGCCAGAATGGAATGCAAAGTGGAAACCTTCGCTCTCAGCCCATCCAGTAATGAGATCTGCTCTGGAGGTAGATCGCCTATCGCGTTCAGGACGATCTCGATCCGCAAGATCAGCGCATTCAGGCGGACACTCAAATAAGTCAGATCGCTTTGCGGAGCTGCCGCCATCGCCATAATCGCTCGATCGACAGCCCGGTTGAGGTGAGTCAGCGCCTGACCGGAATGTTCCCCCCTCACCAGAACAATCAGGTCTTCAGTGCGTTCCGCTGCCAGGTCCAGGTAGTAGAGTGCCTGATCAGTCTTGTCGAAAATCAGTCGCCCGCGGCTCTGTTCGGCAAGATCTTGCAGGGGGAAAAGGATATCCCCTGGTCGAAACGGTCGGAAAGCAACCAGTGTCGCCTGCGTGATCGCCGCCGCTGAAGCCATCAAAATGATGATCAGGCTTGTCAGGATGAGAAATTTTCGCATGACATTCTCCTATCCAGGTCCAGTTGTTCAGCCTTCACGTCTGGCTTCACCCTCCCTTCCGGTTGGGTGACACTCAACACAATTTGGCAACTCTTCGAGTGAGACACCCTCTTCAAGGTGCTCCGACTCGATCTTTTCCGGTTGATGTTCGTGGCAACCATAACAGGTGTAATCTGCGTAAACAGAGGGATGGCAGGTCTGGCAGGCGATCTCTCCCTCACCCCCGTGATCTAGGGGGAATGCGTGGCTCTGAAGCTGCGCCGGGGACCAGGCAAGCGTGGTATGGCAAAGTCCACATTGAAGACCAAAGAAGCCTGCATGGATCTCGGGCTCAGCATGGCAGCTTACACATTCACCCGATAACCCTCTCCACAAGTTGTCCTGATGACAGGATACACATTCGATCTCGGCATGGCGGCCATCCAAGACGAAAAACTGGTTATGGTCGAAATCGCTCATCCGATCAACGCCATCGTGGCAATCCAGACAGGCTGCACCGAACTGCAAGACATGCGCATCCATGAAAGTTCGATCCTGGCGTGTGTGGCAATCGATACAAATGTCGATCTCAAACTCACTCAAGCTGTCGGGATGACAGGTCGTGCAGGTGACTGGCGCGTTTTCATAATCAGTCTGATGCCGGGTAAGGCTGAAGCCCGCCTGGTTAGCGTGATCAAATTGCTGCTCATCGAGCAGGGCCGGGCTCCAGGAGGCGGAGGTGTGGCAGCTGGCGCAATCAAGGGAGAAAAGCCCGGCATGTCTTGTCGGTTCCTGATGGCAATCGACGCAATCAGCCGGGATTCCTTTAAACCTCCCGTGTGTATGACAGGCAGTACAACGCGTTTCCTGATGTTTTCCTGACAGGGGGAAAGCGGTCTGGCTGTGGTCGAATCCGAGCATGCGATCGCGCCCATCGTGACATTCGAGGCAGTTTGCACCAAAATCTGAGGTGTGATTCGCCATGAAGGTCGCGTTTTGAGCCCCGTGGCAATCTGTGCACGCCCGCAGCGGAACCGAGTAATCCACAGGATCGACATGGCAGGCGGAGCACTCCATGGGCTTGAGTGAATAATCGACCTGATGCCAGATCAGGCTGAATTCCGTAATGGAATGATCGAATTTGTGCAATGCATCAGCCAGAGGGGAGAAATCGCGTCCTCGGTGATCCGAATGGCACTGGTAACAGCGAACAACCTCACTGATGTGGCTGTGCAGCCCCTGACGGTTGAGGATCTCCGAGGCAACTCCATCATGGCAGGACAAACACAGCTGTGCCTGGACAGCGCGCAAAGGCTGATGACAACGCCGGCACTCCTTTTCAAAATCAGCATGCGAGTTAAAACCTTCCAGGGAGTGCTCCGGCTTCCCCTGGGAACTCAAAGATCCGGGACTGAATGCCAAGCCTCCCTGCCGCCATAGAAAGAAACCCAGGGCGGCCAGCAAGAGCGCCATAAGGATCAGACCAGGGAGTGAGATAATTGTTCGCCTCCGTCGCATCGGTGACTCGAGTGGGACAATAACCTGGTTTGAAAGCGTACCAGATTCTGTCTTCCGCTGGAATAGGAGATAATTCCTGCCTTATTAGTTAAAGACGCAAAAGGCGCGCTTTAAGCGCGCCTCTGCAGGTAGGAATTTTGTACCAATTAGATGAGATTAATCAACTAATTCGACATATAAGGTTGCGGCAAGTTCGTGTCCTATGACGACTTCCTGTCTGCTCAGCGCAATCCGCAGAGGCCCATTGAACGGCGCCCGGGAGACCAGTTTGAATTGTGCTCCTGGCACAAGACCCAGTTCTCCCAGGTAGCGCAATTTCTCGGGATCATGCACCCTGACCCGGCTGATTTGACATTGCGAGCCTGGTTCTACCTCGCTCAGGCACCGGTCATGGACCTCCGGCATCACACCATTCCGATCCGGGATCGGCTCCCCGTGCGGACAGCGGATTGGGTGACCAGCCAGCTCATCGATGCGGTCCTCGAGAATCTGGTTGAGCCCCAACTCGAAACGATCGGCCATCTCATGTACTTCATCCCAGCCAAATTTCATAATCCGCACCAGAAAGACCTCGACCAGTCGATGGCGCCGGATGGCAGGCATGGCGATTTCGATTCCTTTAGGCGTCAGACGCACACCCCGGTAAGGTTCATGATGGATGAAGCCCCCATCCTTAAGCCGACTCAACATCCGTGAAGCAGCTTGAAGGGATGCATTCGCACCCTCTGCAATTTCCGAGAGACCGGCGTATCCTTTCTCATCCTGCAACCGATAGATCTCAGCCGCATACCGCCGCATCGTTGGGGTAATAGTCATTTTCCTGTTATCCCAATTTCACCCAGATTGATATCTGATTTTTACTTTCTTTGATAGGTGATTATACATGATAATCTTGATAAAAATGATTTTTATTAATTATACTCACATGAAATAATTTCTACCATTCCATCAATTAACAAGGAGTATCGTGAACCATGTTACCAAGTTTCTTGCTGGCGTTTCGTGAAGGGCTCGAAGCAGCCCTTATCATCGGGATCGTGCTGGGGGTTCTTCAACGACTGCATCGGCCCGAATTAAAGTCCGTCGTCTGGCGCGGCGCTGGTCTGGCGGTGCTGTTGAGCCTGGGGGTTGGCCTCGGTCTGAATCTGGTAGGAGCGAAACTCGAAGGCAAGGCTGAGGAAGTGTTCGAAGGGGTGCTGATGTTGCTGGCAGCTGGTGTCCTGACCTGGATGATCTTGTGGATGCAGAGACAGGGGAGCGAAATTCGTCGTGAGCTCGAAAACAAGACCAGACAGGCAGCCTTAATAACCGGCCGTGGGGCATTGTTTGTTCTGGCGTTTGTTGCAATTTTTCGCGAGGGCGTGGAACTGGCGCTGTTCTTGCTCGCTGCCAGCCTGACTTCCGGCTGGGGAAGCACGCTCATCGGTGGTCTCCTTGGCCTGGCGGGGGCGATCGCGTTGGGCTGGATACTGTTCGCCTCAACGCGCCGGCTCAACGTCCGCCGGTTCTTTCAAGTCACCAGCGTGCTGCTCATCCTGTTCGCTGCCGGTCTGGTCGGACTGGGCGTCCATGAGCTCAACGAAGCCGGATGGATTCCCCCCATTATCGAACACGTATACGATATCAATTTCATCCTCGATGAAACGACCCCCCTGGGTCTCATATTGCGAGCATTGTTCGGTTACAATGCTAACCCCTCCCTGACCGAGATGCTGGCTTATGCAGGCTATTTCGCAACCCTTGCAACCATTTACCTCAATAATCAACGCAGTCAAATTGCGGTAGAAATCCAATCCGCATAGGCATCTGCATAGTCCGGAAGCCCCCAGCATGGAAGAACTCATGCCGGGGGCTTTACTTTTATCATCCAAAGGATAGTGGTATGATTTGAGTAGATGAGAGGCTGAATGGACGAACTACACCCTGATCTGGAACGCATGCTGATCTCAGCTCAAGAGATACAAAACCGCGTCAAAGAGCTGGCCGACCAGATCTCAAATGATTTCTCCTCTGTGCCGCAGCTCTATTTGATCGGAATCCTCAAAGGGGCTTTTATTTTTCTTGCTGATCTTGCCCGCCAGTTACGCGTTCCTAATTTGGTAGATTTTATGGCCCTTTCCAGCTACGGAAAATCAACCATCTCAGGTGCCGTGCGTATCTTGATGGACTTGCGCGAACCCATCGAAGGTCAGCATGTCATGATCGTCGAGGACATCGTGGATACAGGCAACACACTCGCTTACCTCCACCGGGTGCTCAAAGGGCGAAATCCAGCCTCCCTGCACAGCTGTGTGCTTGTGAAAAAACCGCGCGCCGGCAGCCAGGTCAAAATTGACTATCTGGGCTTCGAGATCCCCGACGTATGGGTCGTAGGCTATGGCCTGGATTATGCCGAGAAACATCGCACACTGCCATATATTGCAGTGCTGCGTCAGGACAAAAAATCCTGAGCGACCTACGCCCCGATCGCCTGATATGCTCACCCGCCGCAGTCTTCCTCGTCATCTCACCCTGAACTTCTTTGCTCTGGTCATCCTGATCGCCTTCATAACAGGTTTACCCGCTATCTGGCTCATCAGGCAGCAACTCAACAATCAAGCCTGGGGACAGGTCGAACAAGGCGTGCACACCACGCGTGCCCTATTCGAGGCTGAGCAAAATGAGCTCACTCATCTGGCTGAGCTCGTCTCCAGTCGACCGACACTCCATAATATACTCGGTGGAGAAAACGATACTGCTCTTGAAGATTATTTGGATGATCTGCGTGAGCAAGCTGACCTTGATCTGATCGCCCTTTGCCAGTCAGATCAAAGGTCTCTGGTGATCACCAGCGATGATCCCCCTCTTGATATTTGTGAGATGCCCTCCCAATCCGGGTTTGAAGTCAGCCGGGATGGCCGCATCTGGCAGACAGCCTCCCATAATCTTGAAGATGAGAGTGGCAGTGTTGGGAAGCGAGTCATCCTGGGCAGGGAGATCACTCCCCACGTCCTCAGACAACTCAACGCTAAAACCGGCTTGCATCATATTCTGACAGTATTTAATACACCGATCGCCAGCAGCTTCGACGAACAGAGCATTTCACAACTTAGAGGGAGCATCCCATCGATGAGTGCCAATACGGAGGGGGGTCGCTACCGGTTTGTGGTGGAGGGACAGCCATTTTTTGCTGCTCATCTCCATTTGATAGATCCTCATGTAGGGATCGAAGTTGCCTTACCGGTCAGCGATATAATCGCCACCGAACAACGTCTCATTCTGATCCTGGGTGGGGGATTATTGGTGATCACGGGTCTTGGGGCTATGGTGGGGATCTTCCTGGCGCGGCGCACCAGCCGGCGTATCCACGCTCTGGCGGAAGCAGCCGCCCGATTCAGCCGAGGAGATCTCTCCTCCTCCGTCTCCGTCGAAGGGCAGATCAACGAGGAGATCGTCCTGGCACAGGCACTCGAGCGCGCCAGGGTGAACCTGCTCTCGATGCTAACCCAGCTGGAACACGAGAAGGATTGGACCAATCAGCTTCTGGATGCCATCGTAGAGGGCATCCTCATCCTGGACAATCACCTCCGCATCACTTTCTTCAGCCGTGGTGCTGAGCGGATCACCGGATGGAAAAAAGAAGAGGTCATTGGCCGCTCCTGTGACGAAGTCTTCTCTCTGGCTGAAGCCAACACCATCTTCAGCCGGGTGATCCCCTCACCAGGCATGCAATCCAAAGTTGTCGTGGAGATGTCTGACGGACATCTCGCCTCACTGAGCATCACCAGCGCCTTCCTTCCGGCAGAGCAGGGAAAAGAAGCCGAAATCGCCCTGGTTTTCAGGGACGCGAGCTCAGAGGAGATCATCCATCAGCTGCTGGGACAATTCATTGCGAACATCGCCCATGAATTTCGCACCCCCCTGGCTGCCCTGGCAGCTTCGGTGGAGCTGCTGATCGATCAGACCCCTGATCTCAGCCCGGAAGAATTCGAAGAATTGCTCACCTCCTTGCATCTAGGTATCATCAGCCTGCAGACATTGGTTGACAATCTCCTTGAAAGCGCCAGCATCGAAGCGGGGCACTTCCGGGTTTCCCCGCGCGAATATGACCTGAGAAAGATCATCCATGAGGCCATCGACATGATGCATCCCCTGCTGGAAAAGTATGGTCAACAGGTAACACTGCATCTACCCGAGGTGCTTCCAAAAGTGCAGGCAGACCCGAGGCGGTCAGTACAGGTGATCGTCAACCTGCTCTCGAACGCCAGTAAATACGGACCGCCTGATGCAGAGATCACCATTCAGGCTGAAGTTGATTCGGACTTTGTGCGTGTGTCGGTCTCAGACCGGGGACCCGGCATCTCCCCCAACATCCGCGCCGATCTCTTCCGTAGATTCGTCTATCCCGACCCGGAAACAAGCAATGTCAGAGTGGGCGCCGGGCTGGGACTATCGGTCGTCAAGGCGATCGTCGAGGCTCAGGGAGGTCAGACCGGTGTCATGGATCGTCAGGGCGGTGGCGCGACATTTTGGTTTACAATTCCTATTGCCAGATGAGATGAAAGCGCTTATTGTTGACGACGATCGGGTGCTTGCGGATGTGGTGGGCTTTGCCCTCCGACGGGAGGGTTTTCAGATCATTCAAGCCCACGACGGTCAATCCGCCCTTCAGCGCTGGCAGGAAGAAGCCCCTGACCTGATTATCCTCGATATCAATCTCCCCAAGATTGACGGGTTCGCCGTTTGTCAACAGATTCGTAAGCAGTCCAATACACCGATTATCATGCTGACCGTGCGCGGCGAAGACGAGGACGTCGTGCATGGGTTGGAACTCGGCGCCGATGATTACATCGCCAAGCCTTTCAGCCCTCGCCAGCTGGTCGCTCGTGCCCAGGCAGTTATGCGACGTGCGGGTCAGTCCCCAGCAACCGCTCCTCGCCAGATCGAGGGGTTGTCCCTTTCGGCTTCCCGGCGGGAAGTTCGCATCGCAGATGGCGAACCCATTGCGCTCACCCCCCTGGAAGGACGCCTGCTCGAATATTTCTTGATCAACGCCCATCAGGTCGTGACAATCGATGCCATCATCGATTACGTCTGGGGGCCTCGAGGCGCTGACCGGGATATGGTCAGGCAACTGGTGCGCCGCCTGCGCAGAAAGATCGAAGCAGACCCCACCTCACCGAAATTTATCTACACTGTTCCAGGGCTTGGTTACGGATTGCTCCTGGATTCACATTTTTCTGGTTAATCCGATCTGGGCGAAATCCCGGGGGTCTACCAGTCCTATCATCCTTCTATCACAAAGAAAATCACAGCGGTCAACGAGCAGGGTTTACCTGAACCCGCGTACCATCTCGCTTGTCTTTGGAATTTGTGCAATTTGTCACAAATTTGTCATCCTCTTGTCACAAATTCTGTCATCCTCATTGGTTATATTACCATTAGGAGGTGCAGGTCTGCCAGGCGTGACCTGCATGCAGTTTTTGTATCCGATGAGGAGACATCACAGCCACTTCAGGTGTTAAGGAGAAGACCGTGAGTCTTACGATCATATCTAAAAGAGAGATCAAGAATTTCATCCAGAACCTGCTTCCAGCATATCGCGTGGTTGGTCCGATCAAGAAAGACTGTCACCATGCATTCGATCGGATCACAGATCCGGCACAGGTATGCTTGGATTACAAGACGACAACCCTGCCACCGAAGAAATATCTTCTACCCACAAAGGAGACCTTATTCACATATCGTCTGGGAAACGGCTATGGTTTGGGTGCACCGCCCGATGCTGAGCCAACGGTTATCTTCGGCGTCCACACCTGCGATTTGCATGCCATACTTTTGCTCGATCAGGTCTTTTCGAACGGCCATGCCGATCCGAACTATATCAAGCGTCGTAGGAAAACCTTCATCGTCAGCATTGAGTGCCTAACCCCTTGCGACGAGAGGTCGTTCTGCAAATCGATGGGAACACTCACTACTGACGAGGGCTATGATCTGCACTTGATCGATCTGGGGGATTCTTATGCCATCGATATTGGGACAGCCAAGGGCGGCGATTTGCTGAATCAACATGCACAGGTCCAAGCAGCTTCCCCAGAGACCATCGCCCGGCTCAATCGGGTGCTGAGCGAAAAATGGTCGCGCTTCCCCTATCGACTCGAATTCGATGTCAGTGATCTGCCTTCATTGCTGAGCCTGAGTATGAAAAGCCTGCTATGGAATGAACTGGGAGAACGATGTCTGGCATGCGCTGCCTGCACGAACGTCTGCCCGACCTGTTTTTGTTTCGATGTCCTGGATGAAGTCGACCTGAATCTCGAGCACGGCGAGCGAATCCGCATCTGGGATTCCTGCCAGCTCGACGAGTTCGCCACCGTCGCCGGCGGACACAACTTCCGTAAAAGTCGTGCATTACGTCAGAGACATCGTTTCATGCGCAAAGGGAAATATATCCTCGAAGCACATGAACACCTGGGGTGCGTGGGGTGTGGACGTTGCGCACGCGCCTGTCTGGTGGATATCAATCCAGTGTCTGTGTTCAATGAGCTCTATCGACAACAAGAAACTGGGAGTCCAGCATGACGATAATGACACTCAATCGAGAACTTGTCCCATCTGCCGAACTGCTCCATGTCGGCAAAGATGTATTCATGCCCGAGATGGCGCGCATCGCCGCTATCCAGCAGATGACAGCGCTGGAGAAATTGTTCACCATCGAGCTCCCCAATGGTCTTTCCCTGAATCATCGTCCGGGGCAATTCGTAGAAGTATCCTGCTTTGGCATCGGGGAAGCGCCGATCAGCATCAGCAGCTCGCCAAGCCGAAGCAATGGTTTCTTCGAAATCTGCGTCCGGAAGGTCGGCGATGTCACCTCCGTCTTGCACCGATTGAAAGTAGGTGATTATGTCGGCATACGCGGGCCATTCGGAAGAGGTTTCCCGATCGAAAAGTTCCGTGGAAAGGATATGTTGTTTGCCCCGGGAGGCCTGGGACTCGCCCCGCTACGCTCGCTGATCAACCAGGTGCTCGATGAGCGTGCCCTCTTCGGCAGAGTGATCATCCTTTACGGGGCACGCGCTCCATCAGAACTGCTCTTCCTGGATGAATTGAAACTCTGGGAGTCGCGGGAGGATGTCGAGCTTCATCTCACGGTAGATCGCGGTGACGCTACCTGGTGTGGCCATATCGGTGTGATCACTACTCTCTTCAAGGACATCTCGATCAATCCGCGCAATACGGTGGCTGTGACCTGCGGTCCGCCTGTCATGTACCGGTTCGTCTTAATGGAATTGTTGGGAAAAGGGATCTCTGAAGGTAACATCTATCTTTCCCTCGAGCGCAGGATGAAATGTGGTGTGGGGAAATGTGGCCACTGCCAGATCAACCATATCTACACCTGCCAGTCAGGTCCGGTATTCGCCTATCGTGAGATCAAAGGCCTGGAGGAAGCGCTATGAGCCAGAGCGGTAAGCCCAAAGTTGCATTCTTCGATTTCACTTCTTGTGAAGGCTGCCAGCTGACAGTGGTCGACTCGCTCCAGACTCACCCGGAATTACTGCAGGTTGTAGATATCGTGCAATTCCGGGAAGCGATGAGCGAGAAAGGCGAAGATTACCTGATCGCTTTCATTGAGGGTTCTTGCAGCCGGGCGAGTGATGAAGAACGGCTCAAACGCATCCGGGAGCAGGCTGCCATCGTCGTTGCCCTGGGCACCTGCGCCCACCTTGGAGGTGTGAATGCATTGAAATATCTGCACCCTCTCGACGAGGTGCGCGCCTATGTCTATGGCGACAAGGCGGAGTGGTATGAGACTTATGATGTTCGTCCGATCGGAGCTCTCATCCCAATAGACTATTTTATTCCGGGATGCCCGATCGACCGCGATGAATTCATTGCGATGGTCAAGGCGCTCCTGTTGGGAAAACGTCCGCCCATCCCAGATTATCCTTTGTGCGTCGAGTGCAAATTACGCGAAAATGTCTGCCTTTTTACAGTCGGCAAGGTATGTATGGGACCGATTACCCGGGCAGGTTGCAAGGCGATCTGCCCGACTTACGGTCAACCCTGCGAGGCCTGCCGGGGTTTCATTTCCAATCCGAATGACGCCTCCATGCGCCAGGTCCTGGCAGAACACAACTTGACTTTCGATGCGGTGAAATCCATGTACACCATGTTCACTACTTACCAGGTCCGCGACCAGCTGATGCGGGAGGAAGCCAGTCATGAATAAGCGCATCACCGTTAACCATATCACCCGAGTCGAGGGGCACGGAAACATCATTGTCGAAGTGAGCGATGGTGAGCTCAAGGACTGCCGCCTGGAGATAACCGAGACTCCCCGCTTTTTCGAAGCCATGCTGCGTGGTCGACCGTATCATGAAGCCTCTCACATCACCAGCCGCATTTGTGGCATCTGCGCCACGGGACATGCGACGACCTCATTGCGAGCCACGGAAAACGCTCTGGGGGTTACCCCCTCATACCAGACTGAACTGCTTAGAAAACTGGCTTTCCATGGCGAAATCCTCGACAGCCATATCCTTCACGTTTACATGCTGGTCGCCCCAGATTTCTTTGGCGTTGGGAGTGTCATCCCTCTGGCAACCAGCCACCCGGAGATCGTGGAGCGTGCTCTGCGTATGAAGAAACTGGCTGGAGACATCTGTGCTGTCGTGGCTGGCAGGCACACTCATCCAATCGCCATGGCCGTCGGTGGTTTTACGCACTTCCCGGGAACCGCCGAATTGGAAGACTTGCGTCAGCGCCTGATCGTCGTTCGAAAAGATGTGGATGAGACCGTGGATCTCTTCGCCAGGCTTTCCTGGCCACAGTTCGAACGGGAGACCGAGTACATCTCACTCACTAAACCGGACGAATATGCCTTTATCGGCGGGGAAATTCTTTCGAGCGATAGTGGAAAGCTGCCGGTCGAGGCGTATCCTCAGGTGACAAACGAACGCCTTGTGAGGCATTCCAGCGCCAAACACACTCGCCATATGCGCGAGTCATATATGGTGGGCGCCCTAGCACGCTTCAACAACAACTTCAACCTTCTCCATCCGCGCGCCAAAGAGGCAGCAGCTGCGCTGGGCTTGAAACCCAAGGTGATCAACCCCTTTTTTAACTCCGCTGCTCAGGTGGTCGAGATTGTTCATTGCGTCGAAGACGCCATCTCCATCATCGACAAGCTGCAGGTGATGGGCATTCAGCCTGAGCCCCCCGCGCAGCCCACAAAACGGTCTGGCGAAGGGATTGGGGTCTGCGAGGTGCCACGCGGCATGCTGATTCATCACTACTGGATCGGCGACGATGGAAAAATGACCGGAGCAAACTGCATAATCCCCACCAACCAAAACCTAGCCAACATCGAGCAGGACATGCGCGCCCGTGTACCTCAAATCCTGGACAAATCAATTGAGGCTATCCAGCTCGAACTCGAGATGCTGGTCCGGGCTTACGACCCATGCATCTCTTGCTCGGTGCATGTCCTGAAAGTGGAGGGTGCTAGTCAGACAAGGAGCTGACCCGATGAGAACCGAACTAGTCCCACTGGAGATGGTGAACATTCAGGCTGAATCATTTCAATGGACAGCCTCCTCGACTCCTGCCACAGCTGATTTGCCTGTTGTATCTGGGCAAATCCCGGTGAGCCAGACACCTCCCAAAGAGGTGCTTGTTCTCGGAGTGGGTAGCACCCTCTGTGGCGATGATGGCCTGGGTATCCACACCCTGGAAATGCTGTCTACATATCCCCTGCCCGCCTGGGTCGAACTGGCATGCGTTGGTTTGCCAGGCTGGGAGCTGCCCCTCTGGCTCAAGGGACGTAGAAAAACCATCCTGGTGGATGCCCTGGACATGGGTTTACCACCTGGATCATTGCGCTGTTTTGATATTGAGGAGGTCAAACTGACCTCCCGAGAAAATCACCTTAGCTTACATGAAACCGATCTGGCCGGGGGTCTTGCACTGGCTGAGGCGTTGAATGCCCTCCCTGCAGAGCTGATCCTTCTTGGGGTTCAACCAGCACAGTATCTGCCAGGGCAGGAACTCAGCCCCCAGGTGAGGAACGCTCTGCCAGAATTAATCTCTGCTATTCTGGAAGAAATCCAGAGCATAAGGAGATCCCATGAGCAAACATATCCTGCTGATTGACGATGATCCCGATCAAAGGCTTGCGTTGCGACTTCCGCTCGAGTCAGCCGGGTATCAGGTGACAGAGGTCGGCAACACCGCTGAAGCCTTGAAAATCGTCAAGGAAATCAAACCTGACCTGATCGTGCTGGACGTAATGATGGACACGGCCACCGCAGGTTTTCAACTGGCACTCGACCTACACAGCCCCGATCCACAGTCGGAATATAAAGAGTTGCGGAACACCCCCATCATCATGTTGACCGCCATTCACAGCACCACACCTCTGCGGTTCGCCCCCGACGAGGATTACTTGCCAGTGGAGGCGTTCATCGAGAAACCGATCGAACCTGAGGCATTGCTCGAGAAAGTACGCAAGTATCTGGGTTCCTGAACGAGGCGAAAATGACCGACCAGATCCAGCCGGGCAAACAATCCACCCTCAACGCCACGCCGCCAAAGAACGAAACCACTCTGGTTGAACAAGAGCTGATCGCGAGTGTTGCCTGGCTGATCCGTCTGAGATGGATCGCGGGGGTCGGGGTGATCATTGCCACCTTGCTGGCAGATAAGCTCTTTACCCTGGGCGTTCCCTCGTTTCAGCTCTACTGCATCGGAATCGGCATCCTGCTCTACAACCTGATTTTTTATCTGATCGAGAAGAGGTTTACCCGGAGACAGCCATCCGCCAACGCTTCTTACCATCTTGCGATCTGGCAGGTAGGGCTCGACTGGCTGTCTATGACCCTGCTCATTCATTACACCGGCGGCATCGAGAGCCCGGTGTTGTTCTTCTTCATCTTCCACATCATCATCGCTTCGATTTTCTTTCCCCCGCTCACCGCATATGCCTTCGCCCTTCTGGCTATCCTCCTGGTTCTGGCGATCACCCTGTTGGAATACCTGGGGATTATCCCACATTATCTGATCCAGGGCTATCTGGACACCCCACTGTTCAACAACAGGATGTTTTTCGGCGCAGTGCTGGTGTTTTTCGCCAGCACCGGTCTTATCTCGGCCTTTCTCGCTTCATCGATCCACAGACGGCTTAGACAACGAGAAGACGAGATCATAGAACTGAGCCGCGACCTGCAGAAAGCAACCATCCGGCTGCAGGCGTTGAATGAGAGCGCCCGCACAGTCAGTTCGACCCTTAAACTCACTCAAGTACTTGAACGGTTGGTCGAGACGACCGCTAAGGCCATGGGTGTGCGCGCCTGTTCGATCCGTTTACTGGATAAGAGTGGCCGGCTTCTGGAGCCGGTCGCCGTATACGGTCTGAGCCAGGCTTACCTCCAAAAAGGACCTGTCGATGCAGTCGCGAACCCCCTGGCACGCGAGGTGCTCAGCGGGAAAGTTGTCAACATTCCTGAAGTGCTGGAGAGCCCATTGCTTCAATATCCCGAAGAAGCCCGACAGGAAGGGATCCGTTCGATGCTCTCTGCGCCTTTGATCGGGAAGAGCGGTCCGTTAGGGATCCTGCGCGCATATGCGGTTGAACCGAACCGCTTCACGGAAGACGACGAAGCCTTCCTGGCAGCCATCGCTGCGCAGGGGAGCATTGCCATTGAAAATGCCCTGACATATCATGCGGTGGAGGAACTCGATGCCACCAAGACCAATTTCATCCGGACGGTCACCCATGAGCTGCGCTCTCCGGTAAGCGTGACACAAAGTTTGCTACGGACGCTCACCGCAGGTTACGCGGGTGCGATCAGTCCGCAGCAGAAGGATATCCTTGCTCGTGCGACTCGCCGGGTGGAATTTTTACAAAAACTTATCGATGATCTGCTCGATCTGGCAGCCGGTAAAAGCGATATCAAAGCCCTCACCGACATAAAACCCGTCGACCTCCTCCCCTGTGTTGAGAAAGTCGTCCGCCGTTTCGAAGTCGCCGCCCGTGAGAAAGGGCTGAACCTTAATCTGCAGATCGACTGCCAGGCAGGTCAGCCCGTCGTCAACGCGACCCCGGATGGTCTGGACCGCATCTTCGATAACCTGCTCTCCAACGCGATTAAATACACCCCTTCCGGTGGGTCGGTGTCTGTGTCCGTTTCCTGCCCGGATTCCGAAGTCCTGATCACTGTCGCAGACACCGGGATCGGGATCCCGGAGGAGGCTCAGGAACATATCTTTGAAGAATTCTATCGGGCGCCCAATGCTAGAGAGATAGAACATGAAGGCACCGGTTTGGGTCTGACCATTGTCAAAGACCTGCTATCCCGCTTCGGCGGACGCATCGCACTGCAAAGCGAGCCAGGGAAAGGCAGCCGTTTTATAGTCACATTGACCCGCGTCAATGCGCAATCTTCAGAGTCGGATCATGGCGGTTCACATACGCTCGATCGATCTTCGTAACGATGAGGAGATACATGACCCAATCACTGTCCACCATCATCGAAAAACGCACCGGTCAGTTACCGGAATTATGTTACCACTGCCATAAATGCACCGCCGGTTGCCCGATCGTCAGCGAAATGACCTACGGGCCGGATCAACTCCTGCGGATGATCGCACTGGATCGAAAAGATGCGGTGCTGACCAGCAGGGATATCTGGTTGTGCGCCGGATGTTATACCTGCGCCACGCGCTGCCCGAACGGAATCGACATCGCCGCGGTCATGGGCGCACTGCGCCAGTTAGCTGTTGCCGGGAAAGTCAGCATTCCAGAAAAGGACGTTTTCCTATTCCATCGTCTGTTCCTCGCTGTGGTTGGCAGGTTGGGTCGTTCACACGAGGCATTTGTGCTCGGTCTTTTCAAAATCCGATCACGCATTCCATTCCTCCAGGATATGGGTACGGGTCTTGAGCTGTTCAAAAAAGGCAAAGTCCCGCTCATCCCTGAGTGGGTAGATGACCTCCCCACAATCCGTGAGCTGTTTCGGCAAAGCTCGATCCATTCTACATTGGAGTGAAAGGGCATGTCCTACGCATATTATCCAGGTTGCAGTCTGCATTCGACCGGGCTTGAATATGGGCTTTCGACGGAAGCTGTCTTCAACCACATGGGTCTGGAACTTATCGAGGTTCCTGATTGGAACTGCTGTGGGGCCTCCTCCGCTCATGCGCTCAATCACACGCTTTCACTGGCACTCCCTGCTCGCAATCTGGCGCGAGCGCAATTGTTGGGAAAAGATCTGGTGACCCCATGTGCAGCCTGTTTCAACCGCATGAAAACGGCAGACTACTACCTGAGGAGAGACGCGAAGAAGCGCTCTGAAATCGAGGAGATGGTTGGATTCGAATACCAGGGAAATGTGAAAATTCGTCCGCTTCTGGCAGTGGTCTACGAAGATTTCGGTGCCGACAGGATTCAGAGAGAGGTGAAGCATCCTTTGAGCGGCTTAAAGGCCGTTCCGTATTACGGCTGCTTGCTCGTTCGTCCACCGGAGATCGCCCAATTCGACGATCCAGAAAATCCCCGCAGTATGGGAGCCATATTGGAGGCGATCGGTGTTCAAGTGCAGCCCTGGTCATACACCACAGACTGCTGCGGAGGAGCCCTATCGCTGAGTAATTCATATCTGGTGCAGAAACTGGTGAGCAGCTTGGCTGAACATGCCCGGGAGGCAGGTGCGCAGGCTCTGGTCACGGCATGCCCACTCTGCCAGGTGAATTTGGAAATGCGCCAGAGCGGAGAGGAAAAGATGCCCGTTTTCTATTTCACAGAGCTGCTTGGCCTGGCTTTCGGTCTGCCCGAAGCGCAGATATGGTGGCCTAAGCATCTGATCGACCCCATACCCTTGTTGAAAGGGTTGGGGCTGGCGCATTAAGAAGGCATGATGGAGTCGAGGGACGATACAATGCTGAACAACGTTGATCAAATCAGATCCTCGCAAAACGAGCCGGTTGGCGCTGCCCTGGTTGTGGGAGCCGGGATTGCAGGAATGCAGGCGGCCCTCGATCTGGCAGAGGCGGGGATCAAAGTCTATCTGCTCGATCGGACGCCTGCCGTCGGTGGGACAATGGCCATGCTCGATAAAACCTTTCCCACCAACGACTGTGCTATGTGCATCATGTCACCCAAGCTGGTCGAAGTTGGAAGGCATCTAAACATCGAGCTGCTGACGACCGCAGAAGTGGAAAGGATCGATGGCGAACCAGGAAACTTCTCTGTCGCCATTCTTCAGCACCCTCGCTACGTAGATCTGCAAAAGTGCACAGGCTGTGGCGATTGCGCCGCCGCATGCCCAATCAGTCTGCCAGACCGATTCAATGGAGAGCTCTCCTCCCGGAAAGCAATCTACAAGCTTTATCCGCAAGCCATACCAAACGCATATGCGATCGAAAAACGAGGCGTTGCTCCTTGCCGCGATGCCTGCCCGATCCACCAGCGCGCCCAGGGATACATTGCGCTTCTCGCGGAGGGACGCTTTGCGGATGCCTACCGCACAATCCTGGAAGACAATCCCTTCCCATCGATCTGCGGCCGGGTCTGCAATCACCGTTGCGAAGAGGTTTGCAACCGGGGTCTCTATGACGCACCTGTGAACATAATGGGGTTGAAGAGGTTCATTGCCGATTGGGCCTGGCAACATCCGGATGAGATCTCACCCCTTCTCAACAGCCTGGAAGAGAAGAACCCTTCGATCCGGCTTCCACAGGATCTTCTTGGGCACCGCGTGGCAGTGGTCGGTTCGGGGCCTGCCGGATTGACCTGTGCGCAAGACCTTGCCCGTCGCGGCTGCCAGGTGACGGTGTTCGAAGCCCTTCCGGTCGCCGGTGGGATGATGCGGGTGGGTGTGCCAGATTACAGGCTACCGCCAGATGTCGTCCAGCGCGAGATCGACCAGATCATCCAGATGAACTCCATCGACCTGCGCTTAAATCAGCGTGTGGAAAGTGTGGAAAGCCTGTTGGAGGAATTCCAGGCGGTTTTCGTCGCGATTGGAGCACATGCCGGGGTCAAACTGCCCATTCCAGGCAGCGAACTCCCCGATGTGCTCCTGGCGACCGAATTCCTGCGCCAGGTTAAGCTGGAAGTGAGATCCGCCCACCATCAGAAGACCACCCCAGGGGATGGCCGCGGGGGCATCCTCCAGAAAGTCCAGGGGAAGAGGGTACTGGTGCTGGGAGGAGGCAACGTAGCCATTGACGCGGCTTCGACCGCTGTCCGATTGGGCGCCAGCTGGGTTGGTATGACCTGTCTGGAACCACGCGAGAAAATGCCAGCCCATACCTGGGAGATCCGCGACGCGGAGGAGGAGGGGATCGCGATTTTCCCTTCCCGCACCTTTAAGGAAATCACCAGCCATGATGGCAAGGTGACGGGCGTTCGCACGGTCAATATCAATTTCCACGGCTTTGTGGATGGCAAACCTGATTTCGATGAGTACCCCGAAACAGATGCGATCATTCCAGCAGACCTGGTGATCTTCGCCATCGGGCAGCGTCCTGAATCAGATTGCCTCCCAGGCGCAGAAAAAGGACCTGGAGGGCGCATCCAGGTCGATCCCCAGACGCTCAGCACCAATATCCCAGGTATCTTTGCAGGCGGTGACGCAGTCACCGGTACCGCTTTTATCGTCGACGCAATCGCAGCTGGACACCGCGCGGCGCGCTCCATCACTGCCTACCTGCTCGGCTCTCCACCCGAACATGAAAAATCACCTGCTGAGGTGGTCAGGCTGGAAATCGATGAGATCGGGCAACAGATCGCCGCTCAACGCGCTTCGCTGGTTCCGCGGATCGAGTTCACCCGCCTGCCACCCGCCGAGCGAATTGCGGATTTCCGTGAGGTCTATCAGGGGCTTACAGAAAGCCAGGCACAAGCAGAGGCGATGCGCTGTCTGCGTTGCGGAATTTGTTCGGAATGTAACCAGTGTGTCTATGCCTGCCGCGCCGGCGCCATACGGCATGAAGATGTACCGCGTCGGATTGATCTCAATGTCGGCGCTGTGATTTTGACACCTGGTCTGGAGCCCATGCCCGGCGATATCCGCCCTGAGTACGGTTTCGGACGATACCCAAATGTGGTCACCAGCCTGCAATTCGAGCGCATGCTGTCAGCCTCCGGTCCGTTCTCCGGGGTCGTAAAACGACCTTCCGATGGCGCCCACCCACGCAAGATCGCCTGGATTCAGTGTGTGGGTTCACGCGATTGCACCTTCGGTTATCACGGGGAAGAGCGGGCGGCTTACTGTTCTTCGGTGTGCTGCATGTATGCCACAAAAGAAGCCCTCATAGCCAAAGAACATGATCCCAACATCGAACCAACCATTTTCTATATCGATATTCGTTCCTTTGGAAAGGGTTTCGAGCCGTACATCGAGCGCGCCCAAAAAGACCACGGTGTGCGTTACATCCGCTCCCTGGTCTCGTCTGTGAGGGAGATCCCGGAATCACACAACCTGAGGCTGGCTTACGTGCGCTTTGAAGGTGAAGATGGCACGAAACCGGTCGTGATCGAAGAGGAATTCGACCTGGTTGTGCTTTCGGTCGGGTTGCGCCCATCCCGGATGTCTCGGGAGATGGCTACCAAATTGGGAATAACATTGAACGAATTTGGCTTCGCACAGACCACCCCGCACCAACCGGGGATCACTTCGCGGCCAGGGATATTTGTTGCCGGATCTTTCGCCGAGCCCAAAGATATCCCAGAGTCGGTTATCGAAGCATCCTGCGCAGCCGCCCAGGTATCCCAATTGTTGAGCCCTGCCCGGGGTTCGCTGACCATCTCGCCGACCTATCCCCCCGAACGCGATATCGAGGATGAACCTGAGCGGATCGGCGTATTTATCTGCCATTGTGGGATAAACATCGGCTCTGTTGTAGATGTGCCGCAGGTTGTCGAATTCGCCCGGAGCCTTCCAGGCGTCCTCTACGCCGAACACAACCTTTATACCTGCTCGCAAGACACCCAGGAACGCATCCGGGAGCGCATTAAGGAATTCGGGCTGAACCGGGTGGTGGTCGCTTCCTGTACCCCGCGCACGCACGAACCGCTCTTCCAGGATACCCTCCGCCAGGCAGGGCTGAATCCCCATCTGTTCGAGATGGCCAACATCCGCGAACAGGATTCCTGGGTTCATAAAAACATGCCCCTCACCGCCACCGAAAAGGCTAAGCAGCTGGCTGCCATGGCAGTCGCGAAAGCGCGCCGGTTAAAACCCATCTCCCGGAACACATTCGATATCAACCGCAAAGCCCTGGTTCTCGGAGGCGGTTTGGCCGGCATGACAGCCGCTCTTTCGATCGCCAGCCAGGGGTATCCCGTTTCCCTGATCGAAAAAGATGCGCAATTGGGTGGGAACCTGCGCCATGTTTTCACATCTGCCGACGGGGAAAGCGACCCGCAGGCTCTCTTGAAAGGTCTAATCGCAGCGGTCACCAAGGATCAACGCATCGAATTGCACACTTCGACCCGTCTTGTGAACCTGGGAGGGTATACCGGTCAATTTCGATCACATCTGGAAAAATCGGACGGCTGTCTGATCGAGATCGAGCATGGGGTTATCATCGTCGCTACGGGTGGCGTGGAGATGCAACCGCGGGAGTACTTATACGGAGAACATCCACACATTCTCACTCAAAGTCAGCTGGAAAAGCGCCTCACCACTCCAGCTTTCCTCGACAGCCTGGCAGGCCGTACGGTGACCATGATCCAGTGCGTGGGTTCTCGCGAACCAGATCATCCTTATTGCTCCAGAGTATGCTGCGCACAGGCGCTTAAAAACGCCCTCCACATCAAGAATGAAGTTCCCGACGCGAAGGTGATCATCCTGTATCGCGATCTGCGCAGTTACGGCTTCCAGGAGATCCTCTATCGCAAGGCGCGCAAAGCCGGCGTCATTTTCCTCGAATACAGCCCAGATGAAAAACCCCGGGTGGCGCCAGGAGAAGACGCACGCATCCGGTTCGATCTGAGCCTCCAACCCGAGAAACAAAAGCTGACCTACACAAGCGACTGGGTCGTCCTCAGCACGGGCATAGAACCGAATCCCGACAATCTGGAATTGAGCCGGATCCTCAAAGTCCCTCTCAACGAATCAGGATTTTTTAATGAAGCGCATGTCAAGCTCAGACCGGTTGATTTTGCCGCTGAAGGGATATTCCTTGCTGGTCTGGCACACTCGCCACGCTCCATTTCCGAGACGATCGCCCAGGCACAGGCAGCTGCCATCCGGGCGGTATCGCTGCTCTCGAAACAGCAGCTGGCGGCCCCGCCGATCGTCGCCAGCGTCAACCCACGCCTTTGTTCCGCCTGCGGTTTGTGCGTCGAGATCTGTCCCTATGGCGCTAGAAGACTTGAGCCGGGCATGCCTCACGCCGAAGTGATCGAGGTGCTTTGCCAGGGCTGCGGTGCCTGCGTGGCAGCCTGTCCCAACAAAGCCAGCCAGCAGAAGGGCTTCGAATTCACCCAGATGTTCGCAATGATCGAAGCCGCCACCACCTAGCTCTGTTCTATCGAAAAACACCGAGGTAATGAAAATGAGCGATCATCAAGACTTCGAACCCCACATCCTCGCCTTCCTTTGCAACTGGTGCACTTACACCGGCGCCGACCTGGCCGGCACCTCTCGGTTGCAATATCCACCCAACGTTCGCATCATCCGTACGATGTGTTCGAGCGCTGTCGACCCAGTTTATGTCTTGAAGCCTTTGCTAGAAGGCGCGGATGGCGTGTTGATCGGCGGATGTCATCCTGGAGATTGCCATTATCAAACGGGGAACTACAAGACGCGCCGCCGCTACATCGCCTTGCAAGAGATCCTGAAAGCCGTTGGATTCGATGAGAAGCGCGTTTGGTTGCGCTGGATCAGCGCCAGTGAAGGGCAGAAATTCGCCGAGACAATCACGGAGATGGTGGCGGTCATCAAAGAACTGGGGCCGAACCCGCTGCGGGTTGCCTGGGAAGTTTGAGAGGAGGAATGCATGGATGCCCTGATCGATACAAGAGATGCGAACCCCCTGGTTGCCATTCGAAATTTCCTTAGGCAGCTTTTTGAGCGAGGCGTCATCGAAGCTTTGTACGTGCCTATAGAGACTTCCGATGCCGTGGTCCTGCCAGCTCTGGTGGTCGATCCTGCCCGGCTGGAATACGCCGACCCCCTGGCACCGGTGATGCCAATCAACGGTGCACGCGCGGTTGCGGCGCTGACCGATAAACGGCCTCCAGCGCGGCTTGGCGCGGTGCTCCGTCCCTGCGAGCTGCGCGCCCTTATCGAACTGGTCAAATTGCAACAGGCCAGCCTGGAGAATGTCGTTCTGATCTGCCTGGACTGTCCCGGGACAATCGGGAACTCTGTTTTTCTCGAACATCAGCGCAGCGCAGACCTGGATCTGGCAGCTTTCCTTCAGGCAGCCTGCACCGGAAAGCGCATGGAGGATGGCTACAACCTGCGGCAAGCCTGCAGGATGTGCATTCAGCCCCTTCCAGAACAGGCAGCTATCCAGTTCCATCTTTTCGGTGCATCTCTGGATCAGAATATCCCCATAATCGTCGCTGATGACCTCGCCGAGAGGCTGGGCTTGGCACCTGCGGAGCATGATCTATCTGCTCGACAGACGGCCATCGAACAGATCCTCACCGCGCGCAGAGAGGAAAGGGAGCGCGAAATGGGATCGATTCGCCAACATCTCCAACACAATGGCGGTATCCGCGGTTTGTTCGAAGCCTGTATCCGCTGCCATAACTGCATGACCGTCTGTCCAATCTGTTATTGTAAAACCTGCCTCTTCAAAACCGCAGCCTTCGATCATCCACCGGAACATTACTTCAATCTGGCAAAACGTAAAGGGGCCTTACGGATGCTGGGAGACACGCTTCTCTTCCATATGACCCGCCTCAATCACATGAGCGCTTCATGTGTAAGTTGTGGGATGTGTACAGAAGCCTGCCCGGTAGATATCCCGGTTGGGACGATCTTCAGCGCGATCGGCGCCGGTGTCCAGGCTGTATTCGAGTATATGCCTGGCCGATCGCTTGCTGAGCCGCTTCCCCTGATTACTTTCCGGCCAGACGAATTCACAGAGATCGGTGAGACAAGATGAGCACGAACGAAGTCATCCGCAATGCCGGGAACAACGGAAATGGAAGGACAGGCGCTGCGCTTGTCATCGGAGGCGGAATCGCTGGGATACAGGCTGCCCTGGACATCGCGGACGCTGGCTTTCATGTATATCTGGTCGAACGATCATCCAGCATCGGTGGGCGCATGTCCCAGCTGGACAAGACCTTTCCAACCCTGGATTGCTCCTCCTGCATCCTGACACCCAATATGGCGGATGTGCCACGACGACCCAACATCCAGCTTTTAACCCTGACAGAGGTAAAGGAAGTCACCGGTCAGGTTGGCGAGTTTCATGTCACCCTCGAGAAACAGCCCCGCTATGTCGATCTGGACAGCTGCACAGGGTGCGGCTTGTGCACTGAGATCTGCCCGGTCGAAGTTGCCAGCGAATTCGACGCCCGACTCACCACTCATAAGGCGATCTACCGGCGCTTCCCCCAGGCAATACCAGCAGCATTCACCATCGATAAAAAACCCTCTCCCTGTAAGATCACCTGTCCTGCTCATATTCCCGTTCAGGGTTACATCGCCCTGATCGCTCAGGGCAAATTCCATGACGCTCTCGATCTGGTGCGGTCTGCGGGTGTGCCGTTTGTCGGCACCCTCGGACGTGTCTGCTATCATCCCTGTGAGGACCACTGTAAACGCGGCGATTGGGACGAACCGGTGGCGATCTGCTCGCTCAAACGGTTTGCCTATGACGCCGGGATCGCAGAGGACAATATTCAGCCTGCCGAGATCCGCTGGGAGGAGCGTGTGGCCGTCGTAGGAGCCGGTCCAGCCGGGTTGACCGCTGCTTATGAGCTCCTGCGCAAAGGCTATCGCGTGACAGTATTCGATGCCCTGCCAGTGGCAGGCGGGATGATGGCGGTTGGCATCCCAAAATACCGGCTGCCCCGCGAGGTGTTGGATTATGAGGTCGATCTAATTCGCCAGCTCGGTGCTGAGTTGCGCCTCAACACTCCAGTGGGGAGGGACGGTGGCCCTGGTCTCGAGGAGTTACGCAATGAATTCGCCGCGGTCTTTCTGGCTGTTGGCGCCCATGGCAGCAGCAAGCTGGGCGTCCCTGGGGAAGAGCTGTCAGGCGTCTTCCAGGCTTTGCCATTCTTGAGAGAGCTGAACCTGGGTCAGGAGGTCAGGATCGGAAAAAAGGTTGCCGTCATCGGTGGAGGCAATTCAGCTATCGATGCCGCCCGCTGTGCCATCAGGCTGGGCGCCGAAGTCAACCTGGTCTACCGCCGGTCCCGGCGGGAAATGCCGGCCGCTCCTTACGAGGTCGCCGCCGCAGAAGATGAAGGTGTGAAACTGACCTTCCTGGCCGCGCCTGTACGGGTGCTCGAGAATAATGGCTGTGTGGCAGGCATCGAATGTGTGCGCATGGAGCTGGGAGAACCGGATGCAAGCGGTCGCCGCCGCCCCGTGCCGATCCCGGGTTCGGAATATAACCTGGAAGTGGATACCGTGATCGCGGCCATCGGGCAGAACGTCGAGGCGGAGGGTTTGGGGATCGAAACGAAATGGGGCCGCGCAGTGGTCGACCCGATCACCCTCGCTACATCAGTCCCCGGTGTTTTCGCCGGCGGGGATGCTGTGCTGGGACCGGCATCGGTGGTTGAAGCTGTTGGCGCCGGGATCGAGGCGGCGGAATCAATCCATCGCTACCTGCGAGGCTTCGATCTTTATGAGGGCCGGTCTCCAGCCTATCCTCGTCCGGAAGACATCCCCATCGAGCCTTATCCTGCCGTCCGACCCGCCAGGCGGGCTTCGATGGCGGAAATCCCTCCTGAGAAGCGTATTCACAACTTCGCGGAAGTAGAATTGGGATTTTCCCGTGAACAGGCTGTCGCAGAAGCTCAGCGCTGCCTGAGCTGCGCCGTGTGTTCAGAGTGCATGCAATGTGTGACGGTCTGTCAGCGCGGCGCTATTAACCACCAGGATAAGCCGGAGCAGGTCGAGATCGACGTCGGCGCGATCGTGGTCGCCACTGGTTTTGATGTCTTCGATGCACACCGAAAACCCGAACTAGGATATGGAACCTACCCGGAGGTCATCACCACACTGGAGTTTGAACGCCTGGTTTCGGCTTCTGGGCCAACTGCCGGCAAAATCACCCTCAATGGAAAAACCCCGCAAAAGATCGTGTTCATTCAATGCGTTGGATCGCGCGATCGCAGCCTCGATCTACCGAACTGCTCGCGGGTGTGTTGCATGGCCGTTGCCAAACAGGCTCACCTGGCACACGACCGCATTCCAGGAGCGGAGATCACGGTTTTTTACATGGATGTGCGCGCCTTCGGAAAAGGTTTCGAAGAATTCTATGACCGGGTGCGCCAGGAAGGCATCATCTACCGGCGCGGGAATCCATCCGAGATCATCCACCGCGGGGACCACCTGCTCGTGCGCGCTGAAGATACCCTGCTGGGAGAGCCGATAGAGATCGAAGCAGACCTGGTCGTCCTGGCTGTCGGATTGCAGCCACGCCAGGATGCCGACCGACTGGCGAATATCCTTAACCTGATCCGCTCCACTGACGGATACTTCCAGGAAGCCCATCCCAAGATGAGCACTATCGAATCTAATATTCCGGGCGTGTTCCTGGCAGGCTGCTGCCAGGGGCCTAAAGACATCCCCGACACCGTTGCCCATGCCAAAGCTGCTGCCTCAGCAGTGATGATCACCCTGGTTGAAAAAGGAGCAGAGTATGCTTCAAGTTGAAAGCCGCCAATTCGTCAAAGATTACGGACTCTTCGCCTGCATCCAGTGCGGCAAATGCACTGGAGGCTGTCCCATGTCAAGGAAGACAAAACTCAATCCGCGCACTCTGATCTACAGTCTGCTGGTCGCCGGGAACGGTTTTGACCTGGAGCATCACGAAGAGCTTTGGGACTGCACGACTTGTTCGACCTGCTACAGCCGCTGTCCCAAACTGGTCAACCCGATGGCAGCAGTGATGGCACTTCGCAGTGTCTTCGTTGAACGTGGCCGGGTTCACCCCAATATCAAGACTGCACTGGAGAGCACCTTCAGGCATGGCAACCCCCTTACCATGCCTCGCGAGGAGCGCAGAGCCTGGGTCGGCGACCTGAAAATTAAAGCCATGGAAGAAGGTACCGAATATTTGTACTTCGTCGGCTGCACACCCTCCTACGACCCGCGCCTCCAGAGTGTGGCGCGTACGCTCGCCTCGTTGATGCAATCCGCCGAAGTCGATTTCGGTGTCCTGGGCAGTGAGGAGAATTGCTGTGCCAGTGAAGTGCTCCGGCTGGGCGAAGTGGGGCTCTTCGAGATGATGGTCGAGGAAAACCAGGAGATCTTCAAGAGCTTTGGCGTGCAGAAGATGTTCACCACTTCACCGCACTGTTTCAATGCCTTCAAAAACGATTACCCCAGCAATGGCTTGCAAGTGCAACACTATACCCAGCTGCTCGCCGGATGCATTCAGGAAGGACGATTGAAGTTCACAAAACCGCTCGAAAAAACTATCACATACCATGACCCCTGTTATCTGGGGAAACATAACGGTGTCTTTGAAGAGCCGCGCCTGATCCTGAACCATATCCCAGGTGTGACCCTGGTCGAGATGGATCGTTCGCGCCAGACAAGTCTATGCTGCGAGGGTGGCGGTGGACGCATGTGGCTCGAGGGGACGAACCCCGCAGTTCGGCTGGCTCAGGAGCGCGTGAAAGAAGCTCTCGATACCGGCGCCCAGGTCCTGGCAACTGCCTGCCCCTTCTGTCTGCTTACTCTAGAAGAAGCGGTCAAACACCTGAACGCCCAGGATAGATTGCAGGTAAAAGACATCGCCGAACTGGCTTTCGAGTCCCTTTAGCTGCCGGATATCGTAGAAAAGAGGCTGTTTCATGATCTCTCGAAGTTATTGCAAGATGGTGGTTGAGAAGGCTCAGGAGCGTACTCCTGTCTGGTGGAGGATCTAACCATGACATTCACGCCCCGAATAGGTGTCTATATCTGCCACTGCGGTATCAACATCGCCGCAACAATTGATGTCGAGGCTGTGGCACAATTTGCTGCCCGCCTTCCTGGAGTTGTTGTGGCCCGACATTACACCTATATGTGCTCAGAGCCCGGTCAGGGATTGATCAAGGAGGACATCAGTGCGTTGGGATTGAACAGAATCGTCGTGGCTTCATGCTCGCCCTTGATGCATGAACCCACTTTCCGGGCAACGGTCGCCGATTCTGGCCTCAACCCCTATTGCTTCGAGATGGCGAACATCCGCGAACAGTGCTCCTGGGTTCATCCAGATGGACCGATGACAACCCAGAAAGCGATGCATCTGGTCGAGTCCGCTGTCGCCAAAGCCAGATATCTGGAACCGTTGGAAATGCGCCATGTGCCGGTCACCCCAGCCGCACTGGTCATCGGCGGTGGGATCGCTGGAATACAGGCCGCCCTAGATATCGCCCAGGCTGGCTTCCAGGTATTTCTTGTCGAAAAATTGGCCACGCTTGGAGGACACATGAACAACCTGTTCAGGACTTATCCCACTCTGGAGTCAGCAACGGAGCTCCTGGCAAGCAAGATAGAGTCAATCCGGGAAAATCCCCGCATTAAAGTCATGACCGAGGCGGAGGTGAAGGAGATCACCGGCTTTGTGGGCAATTTCCGGGTTAAAGTACAACAAAGAGAGGAATGCCACGTGCTCAATGCTGGCACTATAATAGTTGCCACCGGCTTCAAGACCTTCGACCCGCGCCGAAAACCAGAATTGGGGTATGGTCAATATCCCCAGGTGATCACGACTCCGGAATTCGAACAACTCATTTCGCAGGGACCGCAGCTCAACGACAGACCGCCACAACGTGTGGTTTTTATCCAATGCGTAGGTTCGCGCGATCGAACGCTTGGAAATCCTTATTGTTCACGCATTTGCTGTATGGTGACCGCCAAGCAGTCCAGGCTTATCCGTGAGCGCTTCCCGCAGGCAGAAGTCGTCGTGTTCTATATGGATGTTCGCGCTTTTGGAAAAGGTTTCGAGGAATTCTACGATCGTGCCCGTGAAGAAGGCGTGATCTATCGGCGCGGGAATCCATCGGAGATCATCCGGAGGGGCGAGCGTGTGGTCGTTCGGGCTGAGGATACTCTGTTGGGTCAGCCGGTTGAGATCGAAGCAGATCTGGTTGTCCTGGCAGTGGGTATGGAACCGCCGGAGGATACCGACAAGATGGCAGCTTTGTTGAAACTGGCTCGCTCCGCTGATGGCTTCTTCCTGGAAGCACATCCCAAGTTGCGCCCGGTCGAAACTGCCATGGCGGGATTGTTCCTGGCCGGTTGCTGTCAGGGACCTAAGGACATCTCAGAAACGATCGCGCAAGCGCGTGCGGCCGCCGCTGCGGCGATGATCCCGCTGATGCGCGGCCAGGTGCCTGTCGAAGCGGCCACCTCCTTTGTAGATGAAGAGTTGTGCGCAGGCTGTGGTCAGTGCGCACAGGTCTGTCCTTATTCAGCACTGACGCTCCATCCGGTGAGGAAGATGATGACCGTCAACCCGGTTCTCTGCCAGGGTTGCGGTGCCTGCGCCTCAGCCTGTCCTTCTGGCGCGATCAATGTCCATCATTTTACGTTTGAACAGTTCCTGGCACAGATTAACGCCCTTCTCGATGAGCAGCCATTGACATTTAAAGCGCAGGAAATCGCTGCGGTTTCGGTCTGAAGGTAGTACGGAGGTTTATCATGGAAACGACCTGGATCCTTAAAACACACGGCGATCCCCTCGGCTCTGTTAGAAAATTATTATCGGAGCTCTGGGTGCGAGCAAACCTGGAGGGCTTTGTCATCCCTCGCTTCCGACCCCAGAAACCTGGCATCTTCCCGTTCCTGGCAAGTAGAACCGAAGATATGATGTATGCTGACCCATTCACCCCGCTGGTCGCGGATAATTGCGCTCGTGAGATCGCCCGCCTCGCACACCAAAATCCTCAGGGTCAATTCGCAGCGATCCTGCGGCCATGTGAAGGCAGGGCATTGCTTGCCAAGCAACAGCGCCAGAATCTCAGTCTGGAAAACTGGCTCTTGATCGCCGTGGACTGCCTGGCAAGCTTCCCCAGCGAGGACTTTGCCTGGCGTATCGAAAAAGCTGGCGCCATCGAACAACTAACCCGTGAAGCGCTTCAATTCGCCCGGCTCGGAGGGATAGCGCCTTACCGATTTCGCCGCGCCTGCCAGATGTGCACGAATCCTCGTTTCTCTGAGGCATCCATCTCGATCAAGCTGCTTGGCCTGCCGGTCAGGGATTACATCCTGATCTCCGCCTCTTCTCCAGAGGCCGCTCAAAGGTTTGGACTGGCGGATTTGTTTGACGGTCTCGCAACGCGAGCAATGGTCACACATCATCAGCGGGTTTTGGACAGATTGGAGCGCAAAAGGTCAGCCGTTCGAAGGCGGATGGTTGACAACCTGGCACCGGAAATGCCCACCAGCCTGGACGAACTTCTGGCTTTATTCGAGAAATGTGCCCCATGCCAGCTCTGTCTGGAAGCCTGTCCGGTCTACACCGGAGAGCTGCAACGCTGTGAGGAGGATGACCATGCCCGCCTGAATGCTATCAAACGCTGGCTGGCAGCCTGTGTGGCTTGCGGGATGTGTGATGAAATCTGCCCGCGACGCACGCCGCTGACAGCCATCATTCAAAGCCTGGAATCTAATCTGGTGACGAACATGTACCCCGCCCGATGATCATGGTCGATCGGATACAAGGAGAGTATCATGCCACTCAGAGTACAAACAGATCCGCGCCGGATTGGATCCGTCCTCAAAGTGATCTTTTCTCAGCCCAGACCACCCGTTGCGCGTTGCCGACTGCTCAGTTCCGGATTTAGCCCGGCGCACATGCTCAAGACCCAGGATGATCTGACGGGCAGCAAAGCATGTTTGGGCTGCGGTTGCTGCATAGATGCCTGCCCCGTACTGGCACGTGACCCGAAACGACGGCAACGTACAGAGGCTCGCACCTCGCTGGCGCTCGAAACCCTGGTCGGTGAGGACTGCGACCGCTGCGGAAACTGCGCACTTGCCTGTCCTCAGGTTGATCCAACCATCAAGCACTACCTGGTTCAAACCCATCTGGCAGAAGGCATGGCTGAGCTGCTCTCCAGGGCAGCCTCCGATGAGATCTATGCTCTCGATCTGATGCTGCTTGGCTGATGCCGGAGGATGACATGACGGAGATATATATTTTCAATCAATACTATGACGTCCCCGAAGGGCTCACCATCCTGAAAGCTTTCGAATGGGCCGGCTTCCATCTTACCCGGGGTGTTGGCTGTCGGGGTGGGTTTTGCGGTGCCTGCGGCACCGTGTACCGACTGAAGGGGGATTACCGCCTGAACTATGCCCTGGCCTGTCAGACGGTGGTTGTCCCTGGCATGGTGCTTGGGCCCATCCCTTTCTTCCCTGCCCAGCGAGTCTCCTATCATCTCAACGATCTTAAACCGGATGGGGAGACGCTCCACGCCCTGTACCCCGAGACCCTGCGTTGCTTTGGCTGCAACACCTGCACTAAATCATGTCCGCAGGAGCTCGATGTGCTCGGATACATCTCTGCGGCTGTGCGTGGCGATATCCCAGAGGTTGCCGATAAATCATTCGATTGCATCATGTGCGGATTGTGTGTGGCGCGCTGTCCGGCTGAATTGGTTCCGCCGAATATTGCCCTGATCGCCCGGCGGATGTATGGGAGATTCCTCGCCCCACCCGCACAGCATCTCCATCAACGCGTTTTAGAGATCGAATCCGGCGCCTTCAAGGCAGAGCTGGAAGAACTTAAACACCTGCCACTGGCTGAGCTGCAGGCGCGTTACAACGCCCGGCAGATTGAAGACTGACCTCCGCATCCAGGAGTGGAAGATGGATTTCAATCTGCCTCAAGACACCCTCATGCTCCGCGATATGCTGCGCCGGTTCGTGCAGAAAGAAGCCAGGCCGTTGGAAATGAAATTCTTTACCACTGGCGAATTGGAGCCGGAAGAAAAAGCCCGCCTGCGCACCGCCATTGAACAGATGGGGTTGTGGGGACTGACTTTGCCAGAGGAATTTGGTGGCGGCCTCGACCTGGTTTCAACCTGTGTGATAGAAGAGGAGCTCGGCGGCACATTCATCCCTATCGAGATCGGCGCCGTCACGCCGCTGCTCTATGCCTGTCAGGGCGAACAGGTCAGCCGTTACCTGGAAGCGGCTCTCGCGGGCGACCGAAGAGCGCTCATTGCCGCCCGGGAGCCTGGTTCGCAGGGCATCTGGCCGGAATATTGGACCACTTGCGCAGTCTCCGAAGGGGATAACTACCTTCTCAAGGGAAAGAAATCGATCAGCTCCCTACCATCCGAGAATGATTTCTTCATCGTGATCGCCTCAGCATCGTTCGGGCCGACCGCCTTTCTCGTGGACGCTGATTCCCCTGGGTTGCAGATAACCAATCAAGGTGAATATCAATTAATCCTGGAAGACTGCTCTGTCCCGGCCCAAGCGCTCCTGGGCGAGCCGGGGAAAGCCTTCCAGCTGGGCGGTGATCATGCCCGCCGGGCGTGGATTCAAACCGCCGCTCGGTATGTCGGTATAGCCAACCGATTGCTCGATCTGGCTCGCGAGCACGCCCGATCCTGGGTAAGCCTGGGGGCGCCATTGGCTATCAGACCTGCTATCCAGCGTATGCTGGCTGAGCTGCATGTCGATTTGGAAAGCACCCGCTGGCTGGTCTATCACGCCGCCTGGCTGGCGGATGTAGGCAAGCGCGAGGATTGGACCCCGGCCGCAGCAGAAGTGCGCCTGGCGAGCGGTGAGATGTTAAAGCGTGCTGTCGACCGCACCACAATGCTCTTCAATGGACCTGCACCATCTGAACAGACCGCTCCCTACACGTTCATCAAAAGCCTGGTACCTTATGAAACCCTCGATTTTGCTCTGGAGTGTGCCCGAGCGGCCATCGCCCATCGCCTGCTGGGCGAAATCGAAACCTGACTGCCATCATACACCTTGGAGGTAAGCATGCCATACCCATCAGCGCTTCAGGACTCATTAGCTAAAGTGATCGCCAGCCGGCAAACTCGCCTGCAGGAGACTTACCCGCGCCTCTCTCCACAAGAACGCACCGACCTGCTGCACGCTTTTCATCCTGATTACATCAGCGAGGCGTTCCGCGAGCTGCGCATCGGCCCCAACCGGGGAGAGAAAACGCCGCGCGAGCTAGCCGATGCGCTGGAAGGATTGCCGCTGATCGATCCGGACTTCCCTCTTGAGCGTGAACCTGATGTGGAATGCGATGTGCTCGTGATCGGCGGTGGTGGGGCAGGTGCGTGTGCCGCCCTCCTGGCTCAGGAAAATGGTGCCGATGTCTTGTTGACAACCAAACTGCGCTTCGGTGACGCCAATACGATGATGGCCCAGGGGGGCATCCAGGCGGCGGATAAAGTCAATGACTCCCCCGCCATCCATTACCTGGATGTGATCGGTGGAGGTGCGTTCACAAACGATCCAGACCTGGTCGAGGCGCTGGTCACCGACGCGCCAGCGGTGATCGCTTGGCTAGAATCGCTGGGAGTGATGTTCGATAAAGAACCCGATGGCACCTTGCGAACGATCCATGGGGGAGGCACCAGCCGCAAGCGAATGCATGCCGCCCGTGACTATACCGGTGCCGAGATCATGCGCACCCTGCGGGATGAGGTGAGATCGCGCGGCGATGGCGTCACCCCTGGTATCAGGGTCTGGGAATTCCGCCCGGCGATCGAATTGCTCCTGGACGAAAAAGGACAGGCAGCTGGCGCGATCCTCAAAGACCTTGATACTGGCCGTCTCATGATCGTCCGCGCCAGGTCCGTCGTGATCGCTACTGGCGGGAGTGGACGCCTGCATTACCAGGGTTTCCCCACCACCAACCACTACGGTGCCACTGGCGATGGGCTGGTACTTGCATACCGCGCCGGTGCCCGCCTGGCGTTCATCGACACCATGCAATATCACCCCACCGGCGCTGCCTTCCCCGAGCAGATCCTTGGGCAGCTGGTCACCGAAAAGGTGCGCGGCCTCGGCGCTCAGGTGCTTAATGTCGATGGTGAACAATTCGTCTACCCTCTCGAGACCCGAGATGTGGAAGCTGCTGCATTCATCCGGGAATGCAAACAAAGAGGCAAAGGTGTGATCACCCCCACCGGGCAACCGGCGGTCTGGCTGGATGCTCCTATGATCGATCTCATCCATGGCACCGGCACCATCGCCCGCGAACTACCCGCCATGGTTCGGCAATACAAACGTTTCGACATCGACTTGATCCACGAACCCATCCTGGTCTATCCCACCCTGCATTACCAGAATGGAGGTATTGCAATCCAACCAGATGCTAGCTCCACCGTCCCAGGTTTATTCGTTGCCGGCGAGGCTGCAGGAGGGATCCATGGCCGCAACCGGCTGATGGGCAACAGTCTGCTGGATATCTGCGTCTTTGGTCGCCGAGCAGGACGCGCTGCCGCCTTTTGGGCGCGAAGTGTAATACCAGGCAGACCTACCCTGCAGCATCTCAAAGAATACCTTCGTTCCCGCGAGACTGCTTTTATCGAAAGCGAGACAGCCTCACCGGTCATCCTTCCAGATTACACGCGCCATTGATCCATAATAAGGGATCGCTCTTCTGTTTGTAAAATTAAAACAGAATTATGTTAAGATATGGAGGGAGAATGGAGGTGCCTCATGTGTGCGTTACAAGATGTTCCGGATATCGAAAAATATCTCACCGAAGGACCGCAATCAGCTCTGGAAAGACAATACATTGAAGAATTCCTCAATGAAAAAGGTTACAGCCTGAAATCCCTGCGAGATTTACCAGAGCAGGAACGCCACGCATTGCTCCGCGCAGCTTGCACTTACGCCTCGCTGAAACTGGCTGAGGTCGAATCGCGCTCGCGTTTCCGCCAGGAAATCCAGACCTCGTCTTGATCCTTACAGTGCTCCTTCGGTATGGTTAATATTGACGGCTAAAGAGGGTAACCAGCCTGCTCAGACTGTTGGCATTTAACAATCCCTACCACAACGAAGCGACAGGAGAACCAATCGATGAACCTAATCAGCGTCAAAATCGACAAACCGGAAGCGCTCAATTTTATCCTGGGGCAATCGCACTTCATCAAGACCGTCGAAGATATCCATGAAGCCCTTGTGACAGCAGTCCCTGGGATCAAGTTCGGGCTGGCATTTTGCGAATCATCCGGCAAATGTTTGATTCGCTGGACAGGGAATGACCATGCGTTGATCGAACTTGCCCAAAAGAACGCCATGGCGATCTCCGCCGGCCACAGCTTCATCCTGTTCCTGGGCGAAGGCTTCTATCCGATCAACGTGTTGAACACCATCAAAATGATCCCGGAGGTCTGTCGCATCTTCTGCGCTACAGCCAATCCGGCCGAGGTGATCATCGCCGAAACCGATGGTGGTCGCGCCATCCTCGGCGTGGCAGACGGGCTAAAGCCCGCCGGCATAGAAGGCGAGGAAGACATCGCCTGGCGGAAAAACTTTCTGCGGATGATTGGCTACAAATTATGAACCTGCCTGATAAGATGCAGGCGATGATTTTTCAGGGCGCGGGTGAGCCTCTCCACCTCAGGGAAGTGCCTTTGCCCGTTCCCGGACCCGAACAGGTCCTGATCAAGATCCACGCCTGTGGAGTATGTCGAACGGACCTCCACATCATGGATGGCGATCTGAAACATCCCAAACTTCCGCTTATTCTTGGACACCAGATCGCCGGGACCGTCGTAGCGCTGGGGGAAGGGGTCACGAAATTCAATCCTGGGGAGCGGGTGGGTGTTCCCTGGCTGGGCTACACGGATGGCACCTGTGACTATTGCCGTCGCGGTCAGGAAAACCTTTGTGATAACCCGCTCTTCACTGGATACACCATCGATGGAGGTTTCGCCGAGTATACCGTCGCCAACCAGCGGTACTGCTTCGCGTTGCCCGAATCTTATAGCGATATCGAAGTCGCGCCACTGCTGTGCGCCGGATTGATCGGTTACCGAACCTATCGGCTGGCAGGAGAACACAAAGAGCGCCTGGGGATATACGGCTTTGGTTCGGCGGCTCACATCATCGCCCAGATCGCCGTCTATCAGGGGAAGCGTGTTTACGCCTTCACCCGCCCGGGAGACAAAGCTGCGCAGGCTTTCGCCCGCCAGCTGGGGGCGGTCTGGGCAGGTGGCTCCGACGAGATGCCTCCCGATAAACTCGATGCTGCGTTGATCTTCGCGCCAGTGGGTTCTTTGATGGTTAGCGCCCTGAAAGCCACAGCGAAAGGTGGTGTGGTGGTTAGCGGAGGAATCCACATGAGCGATATCCCTTCATTCCCATATAGCCTGCTCTGGGAGGAGCGTGTTATCCGCTCGGTCGCTAATCTGACTCGCCAGGATGGAGAGGAATTTCTCGCCCTCGCCCCGCAGGTGCCGGTCAGGACGCAGGTAGAAACCTTCCCTCTGGTGCAGGCCAACCAGGCTCTCGATCGCCTACGTGCAGGTCAGCTGCAAGGATCCGCGGTGCTGACCATAGATTAGGTCGATCCCTCTGGCGAAGATCAGCAGCAGGAACAGGATGAGCTAAGTGAGCTGTGGTGACTGTTTATAGCGCCCCAGCCATATCCAGATACCCCATAACAAACCCGGGATCAATGCCAGGAACGCCATCCACCATAGAAGACTCGATAAGCTCACCCCCTGATCTAAAAGCCAGCCACCTGCGGAAACCCCGGCTGCGTTCATCAGCGTGAACATGGCAAACTCGCTGGCGAACACCCTCCCGCGCACATGGTCCGGTGTCAATTCGAGCAAGAGCTGTGTAGAGAAGACCCAGCCAATCCCGGTTCCCACCCCGCGCAATAATGTACCCAGGAGCACGATGGGAAAATTGATCAATGGGGCTACCAGAGCCAGACCGAACGAAGAGATCAGATAACTCACTGTGATAGCAACCCTTAAATTGAGCTCCCGATCTCTTGTGAAGAATCTCGCCAGGATAGGGCCAAAACCCGTGCCAATGCCCACAAAGGCATAAAGTAAACCCAGGCTGAGACTACCCCCCTCACCATAGGGATACAGCCTCTCCGCCAGAATCACCTGGATGACCTGAAAAGCGCTCCCGACCAGCAGGCTGCTTGCTGCTTTGTGGAGAGAGATGAACAAAATATCCAGGTTGCTGCGCAGATATTTCAACCCTTCGACATATTGGCGCAGTCCAGCACTGATAGTCCTTTCCTCCCGGCTCAGGCTCGAGGTGTGCTCATATGTGATCTGACTGATAAATGCAGCCGAAAGAAAAAAGGTTAACCCGTCAATGACAAAAGCCGGATAAATCCCCCAAACTCCGGCGGCTAACCCGCCCAGCGCCGCACCAAACGCCAGCATGGTTGACCAGGTTGCTGAGGTGATGGTGTTGGCAGCCCCCAATTCGCTCCTGTCTGTGATATCTGGCAGGATAGCATTGCGAGCAGGAAAGAAGAATCCGCTCAAGCCGAGCTGGAATGCACTGAGCGCATAGACCAGCCACACATCGCCAGCATCGCGCACCAGCAGGAATCCGAGAACAGTGATACCCCGGGTGATGTCTGCCAGGATCAACAGAGTCTTACGGTTATATCGATCAGCAGCCACTCCAGCGATCGGGCTGACCAGGAAGGGAGCCAACATCCGCACAGCAAACAGACCTCCGATGGCAACCCCGGAGCGGGTCAGTGAGGCAACCAGCGCAGCTGAGGCGATTAAATTAAACCAATCGCCTAATAGACTGATGATCTGACCAAACCACAACCAGCGAAACTTTTCATTTTGGCGAATTAAACGGATATAATCGGTTGAAAATAGACGATCGATCGACGTGGTATGCACCTGGACGACTCCACCATAGTTTTTGTTGTTGTAATCACCTCACCAGTGCTCCTGACCGGGATATCGCACCATTTATATCACAATCTTTTAGAGGTGTTCCTGTGGCTGTTCAAGGATTACATCATATCACCCTGATATGCTCAGACGCCCAGCGCACAGTCGAATTTTACACCAGGGTTCTGGGTCTTCATTTCATAAAACAGACGGTCAATTTCGATGACCCCAGCAGCTATCATATCTATTTCGGGGACGAGCTTGGGCGCCCCGGCACAGCGGTGACTTTCTTCGAATGGCCGCATGCAAGCAAAGGGCATCCTGGCATCGGTGGCACGCATCACTTCGCCCTGCAAGTGGCTGACGAGGATGGTCTGCTGAAATGGAAACGCCGCCTGACCGACATGGGGATATCTGTTGATGGCCCGCTCGACAGGAATTACTTTCGATCTATTTACTTCCGTGACCCTGACGGCACAATCCTGGAGATCGCCACACGCGGACCTGGCTTCACGATCGACGAAACATCCGATCGGTTGGGAAGCTCGGATCGACTCCCAAAAACAGAGATGGTTATCCACAACCGGGACGAGGTTCGCATTTCTGGCCTGACCTGGCCAGAGCCGGTTCCTGAGATCGAGCCCGCGATGACACTGACCAATGGCATGCACCACATCACTGCCATCTGCTCCAATATCCAGCGCACGCATGCCTTTTATAGCGGTTTGCTTGGGCTGCGCCTGGTCAAACGCACCATAAATTTCGATGACCCCACCTCAGCGCATTGGTACTGGAGCGTCGACGAAAGCCGGTTAGAGGCGGGCGAATCCTTCAGGGCGACGATCACCTACTTCGAACGCCACCCCCAAACCGAGCCGCGCGCCCGTTATGGCGCCGGACAAACGCATCATTTTGCCCTTGCCGTCCCTGACGAGGAGAGTCAACTCGCCTGGCGGGAGAAGCTGCTCAGCGTTGGTCTGCCCGTCTCCCCGGTGATGGACCGCATCTATTTCAAGAGCATATACACCCGCGATCCCGATGGACACATCATCGAGCTCGCCACCATAGGTCCAGGCTTCACAGTCGATGAACCGGCTGAAATGCTGGGCCGGCGCCTAAAACTGCCTCCCTGGTTGGAAACTCAGCGTTCAGCGATCGAAGCGGGTCTAATTCCTATCACGCACCCTTAACGACCGAAGTTATCCCCGCTCAGACTTCGATCTCCGCCACACTCTGGCAGACAAAGGTCGGGATATAGGGATATTTCCCAATCTCTTCCGCCCTGGTAACTCCTGAGAGCACAAGAATAGTATCCATACCATTCTGCACGCCGCAGACGATATCCGTATCCATGCGGTCACCGATGATCACGGTATCCTCAGAGTGCACGCCCAAATAATTCAAAGCTGAACGCACCATAAAAGGATTGGGTTTCCCGACAAAGAATGGGCTGACCCCTGTGACTTTTTCCATGAGAGCAGCCACCGCCCCACACGCCGGGATGATCCCGGCTGCCGTCGGCCCCGAAGGGTCTGGATTGGTGGCAACAAAGCGCGCCCCGCTCATGATCAGACGGATGCCCTTGGTCAGACTCTCCAGGCTGAAACCGTAGGATTCACCCAACACGACATAGTCCGGATCGTGCTCGGTGATAATATATCCCGCCCGGTGGATGGCTGTCGTCAATCCACTTTCGCCGATCACGTATGCTGTCCCATTTGGCCGCTGCTTTTGCAGGAAATTTGCGGTTGCCATGGCAGAGGTGAAGATCTGATCAGCAGCAATATCCAGCCCCATTTTTTGGAGGTTGTGCGCCAGGTCCTTGGGTGTATAGATCGGATTATTCGTCAAGACCAGGAATTTTGCCTCCCTTGCCTTAAGGCGTTCGATGAACTCCGGCGCACCCGGGATGGCAACATCTCCGCTGATCAAGACTCCATCCATATCTATGAGATAACTCTTGTAAGTTTTCATCGCAATTTTAGCAGGTTGAAAAACAACCTCCCTCAAGGATTCCCATTATCCTGTTATCACCCCGCATTATAATCGAAGCGCACCCCACCCAATCGGGATTAATTCCTGGAGGGTTGATCAGGGTTTCTCCAGAGCATCTCGCTCAAGGCCCAGAGGAGCAAACCGATCAAAACGATAAAGATCAACGCACTGACCAGGGCGATCATATCTACTTCTCTCCTTCTGCTCTTATGACCTCCGGAAGAAAAGATTGGTTCCCCAGGAAATTCAATGTCAGGATTGCTATGTTGCGGTATGATCGCACTGCACCGATCCGCAATAGCTTACCCAGAGGCAAAACACTTCAGGCATTCTCTCATGAGCCGTGAACACATCTTGATCGTCGAAGACGAACGCGCCGTAGCCAGAAGCCTGCAATATGCGCTGGAGCAGGAGGGATACTCAGTCTCCTGGGCTGACACAGGACAGCGTGCCCTCGAGTGTGTGGCAGCTCATGAACCCGGATTGATCTTGCTGGACATCCGCCTCCCCGATATGAGTGGCTTCGACGTTTGCAAGCGTATACGCGCTGAGGGAAAGCGTCAACCGATCTTGATCCTGACCGCGCGCGACGAGACCCTTGACAAGGTCCTCGGACTGGAGCTGGGTGCGGACGACTACGTCGTCAAACCATATGAATTAAGGGAGTTGATCGCACGTATCCGCGCCTTATTGCGCAGGGCATACGGAGACCTCTCCGAATCATCCGCAGGTGAGAAGGTCATTTTAGGAGATATCGAGATCGACTTGGATCAGTTACGCGTGCTTAAATCAGGAGAACAGGTTTATCTAACCCCTACTGAGTTTCGCATTCTACGCTACCTCGCCGGTCGACCCAACCGACCGGTCACGCGCCAGCAGCTCATCGAAGCCGTCTGGGGGTATGACCCCAGTCTGGGCGGCGACCGCACCGTGGATGTCCACATTCATCATCTCCGCCAAAAGCTGGAATCAGATCCAGAAAACCCACGCTGGATCCAAACGGTGCGTGGCATGGGTTATGTGCTGAAACGAGATAAATAAGCCTGGGCCGGTGGGAAAAACATTATCAATAGCAGCGGCGCTATGGGGTTTGTTAAGAAACCTTAACTATAAGGCAAAATCAGATTAATCCAATGGGGAATAAAATATTTTCCAGGCATCGTAATCGCTGTGCTATTCTACAAACCTGTGGTGGAACACCTTTTTCAAAATGAGGAGGTGAATTGTTTATGAATCAACGCTGGTTATGGATCCTCTTGGGTGTAATCGCTATGCTGGGTGTCCTTTTGATCGGTGTCATTATTGGCGCTGGCGTGACATGGTTTGTCTTCAACGTCGCCCCCGCTCGCGCAGCACTCGAGGAAGAAATATCTCCTCCGCCAGAACCCTCTACGCAAGAGGGCGTCTTGATCGCGGAAGTCATCTCAGGAAGCCCGGCCGATCAAGCTGGGTTGCAGCGCGGTGATATCATCCTGAAATTCGATGGCCAGGAGGTTAATACGCTGACCGGGCTCGCCGATCTGATCAGAGGCCGAGAACCCGGGGATCGGGTTGAACTGGAGATACGCCGCGGCGACGAGGTCACAATCCTTTCGGTTGAGCTGGGTGAAGAGTCCGGTCGGACATATCTGGGGATCAGAACCTGCAATGACTCCACCTCCGGTCTCCTTCCACCAAAAGTGAGGGTGTTGCCGTTTATCTCTGGGGAACCCGCTTACTTGATCCGTAAGGTAGTCCCTGACAGTCCAGCAGAAAAAGCTGGCCTGAAACCTGGCGATCGGATCACCGCCGTAGATGGCAATCCGGTGCAGGCAGATCAGAGCTTGGCGGAGATCATCCAGGCGCATAAACCGGGCGATGAGCTCATGCTCGAGATCCTGCGCCCGGGCGAGGACTCACCGCGGCAGATCACAGTCCTCCTCGGTGAGAACCCGGACACGAAAGGCCAGGCTTACCTGGGCATCGAATATATCAGCATCCCTGGACTCCGCATCCGCCCGTTGGATGAGGAAAAGTTCCCATTCCGCTTCCAGTTCGAATTCCCCTGGCCGTATGAACGCCAGCCTCGTTTGGATGAACCCGAAGCATAACATGTTTCATTCTATCCGCTGGAAACTGACTATCAGCTATGTCCTGTTAACCCTGGTGACCGTGAGCGCCACGGGCATCCTGGCGCTCGAGATCGTACGTCGATACGCTCAAAAACAAGAGCTGCTGGCATTGCAGGCTAACGCGGTAGCGATCTCGGAACAGGCGGTTCCTTATCTGGTTTCTGGGACTCCCACCCCTGAGCTTAACCGCCTGATCCAGGCTGCTTCGTTTCTGGGGGATATACGCGTAAGAGTTCTCAACCACCATGGTGAGGTGATCGCCGACTCCGGGCAGCCCGGCTCAGAGGACGGAGTGATATTCGTCTTGCCTGAGCCAGGAAATGACTCTTCCCTCTCCCAGGGTCACCTCTGGCCAAACATCCAGGTCTGGGCCAGGGTAGGGTCGATCCTGTCGAACGTGAGAGAGCTGCCCGCCATTCGGCAACTTATCTCCGAAAACAGCTGGAAGATAATTCGAAGAGATCCAGGACCCTGGGGAGGCCAGTTGACATTTGCTGAGATCCAGCATTCTGATCCGCTCCCAAACGCAGAAAATCAACCCGAGGTATCAGCGATAACCCGATCGCGCAGAGTCGTACTTCAGCCAATTGGCGCTGCCCAGTCACCGCTGGGATATGTGGAACTCAGCGAAGGTCCGGATTACGTCGCCGTGGCACTGAAAACCACCCGGCGAGCCTTCCTGCTAGCAGGAGGGGGAGCGACTCTTCTGGCTCTCCTCATTGGTCTCTTTATGAGCCAGCGCCTCACCTCCCCATTACGCAGATTGGAAGAAGCGGCGATCAAAATGGGGGCTGGCGATCTCTCCACACGCGCCCCGATCACTTCCAGAGATGAAATCGGATCTCTAGCGACTCATTTCAATCGCATGGCAGAGCAGCTCCAAACTTCTTTCGCTCAACTGCGAGCCGAGCGTGATTCATTGCGGCGCTTTATCAGCGATGCTTCGCATGAATTACGCACTCCGATCACGGCTTTGAAAAACTTCATCACGCTGCTGACCGGCCCAGCAGGCGGAGAACCATCCACGCGCGCAGAATTCCTGGCAGAGAGCCAGACTCAGATCGAACGCCTGGAATGGATCACACACAATTTGTTAAACCTATCCAGACTAGAGGGTGGATTGGTCGAGCTCGAGCTGGCGGAACATGATGTGTGCGAGTTGATCGAGTCGGTTGTCGCCTCTTTCAAACCCCGCGCAGACGAGAAAGACATCGAGCTGCGGCTCGTCAATCCCGCTTCTCCTCTCAGGCTGGTATGCGACCAACCCCGGCTTGAGCTGGCGCTTGGCAATCTTCTTGATAATGCCATAAAGTTCACATCGCGAGGCGGGAGGGTTGAGATAGGTGCTGATCGCGAAGACGATAGTCTGTCCATATGGGTCGAGGACAATGGGCCTGGTATCGCACCGGAAGATCTGCCGTACATTTTCGATCGATTCTATCGGGGTAAAGGCGCAGCCGGGACAACTGGGAGTGGGCTTGGGCTGGCAATCGTGAAAAGCCTGGTCGAAGCGCAAGGAGGTCGGATTTCGGTAGATAGTTCAGTAGGGCAGGGGTCAAAATTCACTCTCACCTGGGAACACTCGATAAAAGAGGCATGACTACAGGCCAGTTGATAGGGGGTATTCCTTTTCCCTCGGGTAGACCTTAGCTGAACAATGAATTTGAAGACTGTCCCTTGAACTCTCCCCATCCCCATTAATGCGCATGGTATTTCATCCACAAGGCGTTTCAGGCATTGCTTGCTCGCTACCTGCCCCGGGATCGAGCTGTTAATTATCCAAAAGCTCTATGCACCGAAGAAAACCTTAGCTTCTCTCCACCCTGCCAAACCACTCCGAATAGCAACAACAACCATAAGACCACGTTCAACACGACGCCCTCCAGTGTGATCCATTCATGAACGCTGATCATGATCGTGGTCGTGCCGGCCCAGGCAGTGACAAGGATGAGCACCCAATCGAATGCTGCCCAGAGGATCGCTACTCCCAATATACCTCCGAGCAGGATGAGCAGATATCGGTTGACCTCCAGTCCGAGATAACCGTTCACATAGGTGAACACAAATGCCCCCCCCAGGAATGCCAAGAGATAGGCTACCAGACGGATAAACCGCACAGCCAGCCAGGTGAGGCCAGCGCCAAATCCGAGCGCCAGGAAGAATGTCAGCCATCCCCCACCAATAACATTAGAAATGACCTGCCAGCCGAAGAGAAAAGCAATCAAGCCCGCTGCCAGCCAGAAAAAACGTCGACCGAACAAGAGCAGGAAAAAACCTATCAAGACTCCCAAGACCCCATTGAATATCACCGATCTGCCTCCATATCAATCAAGACGACCGAATACCCTGAAAAAGTTCCCGCAAAATCGCAGAAAAACTCAATTACAAAATTGGTTCCAAGGAGTATGCCAGGGGAGACGGTTTATTTTCGAATGCAGTGAGGTAAGCAGGTATCAAGTTAATCTTGGTGCAATCACGTATTATTTTTGCATCAAATCAAGCGGGTTGACATTTGAACCGATGCGTTTATCGAAGACATTCAAATGGGTATGATAACCACAATCTCTATTTCGGCAGGATCGCCCGGCCATATCTGTGGTATATCCTTGATTACTCTCTTTCCCAATGATCTGCCCGATCTCGACAATATCCCCCACCTGGACTTTGTATTTGCCATGGAGCAGAGTAACCCGATAAATCTCATTCTCGATCACAAGCGTTGGATTTCCCCATTCATCGATATAAAGTTCAGTCACAACTCCGTTGATTGGTGATCTGATCTTGGCTCCTTTACCTGCCGTAAGATCGATCGCCATATGACCATAGGAAAAACCATGAGGGCCTTGCGTGATGATGTAGTCTTCATATGGCGCGGAAAACAGTGCCATATCCGCCCCCGGAAGCAGCGAAAGTTTACCACCGCCAATTTGATCTTCCCCACCACTTGCCTCTTCCTGCCGGACGATCGCTTCAGCCCTTTCGCCTGGCTTCTCTCTGGAATTACCCTCCCATGACGAAAGCGCGTCCCGAACGGTCACGTATACCAGGAAAGCGATAAACCCTATCGCCACCCAGGTCATTCCATCGATTTTAAGGCCTTGATCTGGTATCCGAACGGAGTTCACGGTAGAGACAGCTCCTTTTCAATATATAGAACCTATGTTCTATTTTATCATCACGGACAGGATTTGTCTATACCGGTTGCCAATTTTTCCTGGTATGATTGGAGACATCGTGATCCCATAAACTCGAGGTCAAATTTGAACAAAGGTGTACTCTACGGCGCAGGCGCCTATCTGATCTGGGGTTTCTTTCCCCTCTATTTCAAAGCGCTCCAGAGCGTACCAGCCCTGGAGATCATGTTCCATCGGGTTGTGTGGTCTTTCGTCTTTCTGATCCTGGTCATAATAATCAGGCAGGAATGGAAGCAATACCTCAAAGCAATCTCTTCCCCGAAAACTCTCTTAATTTACCTGATGGCAGCTGGTCTTCTGGCAGCAAACTGGCTGGTCTATATCTATGGTGTCAACACCAATCGCATTGTCGAGACCAGCCTGGGCTACTTTATCAATCCTTTGTTCAGCGTGGCACTGGGAGTGTTCTTTTTAAGGGAAAGACTTCGTCCTGCACAATGGCTGCCCATTGGCCTGGCTGCCATCGGAGTGATTTATCTCACCGTGCAGGTCGGTTCCTTGCCGTGGATCGCGCTCGCCCTGGCAGTCTCTTTTGGGCTCTATGGTTTGTTGAAGAAAATCGCCCCGCTCAATGCGCTCTCCGGCCTCACCCTCGAGACCGGTATCCTGTTTACGCCCGGTCTGATCTACCTCACCCTCCTCGAGAGCCAGGGGGTGGGCGCATTCAGCCATAACGGTTGGGAACTCACGTTCCTGCTGGCGCTGACCGGTGTGGTCACTGCATTGCCGCTTCTGATGTTTGCGACGGCTGCCCGATCGATACCCCTCTACCTGGTCGGCATCCTGCAATACATTGCCCCAACCTGCCAGTTCCTCCTGGGTGTCTTTCTCTACCATGAATCCTTTAGTGCCTCGCAGCTGATAGGATTTACCATCATCTGGAGCGCATTGGTGATCTACTCGCTCGAGGGTATTATCATGCGCCATCGCACAGCAACTGCTGCCGCAGGCGCGTGATACATTCGGGCGTATATTAATAAGGAGCAATATGCAGAAAGACTGGCCACGGCTGCTCCGGCTTTTCCACGAGGAGCTTGGATACACAGTTCGTGAGAGCAAATCCAGCCTGGGTTACGAGTTATTCACCATCGATCTGTCTTCCTGGAAACTGCGCCTTTCGAACCGCACTCCGGTGATCTGGGTGCAGACCAAAGATCTCGATGGTCTGTCAGCACAGCACATCATGCAGAGTCTGGGAGATGTGCTGCGTGAGCGCAATCTCACACGCCAGATCACCCTGGTACTTTTCGATGGCAACAGCGCTCCACTTTTTCGCTACCGTACGGGCCTCGACTACAACCTCGTGCTGATCGGCGCAGAAGAACAGAAGCATGTCATCCAATCCCGGCGCCCCAGTGGCGAGCTGCTCGACCTGATCTCTAAGCAAATGCCGATCTCATTTCTCTCCCCCTATGAGACCCGCGCCCCGGTCACTGGCAGCCGCTTCTTTGGACGTGAACACGAGATCGCTCGAATTCTTTCGAATCCGGATACCAACCACGCCATCCTCGGCATCCGACGCATCGGGAAGACCTCCTTGCTGCGCGAGATCGAACGTCTGTTGATCGAGCGCGAGGAAGGGCCGCGGGTTGTTTATCTCGAATGCAGCGATTTGCTCTCCACCGACGATTATATCCGGGAGGTGGTGCGCAAACTCAACCCGCGCGAGCTCCCCCGTTTGGAGATGCAGAAATACGTCTTCTTCTTCCCCAATTTCCTCGAACGCATGAGCAAACAGATTAAATCCAAGATCATATTCCTGCTGGACGAGATCGACAATCTGGTGATCATGCAGCGCGGTGATTGGGAGCTCTTCCGGATGTTGCGCGCGTCCTCGAATAAGGGTGCCTGCCAGTACATCATCGCTGGTTTTCGCGAAGCGATGCGCGAACAATATATGCTCGATTCGCCTTTCTACAACTTCACTCAGGAGATCAGGCTGAGCGAATTTACCCGCCAGCAGGCGCGTCAGCTGATCATCACCCCCATGGAAAATCTGCGTGTACGCATCCGGAACGAAGAAGAGGTCCTCAACCGCATCTATACCGAGACTGCCGGGCATCCCAATCTGATCCAGTATTACTGTCTCATCCTGCTACGCAAACTCGACCAGAGCGGGGAACGTGAGATCGGCCCCGAGAGCCTGATCGACGTATATAACGATGAGGGTTTCACCAGCCATCTGCTGACCTCTTTCATGCAAAACACCGAGAACAGAGAAAAAGCGCTGGTCTATGCCCTGCTTATGTCTGACGCGGATGCTGGAGTGAAGGGATTTTCCCTTGAGCAAATCGACGAGCTGCTCCATAAGGGAGGAATTCTGCTCCCCCAAAAATCCATCGATGAAGCCTGCAATGTGCTCACCCTGGCGGGCATTATCCACCGCAAAGGGCGTGATTTTTACTTCACCTCGCCGGTCTTTACCAAAGTATTACAGCAAACGTACGACCTGAGTTATCTTTTCCGCAAAGTAAAGGAAGAAGGCTTTGAGCATGCCTGATCTGGATCACACTCCCCTCCATTCGATCTCGATCGAGATCGAACGCAATGGGCCTGCCACTGCTCGTTACCACCGCGAGGCGATCGAACAGATCGTTCAATGTGTCGAGGAAGGTGTGTACTGTGCCCTGCTCGGACCACGCCTCTCCGGCAAGACTATTCTCCTGCGCTATATCGAAGACAATCTTGCCCGGCTTTTGGGTTGGACATGTGTATATGTGAACCTGCTGGATATTCGAGCGACAACGCAACAGGTGTTCTTTGCCGAGCTGATCAGGGCTGTTTCCAATAGCCTGACCGAACAGAAGGTCGTCGGACCCCTGGAGGCAGTCGTCGGGTTTCCCAGCAGTGCTGGTTTCCGCGCCTTCCTGTCAGATCTCCTGACATTGATCCGGCGCAACCTGGTCCTGATCATCGATCCGCTGGAAGCCCTTCCGACAGACCTGGTGCAGGCTCTATTGACCTCCTTACGGGCGGCATACATGGATCAACAAGGACGGGACCATCAATTAACAGTGGTGGTCTCTGGCGCGCTCAGCTTGGCGACCGTCACCGTTGGCGAATCATCGCCGTTTCGCGGCATCGTCCGCCGCGTCTTCATCGGTGATCTTTCAGAAAAAGACAGCCGTTCACTCATCCACGACATGATGGCGGAAGCAGGCGTCTCGGCAACCAATCAGGCTCTCAAAAAACTATTGGAAGCCACCCGGGGAGACATCTTCTTGATCCGCCGGATTTGCGAAAGATGTGCAGAAACCATTGCAACACGCAAAGACACCTGCCTGCAATCGCGGCATGTCACCCGCGTGGTGGAGCGCTTCCTTAAACACGAGGTCTTTCAATACGCGCCATTGATCGAAGCCATTCGCCTGATCGAGGAAGACCCCGATCTGTTACATTGCATCCTGCGTCTCCTCGAGAAAGAACAGATCGCGCGCACAGAGCTGCCTTTACCTCTCTCCCCGGATCTCGATCCCCTCTATCTCACCGGTGTGGTGGAGAAGATCGATGGGGAAAACTATCGATTGCAAAATCTGATCTATCGCCGGTTTCTGGCCCGACACTTCACACCTGGGCGCGTCGGGCATCTGCTGACGATGGCGGGGAGATGGGATGCAGCTCTCGATTACCTCGAAGCCGGTCTACGTCAGGCGAAAGAAAGAAAAGCTGCAGGGATCGAATCCGGTGCGGGAAAAAAGCGATTTAGCGAACCCGTCCCGGGCAGGGTGGATCTGCTCCCTGCCACCATCAACTCCATCTATGCTTCGCAGGATCTCGCTCAGGCGGTGCACTTCTTGCGACGCGGTCTGGCAGCCGCCTTCGACGTAGCGGATGCCAGAGTTTGGATGCGGAGCGCAGCCGAAGGGAACCATACCCCTGAACAACTCACACTGATCGCCCCCGCAGAGGTCGCCGCGGAGGCTGATTTGCATATCGATATCAACGCCGATCGCCTGGAGGCACGCGCTTATCGCTATCAAATGCCTCTGCGCGGACAGGAAGGGGAACAGCGCATTATCCGTGCTATCCCGCTCATGATCCCAGGCAGCCGCCCGATCGGGGTGGTTACGATCAGCGACGAGCTGCCAGAGGAGTCAGCTACCGGGCAACGGGAGCGCGAGCTGCAGCTCGTTGGATTCCTGAACCAAGCCGCCCGTGCCCTGCAGACGGTCAGCCTGCGCCGACAAGAACTGACCCTGGCAGGGCGAGTGCAGTCCAATCTCCTCCCCCCTGCTCCCCCCTCCCTTCCCGGCTGGCAGATGACAGCCATCTGGCGACCGGCACGTGAGACCTCCGGCGATTTCTACGATTTCATCCCATTACCTGGCGGCAGACTGGGACTGGTACTGGCAGATGTGGTCGATAAGGGCATGGCAGCTGCCCTTCTCATGACCCTAACGCGGACATTAATCCGCACCTACGCTCCGGAATATACTTACAGCCCGGAACGCCTGCTCGAGATCGTCAACCAGCGCATCCTGGAAGATATCAATACCGGTCAGTTCGTGACGATGTTCTATGGCGTCCTGGACCCCTTTCATGGCTGGCTGTCCTACAGCATCGCCGGGCATCCGCCACCATATCTCTTCCCTAGAAACGAAGACCCTTTTCCATTGATTGGACATGGCTTGCCTCTCGGAGTGGACGAAAATGGCAGATGGGACCCCGCGCAAGTGGAAATCCCCCCTCATGCCCTGCTCGTGCTCTACACAGATGGGCTGCTCGAGGCTCAGAACCGCCACGGTGAATATTTCGGTGTGGACCATATGTTGGAGGCAATAAGTCCCCACCTTCACGCTTCTGCGAAAGAGGTTCAGGATGTGTTGATCAATCGCATCAATACCTTTGCTGGAGCAGGTCCCCAGATCGATGACATCGCTCTGATGGTGATCGCTCGCGGCGAAAAAGTGGAAGAAGAGATCACCAGAAAAGCGATTGGTAGCACATGGTATTACCGGCGAATGCGCACCGGATCTGTCGAGTAAACATCTTCTTGTGACGATCTTGGGCATATGAAAATGAGTGAACCGGCCCTCGTTCTGAAAATCTCTTTTCATCATTGCGAATCACTTGCCTGCCAGGGAAATTGCCTGTATAGTTAATTCCCCGATAAATAATTCATCTGGACGCCTTCCTTCTCGCTGCACAACCGAATACATTTCCGCTCCAGCCGAGTAGCAGGGATCAAATGCATACCGCGTAAATAGGAGGCAACTATGCGTGACGCGACGAACATCACCATCCGGGACTTGATCATCCACATTCTCGATCCTCAGGCGCAAGGACTGGTCCTTTCGAATGCTCCAATTCCTCTTGAGGCAAGCTCTAACCTGGTCGAATACTTCTCGGGTCACATCCTGAATTCGCTAAGAGATCCCGGGATCAAATCGGCGCGCTTTCGTAACATCAACCCTCAGCAACCTTCGGGAGTCTGCCGTGACATCCTGCGCGGCGAGCTCCCCCTTGTCGAGGGCTCACAGCGTCTGGCGAGCGAGCTATACGTTAACCTG
>FWWM01001786.1_pt1 | contig 63037 bp, 72 predicted proteins | sample 2228351 | NCBI WGS metagenome assembly FWWM01 (sample SAMEA103939774, study PRJEB20133) | metagenome
CAGTCGGTAGAGCACGACCTTGCCAAGGTCGGGGTCGCGGGTTCAAGTCCCGTCTCCCGCTCCACCTAAACCCCCGGAAAGAACCGGGGGGTTTTGTGCTTTTGGGCCTTGCCCCTTGGGGCCCAAGGGGGTATCTTTGGGGGCGAAGGGGGGAGGAATGAGGCTTAAGGATAACTATGGGCGGCTTATCAAAGACGTGCGCATCTCCGTCACCCCCAGGTGCAACCTGCACTGCCTCTACTGCCACCCTTGGGGCCTCGAGGCCGCCGAGCCCCCGGGGGTCATCACCGTGGAGGAGGTGGGGCATTTTCTCAAGGCCGCCCATGTTTTAGGGATTAGCGCCGTGCGCTTCACGGGGGGTGAGCCTTTAGTCCGGAAAGAGCTTCCCCGTATGGTGGAAAAGGCCCGGGGCCTGGTGGAGGACGTGGCCATCACCACGAATGGCCTCCTCTTCCCCCGGCGGGCTAAGGAGCTCATAGAGGCCGGGCTCAACCGGATCAACATCTCCCTGGACGCCCTAACCCCCGAGGTCTTCACCCGGATCACCCGGGGGGGGCGGGTGGAGCGGGTCCTGGAGGCCATAGACCTGGCCCTGGAGCTCGGCCTTCACCCAGTGAAGGTCAACGCCGTGGTCATCCGTGGGATGAACGAGGAAGAGGTGGTGTCCTTGGCGGGGCTTTCCCTGGAAAAGCCCCTCCACGTCCGGTTCATCGAGTACATGCACCTGGATAACTCCGACCCCAAAGAGTACCAAAAACGGTTCGTCCCGGGGCGGGAGACCCGGGCCCGGATTGAGGCGGCCTACGGGGCCCTGGAGCCCGTGCCCCACGACCCCTCCTCCCCCGCCCGGGTCTACCGGATCCCCGGGGCGCCGGGGACGGTGGGGTTCATTAACCCCGTTACCGAACCCTTCTGCAGTCACTGCTCCCGGCTCCGCCTCACCTCGGACAAGAAGCTCAGGCCCTGCCTGCTTACGGATTTGGAGCTGGATATCGCCTGGGCCTTCGCGGCGGAAGACCCGGTGGAAGCCTTGATAGACGCTATCCTCCTCGCCACCCACCGCAAACCCCGTTCAGGGAGCACCCTGCCCAGGATGCGGGAACGGGTCATGCTGGGGATCGGCGGATAGCCCCATAGGTGGCCCAGAGGATGAGGCCTGCCCCCAGGAGGCCCTGGAGGCCCATCCTCTCCCCCAGGAGGAGGAAGGCGAAGAGGCTGGCCCAGACGGGTTCCAGGGTGTAGAGGATGGCCGCCTGGGGGGCGGGCACATACCGCTGCCCCCAGGTTTGGAGCCAGGTGGTGAGGGCCGTGGCCACCACCCCCAGGTAGACCACCGCCCCCCAGGGAACCCCCACCCCACCCCAGTCCACCCCTTCCCCAAGGACCCAGAGGAGGGCCAAAAAGGCGGTGCCGAAAACCTGAACCGCCGTCAGAGGTAGGCTCGGGTAGACCCTGGCGTGGACCTCGAGGCGGAGGATGTAAAGGGCGTAGGTGAGGGCGGTGAGGAGGGTCCAAAGGTCACCCACGTTCAAGGGGGGCTGCCGGGGGTCATAGGAGAGGAGGCCCACCCCCAGAAGGGCGAGGAAGGCGGCGAGGTAGATCCCCCTCACCCGGCGGCCCACCAGGCCTAGGAAGAGGGGGACCAGGACCACGTTAAGGGCGGTGATAAAGGCGCTCCGGCTGGCGGAGGTGTAGAGGAGGCCGATGGCCTGGCTGGCGTAGCCCAGGACCAACCAGAAGGCAAGCTCCAACCCCGGGCCCAGGATGCCTTTGGGGAGGCGAAAGGCCCAGGGGAGGAAGAAGAGGCTGGCCAGGAGGAAGCGGAGGAAGACCAAAAGGCTTGGGGGGATGGCCTCCACCGCCCCCTTGACCACCACAAAGGTGGTGCCCCAAAGCAGGGTGAGGAGGTTCAAGGCCAGAAGCCCCAGGGCGTAGCGCGGCATGCCCTAGAGTGTATAGCATGGTGCCGGACCCCTCTACCCTGCGGGAGGAGATCCAAAGGGGCCTCCTCGAGGCCACCCGCCACCCCGACCCCCACTACCAGGCCCTCCTTCAGGACTACCCCAGGCGGGGGGGGAAGATGCTGAGGGGCCTCCTCACGGTGTACAGCACCCTGGCCCACGGGGGCGGGCTGGAGGGGGCCTTAAGGGCGGCGGTGGCCCTGGAGCTTTTCCAGAACTGGGTCCTGATCCACGACGATATCGAGGATGCCTCCTTAGAACGCCGGGGCCGGCCCGCCCTCCACCACCTCTACCCCATGCCCCTGGCCCTAAACGCCGGGGACGCCCTCCACGCCCGGATGTGGGGGGTCCTACGGGAAGGCCTAGAGGCCGGCCTCCTCCCCAAGGAGGCGCTAAGGGAATTCCACGAGCTCGTCTGGCGCACGGCCTACGGCCAGCACCTGGACCTCTCCTGGACCCTGGCGGGCCGGCTGGACCTCACCCCGGAGGATTACCTCCGGATGGTCCAGGCCAAGGCCGCCTACTACACCGCCGTGGCCCCCTTGCGCCTGGGGGCCCTCCTGGCCGGACAGGACCCCCCAGGGGTCTACGAGGAGGCCGGCCTCCTCCTAGGCGCTGGTTTCCAGATCATGGACGATGTCCTAAACCTCGAGGCCTCCCCGGGGTACGGCAAGGAGGCCGCGGGGGACCTATATGAGGGGAAGAGGACCCTGATTCTCATCTACTTCCTGGAAGGGGCAAGCCCCGAGGAAAAGGCCCGGGCCCAAGCCCTCCTCCGCCTCCCCCGGGAGGCGAAACCCGGGGAAGAGGTGCGCTGGCTCTGGGGGCGCCTCCTGGCCTCCGGGGCCGTGGGGAGAGCCCGGGCCGAGGCGGAAAGGCTTTTAGGAGAAGGCCTTACCCGGCTTAGGCCCCACCTCGAGGCCCTCCCCCAAAGGGAGGCCGCCCAGAGGCTTCTAGACCTCCTCCAGGCCTTGGTCCACCGCCGGGCATAATAGGGGCATGCAGGGCGTGCGCTTCAAGGTCATCAGCGCCAACGACCCGGATATCCTACAAGAGAGGCTCAACCGTTTTGTGGAGGAACTCCCTGAGAACACCCTGCTCGTGGAGGTCCAGTTTACGGCCCAGTCCTCCCCACCCCTCTACGCCGTCCTGATCCAGTACAAGGAGGTCCAGGCCTGGACCGAGTAGACCCTAAGGACCTCCTCTTCTTCCTGGCCCTAAAGGGGGAGGCCCCTTTGGGGGAGGTCCGGGGCCGCTTTCCTAGGCTTTTCCCCCTCCTCCTGGAGCTTGGGGACTGGGTGGAGGCGCAAGGGGAGACCTTCCGCCTGGGAAGGCCTCTTCTCCTCTCCTGGTATGGACCCCTCCTTCTGGAGCGCTTCTCCCCCCTTCTGCCCGAAAGGGACCTGGCCCTGGAGAGGCTCATCGAGGCCGCCCACGCCTCGGCCCAAGCCGGGGAGGAGGCCCCGGAAGGGGAGGGCCTCCTAGGGGTGGGCCGGGGCTTCCTGGAGGGGAGCCGGGCCTTCCTGGCGGGAAGGCCCAAGGAGGCCCTCCACCGCTACGCCTGGGCCCTGGGCCAGCTCGAGGCCCTGGCCCTCCCCTTCCCCGCCACGGCCCTTGCCCTCCTGGCCCAGGCCCAATGGGCCTTCCGCCCCGGGCCCAAGGCCCAGGCCACGGCCAGGAAGGCCCTAGAGCGGGCCAGGACCCCTCTGGCCCGGGCCCTGGCCCAGGCCGTCTTGGAGCACAAACCCCAGGGCGAACCCCCTTAGAATGGGGGGGATGCTGAGACGCCTCTACCTGGCCCGGCCCCGGGGCTTCTGCGCCGGGGTGGTCATGGCTATCGAGACGGTGGAGCGGGCCTTGGAGGAGGTGGGGCCGGGGCTTACCGTCTACCACGAGATCGTCCACAACAAGACCGTGGTGGAACGCCTCCAGGCCAAGGGGGTCCGGTTCGTGGAGGAGCTTCCCCCGCCTTCCGCCCCCACCACCCTGGTCTTCTCCGCCCACGGCCACCCCCCGGAGGTGCGAAAGCGGGCGGCCGAGCTCGGGTACACCATTCTAGATGCCACCTGCCCCCTGGTGACCAAGGTCCATACCGAGGCCAGGCGCTACGCCAAGGAGGGGTACTGGATTCTCCTGATTGGGGATTCCGCGGACCACCAGGAGATTAAGGGGACCTACGGGGAGGCCCCGGATAGGACCATCTTGGTGGCGGTGCACACCCACGTGGGCCGGGACCCGCGCCTAGCTGACCCCCATACCGTGGAGGTCCCGGACCCTAAGCGGGTGGTGGTCCTCACCCAGACCACCCTAAGCGTAGACGACACCCTAAAGACCATAGAGATCCTTAAGGCCCGCTTTCCTGACCTTATAGTCCCCCCGCGCAAGGACCTCTGCTACGCCACCCAGAACCGGCAGGAGGCGGTAAAGCGCCTGGCGGAAAAGGTGGAGGCCTTCATCGTCCTCTCTAGCCCCCATTCCTCCAACGGGATGCGCCTTTATGAACTGGCCCAGCGCCTCACGGGGAAGGCCCTGAGGCTGGAGCACCCCGAGGAGCTGGACCCGGCCTGGCTTAAGGGGGTGGAGGCCCTGGGGGTGACCTCCGCGGCCAGCACCCCCGAGGACCTGGTCCAAGCCCTGGTGGCGCGGCTTAAGGGGCTTTATCCGGGCCTCGAGGTCCTGGAGGAAGGCCCAGAAGAAAGGGTGGGGTTCCGCATGCCCCGGGCTAAGGCCCCGGAGGAGGTCCTTAGGGAGTTTTCCGGATGAACCCCCGGGCCATCGCCGTGGCCCCCATGGTGGGGTATACGGACCGGCATTTCCGCTACCTCCTAAGGCTCATCAGCCAAAAGGCCTGGCTCTACACGGAGATGACCGTGGACCTGGCCCTCCTTAGGGGGGATAGGGACCGGCTCCTCCGGCACCGGCCGGAGGAGAGGCCCCTGGCGCTCCAGCTTGCAGGCCGGGACCCCAAGACCCTGGCCCAGGCGGCCCAGATCGGGGAGGCCTACGGCTTCCATGAGATCAACCTGAACCTGGGCTGCCCCGCGGAGAAGGCCCAAGGCGGAGGGTTTGGAGCCTGCCTCTTTGCCGAGCCCGAGCAGGTCCGGGAGATCCTCTGGGCCATGACCCGGGCCGTAAGGGTCCCGGTCACGGTGAAGATGCGCCTGGGCCTGGGGCCTGAGTCCTACCCGGGGCTCGCCCGCCGGGTGGAGGCCTGGGCGGGGGCGGGGGTCCGGGTCTTTGTGGTCCACGCCCGGACCGCCCTCCCCCACCTTTCCACCCGCAGGAACCGGGCGGTCCCCCCCTTGCGCCAGGAGTGGGTCTACCGGCTTAAGGAGGACTTCCCAGAGCTTACCATCCTCCTCAATGGAGGCGTGAAAAACCTAGAGGAGGCCCTAGGCCACCTCGAGAGGGTGGACGGGGTGATGCTGGGCCGGGCCGTGCTAGAGGACCCCTTTGTCCTCCAGGAGGTGGACCAAAGGGTCTATGCCCACCCCCACCGGGCCACCCGCCTGGAGGTGGCCCGGAGGATGCGGGCTTACCTGGAGGAGGAGCTGGCCCAGGGCACCCCCCCTTGGGCCGTCCTCCGCCACCTCCTCCCCCTCTTCCGGGGCCGGCCCCGGGGGAGGCTCTGGCGGCGCCTTCTGGCGGAGGGGCGGGACCTAAGGGCCCTGGACCAGGCCCTAAGGGCGGTGGAGGAGGTAATAGAGGAGGAGGGCAAGAAGCCCGAGCCAAACCCAAAGGGGGAGGCGGAAGCGCCTCTGGGGCCTCCCCGTCACGGGGTCTAGGGGGGGCGGGGGGCGGAACTTAAGCCGGTTCGCCCGCTTGAGGTGGGCCACCATCCGGTCCAGGTCCCCCTTGCGCTTGTAGAGGGCGGCCAGGTTCTCGTGGACCAGGGGGTCCTCGGGGGCCAGGCGGAGGGCCTCCCCGTAAAGCCTCTCGGCCTCCTCGAGCGCCCCCCTTTCCAGGTGGAGGTTGGCCAGGTTCACCAAGGCCCGGTGGTGCTTAGGGTCCAGGGCCAGGGCCTCCCGGAAAAGCCTTTCCGCCTCCTCCCGCTTCCCAGCCCGCACCGCTTTTACCCCGAGGACCACGGCCCTTTCCGCGGCGAAGAGGGGGTCCTCCAGGGCCTCTGGCCCTTCCTCCAGGAAGCGAAGCCCCGCAAGAAGCCGGCTTCTCCAAGGCTCCTCAAAGCCTTGGGCGTAGGCCCGGGCCTCCTCGTAAACTTTGCCCCTAAGGAGGCGGAGGAAATGGAGGAGGGCCAAGGCCTCGGGGTCTCCCCTTTGGGCTTTGGCCTCGAGGTCAGGTATCACGGAGCACCTCCCGGTAGACCTCTAGGTACAAAGGGGCCCGCCCCGCCCAGGAGAAGTCCCGGGCCATCCCCGCTTGGGCTAGGGTGGCCCAGTCCAGCCGGCCAAGCCGGCAAACCCCATAGAGGAGGCCTTCGGGGTCCTCGGCCTGGAAGAGCACCCCGGTACGGCCATCCTCCACCGTATCCTTAAGCCCCCCTACGGCCCGGGCCACAGGCGGGGTGCCGTAGCGCATGGCGATCATCTGGGCTAGGCCGCAGGGCTCAAACCGGGAGGGCATGAGGAAAGCAAAGGCCCCGGCGTAGATCCGGTGGGCCAGGGGTTCGTCAAAAGCCTCCCGGAAGAAGACCCGCCCCCTATGCCGGGCCTGGGCCTCCCTCAGGCCCTGGGCCAGGGCCTCCTCCCCCTGGCCCAGGAGGGCCAGGCTGTACCCGAGGTCCAGAAGGCGGGGCAGGGCCTCCAGGATCAGGTCCACCCCCTTTTGCCGGTCCAACCGGCCTACATACCCGAGGATGGGGGGTTTAAGCCCAAGCTCCTCGGCCAGACGGGCCATCATCCGCCCCTTCCCCTCGAGATCCCGGTAGGGGTGGGGGAGGTAAGGGTCCTGGCCGGGGTCCCAGTAGGCCGTGTCCAAGCCGTTCAGGATGCCCCTCAGCTTATGGGCGTGCCGGCGCAGGACCCCGTCCAGGCCGTGGCCGAAGGCCGGGGTCTTAATCTCCTCGGCGTAGCTTGGGGAGACGGTGGTCACCCGCCGGGCGAAGACGATCCCCCCCTTCATTAGGTTCACCTGGCCGTGGTACTCCAGGGCCTCTGGGTGGAAGAGGCTCCAGGGAAGGCCGGTCCAGGGGAAGAAGAGCTCCGGGGGCAGGAGGCCCTGGTGGGCCAGGTTGTGGATGGTGTAGACCGCCGGGGGTAGGCCCGGGAGGAAGGCCAAAAGGGCCGCATGCCAGTCGTGGAGGTGGAGGAGCTGGAACCCCGGGGCCAGCTGGGCCGCGGCCAGGCCAAAGCGGAGGAAGCGCATGGGGTCCCCATAGGGCCCGGGGTAGCCGTAGGGCCGGTCCCAAGGGCCCTCGGGCCTCAGGAGGAGAAACCGCACCCCCCCTTCCTCCCGCTCCCCCAGAAGGGCCTCCTCCTCCCTTCCGGCGAAGGGGTAGCCCACCCGGCCCAGGGGGCGGGCCTCGAGGCCCTCGTACCAGGGCAGGGCCACGCTCGCCTCCACCCCGAGGGGCCTTAAGGCCTTAGGGAGGCTCCCCACCACGTCCGCAAGCCCCCCCACCTTGACCAGGGGGAAGGCCTCCGCCGCCACAAAGAGGACCCTCACGGCCAGACCCCCTCCGGGATGGGCTCCGCCCCTTCCAGGCTCCCCAGGTAGAGGTAGGTCCAGGCCTCCACCGGACCCCCTTCCGTCTCCACCCGGACCCGGACCCTCCGGTACTCCTCCCCTTCGTCCTCGAGGTGGTCCACCAGGGGGAGGGCCCCAGGAAGGAGGAGGAGAACCTCCCCCCAGACCCTCCCCTCCCCCGGAACCATCCCGGGGTAAGGGTAGGGCCTCTCCCCTAGGGGGAGGCGGTAAAGGCGGAACCCCTCCACCCAGGCCTCCTCCACCCCGAGAAGCCAGGGGAGGACCAGGGTGTGGTTTCTCTCCCCCCGCTTTAGGGTGCCGTAAACGAAGAGGCGCTCCACGCCTTAAGCTTACCCGCCTCCTTAAAGGCCCGGACCACCTCCCCCTCCAGCCGCCCCTCCCGAACCTCTTTTTCCAGGACCTCGAGGGCCTCCTCTGGGGCCAGGGGCTTCCGGTAGGTCCGGACGCTGGTCAAGGCGTCAAAGATATCCGCCGCGGTCACAGCCTGGACCAGGAGGGGGATTTCCTGTAGTCCATCTGGGTAGCCCGAGCCGTCCTTTTTCTCGTGGTGCCAGCGCACATAGGGCCTAAGGCGGGGGTAGCGCCTTAAGGGGGAGAGGACCTGGTCCCCGATCACGGGGTGGGCCTCTATGAGCCGGCGCTCCTCCGGGCTTAAGGGCCTGGCCCCGCGCAGCACCTCATCGGGTATCCCCACCTTGCCGATATCGTGGAGGAGGGCCCCCATGCGGAGGTCCTCCAGCTCCTCCTCCCCCGCCCCCAGGACCCGGGCCGTGGCTAGGGCATACCGGGCCACCCGCTCCCCATGCCCTGCGGTGTAGGCGTCCCGGGCCTCCACGGTCTTAAGAAGGGCGAGAAGGGTTCTTTCCGCATCCTCGAGGCGTTGGTAAAGCTTTCTCTTCTCCAGGTGGTTCCGGACCCTAAGGCGAAGCTCCAAAAGGTCCACGGGGCGGTGGAGGAAATCGTCCGCCCCCCGGGCCACCCCTTCCTTGCGGAGCTCCCTGGAATCATCCCCGGTCACCAGGATGACGGGGAGCAGGGGGTCTAAGCGCTTCACCTCAGCCAGAAGCCCCAACCCGTCCAGGATGGGCATGTGGAGGTCGGTGAGGACCAGGTCCACCCCCTCCAGGAGGTCCAAGGCCTCCCGGCCGTTTCTGGCCTCTAAGACCTCCCCCGCTAGGCCCTCCAGGGCCCGCATGAGGAGACGGCGGGCCAAGGGGTCATCGTCCACCACCAAAACCCGCATCCCTTACCTCCCCACCAGGGTCGTCCCCACCTGGACCACCGCCCCTTGGGCCTGAAGCTTATAGAGGTAGTACCGCACCAGGTCCACGGGGATGCGCAAGGCCTGGCTCAACTCCAAGGCCGTAGCCCCACGCTTGAGGTAAGGCAGGGCCTTTTGAAAGAAGCTCTGGAATCGCTTTTCCAAGGGCTTCTCAGCCTTAAAGCGGAAGCGAGCCTGAGGAGGAGGAAGGACCTTTTGATAGTGCCGAAGCTCATCCGTAAGGGTGAGGGTTCCCAACAAGACCCGCTCCAAAGGCCAACCCAAGCGTTCAGGAAAGGGAGGCCGGACCCCGGGGATGAACTCAAACCGCCCTTCCTGAGCTGCGAGAAGACCATAAAAGGCCACCTTGGCCTCCTCCTTAGGAAGGGGCTTTCCCCCCCGGACGATATGCCGGATCCGGCCTGGGGCCAGGTAAATCCCTGTGGGGGCCTGGCCCGGCACCCCCCAGATCTCCAAAAGCCCTTCCCGCGTGGAAAGGAGGGAAAGGACCTCGGGCAAAGCTGTTTCCCTTAGGTTCCCCAGGACCACCATACCCCTGCCTCCTAACCTTAGGGTAGGAGAGGGGTGTGAAAAATCGGCAAAAACCTATTCCACCCGCAAGCGGTACCCCAGGCCCGGCTGGGTCTCTATAAATAGGGGCTTCCTAGGGTCGTCCCCTAGCTTCTTGCGCAGGAGGCGAATGTAGGTGTCCACAATCCGGGGGGTGCCTTCGAAGTCCAGGCCCCAGACCCTTTCCAAAAGCTCCTCCCGGCTGAAGAACCGGCCTGGGGCCTGGGCCAAGGTGAAGAGAAGGGCCCTTTCCTTGGGGGAAAGGGCCAGGGGCTTCCCGTAAAGGTAGGCCTCCTGCCGCTCCATTAGGAGCACCAAAGGGCCAAAGGCCCGCTCCCCACCCCGGCCGCTCCGGCGGAGGAGGGCCCGGATCCGGGCCAGGAGTTCCTTGAGGGAAAAGGGTTTACCTAGGTAATCGTCCGCCCCCTCCAAAAGCCCCTCTACCCGGCTATCCTCGTCCGCCCGGCCCGTGAGGACCAGGACCGGGACCAAGGGGTCCATTCCCCGGAAGGCCTCGAGGAGTTCCAGGCCCTCCACATCCGGAAGGCCCCGGTCCAGGAGGATGAGGTCCGGGGGGTTCTCATGGAACCGGTCCAGGGCCCCCCGCCCGGTTCTGGCCCAATCCACCTCCAGCCCCTCCTTTTCCAAATACCGTCGGACCAACTCCCCCACCTGGGGGTCGTCTTCCACCAGAAGAATCCGCGCCATAAATTCTAAGGCCTCCTATCAATGGCCGATAAGCAGCACCGCCCCGGGGTACTCCCCCTCTGGGAGGGCCAGGAGCCGGGCCAGTTCCCCGTCGTAAAAGGTCTGGGCGGGGTAGGCGGAAAGCCCCCGGCCCACGACCGCCATCAGGACCAGCCCCACCGCGTACCCCATCTCCATAAGAGCATACCGGTATCCCCGGAGGCCAAACAAGGCCTCGCTCCGCTCCGGGGCCAGGGTAAAGACCAAAGCCAATGCCGTGGCCTCCAGGGAAAGCCCCATAAGGGCCTTTTCCAACCCCTCCCGGGGCGGAAGGGGGGCGAGCTGGTAAAGCCGGTGCTCCTTGGGGGCGTAGTGGTAGACCCCGGGAAAGACCCCCTGGAGGGCCAAGGCCAGGGCGTAGACCTCAAAAGGGTAGGCCTCCCCCGCGGAAGGCACCAGCCGCCCCCCGCCGGGGTCGGAAAGGGGGAGGAGGATCTGGCTTAGGTCCTGGAGGGAAAGGGGGGCCAGGACCTCGGGGAGCTTGGGCCTAAGGCGGAGGAAGACCCGGTAGAGGGGGGGGCCTTGGGCCTCCGGGGGGGGTAGGGCCTGGGTCTCCAGGGGGTTGGCGTAGACCTTGGCCCAGGGCTTCCGCTTTAGGGGAAGCTCATCCCCAGGGGCCAGGCGGGTCAGGCGGTAAAAGGCTTTGCCGAGGTGTTTCTCCATGGCTAAAAGCGGTACCCCTTGGGGACCACCACCACGCCCGAGGGGGTCACGGTAAACCCCCGGGCCCGGTCGGCCTCGAGGTCGTACCCGATCTCGGTGTGGGGGGGGATTTTGACGTTTTTATCAATAATGGCGTTCCGGATGCGGCAGTACCGGCCCACCTCCACCTCGTCAAAGAGGACGGAGCGCTCCACCAGGGCATAGGAATTCACCCGGACCCGGCGGAAGAGGACGGATTCCCTCACCGTCCCGCCGCTCACAATGACCCCCCCTGCCAGGATGCTATTGAGGGCCCGCCCCACCCGTTCCCCGGCCTCGTGGACGAACTTGGCCGGGGGGCTGAAGAGGTTGGCGGTGCGCAAGGGCCACTCGGGGTTAAAGAGGTCAAACTCCGGAACGACCTTGACCAGGTCCATGCTGGCCTCAAAATAGGCGTCCAGGGTCCCCACATCCCGCCAGTAGAGGTTGGGGCCTTCCTGGCCCGGCACCGGATTCCGATGGAAATCGTAGGCGTAGACCCTATACCCCTCCTTAAGGGCCCGGGGGATGATGTCCTTGCCGAAGTCGTGGGAGCTCCCTTCGTCCCGGGCGTCGGCCTCCAAAAGCTCAAACAGGGCCTCGGTGCGGAAGATGTAGTTCCCCATGGAGGCCAGGGCCAGGTCAGGCCGGCCCGGGATGGGCTTGGGCTCCTTGGGCTTCTCTTGAAACTCCACCACCTGCCAGCCCGGCCCCACCTGCAAAACCCCAAACCGGCTGGCCTCGTGGAGGGGCACCGGGTAGGTGGCGATGGTGATATCCGCCCCCTTATCGTAGTGGTAGTCCAGCATGTGGCGGACGTTCATCTTAAAGATATGGTCCCCCCCAAAAACGGCCACGGCCCGGGGGGCGTGGTTTTGGACCAGGTGGAGGTTCTGGTAAATGGCGTCCGCCGTGCCCCGGTACCAGACCGGGCCCAATTCCTCGTACCGGTACATCTGGGCCGGGACCAGGAGGATGAAGTGGTCGTCTAGAAAAGCGCCAAACCGCCAGTGGCGCTGGATATGCTCCGTGAGGGACTGGGCCTTGAACTGGGTGAGGACATAAATGGCGTATATCCCGCTATTGACAAAGTTATTAAGCACAAAATCTATAATCCGGTACTTGGCCCCAAAAGGGACCGCAGGCTTAGCCCGCTTGGCCGTCAGGGGGTAGAGGCGGCTTCCCTGCCCCCCGGCCAGGACCATGCCCAGAATCTCCACTTTGGCCGCCATATAACCCCCTTTGGCCCTAGCTTACCCCAAAGCCCCAGGTATAGTAAGCCCCGATGCGGATCCACCGTCCCCGCTGGTCCAGCCCCCCTACGCCCCCCAGGCCCGCCCCCCTCTTTTTCGGCCAGGAAAGGGCCCTAAGGGCCCTGGAAACCGCTTTGGCCCAGGGGGGGCACGGGTACCTGGTGGGGCCGAGCGGCCTGGGGAAGCGCCAGAGGCTCATCCGCCACCTGGAAGGCCGGCCCTTTCCCCAGGAGGACCTGGTCTACCTCCCTTTGGGGGAGGAGGCCTTCCCCCTCCTCCTCCCCAAGGGGGAGGGGGAGGCCCTGGTGGAAGGGGTAGGGGGCATCCTGGCGGAGTACACCCCCGGGCTTTTCCGGGAAAAGGGTTTCCTCTACGCCCAAAGCCTCATCCGGGCCCGGTATGAGGAGGAAAGGGAGGCCCTTTTCCAGAGGCTTGCCCAAGAAGCAAAGCGGTACGGCTTCGAACTTAGCCAGGAAGGGGAAAACCTGGTCTTAAAGGGCCAAGGGAGTCTACCCCCTGAGCTTTTCGTCAAGCTCCAGGAGACGGCCTTCGCCTACCTCGAGGCCCATCATAAGGCCCAGGCCGAGGAGGCGGGGCTAAGGCGAAGCCTCACGGAAAGGTTACTCCTCCCCCGGCTGGAGGAGCTTAAAGCCCGCTTCCCCCAGGCCCGGGCCTATCTGGACTGGTTCTGGGAAAACCTCCTCCGGGCCGCGGCCCTGGAGGAGGAGCCCGAGCCCACCCGCCTCCTCCCCCACCTCCTCCCCCTGGAGGGCGGGGTCCATTATGAGCCCAACCCCACCCCGGAGAGGCTCCTAGGCCACCTGGCCTACGAGGCCCAGGACGGGGTTTTCACCACCCACCTGGGCCTCCTCCGCCCCGGGGCCCTGATGCGGCCCGGGGTTTTGGTCCTCGAGGCCCACCAGGTGGTGGAACTTGGGAGCTACCCCTTCCTCAAGCAGGCCCTGGCCACCCGGGAGGTCCGGCCCCTCCTCCCCCGGCCCGAGGTCAAGGGGCCGAGGCTCGCCCCTGCCCCCCTAAGGGCCCAGGTCTTCCTGGTGGGGCCCCCGGAGGTCATGGAGGCCCTGGAGGGGGATGAGGAATTTTTAGAGCTCTTCCCCTACCGGATAGAGTTCAGCCCCGAGATCCCCTTCACCGAGGAGAACCTAGCCTACCTGGGGGGGTTCTTGGAGGCCCAGGGGGTAAGGCTTACCCCGGAGGGCCTGGCCGCCCTGGGGGACGAGGCCCGGCGGTGGGCAGGGCACAAGGAAAGGCTGGATGCCCGGATCTACCGCATCCTGGACCTAGCCCGGGAGGCCCAGGCCTACCGTAGCCCCGTGGACCGGGAGGCGGTGCAAAGAGCAGTCCAGGCCCGGGAGGAGCGGTTTGGCCTGGAGGAAGCCCTCTACCTCGCCGAGGTCCTGGAGGGGGTGGTGGCCTTAGAGGTCCAGGGGGAACGGGTGGGGGAGGTGAATGGCCTCGTCATCCTGGAAGGCCCCCTTCTCCGGGGCCGGCCGGTGCGGATCACGGCCCAGGCCGGGCCCGGGCGGGAAGGGGTGCTCTCCATTGACCGGGAGGTGGGCCTGGGGGGACAGGTTTTCCACAAAGCCATCCTCACCCTGGCCGGGTACCTCCGGGGCACCTATGCGGAGCTTGGGGCCCTTTCCGCCACGGTAAGCCTGGTCTTTGAGCAAAGCTACGGGGGGATTGAAGGGGATTCCGCGGGGCTGGCCGAGCTTCTGGCGGTGCTTTCGGCCCTCTCGGGCCTCCCCCTAAGGCAGGACCTGGCCGTGACCGGGGCCATAGACCAGACGGGAAGGGTCCTGGCCGTGGGCCGGGTGGCGGAGAAGGTGGAGGGATTCTTCCGGGTCTGCCGCACCTTAGGCCTCACGGGGACCCAGGGGGTGGTCCTGCCTAAGGCCAATCTTCCCCACCTCACCCTGAGGGAGGAGGTGGTGGAGGCGGTGGAGGCGGGGCGGTTCCACCTCTACGCCGTGGAGTCGGTGGACGAGGCCGTAGAACTCCTCTTCGGGCGGAAGGCCTACTGGGTCCACGAAAGGGTCCGGGAGGCCCTCCTCCACTTCCAGAAGCTGGAAAACGGCGAGGAGAAGTGACCTGGATCCAAAGGGGGTATACTCTTCCCGATGCCTAGGCGCAAGGAAACCTCGGAGAAGCGGCAGCTAGAACTGAGGATCAGCGGCCAGCTCTTTGAGATCCCGCCCCTTTGGGACGCCCTCCTGATCGGGCGGGAAGCCCCCTTGGGCCCCGAGGCGGCCCGGCGGATGGCGGAGAGCCTGGCTCCAGGCCAGTTCGAGCTCCTGCGCATCGCCAAAGGCCCTATTGAAGCGCTGCTGGTGCGCAAAGCCTTGCTCCAGGCTCTGAAATCCGAACACCTGACCCAGATCCTGGTGGAGGAACTCCTCCCTATCCTGGCCGAGGACCAGGTGGTCCGGGCCCATGTGGAAGTGGTCCTACACACGGGGAGGGTCATACGACTGGATTAAAGTCCGGGGTTTGGGAAGGCAAGGGGGTTATAATCCCCCTGAGCATGCTCAGGGTCAAAGAGATCATGACCCCTTCCCCCCTGACCATCGGTCCCTGGGCCAGCGTGCGGGAGGCGGCCCGGCTCATGGCCCAGAACCGGATGGGGAGCCTCCCCGTGGTTGAAGACGGAACCCTTTAGGGGTGGCCACCAGCCGGGACCTCCGGGGCGCCCATCCCAACCGGCTGGTGGTGGACGTTCTCAAAGGGCCCCCCGTGGTTGTGGCCCCCCAGGCTAGCCTCCTCGAAGCCCTGGCCCTGATGGAGGCCCACGGGGTGGAAAGGCTTTTGGTGGTGGAGGAGGGACGGCTTCTAGGCCTCCTCACCAAGCGGGCCCTGGCCTTCGCCCTGGGGCAACACTTTGATCCCCTCACGGGCCTCCCCCGGGCCGATCTGCTGAGGGACCGGCTGGAAGGCCTCCTAGCCCAGGGCCTGGACCCCACCCTGGTCTTCCTGGACCTGGACGAGTTTGGCCAGCTCAACAAGCGCCTAGGCCATCCCTTGGGGGATGCTGTGCTCAAAACCCTGGCCGAGCGGCTCCAAACCTTTGCCCAGGAACATGGGGGGGAGGCCTACCGCTACGCCGGGGACGAGTTCGCCCTCCTCTTCCCCCGGCCCCGGGCAGAGATCCTCTCCCTTCTCCCTGGCCTCCTGGAACCTCCCCTAAGGGCGGAAGGCCAGGCCGTGGGCTTTAGCCTAGGGGTCTCCGGGGGGCAGCGGAGGGGGCGGCGGCCCCTTAACCCCAAGGCCACCGCCGATGACCTCATCCGCCTGGCCAGCCTGGCCTCCACCCAGGCCAAGGGGCAGTGGCCGCCCATCGTGGAGGCCAAGGCCTCCTGGGCTAAGGCAAAGGCTCTAGGAGAAGGTGCTGCCGGGCCGGGGCGGTGAAGGCCATGGGGAGATACTCCCCCCTGGCCCAGAGGGGGAAGAGGCTGCGGGCCTGCCCCTCCAGGGGGTGGCCGGACTGGCCCGGGGCATGGACGAAGAGGGAGGCCTCGAGGCGGGCCAAATCTACAATCTGCCGGTAGCTAGGCCCCTTGGTCATGCGGAAATCCCGGGGGTCAAAGGGGCCCACGTTCACCGTGTACCGGTCCCCCCCTGCCCCTATCTTCTGGTCCACCAGGGGGGCCAGGGGGGTATGGGTGAGAACAGCGTGGGCGAAATGAGCCCGGTGGAGGCGGCGCCAGGGGGGTGGGTTCCCCTCAAACCGCTCCAGGGCCTTTTCCAAGGCCAAAGCGGCAAAATCCAGGCAGGTCTCCCGGTACTCCGTCTCGAGGCGGTCGCAGTTCGGGTCCCCTTCCTTGAGGGCCCTAAGGAGGTACCGGGGCTCATCCCAAAAGGCCTCCCCCACCTCCCGCTCGGGTAGCCGGGTGAGCTCAGTGTACCAGGCGGCAAAGAGGCTCGCCTCGGGGCCGTCCCGCATATCCCCGTCCCAGCGGAGGAGCCTAGCCCGCCAGGCCTCGGCCCGGGGGGAAAGAGGGGTAAGGAGCTCCAAAACGGGGCGGAAGTCCTGGAAGAGGAGGCTCTTTTGGTCCAGCTGGGCGGCCTTCATGTCCTCGAGGCTCAAGCGGTCCTTGGCCTTTAAAAGCTCCAGGATGCGCTTCGCCCGGTAGGGCTCGGCCCAGTCCTCCGTGAGGGCGTAGGGGAAACCCGGGGGGGTCACGCGGTGGTTGGCGGTGACGATGAGGCCCTCAGGGGGGTTAAAGAGCTGGGGCCAGGCCTCGGGGGAGCGGTAGCCCTGCCAGTCCCACTCCCCGTTCCCGGGGACGGGGTAGGCCCCGGTGTGCCCCGGGCGGCGGATGGGGAATTTCCCAGGGGCAATATAGCCGATATTCCCGTCCACATCGGCATAGACGAAGTTCTGGCTGGGGGCAGAATAGTGGCGGAGGGCCTCTTTAAACTCCCCCCAGTTTTGGGCCCGGTTCACCCCCAGGAAGGCCTGGAGGATGTGGTCCTCCGGGTCCAGGCTCACCCAGCGGAGGGCCAAGGGGGGGCCCTGGTAATCCCCTAGGGCATCGGTGAGGACCGGGCCGTACACCGTCTCCCGCACCCTAAGGACCTCTTCCCCACCCCCTTTAATCTGGATCCTCTCCTCCCGCACCCGGTAGGGCCGGACCTGGCCCCGGTGCCGGTACCCCCCGGGGGCCTCCTCCAGGATGTAGAGGTCCTGGACATCCGCCCCCACGTTGGTGACCCCCCAGGCGATCCGGTCGTTCCGGCCGATGACGATCCCCGGCACCCCAGGGAGGCTTGCCCCAATGACCCGGTAGCCGGGGGCCTCGAGGGCCATCAGGAACCAAAGGGAGGGAAAACCCAAGGAAAGGTGCGGGTCATCGGCTAGGAAAGGCTTACCGGTGGTGGTCCGGCTCCCTGCAACCACCCAGTTGTTGGAGGCCTCCACCCCCTTGGGGAGGCTCTGGGCCAGGGCCAGGAGGGCGGCGACCCCCTGTTCCTCCCCTTCCCGTGGCAGGGGCGGGGCGGGTACAGGGGAAGGGGCAGGGGCCGGAGGGGCGGGGAGGACGGTGGGGGCCTCGGCCGGGTAGGGGGGGAGGAGGGCCTCCACCCGCTCCCGGCTCAGGCCCCGGAGGAGGAGGCGGTAGCGCAGAAGCTCCCGGTCCCAGTTGGCCGAGAGGTCATAGCTCATCATCTTGGCCCAGGCGAGGACGTCTGGCCCCCGCCAGGGCTCAGGGGCAAAGCCCAAGAGCCGGAACTCCAGGGGCAGGGGGGGATGGGTTTTAAGGTAGGCGTTCACCCCGGCCACATACGCGTCTACCGCCGCCTTTTCCTCGGGGAGAAGGCGCTCGTAGGCCGCTTCGGCGGCCCGGTAGACCCCAAGGGTCCTTAAGAATCGGTCCTGGGGCAGGGTAGCCGCCCCCAGGACCTCGGAAAGCCTCCCTTGGCCGATGCGGCGCTGGAACTCCATCTGCCAAAGCCTCTCCTGGGCGTGGACCACCCCTTGGGCGAAGAAGAGGTCCTCTAGGCTTTGGGCCCGGATGCGCACCACCCCATGGGCGTCCCGTTCCACCTCCACCGGGGCGGAAAGCCCCTCCAAGGGGAGGCGGCCCGCCCGCTGGGGCTTGAGGCTACCCAGATACACCCAGGCCCCCAGGAAAAGGAGGGCCAAAAAGACCAAGAAGGCCAAGAGGAGCCACTTAAGGGCACGGAGGAGGGTTTTCATAAACCATGACCAGGATACCACAGGCCCTGGGCTAGACCCGAGGCAGGGGAACCCCAGGATCCAGCCGGGACGGGAAAGCCCTCCGCCAACCCCTGGCTGAGCTTCCTGAGCCCGACTGCTCCATAGCCTGCCACCCCAGCCTCACGAACCCCCCCTCCACCCCCTCGCCGCCCAGGGGAGGAGGACTAGGAGGACCCCGGCAGCTCCTCCGCCCGGCAGGAGGGGGTCCATGGGGAGAGTATAGCCGGGCCTGGAAGACACCCCTCTTCCTACCCCCAGGACCCCGGGTCTGGCATAATGGGCCCATGCGCCTGGAATTCCTGGAGAACGGGCCCATCCGGGTGGAGGCCGAGGGGGAAGGCTTCCAGTTCCAGGGTCCCCAAGGCGAGGAAATCCTGGCCAAGAAGGTGGTCTTCCTCTGCCGCTGTGGGGGCTCAGGGCGCAAGCCCTTCTGCGACGGGACCCACCGGAAACTGGGCTTTGAGGCCCCGGGGGGGAAACTCAGCCCCGCCTAGGCGCGCGACTGACCCACCGGTCATCCCCAGGCCCCGGGTGTGGTAAGCTTTAGGGCATGGGGATGCGCTACCGCAAACTCGGCCAATGGGGGCTTAAGGTCTCGGAGATCTCCTTAGGGGCCTGGGTCACCTTTGGGGATGTGGTCAAGGACAAGGAGACGGTCCGGGAAATTGTGAAAATCGCCTACGAAGGAGGCGTGAACTTCTTTGACAACGCTGACGTCTACGCCAAGGGCCTGGCCGAGGAGATCATGGGGGAGGTGCTAAAGGAGTTTCCCCGGCACACCCTGGTCCTCTCCACCAAGGCCTATTGGCCCATGTCCGAGGACCCCAACGACCGGGGCCTAAGCCGGAAGCACCTCATAGAGTCCATCACCAAAAGCCTCAAGCGTCTAAAGACCGACTACGTGGACCTCTTCTTCGCCCACCGCTACGACCCCGAGGTCCCCATGGAGGAGATCGTCTACGCCATGCATACCATCGTGGAAAAGGGGTACGCCCTCTACTGGGGGACCTCGGAATGGCCCTCAGAACGCATCGCCGAGGCCGTGACCTTTGCCCGGGCCCATGGCCTCCACCCCCCGGTGGTGGAACAGCCCCAGTACTCCATGCTCTACCGCGAGCGGGTGGAAAACCAGATCCTCCCCGAGGCCCAGCGCTTCGGGATGGGCCTGGTGGTCTGGAGCCCCCTGGCCATGGGGATGCTGGCCGGCCGGTACGATGAAGGCCTCCCTGAGGGGAGCCGCTTTGCCCGCTACCCTCAGTTCGCCGAGCGCTACCTTACGGAGGAAAACCGGCAAAAAGTCCTAAAGCTCAAGGCCATCGCGGATGAGCTCGGCCTCACCCGGGCCCAGCTGGCCCTGGCCTGGGTCCTCCGTAACCCTCAGGTTTCCAGCGCCATCACCGGGGCCACCCGGCCGGAGCAGATCCGGGAAAGCCTGGGGGCGGCCGGGGTGGACCTGCCCCAGGAGGCCTTGGAGCGGATTGAGGCCATTCTCAGGGGCGAAGCCTAGGCCACACTTCCCTGGCCCCCATCCCTTAAGGATGGGGGCATGCATCTGGTCTGGCACCGGGCTGAGCTCAGGCTCCACGACCTTCCGGCCCTCTGGGCCGCCCTAAAGGAGGGCCCGGTCCTGGGGGTGGTGATCCTGGACCCGAATATCCTGCAAAGCACCACCCCCAGGCGGCGGGCCTGGTTTTACCGGAACGTGGCCGCCCTGAGGCAGGCCTACGCCCAACGGGGCGGGGTCCTCCTGGTGCGGCAAGGCCTCCCCTGGGCGGTCCTGCCCCAGCTCCTCGAGGAACTAGGGGCCCAAGGGGTCCACGCCACCCGGAACCACACCCCCTACGCCCGCCACCGGGATGCCCGGGTGGCGGAGGCCCTTAAGGGGAGGGTCCGGTGGCACCCCGGGCAGTACATCCGGGAACCGGGGGAGATCCTCAAGGAGGACGGGGAGCCCTACACCGTCTACACCCCTTATAGCCGCCGCTGGTGGGCCCTCCCCTTCCCCCAACCCCTCCCCGCCCCAGAGGCCTTGCCCCCCGTGGCCCTCCCCCCGGGCTACCCCCTTGGGGCGATCCCCGAGGAGGACCCGGGCCTCCCCCTCCCCGAACCGGGGGAGGAGGCGGCCCTAAGGGCTTTGGAGCGGTTTCTCAAGGAAAAACTCCCCCGCTACCACCTGGACCGGGACCTCCTCTCGGGGGAAGGGGCCTCGAGGCTCTCCCCCTACTTCACCCTAGGGGTCCTCTCCCCAAGGCTCGCCGCGGCCCGGGCCCTGGCCCTTGGAGGGGAAGGGGCAAGGAAATGGGTGGCGGAGCTCGCCTGGCGGGATTTCAGCGGCCATCTCCTCTTCCACTACCCCGGGATGATGGAGGAGGCCTTTGACCCGCGCTGGGAGGCCCTCCCCTGGCGGGAGGACCCATGGGTCTTTGAGGCCTGGCTCCAGGGGAAGACGGGTTACCCGGTGGTGGACGCGGGGATGCGGGAGCTACAGGCCACGGGCTTCCTCTCCAACCGGGCGCGGATGGTGGTGGCCCAGTTCGCCGTAAAACTCGCCCTCCTCCCCTGGCGGCGGTGCGAGCGGGCCTTCCGGGACCTCCTCCTGGACGGGGACAACGCCTCCAACCTCCAGGGCTGGCACTGGGCGGGGGGATTAGGGGTGGACGCGGCCCCCTATTTCCGGGTCTTTAACCCTATTGTCCAAGGGGCAAGGCACGACCCAGGGGGCGCTTGGCTCCTCCGCTGGGTCCCGGAATCGGGGGGCCAGCCCGAGCCCTACGGGAAGCCCATCCTGGAGTTTGAGACCGCCCGGAGGCGATACCTCGAGGCGGCAAGCCGGATCGCCAAGAGGTAAAGTCTAACCATGAACCCCCAAGGCAAGGTCTGTGTGGTCACGGGAGGAGGAAGCGGGTTGGGCCGGGAACTGGTCCTAGGACTCCTGGCACGTGGGGCCCGGGTGGCGGCGGTGGACCGGGACCCAAAGGCCCTGGAAGAGACGGCCCGGCTGGCCCAGGCCGGGGAGAGGCTCTCCCTCCACCCCCTGGATATCACCGACCTCGAGGCCGTCTCCCGGCTTCCCCAAGAGGTCATCCAAACCCACGGGGCGGTGGACGGCCTCATCAACAACGCCGGGATTATCCAGCCCTTTGTCAAGGTCCAAGACCTAGACTGGGCGGCCATAGACCGGGTCATGCGGGTGAACTTCTACGGGACCCTGTACATGACCAAGGCCTTCCTCCCCCATCTCCTGGCCCGGCCTGAGGCCCATATCGTAAACGTCTCCAGCATGGGAGGGTTCCTGCCGGTACCCGGGCAAACGATCTACGGGGCCTCCAAGGCCGCGGTCAAACTCTTTACCGAGGGGCTTTGGGCCGAGCTTCTGGAAACCCCGGTCCGGGTCACCCTGGTCCTCCCCGGGGCCATGGCCACGGGGATCGCCGCCCACTCCGGGGTCCAGATCCAGAGGACCCCCCAGGATAGCCGCATCCGACCCATCCACCCCAGGGAGGCCGCCCGGCAGATCCTAAAGGCCATGGAGAGGAACCGCTACCGGGTCCTGGTGGGCCAAGACGCCCGGACCATGGACCTCCTCTACCGCTTAAGCCCTGAGCGGGCCACCCGGCTCATCCAGGCCAGGATGAAAAGCCTCCTACAGGAGTAAGCTCCATACTATGGACCCCCTCGAGGCCCTAGTCCACCTCCTCCCGGGCCGGGTGGAGCGTTCGGAAGCCGAAAGGCGCCGGCACGGCCGGGACGAAGGCTACCCCGAAGAAGGGGAGGTCCTGGCCGTGGTCTATCCGGAGAGCGTGGAGGATGTGAGGGAGGCCCTGGCCTGGGCCCGGGCCCACCGGGTGGCCGTCATCCCCTTTGGGGTGGGGACGAGCCTGGAAGGGGCCCTCCTCCCTTTGGGGCCGGCCATCAGCCTGGACCTAAGCCGGATGAACCGGATTCTCGAGGTCCACCCCGAGGACCTCACCGCCTTGGTGGAAGCAGGCCTCACCCGCAAAGCCCTAAACGAGCGCCTGAGGCCCTACGGCCTCTTCTTCCCCGTGGACCCAGGGGCGGATGCCAGCCTTGGGGGGATGGCCGCCACCAACGCCAGCGGCACCACCACGGTGCGGTACGGGGGGATGCGGGCGAATGCATTGGCCCTGGAGGTGGTCCTAGCGAACGGGGAGGTCCTCTGGCTCGGCCGCCCGGTGCGCAAGACAAGCTCGGGGTACGACCTCAAGGACCTCTTCATCGGGAGCGAGGGGACCTTAGGGGTCATTACCAAGCTCTGGCTCCGCCTCCACCCCCTCCCGGAGCACGTCCATACCCTAAGGGTCTACTTCCCGAGCCTCGAGGCCGCCGCGGAAGGGGCCTACCGCATTATGGCCACGGGCCTCCCCGTGGCCCGGCTGGAGCTTTTGGACGAGCTCGCCTTCCGGGCCCTAAACCGGTACCTAGGCCGGGGCTTTCCCGAAAAGACGGGGCTTTTCCTGGAGTTCCACGCCTCCACCCCCGAGGCCATGGCCGCGGAGGCTCTTTTGGCCACGGAGCTCCTTAGGGAGGCTGGGGGAGAGGCCATAGAGGTGGCCCAGACCCCTGAGGAAAGGACCCGGCAGTGGGAGGCCCGGCACCAGGCCTACTGGGCCCTGGTCCACCTCTACCCGGGGCACCGCTACATGATCACGGACACCGCCGTCCCCCTCTCCCAGATGCCCACCCTCCTCCGCTACGCCCAGGACCTCCTCCGGAACATGGGCCTCACCGGGGCCCTCTTAGGGCACGTGGGGGACGGGAACTTCCATAGCCTGGTCCCCGTCCCCGAAACGGACTACCCCCGGGCCGAGGCCTTTGCGGAACGGCTGGTGGAAAAGGCCCTGGAGCTTGGGGGCACGGCCACGGCGGAACACGGGGTGGGCCTCCGCAAGAGGAAATACCTACCCAAGGAGCACGGCCCCGCCTTGGACTGGATGCGCCGGATTAAGGCCCTCTTTGACCCGGAGGGGATCCTGAACCCAGGTAAGGTCGTCTAGCCCCCGGCGAGGACCTCGAGGAGGGCCTGGTGAATCCGGCCGTTGGTGGCCACGATGTACCGGTGGCCAAGCCGGTAGGGCCCTCCCTGGAGGTCCGTGACCCGACCCCCGGCCTCCTCCACCAGTAGCCAGCCTGCGGCCACATCCCAAGGGTTCAACTTGACCTCCCAGAACCCCTCCAGCCGTCCCGCGGCCACGTAGGCGAGGTCCAGGGCCGCCGCCCCGGGGCGGCGCACCAAAAGCCCCCGCTTAAGGGCCCTTTCAAAGTAAAGGAGGTTCTCGGGGTCCTTGGCTACATCGTAGGGGAAGCCGGTGGCAAGGAGGCTTCCTAAGAGCTCATCCCGCTCCGTAACCCGGATGGGCCGGCCGTCCAGGTAGGCCCCCTCCCCCCTTAGGGCGTAGAAGGTCTCCCCCCGGGCCGTGTCCATCACCACCCCAAGCACAATCTGCCCCTCGGCTTCCAGGGCGATGGAGACCCCGTAAAAGGGAAAACCGTGGGCGTAGTTCACCGTCCCGTCCAGGGGGTCCACGATGAAGCGGAGGGCCTTGCCCCCCTCGCTCCCCCCCTCCTCCCCCAGGAAGCCGGCCTCGGGGAAGCGGGTGAGGAGAAGGTCCCGGACCGCCGCCTCCGCCTCCCGGTCGGCCTGGGTCACCAGGTCCGTGGGCCCAGACTTGGTCCCCTGGCTAAAGCCCCGGGCCAGGTAGTACCGGTGGATCCCCTGGGCCAGGAGGGCGGCCTCCAGGGCGGCCTCGAGGTAGGGGTAGAAGGCATGGTCTCTCACGGGAGCATTCTAAGCCGGTCAAAGAGGAGGCGGAGGCGCATGGGGCTTTTAACCCCGGGGGCCTCCTCCACCCCGCTTGCGAGGTCCAGGGCATAAGGCTTTAGGGGGAGGACCTCCTCCAGGTTCTCCGGCCGCACCCCCCCGGCCAGGATGACCCGCACCCCTGTGGCCAGGAGGGGCTCGGCCCAGGCCCGGGGGTAGGCCTCCCCGCTCCCCGGGGCCTTGCCGTCCATAAGAAGCGCCTCCGCGGGGTACTGGGCCCATTCCGGCCGGGCCGGCCCCCTAAGGGAAAAGGCCTTAATCACAGGAAAGTGCCGGCGGACAGCCTCGGCGGCCTCCGGGGGTTCGGAACCGTGGAGCTGGGCCACCTGGAGCCGGGCCCGTTCCATGGTCCAGAGGACTTCCTCCACGGGCTGGTCCCTAAAAACCCCTACCCGGACCACCAAAGGCCCCAAGGCCCGGCTTATCCTCCCTGCCAGGTCCGGGTCCACCCGCCTCGGGGAGGGGGCGAAGACGAAGCCCAAAGCCCAGGCCCCAAGCTCCTCCGCCAGGAGGGCGTCCTCGAGGCGGGTGATACCGCAGACCTTGACCCGCACCACCCTTTTTAGGATACTAAGCCCCCCCGCCTTGAACCCATCGGCATAACCCCCCCCAAGGGCCGGCAGCCAAGGCCCATCTGGGGTCTCCACCAGGGCTTCCCCTTGCGGCGGGGCACCTAGGACTCGCAGGCGCTGCAGCTCGTGAGGAGCTCCCGGCTATACTTCTGGGCGGCCGAGGTGCTGTGCTGGTAGTAAAAGCTCTTCAGGCCAAGCCGCCAGCCCTCGAGGTAAAGGGCGTTCACGTCCTTCAGGGGCGCCTCAGGGTGGATCATCAGGCTCAGGCTCTGCCCCTGGTCAATGTAGCGCTGGCGCTGGGCCGCCTGCCTGACCAGGTCCATCTGCGAGATCTCGGAGAAGGTCTTGAAGACCGCCTTCTCCTCGTCCGAGAGAAAGTCCAGGTGCTGCACCGAGCCGTCCATCTCCAGGATGGAGCGCCAGACCTTCTCCTCATCCCGCCCTTTCTCCTTAAGGAGCTTCTGCAGGAAGGGGTTCTTGAAGGGAACCTTGGCCTTCTGCAGGTCCTTGAGGTAGTAGTTGGAGGTGTAGGGCTCAATGGAGGGGGAGACCTGCCCCAGGATAAAGGAGCTGGACTTGGTGGGGGCGATGGCCATGAGGGTGGCGTTCCTCTTGGGCATGAGGTCCGCGAGCTCATCCTCGGGATGGCGCTTCCTAAGCCACTCAGAAGCCAGCTCCGCCCTTTCCCGGATGAAGCGGAAGATCTCGGCGTTTCTGCGGTAGGCCTCCATGCTCTCCAGGGGGATCCTCTGGCTCTGAAGGTAGGAATGCCACCCCAGGACCCCAATCCCCAAAGCCCGGTAGCGCCGGGCGAACCGCACCGCCCGTTCCAGGTAGGGGATGCCTTGGGCGCGGCGGATGAACTCCCCAATCACAGAGTCCAGGAAGAAGACTAGGGTCTCCACCGCATCCGTCTCCTTCCATTCCTCGTAGTGGAGGAGGTTGAGGGAGGAGAGGCAGCAGACGAAGGACTCGTCCTCGTCCGCGGGGAGCATGATCTCGGTGCAAAGGTTGCTAGCGTGGATGCGCTTACCGAGCCTCTTGAAGACCTCGGGGGCCTGGCGGTTGGCGTTGTCCCGGAAGAAGAAGTAGGGGATGCCCGTCTCAAAGCGGGCCCCCAGGACCCTGGCCCAGACCTCGCGCTTGGCCCGGTCTCCGGCGATCATGGCTTCGAGCCAGGCATCCCCTACAGAGACCCCCCAGAAGAGGGCCTGGATGGGGCTCGTCTCCCGCTGGACCGTGAACCACTCCGGTAGATCGGGGTGTTCGATGTCAATGTAGGCCGCGCACTGGCCGCGCCGGGTGGAGCCCTGGTTGAAGACCTCAATGATCCGGTCAAAGATCCCGGCAAAAGCGAAGGAGCCGTTGGAGTGCCCGTTGTTCCGCACCGGGGCCCCCCGGGGGCGCAAGCGCCCGAGATACACCGAGGTCCCCCCGCCCTGCTTGGACATCATCCCGATCTCGGCCACCGCCTGAAGGATGGAGGCTGTGTCGTCCGCCACATAGGTGCCAAAGCAGGAGATGGGCAGGCCCCTATCCAGGCCGTAGTTGGCCCAGATGGGGGTGGCCAGGGAGTAGTAGCCCAGAGCCATGTAGCGTTCAAACTTCTCGGCGAAGCCCTCGAGGCCCAACAACCCCTCGGCGTGCCGGGCGATGGCCCGCACCCGTTCTTCCACGCTCACCCCTGGCAGGAGGTAGCCTCGGCTCATGTAGAGCCGGGTCTCTTCATTGGCCCAAGCGTAGGGTCGGCGCTCCGCTTGCAGTGTCCCCATACCGGCTCCTCTTAGAAGAGTTCCTCAGCGCTAAAAGTGCGCGCCTTACGGGTGTAGGCCACGCTCCGCTTGTTGAAAAAGTCCACCTCTTTGCTGGCGATGAGCTCCAGGTCAAACCACTCCGTATCCTTAAGCTCCTTCCGGTCCACGGGGAAGGGGGCAGGCAGGCCGTGGAGCTCTAGGACCCGGTTCAACCGGTCCCGGATGAAGGTCCGGGTCTCCTCCCGGCCCACCCAGGGGTTATCCCCCCCGGCGAAGATCCAGTCCAGGATCTCCTCCTCCGCCCTTAGGAAACGCTCGGCCTGCCCCAGGGCCAAGGCGGTCCAGTCCTCGTCAAAGAGGGTGGGCTCTTCCTGGCGGAGGAGCTTAAGAAGCTGCACCCCAAAGTGCCCGTGCAGGTTCTCCTCCTTGCTGGTGGCCTCGATGGCGTTGGCCGTGCCCTTATAAAGGTTGCCCCGCTTGTTCAGGGCCATGAGGGCGTAGAAGGCCGTGAAGAGGGCGGTGAACTCGGTGTAGGCGCTGAAGAGGAGAAGGGCCAGGGTCCAGTCCCTCAGGTTCCCCTTGCTCCTCTTCAGGATGCCCTGAAGTTCCTCATGCCTTAGGGCCAGGGGGCTACCCCTAAGCGCGCGCTCAAAAGCTTCGTTCAGGTCCAAGAGGTCCAGAAGGTGGGCGTAGGCATTGGCGTGGCGGACCTCGCTCTCGGCAAAGGTCATCCCGACCTCGGCGATCTCGGGCTTAGGGAGGCGGTCGTAGGCCCGGGCCCAGAAGAGCTTGACCGACAGCTCCACCTGGGCCACCGCCGCCAGGGCCCGCTCCACTAGGAGGCGGGTGCGGTCGTCCACCAGGGCATGGTCCTGTACATCTGCAGAATAGGAGTACTCCAAATGGGTCCAGTAGCTCTGCCGGATGGCGTCCCTAAAGCTCAGGAGCTCAGGGTACTCGTAGGGGCGGTAATGGGGTCTAGGTTCCAGCAAACGGCGCATAGCTTCCTCCCGAAGCACAAGACTCCTCCACTCCCCCGAACAGGGTCTTTGCACACGCCTAGAGCGCGTTGGGCTTAGGTCCCTAACCGCACTTGCTCCAGCCGCAGGCCTTGCAGGAGAGGCACCCCTCCTCCCGGACCAGGGTCCTCCCGCCGCACGAAGGGCAGGTCTCGCCTGGGGTGGGCATTTCCTGTCCACCGGAGAGGAGCAAGGCGTCCTGGGGAAGTCCAATCCCTTTAGCCTCCTCACCCTCCTTCAAGGCGCTTTCCAAGGCGATGGCGATGAGGTCGGCCTTGGAGGCTACGAGCCGCCCCAGGTAGCTCCCGTAAAGCCCCCCGTTGATCCCCCTTAGGGTCCTTATGAGGGCCTCCGGGGGCACCCCGTGTTGGAGGGCGATGGAGACCACCCGGCCTAGGGCCTCAGAGTCGGCGTTGGCCTCGTCCCCCGCTTTACCCGAGGTGAGGATGACCTCGATGGGGCGGTCCAGGAGGAGGTTCACGGTGATGAGGAAGCTCCGCTTAAGCCCCTCCGCGGTATGGAGCTTGACCATGTCCGTGAAGCCCCTTAGGCGCCCGGGGCGGTCCAGGGGGGGGAGGAGGGTGGCCGAAGCTGTCCCTTCCGCCCTCTCGTCCACCGCCCGAGGGGCGTCCTTCTTGACGTTCAACACCTGCCCCTCCCGGGACCCGTCCCGGTAGACGGTAATCCCCTTGCACCCGGTGCGGTAGGCCTCGTAGTAGGCGGCCTCTACGTCCTCCACTTTGGCCCCGTGGGGCAGGTTGATCGTCTTGGAGAGGCTATTCCCCACATAGGCCCCCCGGTCAAAGGCCCGCTGGATGGCCCCTTGCATCCTCACATGGTCCAGGGGGGAGATGTCGTGGGCCGTGCGGAAGACCCGGCGGATGGGTTCAGGGATGAAGTCCAAGCCCTGGAGGCTTCCCCCATTTTCCTGGACCTTCTCCACCACCTTCTCCAGGTCCCACCGCCCGTCCTTGGCGTAGGCGGGGTGGGGTGGGTAGGCCTCTAGGAGCTCCTGGAATAAGGGGTGGACGATGGCCCGGTACTCGTTCCCGATCCTGCGCCAGATGAAGGGGGCAAAAACGGGCTCAATCCCGCTAGAGACCCCCATGATCATGGAGGTGGTCCCGGTGGGGGCCACGGTGAGAAGGGCGACGTTCCGCCGGGGCGGGATGCCCTTCCCCTCGAAGAAGGCCCGGTGCTCCTCGTAGAGGGGGAAGGGCCCGCGCGCCTTGGCCAGCTCCTCTGAGGCCCGGGTAGCCTCCTCCCGGAGGACGTCCATCACCCTTTCCACAAAGCCACGGGCCTCCTCGGAGTCGTAGGGGAGGCCTAACCGGATGAGCATATCCGCGAGACCCATGACCCCAAGCCCCAGCCGGCGGAGGCGCTTCACCTGGCGCTCGTTGTCGGGAAGAGCGAACCGGGTTACGTCCAGGACATTGTCCAGGAAGCGGACCGCTAGGTGGATATCCTGGCGGAAGGCCTCCCAGTCGAAGCCCCCCTCCCGCACATAGGCCGCCAGGTTCAGAGCCCCTAGATCGCACGCCTCACCTACCAGGAGGGGCTCCTCCCCACATGGGTTTGTGCACTTGATAACGTACTCCGGGCCAAGCCCATAAAGGGCGGAGGCCTCGTTCACCCGGTCGATGAAGATGAGGCCCGGCTCCCCTGTGGCCCAGGCATGCTTGGCGATCTCCCGGAAGAGCCACCGCGCCGGGACGCCATCCGTGTAGACGGGGATCTGCCCTTCAGGGAGGTCGGGAAGGGTCCCATCGTAGGGGCGGCCCATCTCCACCCTTTCGTACTTCCCGGGCACGGGACGGGCCCCAATGGGAAGGGTCCCGTTCCGGTCCAGGAGTTCCATGAAGCGGTGGGGGATGAGGAGGGAGATGTTGAAGGTGGAGATATCCCCTTCTGCCCTTTCCCGGTCCAGATCCTTGGCGGTGAGGAAGTCTAGGACATCGGGGTGCTCCACGCTTAGAGTAGCCATCCCCGCCCCCCGCCTCACCCCGCCTTGGCGCACCACCCGGAGGACGGGGGCGTAGGCGTAGCGTAGGATGGCCACTGGGCCTGCCTCCTCCCCTCCGAGGCGGGCTAGGCGCAAGAGGTTCTCGTAGAGCTCAAAGAGGAAGGAGACGGGCCCCGAGCTCGTCCCCCCAGAGCCTTTGATGGGGGCCCCTTCCGGGCGGAGAAGTGAGAGGTCCAGGCGGGGAACCTCCCCCTTGAGGGCTAGCTCCAAGGCCTTGAACCCTGCGTCCACAATCCCCCCGAGGTCATCCGGCACCAGGATCGTCCCTTGAGGGGGGCTTTCCACGACCTCCACGCCATGGTCCCGGGCAAGGGCAAGGAGCTCTGGGGAAACCCCCCCATAGACCGCCCGCCGGAAATGGCGGAAATGGACCGGGACCTTCTCCCCGCCCAAGGGGGGGCGCATCAGGCCCCGGACGAAATCCTCCGCGTCCGGGTGGTCCCCCCGTATATAGGCGAAGCCCATGGTGGGGAGCTGGATCCGGCGGGCCGGCCCGTAGGGGTCCAGGTTCACCCCGTTCCCGCCCCCCACCTTGGTCACCAAGGCGAGCTTCCGGGCCACCTCGTGGATCCCAGCCAGGGTGTGGGGCGGATTCTCCGTGGCCCCCTGGACAAAGCAGTTTAAGAGGTTCCCGTGGGCCGTGCCCGCCCCCGCGAGGATCCGGCCCCCAGGGGAGAAGCGCTTCGTGGCCATGAGCTCAAAAAAGCGCTCCTCGAAGAAGGGGGCCTTCTCCCCTTCAGGCCGGGCCACCTCCCGGGCCACCCGGCGGAAGAGGTCCAGGATCCCCTCCTCCCCCGGCAGGAGATACTGCCTCTTGGCGATGGCCTGGGCGGTTTCGTCAAAATAGGGCTCCATAAAAACAGCCTCCTTTCCCCTCAACCCCAAATCTTGGGGCAATGCAGGTGTAGCCTACAACATCCTGGGCCAGAGGGCAAGAGGGGGGTTGCCTTGGCTATCCCTATCTGCCAAAATAGCATGGGATGCGGGCCGCTTTCCGTACCCTTGGCTGCAAGGTCAACCAGGTGGAGACCGAGGCCCTCCTGGGCTTCCTCAAAGCCCTGGAGCCCGAGGTGGTTCCCCTGGAGGCCGGGGCGGACCTGGTGGTCATCAACACCTGCGCCGTGACCACCCAGGCTGAGGCTGATGCCCGCAAGGAGATCCGCAAAGCCCGCCGGGCCAACCCCCAGGCCTTTATTGTGGTCACGGGGTGCTACGCCGAGCTCGAGGGGGAGGCCCTAAGGGAGTTAGGGGCCGACGCGGTGGTGCCCAACGCCCGCAAGGCCGAGCTCCCTAAGGTCATCCTGGAGCATTTCGGCCTCCCCTCCGACCCCATCACCACCCCGCCCAACGAGTTTTGGGGAGCCGGGGAAAGGGGGCTTTTGAATAGCCGGGTCCGGGCCTTCCTCAAGGTCCAGGACGGCTGCCAGGCGGGGTGTGCCTACTGCATCATCCCCAGGCTAAGGGGTAAGGAGCGCCACCGCCCCTACCAGGAGGCCCTGGCCGAGGCCGAGGCCCTCCTTAGGGCTGGGATTAAGGAAATCGTCCTCACGGGGGTGCGGCTTGGGAGCTACCGAGGCCACCCCCGGGGCCTCGCCGGCCTGGTGGAGGACCTCTACCACCTGGGGGCTATGGTCCGGCTTTCCTCCATAGAGCCCGAGGACACCGGGGAGGACCTGCTAAAGACCATCGCCCGGTACGCCCCCAAGGTCAGGCCCCACCTCCACCTCTCCCTGCAAACCGGCTCAGACCGGCTCCTCAAGCTCATGGGCCGGCGGTACGACAAGGCCTACTACCGGGCCCTGGTCCAAAGGGCCTATGAGCTCATCCCGGGCTTCGCCCTGACCACGGATGTCATCGCCGGCCTGCCCACGGAGACAGAGGAGGAGCACCAGGAAACTCTGGAGTTCCTAGGGGAGGTCCGGCCCAGCCGGGTCCACGCCTTCACCTATACCCCCAGGCCCAAGACCCGGGCCGCCTCCCTGCCCCAGGTCCCCATAGAGGTGCGCAAGCGCCGCACCCGGGAGATCATCGCCCTGGCCCAGGCCCTGGCCGAGGAGAGGATCCGGCCCAAGCTTGGGGAAGAGGTGGAGGTCCTGGTGGAAAGAACCCGGGGCGAGGAGGTCCTAGGCCATACCCCCGACTACTACGAGGTCCGGGGCCAAGGCCGGGCCCGGCCTGGGGAGGTGGTCCGGCTCCGGGTAGAGGGGGTGGAGGGGTACACCCTTTTGGGCCGGGTTCTGGAGGAAGTCCAGGTAGCATAAGGGCATGGGCTGCGTCTTCTGCCGCATCCTCCGGGGGGAGCTTCCGGCTCGGATGGTCTACGAGGACGAGGGCTTTGTGGCCTTTCACGATATCCGCCCCCGGGCCCCGGTCCACGTCTTGGTGGTGCCCCGGGAGCATATTGAAAAGCTTTCCGACTACCCGGACAACGAGGAAGGCGAAGCTAAACTCGGCCAGCTCTTCCGCACCGCCAACCGGGTGGCCAGGAGGCTAGGCCTCGAGGGGTACAAGCTCCAGGTCCACGTGGGGGAAAAAGGCGGGCAGGAGGTCTTTCACGTCCACGTCCACGTCATGGGGGGCTGGGGTTAGGCCCTTGCCCCAACCACCTGGCTGGGGCTCCCACCGTGGGGTGGCCTTAGGCCTCCGCCGCCCCTTGGGGCCTTGGGGCCTCCTCCACCCCGGCCTTTTCCACCACCTCCTCCGCCGCCAGGATGGGCGCCCCGGCCCTTAAGGCCAGGGCCATGGCGTCGGAGGGGCGGGCGTCCACCTCGAGTTCAATCCCCCGGTGCTCCAGGATGAGCCGGGCGTAAAAGGTTCCTTCCCGGAGGTCTATGATCTCCACCCGCTTAAGCCTCCCCCCCAGCATATCCATTACAGAGAGGAGGAGGTCCGGGGTGAGGGGCCTTGGGGGCTTCTCCCCTTGGAGGGCAACCACGATGTGGTGGGCCTCGAGGGGACCGATCACAATAGGCAGGAGCTTGTCGTTTTCCGTACGCAGGAGGACCACCACACTCCCGTTGGAGGGGTCCACCCCCAAGGTCTCAATCTTGGCGTTCAGCATACTCTCAGTATAGACTAGGGGGCGTGAGGACTTATCCCGTGGAGATCGCCGGGGTGAAGCGAGAACTGCCCATCGTCCAGGTGGGTCCGGACGTGGCCGTGGCCCTCCTCAACCTCCTGGGGGACACAGAACTCACGGAAGCGGCCGCGGAGGCCCTAGCCCAGCGCCTTCCCCCAGAGGCCGAGACCCTCATCACCCCCGAGGTCAAGGCCGTGCCCCTGGCCCATGCCCTTTCCCGCATCACCGGGAAGCCCTATGTGGTGGCCCGCAAAACTGAAAAGCCCTATATGATCAACCCCATTAGCCGCCAGGTCCTCTCCATCACCACGGGCAAACCCCAGCTCCTGGTCCTGGATGGGGCCGACCTCCCCTTGATTCAAGGGAAAAAGGTAGCCATTGTGGACGACGTGGTCTCCACCGGCTCCACCTTAGCCGGCCTGAGGGACCTGGTGGAAAGCGTAGGAGGAGAGGTGGTGGCGGTCCTGGCGGTCTTCACCGAGGGCACCCCCAGGCAGGATGTCATCGCCCTGGGGCATCTCCCCCTTTTCAAGCCCGAGTAGGAGGAGGTTATGGAAACCTACCCCATCCAGATTGGCGGCGTGGTCCGGCATGTCCCCCTGATTGAGCCCTTGCCGGGGCGGAGAATCCCCCTGGTGGAGTTCATGGGGGACACGGAGCTGGTCCGGGCCGCGGCCGAGGCCCTAAAACCCTTGGTCCCCAAGGAGACGGAGATCCTCTTCACCACCGAGACCAGCCCCATCCCCCTCACCCACGTCCTGGCCGAGCTTTTGGGCCTCCCCTATGTGGTGGCCCGGAGGAGGCGGCGGCCCTATATGGAGGACCCCATCATCCAGGAGGTCCAGACCCTGACCCTGGGGGTGGGGGAGGTCCTCTGGCTGGACCGGCGGTTTGCGGAAAAGCTCCTCAACCAGAAGGTCACCTTGGTCTCGGATGTGGTGGCCAGCGGGGAGACCATGCGGGCTATGGAAAGGATGGTCCAAAGGGCCGGGGGGCAGGTGGTGGGCCGGCTTGCCGCCTTTAGGCAGGGGCGGCCAAGCCTCGAGGTGAGGGCAGCGGCGGAGCTACCCGTGCTCTAAAACGGGATAAACCCCCTTTTCAGTAGCGATATACTTTACCCGCTGGTCCCAGGGGTCCCGGGGGAGCTCAGGTAGGACCAAGGCCTCGGGGATAAGGCCGATGGTGAGCACACCCGGGCCCAGGTCCGCCAAAAACCGGTCGTAGAACCCCTTCCCGTGCCCCAACCGGTACCCCGCCCGGTCAAACAGGAGCCCGGGCACCACCGCTGCCTCCAGGACGCCAGGGTCCACCGCCTCCGTAATGGGTTCTAGGAGGCCAAAAGGCCCCGGGGCCAGGGGGCCATAGGGGTGGACGGTCAAGCCCTCCCCCGCCACCTTAGGCAGGTAGTACTGGGCCGGGTAAAGCTCCAAAAGAGGCCTTGGGTCCAGCTCATGGGGCAAGGGGTGGTAAAGGAGGATATGCCGGACCCCTTGGGCCCGGAGGAAGTCCGCTAGGCCCAAGGTGGCCTTGCGGGAAAGAAGAGGCCGGTCCAGGCCCCGCCACACGGACCTGGCCCAGCGCCTCAGGGCAGGCTTCATCCCCCAGAGCATAAGGCCTGGGCTCTTGACACTCAAGACCCTTTAGTGTCAAAATCCCTTTGGGAGGGCAGGTATGCCGGTCTACGTCTACAAGGGTCTGGAAACCGGGCGGTACTACGAGTTTGAGCAGGGCTTCCACGATGAACCCCTTAAAGCCCACCCCGAGACCGGGGAACCCCTTAAGCGGGTCATCACCCCTCCGGCCATCATCTTCAAGGGCTCGGGGTGGCACGCGAAGGACTACGCGAAAAGCTCTTCCGCGGAGAAGTCGGAAAAGAAAGAAGAAAGCAAGGAAGAATAGCGCCATCCTGGGGCTGGGTTGGGCCTGGCCCAACCCAGCCTGGGCTTTTATGATAGGGGCATGCTCGCCCTTATTGGTCTGGCCTTAGCCCTAGCAGGCCTAGCCTTTCTCCTCCTGCCCCGGGAGGGGGGTGCCTCGAGGCGGCCCGGCCTGGGCCTTTTAGCCCTGGGGCTTTTTCTCCTCCTGGCCAGCCAAGCCTATGTGGTGGTTCCCGCAGGGCATACCGGGGTGGTCTTCAACGTGCTTAAAGGGGTCCAGCCTAGGCCCCTGGGGGAGGGTTTCCACCTGATCCTGCCCGGGATCCAGCAGGTCATCTTCTACGACGCCCGGGTCAAGGAGGTCACCCTCTCCGCCCCCCACGAGGGGGAAAGGAAGGTGGACACCTCCATCCGGGCCCGCTCCAAGGAAGGCCTGGAGATCGGCGTGGACGTTACCGTCCAGTACCGGATCCTCAAGGAAGAGGCCCCCAAGCTCCACCAGGAGGTGGGACCTGAATACCTCCAGACCCTCCTCATCCCCCAGATCCGCTCCAAGGTCCGGGACGCCGTGGGGCAGTTTAACGCCGCCGAGCTCATCAGCACCCAAAGGGCCCTTCTGGAAACCACCGTGGTCCAGAACCTGGAGGAGGCCTTGAGGCCCTATTACATAGAACTGGTCTCCGTTCTCCTGCGGGAGATCCGTATCCCTGAGAGCGTGGCCCGGGTCATAGAGGAAAAACAGACCGCCGAGCAGCAGGTCCAGATTGAGATCAACCGGCGCAAACAAGCGGAAATCGCCGCAGAGCGCAAGGTCATTGAGGCCAAAGGGGAAAGGGACGCGGCTATCCTCCGGGCCGAAGGGGAGGCTAGGGCCATCCGCCTCCGGGGGGAGGCCCTCAAAGAGACGCCTGAGATCGTCCAGCTCACCTTCGCGGAAAAGCTTGCCCCAGGGGTCCAGACGATCTTTGTGCCCAGCACCGGGAACTTCCTCCTAGACCTCAGGGGGCTCCAAGGCCAGCCCAAACCCTAGGGCAGGGGCACCACCCGGTCCCCTGGTCCAAGCCTGATCCCCACCCGCCAAACCTCCAGCGCCCCGCGGTAGGCCAGGCCCGGGTCCAAGCGTTGGCCGGGCTCTAGGCTCTCCACCTTGAGAACCTGGCCTTGGGCGTCCAAAAGGGCCACCATGACTGGGCCGGGGTAGCCTTCTGTGGAGTAAGGGGCATCGGTGGCCTCAAGGTAAAGGTAAAGCACAGCCTCGAGGCCCTCCCTTGGCCCCCGACGGACCCAGACGACCTGGCGGGCCGGGTCCGGGTGGGAAAGCCGCACCACCCGGCCCCTAAGCCTCCAATCCCCCTCCTCCCTCTGAAGGAGAAGGGTCTGGGGTGGGGGCGGGGTCTGAAGCCGCCTAAAGGCCAGAAGATACCCCCAGAAAGAGATCAGAAAGAGGAGGCTTAAGAGCAAGAAGAGGAAGAGCCGGGCCACGTTACCGCCTAGGCCAAAGCCTCAAGGCCTCCCCCCCCACCCGGCCCCCCGGGGCCACCCCCCGGCGGGCAAACCAGCCCCGGTTCACCTCCAGGGCCCCCCAGTAGACCACCCCGGGGTAGTAGACGGGGCAGGGGTCAGCCCGGCAGGGCTCCATGTCCAGGATGCGGAGGATCATCCCCTCCTGGCTGAAAAAAGCGATGGAAAGGGGGATAAGGGTGTTCTTCATCCAAAATCCCCCGGTCTGGGGACCAGGGAAGAGGAAGACCATCCCCTCATCCTCCCCAAGCCTTTCCCGGAACATCAGACCCTGAGCCCAGCGCTCTGGGGTATCGGCCACCTCCACCCTTAGGGTGAAGCGCCTCCCCCCCGCCTCTACCCAAAGGGTGCTCTTGGGAAAGGAAAGGGCTAGGGCCAGACCCAGGAGGAGGGGTAAGGCCAAGCCTAAGCGCATGCCCCCATTATCCCCCAAGCCGCGCCTCGAGGACCCTCAGGGCCTCCTCCAAAAGGACCTCCGGGGGCTTAAGGGCGTCCAGGATGTGAAAGCGCTTGGGCTCCTTTCGGGCAAGCTCCAAATACCCCTCCCGGACCCGCTCCAAAAAGCCAAGGCCTCGGGCCTCTATGGCGTCAGGGCGGGGCTTCCGCCTTAGACCCTCCTCCGGGGGCAGGTCCAGGAGAAAGGTGAGGTCGGGCCTAAGCCCCCCTGTGGCCCCCTGGGCCACAGCCTCCATCCAGACCAGGTCGAGGCCCTGGCCATACCCCTGGTAGGCCAGGCTGGAGTCCAGGTAGCGGTCGGAAAGGACCAGGATCCCCCGCTCCAGGGCCGGGCGGAGGAGGCGTTGCACGTGCTCGGCCCGATCAGCGCTGAAGAGGAGGTACTCGGCCTCGGGTGTGAACGCGCCCTCCTTAAGTAGGGTGGAGACCCAAGGAAGGCCGCCCCCCGGCTCCCGGGTGAGGAGGACCTCGAGGCCCTCCCCCCTAAGCCTTTCGTAGAGCCCCTGGGCCAGGGTGGTCTTCCCCGCCCCGTCCAGGCCCTCCAGGGTAAGGAAAAACCCCCTTTTGGGCATAGAATCCTTCCGGGACCCCCACCCCGGTTGACGCCAGAGCGGGGTCATAGCCCAGTGGGATGGTCCAGGAAAACCCAAGGGAGGCCGAACCTCTCCGAGAGATGCCGGGCCAAGGCCTTGACCCCGAAGGTCTCGGTGTCGTAATGCCCAGCGTAGATCACGTTAAGCCCCCGCTCAAAGGTCTCGTGAAAAAGGGCGTGCTTGGGCTCCCCGGTGATGAAAAGGTCGGTCTCCACCTCCGGGATAAGCCCCGCCGCCCCCCCGGAGACCACGGTCGCGGTCAGGACCTCCCCCTTCCCCCCCTGGTGGACCAAGGGCTGCATCCCCGTAAGGACCCCAAGCCGGTCCGCCACCTCCACCAAGGGCCTGGGCTCGGGAAACCGGCCCTGGACCCCCACGTCAAAGGGCTTGAGGTCTATAAGGCCCAGGGCCCGGGCGAGCTCAGCGTTATTCCCCACCTCCGGATGGGCGTCCAGGGGTAGGTGGGCGGCGTATAGGCTAATCCCACCCTGGAAGAGAAGTTCCAGGCGCCTTTTATGGTGCCCCACCAGGGGGAAAGCCTTTCCCCAGAAAAGGCCGTGGTGGACGATGAGGAAATCCACCCCTTCCTCGAGGGCCCGCTCAAAGGTGGCCAATGCCGCGTCCACCGCGGCCCCGATCCGGGTCACCTCCCGCCTCCCCTCCACCTGAAGCCCGTTCAAGGAGGGGTCCTGGGGGAAGGCCTTTAGGTCCAGGTAAGCGTCCAGGTACCGCACCAACTCGTCCCGGTCCATCCCCCCTAGCTTACCCCGGCCTGAGCGTGGTATAAAAAGCCCAACCATGGAAGCCGAGGCCCTGGTGGTAGGGGGCGGCCTGGCGGGGCTGGTGGCCGCCACAGAGATAGCCAAGCGAGGGCGGAAAGTTCTCCTCCTGGAACAGGAGCCCCACCTGGGGGGGCAGGCCTACTGGTCCTTCGGGGGGGTTTTCCTGGTGAATTCCCCGGAGCAGAGGCGGCTTGGGATCCAGGACTCCTTGGAGCTCGCCCGGCAGGACTGGTTGGGCGCCGCGGGGTTTGATCGGCCTGAGGACGAGTGGGGCCGGCGCTTCGCCGAGGCCTATCTGGAGTTCGCCGCCCACGAAAAAAGGGCTTGGCTCCGCACCCTGGGGGTGCGGTTCTTCCCGGTGGTGGGCTGGGCTGAAAGGGGCGGGGGGCTCGCCACAGGGCACGGGAACAGCGTCCCCCGGTTCCACATCGTCTGGGGCACGGGACCCGGCCTCCTGGAACCCTTCCTTAAGGCGGCGCGGCGGCTAGAGGAGAAAGGCCTCCTCAAAATCCTCCTCCGCCACCGGGTCCTGGGCCTGGTGGTGGAAGGGAGCCGGGTGGTGGGGGTGGAGGGGGAGGTCCTGGAGCCGGACCCAGCCCCCCAGGGGGCCCCCACGAGCCGGAAGGCCGTGGGGGAGTTCCGCTACCTGGCCCCAGCCGTGGTCCTGGCCACAGGGGGGATTGGGGGGAACCTGGACCTGGTCCGGCGCCACTGGCCCTCGAGGCTCGGCGCCCCGCCAGAAAGGCTTCTCAAGGGGGTCCCGGACCATGTGGACGGGCTAGGCCTGGCCCTGGCCCAGGCCGCGGGGGCAAGGCTTGTCAACCTGGACCGGATGTGGCACTACCCCGAGGGGGTGGAGAACCACGCCCCCATCTGGACGGCCCACGGGATCCGGATCCTCCCCGGCCCCTCGGCCCTATGGGTGGACGCCACGGGCCGGCGCCTTCCCCCACCCCTTTTCCCGGGGTTCGACGCCCTGGCCACCCTGGCCCACCTCCGGGGCACGGGGCTGGACTGGAGCTGGTTCATCCTGGACCTGAAGACCCTAAGCAAGGAGTTTGCCCTCTCGGGCTCGGAGCAGAACCCGGACCTCACCGGAAAAAGCTGGACCGCGGTGGTGAAAAACCGCCTCCTAGGCCCTGCGGCCCCGGTGCGGGCCTTTTTGGAGAGAGGAAAAGATTTCATCGTGGCGGAGAACCTTTCGGAGCTCATGCGCCGGATGGAGGCCTTAGCCCCTGGGGTCTTGGACCCCGTACAGCTGGAGCGGGAAATCAAGGCCCGGGACGCCAATCTCGCCAATCCCTTTGCCAAGGACGCCCAGATCCTGGCCCTCCACGCCTTCCGCCGCTACCTGGGGGACCGGCTCTTCCGGGTGGCCAAGCCCCACCCCTTTCTGGGGGGGCGCGGGGGGCCTTTGGTGGCGGTAAGGCTTTGGACCCTGACCCGGAAGACCCTAGGGGGGATCCAGACCGACCTCCTGGGCCGGGCCCTGGGGTCCAATGGAGAGCCCATCCCCGGCCTCTTCGCCGCGGGGGAGGCCGCAGGGTTTGGGGGCGGGGGGGTACACGGGTACAAGGCCCTGGAGGGGACCTTCCTAGGGGGGTGTCTCTTTACGGGGCTAAAGGCGGCGGAAGGGGTGCTAAAGGCCCTGGGCTAAAGCCTTTCCAGGACCCGGGCAATGAGCCGGTCCCGCCAGGGGGCAGGGAGGAGGCGGAGGAGAAGGGTCTCCCGGGCCCGGGCGGGGTGGGCCACCAGGTACCGGGCCCGGGGCTGGGGGGCCTCCAGGGCCTGGAGGACCGCCTGGGCCACCCGCTCCGGGGGAAGGCCCCTTTGGGCGTTCCGCTGGGCCAAACGGCGGGCGGCCTCAAGGTAGCGGCCGTAGACCCCTTCCGTCCCCGGGGGCGGGGGGTCCAGGTACCCTGCCGCGGCCCTCAGGGAGCGTTCCCAGATGGGGGTGGCCACGGAGCCCGGCTCCACCAGGACCACCCGGACCCCGAAGGGGAGGAGCTCCACCCTGAGGGCGTCGGCCAGGGCCTCGAGGCCGAACTTGCTGGCGGCGTAAGGCCCCATGAGGGGGAGGGCCACCAGGCCGGAAACGGAGCCGATGAAGACGATCCGGCCCCGGGCGGCGCGGAGGAGGGGGAGGAAAGCCCTTACGGTGGCGTGGGCCCCGAGGAGGTTGACCTCGAGGGCCTCCCGGAAGGCCTTCACGGGGACCAGTTCCAAAGGGCCGGCCACGGCGACCCCAGCGTTCACCACCAGGCCCCAAAGCCCCTCCCCTGCCAGGGCCGCCCGGGCCCGGGCCAGGTCCTCCGGTTGGGTCACATCCAGGAGGAGGGGCTCCACCCCCTCAGCCCTCAAGGCCTCGGCGTCCTCCGGGCGGCGCACCCCCCCGTAGACCCTATACCCCTGGGCCCGGAGGAGGCGGGCCGTGGCCCGGCCGATCCCGCTCCCCGCCCCGGTGATGAGAATACCCTTGGCCATGAGGAAAGTTTACCGGGTATAATCCCAGGCAAGGGGTTTAGAATGCTGGGCCGAAGTGTACAGCAAAGGATTTACCTCGAGGGCCTCATGGGCCGCCTGCCCCCTGTGCCCATCCGGCCCGACCGACTGGAAGAGGCCGCCAGGAAGCGGATGCCCCGGGAGGCCTGGGCCTATGTGGCGGGAGGGGCGGGCCTCGAGGCCACCATGGAGGCCAACCGGGAGGCCTTCCGGCGCCTTAAGCTCCTCCCCCGGATGCTCCGGGGTAGCCCCCCACCCCCCCTAGGGGTGGACCTCCTAGGCCGACGGTGGGCCGCACCCCTTTTCCTGGCCCCCATCGGGGTCTTGGAGCTCGCCCACCCCGAGGCCGAGCTCGCCGCGGCCCGGGCCGCGGCCCGACGGGGGATCCCCTTTATGCTTTCCAACCAGGCCTCCTACCCCCTGGAGGCCGTGGCCGAGGCGGCCCGGAAGGTGAACCCGGAAGCCGTCCTCTTCTTCCAGCTCTACCACTCCACAGACCCCAGGGTGGTCCAGAGCTTCCTGCGCCGGGCCGAGGCCGCGGGGTGCGCCGGGGTGGTCCTCACCGTGGACACAGTCCAGCTGGGCTGGCGGCCTAGGGACTTAGACCTAGGCCACCTGCCCTTCCTCAAGGCCCAGGGCATGGCCCAGTACCTCACGGACCCTGCCTTCCTGGCGGCCCTAGAGGAGCCCTTGGAGGGGCCTGCCCTTAAGCCCAGGCCCAGCCTGGCCCTCCTCAAGGCCCTCCTCACCCTCCGCCGGGTGGGCCGGCGCTTTGGCCTCCCCCTACCCCGCCTGCTCCAGGCCGTGCGCCGCTTTGTGGCCACCTACTCTTTCCCCGAGCTCTCCTGGGAGGAGGTGCAAAGGGTCCGGGAGGCCACCTCCCTACCCCTTTTCCTTAAAGGCCTCCTCCACCCCGAGGACGCCCAACGCGCGGTGGAACTGGGGGTAGATGGGGTCTACGTCTCCAACCACGGGGGGCGGCAGGTGGATGGGGCGGTCTCTGCCCTCGAGGCCCTCCCCGGGGTGGTGCGGGCCGTGGGGGATAAGGCCTTGGTCCTCATGGATAGCGGCGTCCGGACCGGGGCGGATATCGCCAAGGCCCTGGCCCTGGGGGCGAGGGCGGTGGGGATTGGCCGGCCATACGTCTATGGCCTCGCCCTTAAGGGGGAGGAAGGGGTGGGGGCGGTCCTGGACCACCTCCTGGCCGAGCTGGAGCTCACCCTGGCCCTTTCGGGGGTGGGGGGATTGGAGGAGGTGGGGCCCCACCTCCTCCAACCGCCTCTGGCTGACCAGTCAGTATAATCCCCCTATGACGCCCGAACTCCTCTACCGGCTCCGCTTCCTCTCCGACCTCACCCCTGGCCCCGGGGGCCTTCCCCTTGTAGTCCTCACAGAGATTGAAGAGGCCGACCCGCCCCGGTACCGGTCCCGGCTAGCCCTCTTCGACGGGGCCTTGCGCTTCCTCACCCAGGAGGAGGCCAGGAAGCCCCGGTATGCCCACCCCTACGTCTACTTCCTCCGCCGCGTGGGGGAGGCCACGGAGCTCTTCCGGCTGGACCTAAGGGGGGGCGAGGCGGAAAGGCTTACCCATACGGGCGGGGTCCTGGACTACGCCCTGGGCCCTGGGGGAGAGGTGGCCTACCTGGCCCTCAAGACGGCCCCTAAGCCCGGGGCTCCCCGGGTGTACGAGGGCTGGCCCTTTAAGTTTGATGGCCAGGGCCTCCTGCCCGAAGGAGGGATAGGGCTTTACCTCCTCTCCCAGCAGGAACCCCTCCTCACCCTCCCCTTCCCCCCTAAGGAGATGGCCTTCGGGCCGGAAGGGCTCTACCTGGTCCTCCCCGAGGACGCCCAGGCCCGGCGGGAGGGGCGGGACACCCTTTTCCTCCTCAAGGAGGAAAGGCTTACCAAGGTCTACGGCGGGGTGGGGCCCATTTTTGGCCTAGAGCCAAGCCCCAAGGGGCTCTTCTTCCTGGGACACGCCTACGAATGGGGCGGGGGGACAGAGGCCCGGCTCTACCACCTTTCCCCTCAGGGGGAGGCCCGGGTCCTCCTGGAGGGGAGCCTCCAGAACTCCATCAACTCCGACCTGCGCTACGGCCGCCACTTCCAGGGGCCCCTTTGGGACGGGGAAGGGGTCTATCTGGTGGTCACAGAAAGGGGCCAGGCCCGGCTTTACCGGGTGGACCTGGAGGGGAGGGCTGAGACCTTGCCCTTGGAGGGGAGCGTCTTGAGCTTCGCCAAGACCGAAAGGGGGCTTTTCCTCCTCACGGAGGGCTTCACCCGTCCGGCCCGGCTGGAAGGGCCCCTAGGCGTCTTTGACCCCAACGAGGGGGTCTTAAGCCTGGCCGAGCCCCTCTACACCGAGTGGGCTAGCCCCGAGGGGCACCGGGTCCCGGGCTGGCTCCTCCTCCCGGAAGGCCCCGGACCCCACCCCCTCATCCTCTACATCCACGGCGGCCCCCATACCGCCTTTGGCCAAGCCCCTATGCTGGAGCTCCAGCTCTTCCGGGCCCAGGGCTACGCCGTAGCCCTCCCCAATCCCCGGGGCTCCACGGGGTACGGCCAGGCCTACGCCCTCCTGGAGGGGGAATGGGGTGAGCGGGACGAGCGGGACCTTCTGGGGTTTTTAGACCACCTCCTGGCCCACTTCCCCCTAGACCCGGACCGGGTGGGGGTGGCCGGGGGGAGCTACGGGGGGTATATGACAAACTGGCTCACCGCCCGGCACCCCCACCGCTTCCGGGCCGCGGTCACGGACCGGGGCATCGCCAACTGGCTCAGCTTCTTCGGGGCGAGCGACATCGGCCCCCGGTTCACTGAGCTGGAACTCGGCGCCGCCCCCTGGAAGGACCCAGAAAGGCTCTGGGCCAAGAGCCCCCTGCGGTACGTCCACCAGGTAAGGACCCCCACCCTGGTGGTCCACTCCGAGGCCGATCACCGCTGCCCCATAGACCAGGGGGAGACCTGGTACACCGCTCTAGTCCACCTGGGGGTCAAGGCCCGTTTCCTCCGGGTCCCTGAGGAAGGGCATGAGCTCTCCCGGGCCGGCCGGCCCGACCGGCGGGTGGCCCGGCTTCGGGCCTATCTGGACTGGTGGCGGGAAAACCTCTAGCAAAGCCCCCATCGCGGCAGGGTGACGGCGGGGCTCTTTCCCAAAGGTTCTAGCAGGGCCCCCACCCTGACTTCGTCAGGGTGGGGTGGCATTACCGGGACCCCCACCCTGACTGCCTCAGGGTGAGTTGGTATTAAGCCTGGCCCTCGGCCACGGGCTCGGGGATGGGGCCGAAGGTTTCCTCGTACCGGGCCACGTTCTCGGCGAGGCTCCGGAGGAGGGCCTTGGCGTGCTGGGGGCTGGTGATGACCCGGCTCACCACCAAGGCCCCCCCGTGGGGCTGGAGTAGGGCAAAGTCCAGGATGAACTCGTTCTTGGTATGGGCGATGAGGGCCAGGTTGGTGTACCGGCCCAAGGCCGTCTCCCGATCAATGTTAAGGTCCAGTTTGAATTCGTTCATGCTAAAGCCTCCTCTAACTTGGGCAGGGCCCGCTTGAGGACTAGCCGGACCCGGCCTAGGCTTCCCACCCCATCCAGGAAGAGAAGGAGGTGGTGGCCCTTGAGGGGGACAAGCACCAAGGCCCCCTCGGGGTACTCTACCATGACCTCCTCCACCCCCTCCTGGCCCAGGGCCTGGCCCAAGGCCTTGGCCGTGCCCAGGACCATGGCCGCCCGGGCGGAGAGCCTTTCCAGCTCCACCCCTTCCTCCCGGAGGGATTCCACCACAAACCCATCCTCGCTGAGAACGGCCACAGCCTGGACCCCCTTGACGCCTCTAAGCTCCTGTAGGACCTCTTCCATACCCAAGAGTCTACCCCGGCCTGAGCCCAGGGCAGGGTTTGGGGGATTAGAGGACCTCCCCCAGGCGCAGGGCGATCCGGCCCAGCTCCTGGCCTATGGCCTTCCGGTCCATCCCCCGGGTCACCACCGCTCCCAAGATATACCCACCCACCCGGATGGCCAGGACTTCCCGCTCCTCCGTGGCCAGGGTAAAGCGGCGGACCTCCCCGTCCAAGGCCCCGGCCAAGGGTTCCATGGCCCGGACCAGGGAGGCAAGCTCCGCAGCCAAAAGCTCCGCGGGAGGCCCCCCCTGGCCCAAGGCCTCGATGACCAGGCCATCCAGGCCGGTGAGGACCGCCCGCTCCACGCCCAAAGTCCTTAGGGCCTCGAGGTAGGCCATACCCCCTCCTTGTCCAAGGCTTGAACAAGCCGCCCCACCTCAAGCCGGGCCCGGCCTAAGTTGGCCCCCGGCCCCATGATGAGGAGGAGAAAAAGCCCCCCAGGAAGGCGCCTTAGGTACCCCATAAGCCCTTGCCCCCGGGCCCAGACCTCCTCCAGGTCCGGCTCCCCCAGGGTCTCGGCGTAGGCGGCCCGGAGCTTCTGAAAAAGGGCCACGTGCTCGGCCAAGGCAGCCTCGAGGTAGGCGCGGCCCAAACCCGGTCGGCGCCGGGCCACGGCCTCCACCAAAAGCCCATCCGGGGTGCCCAAAAGGGCGGCGAGCCCCCCTTCCACCCCATCCAGGATACCCTCCAGGGCCCGGGGCCAGTCCACTAAAGGGGCCTCCTTCCCTCCAGGGCCCGGGCCAGGGTGACCTCGTCGGCGTACTCCAGGCTTCCCCCCATGGGAAGGCCATAGGCCAGCCGGCTCACCCTCAGGCCCCGGCGCTTGAGCTCCTCGGCCAGGTAAAGGGCCGTGGCCTCCCCCTCCACCGTGGGGGAGGTGGCGAGGAGCACCTCCTCTACCCCCTCCAGTCTGGGCCAGAGGCCCTTGAAGTTCAGGTCCTCCGGCCCCACCCCCTCCAAGGGGTTTAGGACTCCACCCAGGACGTGGTAAAGGCCCCTAAACTCCCCGCTCCTTTCCAGGGCGTAAAGGTCGGCCACGGTCTCCACCACGGCCAAGAGCCGCCGGTCCCGCCCCTCGTCCTGGCAGATGGCGCAGACCTCCCCCTCGGCCAGGTTGCCGCAGACCCGGCAGGGCCTCAAGGCCTTCAGCCCCTCCAGGGCCTCCTTAAGCCCTTGGGCCTCCTCCGGGTGGAAGGCGAGGAAGAGGGCCAGGCGCTGGGCGGTCTTGGGGCCAACCCCAGAAAGACGGCTTAGGGCCCGGATTAAGGCCAAGAGGGGCTCAGGGTAACGCACCTAGAAGAACCTCCCCAGCATCTGCCCCACCCCGCCCAGCTCCCGGGCCATCTCCTCCTCCGAGAGCTTATGGGCCTTCTCCTGGGCCTCCTGGATGGCCACCAGGATGAGGTCCTCCAGGGCCTCGGGGTCGTCGCGGAAGGCCTCGAGGGCCTTGGGGTCCAGGCGCAGGGAGAGGATCCGGCCATGACCGTTGGCCTCCACCTCCACCAGGCCCTGGGCCGAGGCCTTGACCCGGAGGCTCTCCAGCCTTTCCTGGACCTCGGCGGCTTTCTTCTGGGCCTTCTGCGCCTCCTTCAAGAGCTTCTGCAGGTTCATGCCACACCCTCCCCCCTGAGTATAGTGGAGGCATGGAGCGGCCAAGAAGGCTTCGTTCCCCCCTTATCCGCCCTCTGGTGGCCGAGGTGGAGTTAAGCCCAAAACACCTCATCCTGCCCCTCTTCGTCAAGGAGGAGGGCGAAAGGGAAGAAATCCCCTCCATGCCCGGGGTCTTCCGCCACCCCCTTTCGAACCTAGAAAGGCTAGGGGAGGAGGTCCTAAGGGCCGGCCTAGGCGGGGTCATCCTCTTTGGGGTCCTGCCCCCGGAGGCCAAGGACCCCCTGGCCCAAGGGGCCTACCGGGAGGACGGGGTGGTGCAACAGGCCATCCGGACCCTTAAAGGGGCCTTCCCCGAGCTTCTGGTCATCGCGGATACCTGCCTTTGCGAGTACACAGACCACGGGCACTGCGGGGTGGTGCGGGAAGGGCGGCTCGGGTTTTATGTGGATAACGACGCCACCTTAGACCTCCTGGCCAGGACCGCCTTAAGCCAGGCCCAGGCCGGGGCGGATGTGGTGGCCCCAAGCAGCATGATGGACGGCCAGGTCCGGGCCATCCGGGAGGCGTTGGATGGGGCGGGGTTTAAAGAGGTGGCCATCCTCTCCTACGCGGTGAAGTACGCCTCGAGCTTCTACGGGCCCTTCCGGGAGGCGGCAAATAGCGCCCCGAGCTTTGGGGATCGAAGGGGGTACCAGATGGACCCTAAAGCCGGCCTCTGGGACGCCCGACGGGAGGCCCGGCTGGACTGGGAGGAGGGGGCCGACCTCCTCATGGTCAAGCCCGCCCTCCCCTACCTGGACGTGCTTAAGGACCTGAAGGAGCGGGTGGACCGGCCCCTTCTCGCCTACCAGGTCTCGGGGGAGTACAGCATGCTTAAGGCCGCGGCCCTCCAGGGGTACCTGGACGAAAGGCAGGCGGTCCTAGAGACCCTCTACGCCATCCGCCGGGCCGGGGCCCAGGCTATCCTGACCTATTACGCCCTCGAGGCTGCCCGCTGGCTTAAGCCGTAGCCCCGGGCCTTGGGGCAGGGATGCCCCCCGTGAGGAGGACATAAAGGGCGGCCAGGCTCACCCCAAGCCCCGCCAGGAGGAAGGCCAAGGGGGCCCCCAAGACCCCTTCCAGGGCCCCGCCCCAGAGGGTGCCCAGGAGGACAGCCCCGTTCATCACCGCCCCAAAGGCAGCAAAGATCCGGCCCCGGAGTTCCTGAGGGGTATTGAGCTGGAGGATGGACCGGGCCGGGATGATGAAGGCCATATTCAACACCCCACCCAGGAAGAAGGCCACTAGGACCCAGGCAAAAACGGGGAAAGCCCCAATGGAGGCCTCAGAAAGGCCAAACGGGATGAGGGCATAGAGGAAAAGCCTCTCCCGGGGCAACCGGCGGAGGAGGTAGGGGGTCCAGACCGCCCCCAGAATGGCCCCCAGGGCTAAGGCCGCCTCCATGAACCCAAACCCCGCGGAGCCCACCCCGAGCCACTTAATGGCCAGGACCACCCCCAAGGCCGCCTCCACCGAACCAAAGGCCGCGGCGATAAACAAGGTCCCCACGGCCCGGCGCACCGCCTTTTGCCGGAAAAGATGCCCAATCCCCTCCTTGACCCGGACCCAAAAAGAACCCGCCCCCACCCGTTCCGGCCTCAAGGGGGGTAGGCCCAGGAGGATAAGGCCAGAGAGGAGATAAGTGGCTGCGTTGAGGTTAAAGGCCGGGGCCGGGCCTATCCAGGCCACCAAAACCCCAGCCACCCCTACGAAGAGGACCTCGGAGAAGCGCTCGGCGAAGACAACCAGGCCGTTGGCCTCATCCACCTCCTCCTTGGGCACCAGGTCTGGGACGACAGCGTTTTGGATGGGGTCGTGGAGGTCGCGCAAGAGCTCTATCAGGAAAACCAGAAGGAGGAGGAGAGGCAGGCTCTTGGCCCCAAGAAGGGGGAGAAGACCACCGTCCCAATGAGCTGGGCCCCGAGGACCAAGGAAACCCAAAGGGCGTTTTCGGCAAGGAGGTAGACCAGGACCAAAAGGGCCACCCGGTGGACCTTGCTCCCGGCCTGGGAAACCAGGTAGGCCAGGAAAAGCCTTAAAAAGGGGGGGCGCTTCAAAGGTCGCATAGGCTATACCTCAGTTGAAGAGTATACCCCTTTAAAAAACCACCAACCCCACCTCCTCCCCCTCAGGGAGGAGAAAGGCCCGGACCCCGTCCGTGCCGAAGATCACATAGGGAACCCGCCAGCGGGCCTCGGCCCGGTCCCGCTCGCTGGGCCAGGCGGGGCTAAAGGGGTGGGAGTGGTAGATGGCAAGGAGCTCGAGCCCCTCGGCCTCAAGGACCTTTAGGGCCCGAAGAAGGGCCCGGGGCTCGGCCAGGTAGCCGGTCTGGGGTTCGGGGTGGATGTTGGGCAAGGGGAGGACCCGCTCCACCTCCCGCCTCCCCCCCCATAGCCCCACCCCCTCCCGGGGGTATTCCGACCGGAGGTGGGCCTGGGTTTCCTCTAAGAGCCGCCGGGGCAGGTACAGGACCCGGGACAAAACGCCCTCCTTAAACCCTATACTATGGGCCAAGGAGGTTAAGAATGGTCCGAACCGTTGCCCTCGTGGGGCACACCCAAAGCGGCAAAACCACCCTTACCGAGGCCCTCCTCTACCACACCGGGGCCAAGGACCGGATGGGCCGGGTGGAGGAGGGGACCACCACCACGGACTACACCCCGGAGGCCCGGCTCCACCGGACCACGGTCCGGACCGGGGTAGCCCCCCTCCTCCACCGGGGGCACCGGGTCTTTCTCCTGGACGCCCCGGGGTATGGGGATTTCGTGGGGGAGATCCGGGGGGCCCTGGAGGCGGCGGACGCCGCCATTCTAGCCGTAGCCGCGGACAGCGGGGTCCAGGTGGGAACGGAAAGGGCCTGGACCGTGGCGGAAAGGCTGGGCCTGGCCCGGATGGTGGCGGTGACCCGGTTGGACGCGGGGGGGGATTACTACGCCCTCCTTAAGGACCTTAAGGCCACCCTAGGCCCCGTCCTTCCCATAGACCTGCCCCTTTACGAGGGTGGGGAGTGGGTGGGGCTGGTAGATGTCCTCCACGGCCGGGCCTACCGGTACCAGGGGGGAAAGGAGGTGGAGGTCCCCATCCCCCTAGAGGAGGCGGAACGGGCCGAGGCCTACCGGAAGGAGGTCCTCGAGGCCATCATAGAAACGGACGAAAGTCTGCTGGAAAAGTACCTGGAAGGGGAAGAGGTCACGGGGGAGGCCCTGGAAAGGGCCCTGCACGAGGCGGTGCGGCAAGGCCTCCTCTACCCCGTGGCCATCGCCGGAGGGCTTAAGGGGATTGGGGTCTTGCCCCTGTTGGACCTGGTCCTCGAGGCCCTACCCTCCCCCGCGGAACGGTTTGGGGAAGGCCCCCCCCTGGCCAAGGTCTTCAAGGTCCAGGTGGACCCCTTCATGGGCCATGTGGCCTACCTCCGCCTCTACCGGGGCCGGCTTAAGCCCGGGGATACCCTCCAGACCGACACCGGCCCCCTCCGCCTCCCTCACCTCTACATCCCCATGGGCAAAGACCTCATAGAGGTGGAGGAGGCCGAGGCCGGGTACATCCTGGCCGTGCCCAAGGCCGAGGGCCTCCACCGAGGCATGGTCCTTTGGCAAGGGGAAAGGCCGGAAAGCGAGGAGGTCCCCTTTGCCCGCCTCCCTGACCCCAACGTCCCCGTGGCCTTAAGGCCTAAGGGGAAGAAGGACGAGACCAAACTGGGCGAGGCCTTGAGGAAGCTTCTGGAGGAGGACCCAAGCCTCAAGCTGGAGCGCCAGGAGGAGACCGGGGAGTTCCTCCTTTGGGGGCACGGGGAGCTCCACCTCACCACGGCCAAGGAGCGCCTGGCCGACTACGGGGTGGAGGTGGAGTACTCCGTGCCCAAGGTCCCCTACCGGGAGACCATCCGCAAGGTGGCCGAGGGGCAGGGCAAGTACAAAAAGCAGACCGGAGGCCATGGCCAGTACGGGGACGTCTGGCTCCGCCTGGAACCCGCCCCGGAGTACAGCTTTGAATGGCGGATTACGGGTGGGGTCATCCCCAGCAAGTACCAGGAGGCCATTGAAAAGGGCATCCTGGAGGCGGCGCAAAAGGGGGTCCTGGCCGGCTACCCGGTGATGGGGTTTAAGGCCATCGTCTTTAACGGCTCCTACCATGAGGTGGACTCCAGCGACCTGGCCTTTCAGATCGCGGCCAGCCTGGCCTTCAAAAAGGTCATGGCCCAGGCGGGCCCCGCCCTCTTGGAGCCCATCTACCAGGTCAAGGTCATCGCCCCTCAGGCCTATGTAGGGGATATCCTCTCCGACCTTCAGGCCCGGCGGGGCCGGATCCTGGGGATGGAACAGGACGGGGCCCTAAGCGTGGTCCGGGCCGAGGTGCCCTTGGCTGAGGTCCTGGAGTACTACAAGGCCCTCCCTAGCCTCACCGGGGGCACGGGGAGCTACACCCTGGAGTTCAGCCACTACGCCGAGGTCCCGCCCCACCTGGCCCAGAAGGTGGTGGCCGAGCGGCAGGCCCAAGGAGAAACGGGGTGAGGCCTTGGCTTGCGCTTAAGCGCCGCCTAGACGGGGTCCTCCTGGGGCAGGAAAGGACCACGGAGGCCCTTTTGGCCACCTTCTTGGCCGGGGGGCATGCCCTTTTGGAGGGGATGCCGGGCCTGGGGAAGACCCTCTTGGCCGAGGCCTTCGCCCGGCTAAGCGGGCTCAGCTACCGCCGCATCCAGTTCACCCCCGATCTCCTCCCCCAGGACCTCCTGGGGAGCGAGGTTTTTCATGAAGGGGGTTTCCGCTTCCTCAAGGGGCCCATCTTCGCCCAGGTGGTCCTGGCCGACGAGATCAACCGCGCCCCCCCCAAGGTCCAGTCCGCCCTCCTCGAGGCCATGCAGGAAAGGCAGGTCACCGTGGGTGGGGTGCGCCACCCCTTGCCCGAGCCCTTTTTCGTCCTGGCCACCCAGAACCCCCTGGAGCTCGAGGGCACCTACCCCCTCCCCGAGGCCCAGCTGGACCGGTTCACCGCCCGCATCCCCTTCCACCCCCCAGGCCAGGACCGCCCCCCCAAGGAGAGGCTGGAGGTCTGGCTCCAGATCCTTACCCAACCCCCCCTCCCCTTGGAGCCCCTGGAGGGCCTGGACCCCCTGAAGGCCCAGGCCGAGGTCCAGGCGGTGAAGGTGGCCCGGGAGGGCCTGGAGGCCCTGGTCCAGGTGGCCTTCCTCACCCAGGGGGACGAAAGGCTCCGCATGGGCCTCTCCCCCCGGGGGGTCAAGGCCTGGCTGGCCCTGGCCCGGGGCCTGGCCTACCTCCGGGGCAAGCCCCTGGTGGACTGGCCCGAGATCCGGGATGCGGCGGGCCTAGCCCTCCCCCACCGCCTTTTCCTCACAGAGGAGGCGGTCTACGAGGGGGTAAGGGTGGAGGCGGTCCTGGAGGAGGCCCTGAGGAAGGCCGGGATTCCAAAGGAAAGGAGGTAGGCGATGCGCTGGATCCGCTGGTTTGAAGAGGTGGGCCTGGAGGACCTCCCCCTGGTGGGGGGTAAAAACGCATCCTTGGGGGAGATGATCCGAACCCTTAAGGGCCTCGGGGTCCAGGTCCCCGAGGGGTTTGCCGTGACCGCGGAGGCCTACCGGTACTTCCTCCAGGCAAATGGCCTTCTAGAGCCCATCGCCCAGGAGCTTAAGGCCCTGGACCTCGAGGACCCCAAGGCCCTCTCCCGGACAAGCCAAAGGATAAGAAACCTCATCCTTAAGGGCCAGTACCCCCAGGACCTGGAGGAGGAGATCCGCGAGGCCTACCGGGCCCTAGGGGCCAGGATAGGGGAGGAAAACCCCCCGGTGGCCGTGCGCTCCAGCGCCACCGCCGAGGACCTGCCCACGGCAAGCTTCGCCGGCCAGCAGGAAAGCTACCTCTACGTCCAAGGGGAAGAAGACCTCCTCCTCCATGTGAAGCGGGCCATGGCCAGCCTCTTCACCGCCCGGGCCATCAGCTACCGGGCCCACCACGGGTTTGACCACCTCAAGGTGGCCCTAAGCGTGGGGGTCCAGCGCATGGTCCGGGCGGACACCGGGGCAAGCGGGGTCATCTTCACCCTGGACCCGGACACGGGCCACCGGGGCTTTGTCTACCTCACCGCCATCTACGGTCTTGGGGAGAATATCGTCCAGGGCCGGGTCGTCCCCGACGCCTACTATGTGCACAAGCCCACCCTGGAGGCGGGGTACAAGGCCCTGGTCTATAAAAAGCTTGGGGCCAAGGAGCTCACCCTGGCCTACGACCCCCGGGAGGGCCGGCTCAAAAACCGCCCCACCCCGGTCTACCTGAGAAGCCGCTTCGCCCTGGAGGACGAGGAGGTCCTCCTCCTGGCCCGCTGGGCCATTCAGATTGAGGCCCATTACTCCCGGCTCCGGGGGGCCGAGACCCCCATGGACATAGAGTGGGCCAAGGATGGCCCCACGGGGGAGCTCTTCATCCTCCAGGCCAGGCCCGAGACGGTCCACGCCCAGAAGGCCCCGGTCCTCAAGGTTTACCGCTTGGAGGGGAAGGGAGAGGTCCTGGTGGAGGGCCTGGCCGTGGGGGAGGCCATCGCCCAGGGCCGGGCCCGGCTCCTGAGGAGCCCCAAGGAGATGGACCGGTTCCAGGAAGGGGAGGTCCTGGTCACGGAGACCACCAACCCCGACTGGGAGCCCATCATGAAGCGGGCTGCGGCCATCGTCACGGAAAGGGGCGGACGGACCTCCCACGCGGCCATCGTGGCCCGGGAACTGGGGGTGCCCGCGGTGGTGGGGGCCCTGGGGGCCATGGCCCGGATTCCCGAAGGAGAGGTGGTCACCGTCTCCTGCGCCCAAGGGGAGGTGGGCCGGGTCTTTCGGGGGGCCTTGCCCTACCGGGTGGAGGAGGTCCGGCCCGAGACCCTGCCCAGGACCCGGACCCGGGTCATGGTCAATGTAGGGGCCCCGGAGGAGGCCTTAAGGGTAAGCCTCCTCCCCACGGACGGGGTGGGCCTGGCCCGGATGGAGTTCATCTTTGCGAGCCACGTCCGGGTCCACCCCCTGGCCCTGACCCGGTTTGATGGGCTTCCCCCAGGCCTAAAGCGCCAGGTGGAGGAGATTACGGAGGCCTATCGGGATAAGCGGGCCTACTTCGTGGACACCCTGGCCCAGGGCATCGCCCTCATCGCCGCGGCCTTTTACCCGAGGCCCGTCATCCTCCGCTTCTCGGACTTTAAGACCAACGAGTACGCCCGGCTCATCGGGGGGGAGGTCTTTGAGCCCAAGGAGGAGAACCCCATGCTGGGCTGGCGGGGGGCGAGCCGGTACTACCACCCCGAGTACAAGGAAGGGTTCCTCCTCGAGGTGGCCGCGGTGCGGAAGGTCCGGGAGGAGATGGGGCTTAAAAACCTCATGGTCATGGTCCCCTTCTGCCGCACCCCCGAGGAGGGGGCCAAAGTCCTGGAGGTCATGGCCGAGGGGGGGCTTAGGCGGGGGGAGGACGGGCTGGAGGTCTATGTGATGGCTGAGATTCCTTCCAACATCCTCGAGGCCGAGGCCTTTGCCGAGCTTTTTGACGGGTTTTCCATCGGCTCCAACGACCTCACCCAGCTCGCCTTGGGCCTGGACCGGGACTCGGAGCGGGTGGCGGGGCTTTTTGACGAGAGGCGGCCCACGGTCCAGGCTCTTTGCGCCATGCTCATTGAAAAGGCCCACGCCCACGGCAAAAAGGTGGGGATCTGCGGCCAGGCCCCCTCGGATTACCCGGAGTTCGCGGCCTTCCTGGTGGAGAGGGGCATAGACTCCCTAAGCCTCAACCCCGACGCCCTCCTCCGGACCCTGGTCCGGGTGGCCGAGGCGGAGGCCCAGCTAGGCCGGGATGGGGTAGGCTCTTAGGGTGAAGCCCCTTCTCCCATACCCCCGGGAGGCCTTTAACACGTGGAGCCATGCCCTGGGGGTGGGGCTGGCCCTCCTGGGGGGTGGGGTTCTCCTGGCCCTAGCCCCGGGCAAGGCCTGGCCCCTCCTGGTTTTTAGCCTCACCATGGCCCTGATGTTTGGCGCCAGCGCCCTTTACCACGCCCTACGCCTAGGCCCCAAGGGCCTGGCCTGGCTCCGTAGGCTGGACCACGCGGCCATCTACCTCTTCATCGCGGGGAGCTACACCCCTTTCCTCTGGCTGGCCCTGGCCCCTGGGGGGAGGGCCTGGGCCCTGAGCCTGGTCTGGGGTCTCGCCCTTTTGGGCGTGGCTTTCCGGCTCCTCTTCCTTCAAGCCCCCCGGGGGCTTTACACCCTGGCCTACCTAGGCCTAGGCTGGCTCGCCCTCCTCTTCCTCCCCCGGCTGGGGCTTCCCCCTTTAAGCCTTTACGCCCTCTTAGGGGCGGGGGGGAGTTTCACCCTAGGGGCTTTGGTCTACACCCTCAAGCGGCCCAACCCCTGGCCAGGGAGGCTGGGGTTTCATGAGCTATGGCACCTTTTTGTCCTCCTGGGGGCCCTGGGCCTATGGCTAGGGGTATGGGGCCTGGTTCGGGCTTAACTTTCTCATGAGAAAGTGGGTATCCTGGAGGCATGGAAGCGCCTCTTATCCTGATCATCGAGGACGAAAAGGACATCGCCCGCTTCATAGAGCTGGAACTCCAGGCCGAGGGGTACCGCACGGAGGTGGCCCACGATGGGGTCTCGGGGCTTTCCAAGTTCCGGGAGGTCCATCCAAATTTGGTCATCCTGGACCTGATGCTCCCCGTGGTGGATGGCCTGGACGTGGCCCGGAGGATCCGCAAGACCTCCAATGTGCCCATCCTCATCCTCACGGCCAAGGACCGGGTGGAGGACAAGGTGGCCGGCCTGGACGCCGGGGCGGACGATTACCTGGTCAAGCCCTTCTCCATCGAGGAGCTTCTGGCCCGGGTCCGGGCCCACCTGCGCCGGGTAAGCCCGGCCATCACCGGAGAGATCCGGGTGGCGGACCTGATCATCAACCTCGAGGGCCGGGAGGTCTTTCGCCAGGGGCGGCGGATAGAGCTTTCCAACAAGGAGTTTGAACTCCTGGAGCTCCTGGCCAAAAACCCCGGGAAGGTCTTTACCCGGGATGAGATCGAGGAAAAGGTCTGGCCAGGCTACCAAGGTGGGAGCAACGTGGTGGACGTCTACATTGGCTACCTGCGTAAGAAACTCGAAGCGGGCGGGGAGCGCAGGCTCATCCACACCGTCCGAGGCGTGGGGTATGTGCTCAGGGAGGAATAGCTGAGCCTCCGCGCCCAGATTACCCTCCTCACCGCAGGGCTTTTAGCCCTTGCCCTCCTGGGCCTGGGCCTGGCCCTAAGGGGGCTTCTTTCTGGGTTTCTCTATGGCAACCTCCGACAAGAACTGATCCAGGCCGCGGACCAGGCCACCCGGCTTCTGGACCTGGGGAGCGGGGCCCTCCTCGAGGCCGGGCTTCCCCCAGGCCTCTACGCCGAGCTCCAACTCCTCCCCGAGGAGGACCCCAAGGCCTTAGCCCAGGGAGGAGGAATAAGCCTGGAGCGGAGCCCGGCCCTGGGGAACCGGCACCTTCCCCTGCCCGAGGCGGCCTACGCCCGGCTCCTCAAGGGGGAGGAGGCCTGGGTCTCCTTGGACCTAGAGGGAAGCCGCCTCCTGGCCTACGCCCGGCCCGTGGCGGTCCAGGTGGGGGAAAGCCTCTGGAAAGGCGTCCTCATCCTGGCCCGGCCCACGAAAGAGGTGGAGGCCCTTTTGGCCCAGGTGGTCCGGGTCTACCTGGGGGCGGCCCTTCTGGTCTTCCTTCTGGCCAGCCTCCTGGCCTACCGGCTGGTGGGCCAGGCCCTCTTTTCCCTGGAATGGCTGGCCCAAAAGGCGGAGGCCATGGAGCATAGCCCCAAACCCCTTCCCGAGCCCGAGGGGCCGGAGGAGGTCTTGAGCCTGGTCCGGGCCCTAAACCGGATGCTAGGGCGGATGGAGGAGGCCTTTAAGGCCCAGACCCGGTTCCTCCAGGACGCAAGCCACGAGCTTAGGACCCCCATCACCGCCATCCTGGGGCATGTGGGTTACCTTCTCCGCCGCACCCCCCTGACCGAGGCCCAGCGGGAGAGCCTCGAGACCATCCGGCGGGAGGCGGAAAGGATGGGGAAGCTGGTGGCAGACCTCCTGGAGCTTTCCCAAAGCGGCACCTGGCGGATAGAGCCCAGGCCCACCCGGGTTCTGGACGCCCTGGAGGAGGTGCGGGAGGAGTTCGCCAAGAGCTTCCCCCATATCCTGGTGGAGGCCCCAGAGGAACTCTATGTCCTGGCCGACCCCGACCGGCTCCACCAGGTCCTCGCCAATCTGGTCTCCAACGCCGTCAAGGCCCAGGCCCAAAGGGTCTGGCTCCGGGCCTTTGGGGTGGAGGGGCGGGTGGTCTTCCGCGTGGAGGACGACGGGGAGGGCATCCCCAAGGAGCACCTCCCCCACATTTTTGAGCGCTTCTACCGGGTGGACAAGGCCCGGGACCGGGAGCGGGGGGGAAGCGGCCTAGGGCTTGCCATCGTCAAGGCCATCCTCGAGGCCCACGGGGGGGAGATCTGGGTGGAAAGCGAGCCGGGGCGGGGCACGGCCTTTAGCTTTGCCCTCCCTTTAGCCGCCCCGCCGCCCCCTCCAGGGTGATCTCCTTCCGCCTTAGGGCCTCGAGGACCTTAAGCCTTCCCCGGCCCCATCCTCCTGAGCCTCGTAACCCAAGGCCTTGAGGAGGGCGTCCAACCGGGCCCGGACCGTGGGGTAGGAAAGCCCCAGAATCCGCTCCACCTCCTTGAGGTTCCCCTGGACCTCAGGACGGGCCAGGCCCTGCATACCTTCTACAGCCAGATCCGCCCCCCAGGTCTCCACCCGGCTGAGGGGGGCCTCCTCCAGGACCTCCTCCGGGGCCAGGACCCCCTCCCGGAGGATCTCCAAAACCCTCGTCTTACCCTCCATGGACCACCCCCTTGGGAACCGCCCCGGGGTCCAGCCTCCGGGCCAGGGCGAAGAGGAGCTGGGCCAGCCGGCCCCGCCAGGAAGGGAGGGAAGGCTGGACCGCCAAGGTTTCACAAAATGTCAAGCTTGGGTCTATAAACTCAAAAAGAAGAGCCCCGAGGGGTGCCGGGAACCCAGGAGGGGGGCGAGGAGAAGGGCAAAGAGGAGGGCCAGGTACCCCAAGGCCCCAAGCCCGGCCCTAAGCCCCGGGGCCTCGGCCAGAAGGGCTAGGGAGAATAGACCCCAGGCCAGGGCCACGGCCACCTCCTTGGGGTCCAGGGCCAGGGGGGCGCCGAAATACCAGGAAGCCCAGGCCATCCCGCTCCCCAGGCCCAGGCTTAAGGCCAGGTAGCCCAGGCGCGTATACCCCCTTTCCAGCCGGCGGAGGGACCAAAGGGGTGGGGCCAGGAGGGCCCGGGCGGGGTCCCGGCGGAGCCTCCGGTCCTGGAGCCAGGCCAAGACCCCTGCCCCCACCCCCACCCCCAGGGCCAGGTAGGCCACCAGGAAGGCCCCGGCGTGGAAAAAGGTGAGCCAAAGGGGAAGATCCCCCCCGGGATGGGGGAGGACCCGGAGGGCGAAAAAGGCCAGGACCAGGCCCAGCAGGAAAAGGTACCGCCCCAAGGGGAAAAGCCGGGGCCTTAGGGCCAGGCCTGCCCCCCTTAAGGCCAGAAACCCCCCCCCCAAGGCCAGGGCCACCTGGGCCGGGGTCTGGAGGGGGCCCTTATCCAGGGCCTCGAGGCCCGCCCCCAGGAGCCAAACCCACCCCCCCAGCCCTCCGAACCGAGGCCGGAGAAGGCCAAGCCCTACCCCCAGAATGCCCAGAAGGATTAGGAAAAGGGTCATACCCGGGCCTGGGCCTTAAGGGCCAGGATCCGGGGATGGGCCCGCCGGCCCGCCTCCTTGTGCCGAGCGAGGGGGTCGGCCCCCGGGAGGTCCCGCTCCACCTCCCTTAGGACCTCGGCCCTTAGGGCCTGGATGGCCTCCCGGACCCGGTGGCCGGCGTACCACTCCAGGTAATCCCCCAGGGCCTTTTCTATGAGGGCCTCCACCTTGGGCACCTCCCCTAGCCGGGCCCGGCGGTTCTTCTCCACCACGGCCTCGAGGTCGTCCAGGTTATAGAGGTAGACCCAGGGCAACCGGGCCACCTGGGGGTGGATGTTCCGGGGCAGGGCGATGTCTATGAGGAAGAGGGGCTTGGCCCGCCTGGGCAGGTCCTCCGGGTGGACCAGGGGGTGGGGGGCGGCGGCGGAGGCCACCACCAGGTCGGCCTGGGCCAGGACCCGCTTAAGCTCCGACAAGGGGTAGGCTTCCCCGCCGTGGCGCCGGGCCAGGTCCTGGGCCCTTTCCAGGGTCCGGTTCACCACCAAGACCCGGTCCACCCCGTGGGCCCTTAGATGGGTGAGGAAGAGCTCGGCCATCTCCCCGGCCCCAAGGACGGCCACCCTAAGCCCGGTGAGGTCCCCGTACACGGCCAGGGCCAGGTCCAAGGCGGCGTAGGCCACGCTCACCGCCCCTTGGCCAATGCCGGTCTCGCTCCGGGCCCGTTTGCCCAGGGCGATGGCGGTCTGGAAAGCTTTTTCCAGAAGGGCTTCTGTAGCCCCGTGCTTCCGGGCCAAAAACAGGGCCTCCCGCACCTGGCCCAGGATCTGGGCCTCCCCCACCACCAGGGAGTCCAGCCCCGCGGCCACCCGGTAGAGGTGACGGAGGGCCTCGGGGCCCTCCTTCTGGTAGAGGTGCTCTGGCCCCACCCCTCGGGCCAGGAGGAAGGCCCGGGCCGGACCCGGTTCCCCCACCCCATAAATCTCGGTGCGGTTGCAGGTGGAAAGGACCACCCCCCGCCCTAGGGCGCGGAGGAGGGCGGGTAGGCCCACCAAGGGGTCCAGGGCCACCCGCTCCCGCACCTCCAGGGGGGCGGTCTTGTGGGAAAGGCCCACGAGATATAGGGGAAGCCCCATACCTTGTCCCCTAGCCTAGCATACCCCCGGGGGGGACAAACGTCCCAGGGCCCGGAGGATGGCCCCAAAAAGCCCTTCCAGCCCCGGGGCCTCGGCCTCGTAGGTGGGAAAACCCAAGGCCCGGGCCTCCCGCGCGGTGCTTGGGCCGATGGCCGCGGCCTTGGGGCGCCTCTTGGTCCAGTGGGCGTAGGCCCGGACCCCGCTTGGGCTAAAGAAGGCCACCACCTCCGCCTCTTCCAGAAGGGCCGCCTCTTCCGGGGAAAGGGGCCTTGCCCGGGTGGCGTAGACCTCGAGGCGCTCCACCCCAATACCCCGGCGCCTTAGCCCCTCCTCCAGCTCCCGCCCCGCCAGGTCCCCGGCCACAAAGAGGACCCTTTCCACCTGGGGCAGGGCCTGGGCCAGGTCCTGGGCCGTGGCCCTTGGGGGGATAAAGGCCGGGGGGAGCCCCCCTGCAACCAAAACCGCCCCCGTACCCTCCCCCACCGCAGCCACCCGGATGGGGGGCCTACCCGCCTCCTCCCAGGCCCAAAGGAGGCGCCTGGCCCCCTCCTTGGAGGTCACGGCCACCCAAAGCCCCGGGGTAAGCCGCCCGGGAAGCTCCAAGAGCCCCGGAAGGTCCACCTGCTCCAAGAGGGCCACCTCCTGGGCCTCTAGACCCAAGGCCCCAAGCCTTGCCAAAAGCCCCCTATCCTCCCCCCGGGTGAGGAGCACCATGGGTCTTTAAAACCTTGTCCAGAAGCCGCATCGCCCCCAAGGCCCGGGGGAAGCCCAGAAAGAGGGCCGCCTGGAGGATGGTCTCCCGCACCTCCCTTTCCGTGGCCCCCACCCGGAAGGCTCCCTCGATATGAGTGGCGAGCTCCTTGGGGCTCCCCAGGGCGATGAGGGCGGTGATGGCCAGAAGCTCCCGGGTCTTGAGGTCCAGGCCGGGGCGGGCCAGGACCTCTTCATAGGCAAAGTCCCGTATATAGGTGAAAAGGTCAGGGTCTAGGGCCTCGAGGCTAGCCTCTATGGCCTCCTGTTTCTCCCCCCAAAGGGCCCGCCGGACGCTCATGGGAGGTAGTCTAGCACCTCTTGAAGCCGCCTTAGGGCCCCTGGGGTCTCCCCCAGGGGGTCAAAGGGGAGGAAGCCAAGGCCCAAGGCCTCCGCCCCCAGCCGGTCCGCCTCCGAGTCCCCGATGTGCAAGGCCTCCCCCGGGGCCACCCCTAGGGCCAGGAGGGCTTCTTGAAAAAGCCTGGGGTCGGGCTTGGCCACCCCCACGAGGGCGCTCACCGCCAGGTGGTCAAAATAAGGGCGAAGGCCCACCGCCTCCAAGACCTCGGGGAGAAGCCCATCCCAGTTGGAGACCACGGCCAAGGGGTAGCCCCGCGCCTTAAGGGCCTCTAGGACCTCCCTGGCCCCAGGAACCAGGGGCCAGAACCGGGGGTCGTCCCAGTGCTCCACAAAGTACCGGGCAAGCCCCTTGGCCTCCTCCCCTAGGCCAAGCCCGGTGAGGAGCCGGATATGAAAGGCCTCCCAAAGCCTTAAGGCCTCCTCCCGGCTCCGGGCCAGGAGGTGGTTTTCCTCGTAAAAGCGGAAGGCCTCGAGGGCCGCCCGCCTGGGGTCCCCTTTGGGTTTAAGCCCCCTTTCCTCCAAAAGGGGAAGAAGCCAGAACCGGGGGCTAGCTAGGATAAGGGTGTTCCCCACGTCAAAAAAGACCGCCCGAATCATGTACCCAGTCTATCTCCTGGGGCTAAGCCTTGACCCGCTTTGCCCTTTGGGCTAAGCTATGGGGCAATCATGGCCCTCTTTGGCAGCCTGAGGGAAATGACCCTAGCCGAGCTTCTACCCCTTTTGGCACGGAAAACAGGGGTCCTGGAGGTCATCCTCCCCGGCCGGCCCAAGGTGGGGATTTCCTTTAAGGACGGCCATATCCAGGAGGTCCGGGAAGGAAAGCGGAGTCTAGACCCCTTAGAGGCCCGGGCCCTGCTAATGGAACTCTTATACCTCAAGGAGGGGTCGTTTGAGTTCCACCCGGGTCCGGTCCAAAAAGGCTTTAACTGGCGGGTGGAGGGTTTTTTACTCCTCACCGCCACCCTGATGGATGAGCTTTCCGGACGCAAGGAGGAGCTCCCCCACCCCAAAACCCGTTTCACCCTTAAGGCAGGGGTGGGGGAAAACCTGCTTGATGAACCCCTCCTTTCCTTCTGGAACAAGGCCAAGACCTTGCTCAAAGGGCCCCAAAGCGTGGAAACTTTGGCGGAGAACCTCAATCTCCCCCCGGACCATGTGGCCTACTACCTTCACAAGCTTCGCCTCCTGGGCCTGGTGGAGCCCTACCGGGCGGTGGAGAGGGCCGAGGTCCTTCAGAAACGGGAGGGTCTCCTGAACCGCCTCTTCAACGGGGTGCGGAGGCTTTTGGGAGGTGAGGCATGAAGCTCGTGATCGCCGGCCCCATGGGGGCGGGGAAGACCACCTTCATCCGGGCCCTCTCGGAAGTCCCCGTGGTGGAGACCGAGGCCTTCTCCCAGGAAAAAGGAGCCCCCACCACCGTGGCCCTGGACTTCGGCCTCCTTAGGGTGGACGGCCTCGAGGTCCACCTCTTCGGCACCCCGGGCCAGGAACGGTTTAGCTTCATGTGGGAGGTCCTGATGCAGGGGGCCTTGGGCTTCCTCCTCCTGGTGGCCGGGGACGACCCGGGGAGTTTCCCCAAGGCCAGGAGGCTCCTAGACCAGATCACCAGCCAGTTCCCCGTCCCTTACCTGGTGGGGGTTACCAAACAGGACCTCCCCCGGGTCTGGCGACCGGAGGAGGTGGCCGAGTTCTTCTTCCTGTCCCCGGGAAGGGTCGTAGGGCTTTCCGCCCTAAGGCGAGAGGAGGCGTTGCGGACCCTACTTAGGCTTTTGGAAACCGTGAGGGAAGGGAGGGCGGTATGACGAGTGTCAACCTCTTTGAGCTAAACCCTGAGGAAAAGGTTCAGTACCTGGAAGCCCTGGAGCGCCTCCTCCAGGTCAGGGAGGCCTGGGAGGACCTGGCCCGGGTGCGGCCCCAGCTGGAGCCCCATTTCCGCCCGGTAGCCGAAAGGATCGTAGCCCGCCTAGCCCAAAGCCCCCTCACGGCCCACACCGCCACGCCCCAGGTGGTGGAGGCCCTGGTGGCCATCGCCGGGGTGTACTTCGCTCCCCCAAAGCTGGATGCGGACTATCTGGACCGGCGGGCCCGGGCTGGGCGGGCCTACTTAGAGGCCGGGCATACTCCCTCCACCCTCATTGGCGGCATTTACGGCCTATGGCTAGACGAGTGGACCCGGACCTTCGCCGAGGTCTTCCCCAACCCCGAGGACCAGGCCCGGCTCCACCGGGCCCTGGCCCTGGTGAGCCTGTATAACGCCGCCATCGTCCTCCAGCAGTTCACCTACGAGTGGGAACAGAGGGCCAAGGCCATGGAAGAGGAGCTCCTGCAAAAATTCTTGCGCGCCACGGGGATTTCCCGGGAGCTTTACGAGCAGATGGCCAAAACCGCAGGAGAGGTATGACCCAAGCCCTCAAGCTAGCCGTATGCCCCCACGACACGGCCACCCGGGCCCTGGAAAGGCTACCCAGGCCCGTGGATTACTGTAACTTCCCAAGCTCCCAGAGCCAGATGCGGAAACCCAGTGGGGGAAGCAAAGTAAACCACCTCCTCCTGCACCCGGAGTCCGGCCTGGACCCTGGGGAGGTTCTGGGTATACTCCTGAACATGGGTGAGGACGAGAGGGGCCAGGCCCTCTTGAAGGCCCTAGGCCTAGGGCGGTGGAAGCCCCCTGTCCTGCCGGAGGGGGCGGCATGACCCTTTCGGAAGTAAGGCAGAAAATCCTGGAGGAAATCCCCCCCGAGTGGCGCTTCCGGGCCGAGGACGGCGAGGTCATCCAGAAGCATAAAGACCTCCTCCTCTCCTTCACGGAGGAGCTGGTCCAGGGGTTCTACGACACCCTCTTCGCCCACCCCGCCACCCGGGCCGTCTTCCAGGAAGGGGAAAGGCCCAAGCGGGAAGAGACCTTACGGGCCTTCTGGCAAAGGGTGGCCCAGGGGCCCCATGATGGGGCTTTCTGGGACTGGATGACCTGGGTGGGGGTGGTCCATATCAAGCGCAAAGTGACCAACCCCATGATGATCTCGGCCTGGGGGTATATTCTGAACAAGGCCAAAGAGAAGGTTAAGGCCGCCCTCCCTCCGGAGGAGGCCTTTCCTCTCCTGGAGGCCCTGACCCGGCTCTCCAAAACCGCGGAGGCCCTTACTGCTGAAGGCTACCTAGAAACCACCCTCGCCGCCCTCCAACGGGGTAGTGGGATAAGCCCCAATCTGATGGACCAACTGGTCCGGGTGGAGTTGGAGGAGCTGGAGCGGCAGATTAAAGGAGGTTAGGCGTGAGCAAGCAAGAAGAAATTCGCAAGGAAATCTCGGCTCTAAGGCAAGCGGTGCCGGAGCTTAAGGGGGTGATGGTGGCCTCGGCGGATGGCCTCTCCATCGCCACGGACTTCCCCGAGGCCGAAGGGGCCCGGATCGCGGCCATGGCCGCCACCGCTTTGGGCCTTGGGAAGCGCATCGCCCAGACCGTGGGGCTTTCAGGCCTGGAGGAGGTGGTCATCCGGGGCCAGGACGGGTACCTGGTGGTCTACGCCGCCGGGGACAAGGGGGTGATGGCCGTCCAGGCCCCCCAGGGGGCGAATCTAGGCCTCATCCACCTCGAGGCCCGC